>OCTW011608739.1_pt1 | contig 54413 bp, 56 predicted proteins | sample 1539671 | NCBI WGS metagenome assembly OCTW01 (sample SAMN02144230, study PRJEB22623) | gut metagenome | biome: sheep rumen | host: Ovis aries | place: New Zealand | reverse complement strand
CCCGCCGATGCCACCACAAGCACCTTATCCTTGAGTTCGTCGCCCAGTCGGGCACACACCGAATAGGCCTCCATCTCCTTGAAGGAGCAAGTCGACATTCGGGCGCCGCGTTCGGGCCACCAGCCGTTGAAGGTGATAAAAAGGTTGTTCAAGCCCAAACGTTTGGCCAACGCCACGCTCTTGTAGGTGACAGGCTCCGAAGGGTTGTGCAGCATCGTCTTAATAGGTAGCCAGTCGGCATAGCGGTAAAGGCCAAAGTCGGCTCCTTCCTTGACGGTGAGTTGCTTCTTTTCGTAAACGGGACGCACCATGCTCGGTTTGTCGCACTGCTTGTCGTCGAGCGTCCAGCCTTGGTCGTCGAAGAGGCGACCCGTGGCGACGGTTTTCAGTTGGTATTTCGTAGGGGTAAAAGTCATATTTCTTTCTCCTTATTGATTTGACGCGCAAAGATAGAAAAAAGTAAATTATGTGACAGTAAATATCTTTACCAATCAGCAGAAACACAAAAAAAGAGTGGCAGCCGAAACTGCCACTCAAAGACATTGAGTTGAAAAATTTTTAGTTCTCCAAGGCGCTGCCTTTCAGGGTCGTATAGTTGATACGGAAGGCACCCACCTTACGGAGCTCTTGTTTCACGTCGGTGACCACACCCATGCGGGTATCCTTGTGCACCTTGAGGGCCGTGGTCAGCAGAGGACGGTCGGCCTCACTACGTGAGTCGCGCTCCTTCTGGATCCAGTCGGCGATGTCGTTCGTGCGGGCGAAGGCATCGTCGAGTTGGATACGCGATTCGGTACCGAGCTTCGTGTCGCGCGGCGGGCCGATGTAGATGGAGCTAACCAGTGCCTTGTGCTCGAGCTTTTGGATCTCGGTGGCCTTAGGCATGGCGGTCTTCACCTTCAGTTCGACGTCGCGCATTGAAGTCGTAATCATGAAGAAGAATATCAACATGTAAACGATGTCGGGCAGTGAAGAGGTGCTCACTTGCGGCACTTCCTTTTTCCCTTCTTTTCTGAATTTACCCATATCTTTATCCTCCTTTAGTTGGTTTTGTATTCAACAGGCTCGGCCTCACTTACACGTACAGGCACGGCGTCGTTGATTGCCTTGGTTTGATCTTCATTAAGTTGGTCGAGGTGCTTGTGGAATTTCTTCCAAGCAAGCTCTTCCTTCATTTCGTTGAAGGCGCGTGCCAACTCGTTCTGCACACTGATATACATGGCATACGAGGTACCGCGGTCGTTCTGGAGGGAGATGACGCCCTTCGACATGAGCACTTCGCCCACCAAGTCGAAGGTCTTGGTCTCCACTTCAGGAGCGGTTTCGTCGCCAGGTCGCGGGGTCATGAATTCCTTGGCGAGGTCCTTCAATTGTGCGATGTCGGAAGGACGGCCATTGACCAGCAACCTGTCGCTCTTGTTTACCATCACATTCATCACGTTCCTTTCCTTGACCTTCACGTCCTCGTCGTTTTGCTCGACGGGAGGGGGCAGACGACGGGTGATACCGTAGTCCACGTCCATGGAGGTCGTCATCAGGAAGAAACACAACAGCAAGAATGCTATGTCAGCCTGCGAACTCGAATTGATTTCTGGTGTTTTTCTTGCCATGATGAATTGATTTTACTTTTTGACTGCCTTGTAGAGCACTGAGAACAGGATGGAACAGATGGCTACTACAAGAGTGATATAGAAGGCGTTAAGGCCGAATTCGACCCATCCGTTTGTCTTGCCTGAGTAGGTGATTTCACCAGCTTGATAAGGCACCTCGAAAGCGCCCTTCGACATAACGTAAGCTACAACTGCAATAATAGCGAATGCAATGACCGCAATCAAGAGTTTCTTGCCCTTGACGCCTTTGACGCCGGCGGTAAAGATGACTGAGATCAATGCGATGACGATGCCAAGTATAACCAAGATGTAGCCCCAATTCAGGAGTAAGTTGGTGCGGGCATCACTCTCGAGGTCCATGTAGAAATAAACAGCCAGGACCACGGTGATCAATGCCAGCAGGCCAAATACCCATTTACCGATGTTTGAAAGCTTACTATTCATGATTATTACTTATTATTTGTTGTATTTAGCGAGGATATCCATGAACGAGATGGAAGCGTCTTCCATGTCGTTGACGATGCTTTCGATTTTGGAAGCGATGAAGTTGAAGAACACTTGAAGGATGATAGCGGCGATCAGACCGAACACGGTGGTCAACAGAGCGACCTTCATACCGGAGGCAACGACCGTCGGGCTCATGTCGCCAGCAGCGGCGATGTCGTCGAAGGCCTGAATCATACCGATAACAGTACCCATAAATCCGAACATAGGAGCAAGGCTGATGCAGAGGCCGATCCAGCTCAAGCCGCTTTCGAGCTTGCCGCCAGCGACGGAACCGTAGGAGATGATGCTCTTCTCAACCTCTTCGAGGCTTTGGCCGTCTTGGTAGCGGATGAGACCTTGGGTGAAGATGCTGGCCACGGGACCGCGAGTGTCCTTGCAGAGTTGCTTGGCGCCTTCAACGTCGCCGTTCTTCATCTTGGCTTCGATGCCGGCCAAGAGTTTCTTGGAGTTGGCGGAGGCCAGAGTCAGATAGATGATTCTCTCAATGGAGATGGCCATACCGATAAGGAGGATGACCAACACGATGCCCATGAAACCAGGGCCGCCATCGATGAACTGCTTCTTGATGGATTCGCGGAAAGTGACAGGAGCGGCCTCGTTGGTTTGGACAGGGGCGGCTTCTTCGACGGTCTCCACAGGAGCGGGAGTTTGTTCGGGAGCAACAGTTTGCTCCGTCTGCTCAGTTTGCGCTTGCTCTTCTTGAGCAACGACGAGATTGCTGAAGCCAAAAGTCATCAGGCCAGCAACCATGAGGAAAGCAATTAATTTTTTCATAGTTTAGCTTAAATGTTTGATTATTACTATTATGAATTACTTTGTCTAATCACTTTGCTGCGGAGAGAGCGGGATTCGAACCCGCGGTACCCTTTTGGAGTACACACACTTTCCAGGCGTGCTCCTTAAACCACTCGGACATCTCTCCAATATGTTGCCAAACGCCTCAAACCCTCTCTGAAATCGTTGCCAAAAGTACACATTTTTTCAATTGGCAAACGAAAATATTTGATTTTTTATTGCAAGAAAATTTCAATTGCTTGAATTATAGCCTCAAACGGTCATCTCGCCACGTATGGAATTTTGCATGATTTCGAGGATTCGGGGCTTGGGCAGGCCTTCGCCGAGCAGATACATGAGCTTGGCGACGGCGGCTTCGGTGGTCATGTCGTGTCCGCTGACCACCCCGATGCGTGCCATGTCGAGGCTGGTTTCGTAGCGTCCCATCTCCACCGAGCCGGCCTTACACTGCGTGATGTTGAGGATGATAAGCCCGCTGTCGATGGCATCCTTCAGGGCATCGAGGAACCACTGGTCGGTGGTGGCGTTGCCCGAGCCGAAGGTCTCAAGCACGAGCGCTTTCAGGCCAGGGGTCTTGAGCGAATGGCGCACGAAGTCTTGCGAAATACCGGGGAAGAGCTTGAGAATGCCTACGTTACGGTCCATCTTGGTGTGCACCTTCAGCATCTTGAAGTTGGGCTTCAGGATGCGCTCCTTATTATATTTAATGTGTACGCCCACATCGGCCAAGTTGGGATAGTTGGTCGAGGCAAAGGCGTTGAAGTTCTCGGCGTTGAACTTGGTGGCGCGGTTGCCGCGCAGCAGCTGGTCTTGGAAGAAGATGCAGACTTCGGGCACAAGCGGGGTGTCGTCGTCTTTGGCTGCTGCAATCTCGATGGAGGCAAGGAAGTTCTCGCGGCCATCGGTGCGAACCACACCCATGGGCAGCTGCGAACCAGTCAAGACGACGGGCTTGTTCAAGTTTTCGAGCATGAAGCTCAGTGCCGAGGCGGTGTAGGCCATCGTGTCGGAGCCGTGAAGCACCACGAAGCCGTCGTAGTGTTCATACTCCTCCCCTATCTTTGTCGCCAGTCTGATCCAGAAGTCGGGCGACATGTTCGACGAGTCGATGAGCGGGTCGAAGCTGTAGAAATCAATCTGATAGCCGAAGTTCTTCAGCACGGGCAGGTGGGCATAGATATTGTCGAAGTCGAACGGCACCAACGCACCCGTCTGCGGGTCTTGCATCATGCCGATGGTGCCACCGGTATAAAGCACCAGGATGGAAATCTCTTCCTTAGTTTGCATCATTCACTGATTTGGATTGGGCTGCAAAAGTAATGCTTTTTTCGGCTGGTTGGTCAAAAAAAGTGCTACCTTTGCCCGCATGAAAGCCATCGCACACATCCACACCGACTTCCCGACCAAGTTCGGCATTCCGCGTCAGAGCGGCATCATCGCCTCGCTGCAAGGCAAAATCGTGTTTGAGCCCGAATACCGCGTTGCCGAAGCGGTGCGCGGCTTGGAGGATTTCTCCCACATCTGGCTGCTGTGGGAGTTTTCGGAAGCCGTGCGCGACAAGTGGTCACCCACGGTACGACCACCACGCTTGGGCGGCAACGTGCGCAAGGGTGTGTTTGCCACGCGCTCGCCGTTCAGGCCCAACCCCATCGGGCTGTCGTCGGTGAAGTTGGAAAAGATTGAAATCGACCCGAAACTTGGCCCCGTGATTTACGTGTCGGGTGCCGACCTCATGGACGGCACGCCCATCTACGACATCAAGCCTTACATGGCCTACACCGACAGCCATCCCGACGCCGTCAGCGGTTTTGCCTCTACACCTGCTGAGTTCCTTTTGCAGGTCGACTTTCCTGAAGACCTATTAATAAAGGTGCAACCTGAATTGCGAAAGGGCCTCATCGAGGTGCTGGCCCACGACCCGCGACCGCAATACCACGATGACCCTGAGCGCATCTATGGCATGGCTTTCGGAGGGATGGAAGTGAAGTTTAAAGTGGAGGAGTCGCAGCTTACCGTTGTTGAGGTTCTCCCTTGATTACTGGCGGTCGGAACGACATCAGCAGAACAGCGTCGACAGAGGGATACTGTCAGCCAAGCTTTGTTTATTTGATTTTCTCCATCACCGATTGCAGGATCTTGCCGCTCGTCTTCTCGAAAACGTAGCCAAGCACATAGCATTGGTTGGGGTTGTAGATGGAATCCAGAGTCATCGAGCAATTGAAGGTCTTGGCATCGTTGGCGAGGGCTTGTCCGTCTTTGAACAAGGAGCCTTCGTAGCCGTTCACCGTGCCACGAAACACGTTGCGGAACACATATTCGCGGTTCAGTCCCTCGGGCGTGATTTGCCAGCCAACGATGCTGTCCTCGACCAAGCAATAGCTGACATAGAGTTGCCCTTCGTAATCGGCAACGGCTTTCACGTCCGACTTCACATCTAACTTTCGCGACGATTCGTCATAGGTGTTTTCCACCGTGATGTCGAACGTTTGGGGTTCGGCCAAGGCATCGGCCACCGGCGTGTCGATTTGCTCGACATACAAGGTGTTGCCATCGGTGAGTGCCACATGGTCGACAGAGAAAAGTGGGTTCGACGCGTTGTCGTTGTACCAAGCCGTGCCTTCCTCAGTGAGGAAATCGGGGAACTGGCCGACGGGCTGGGCCAATCCGCCAGCGTGGACGCTCAGGATAAAGATGCGGTCCTCGCCCAAGCGATGTTGCAACTCATGCGCGGTTTCGGCGGCAGCGGGACAGTTGACGCAGCGTGCGCCAGTGAAGTCCTTGATGAGCACTGTCTTGTTGCCGCCTATAGGTGTGTAAGGCTTATGCGTGTTGTTGATGTCGATTTTGTCGCAGCCTGCCGAAGCCAGCATCAGGGCCGCCATTGCGAAAATTGAAAATAACTTTTTCATTGTTAGCGATTTAGAATGATGTTGAAACAGTTAATGTCACACCACTAGAGGCAGGCACGGTGCGGCACACGCCGCCCACACACACCACGCCTTCGCTCTGGCGACCGGCGCTCAGCATCACGCGAGTGGCATCTTTGATGTAGGTGATGGTGCCCGTGAAGTAGTGGTCGCGGTATTCCTCGACGGGGTTGCCGTAGTTCCACTTGTCGGCAATCGAGAACGACCAATGGGGCGTGATGGTGTATTCGATCAAGGCCGCAGCCCAGTCGCCGCGCTTCTGGAAGTCCTTCTTCTCGCTTTCCTCGTATTCGTAGCCTTTGTGCACCTCGTTTTCCCACAAGCCTTGCAATTCGAGGCGGATGCTCTGCTTCTTGTTGATCTTGTAGGTCACGTCCATGAAGCCGATGTTGGCCTTCACGACGGGAGCGCCGACATGGCCTTCGATGGTCTCGATGTCGTAATAGAGGTTGATGTATTGTGCCGTGACGTGCCAATTCGGGCTGATCTTCTTGTCGATTTCAAAGTTGATGTCGCGGAAGAAGCGATGGTCGCTGATGGCGAAGAATCTGGACGCGTAGCCCAAAGAGCCTGGTTTGTTGATGACCAATTCGCCGTTGTCCATGATGGAATCGCGCACGATGTCGTTCACCTGGCTCATGTTGAAGGCGAGCTTGGTGCCATATCTTCCGCCGAGAGCCGTGCCCTTCGGGATGGTGTAGTTGATTTGCAACTGCGCGGCCATCTCGCCATTGGGCTGGGTCGAGTAGGTGTACATCGACGGCAGGCTGTGGGTGTGCGTATAATTAATAGGTGGGATGAAGTTGATGTCGAGGTCGTTCTGCTTGCCCGTGTACATCGACTTGAAGCTCATGTTGTCGACGCGCTTCACCTGAAGGACAGCGCCGAAGCCTTTCTGCGAATAGCTCAGCGACGACAGCAAGGCGCGGCCTTCCTTGTAGATGAAGTTGTTGATGGCCGACGGGTCGTTGATCTTGTAGGCATATTCGGTGCTGAAGGCCCAGTTGCCATAGCCCAAGTTGATGCGTCCGGCGGCGGCACCCACGTTTTCGGGGATGTAGTAGAACAGGCTCTGGTCGTACTGTTTCTTGCTGACGAAACTGCCTCCGATGCTCATCCTGAACTTGGAGTCGCCGAGGGCGGGGATGCTTTGGTTAAGATCCCATTCGCCGTCAACGCCGCGCACGATGCCGCGATAGTCGTCGGCTGCGAAGTCTTTCTCAAGATAGGGAGCCCAATAGTAACGCTGGCGGCCATACACAGCCTTTAGGGTGACTCCTTGGGTGGGACGCAGTACGATACGTGCGCCACGAAGGGCGTTATCCATGCCGAGCGACCATTCCTCGTAGGAGCGGAACACGAGGCCGCTGCCAAACTGGTCGTAGACGTCGCCCACGGTGATGCCGACGAAACCATTGTCGTAGGTGGCGAAGAAATTGGCCAGGCCCACGCCATTCAGCTCGCTGCGGAAGCCGTTCATTTCGGGCAGGAATGCCTCGAAGCGGATGCCCGCCGAGAAGTTGCCGTTGGTATAGTTCACCTTGCCGAACCCGTTGATGCCGAGTTTCTTGCCGTTGAGGTCGGTGATGCCGATGCCTTCGTCGAGCATATAATACTGCGCATCGGTCTGGAAGCTGCCGTTCACTTGGCTGTTTTCGAGAAACGACTGAGCGCTCGCCTTGTAGCTCAACGCCAAGGCGAGTGCGCCCAAAATAAGTATATGTTTACGCATAACTTCTTGATTTACTTTTTCTTCTTAGCGACTTTCAGGATTTCTTCATAAAGGTCGTCTTCGGCGCCGTCGATGTAACCTGTGTGTTGGTAGACGAGCTTGCCGCTACCGTCGAAGAGGAAGGTGTGGGGCGGGTTGCTCACGTTCATGGCGCGTTTGAGGTCGCTGTTCACGTCGAGGAGGATGTCGAACTCCCAGCCCTTGCCGTCAACCATGGGTTTCACCTTGGCGGTGCTACGCGAGTCGTCAATCGAGACAGCGTAAATCTTCACGCCGGTTTCATCCTGCCAGTCTTGGTAAACCTCGTTCAGGGCGTTGTGTTCCTTGATGCAGGGACCGCACCAAGTGGCCCAGAAGGTAAGCGCGATGGGGTTGCCGTTGTTCGACAACTTGGCGATGTTCACGTCCTTGCCGTTCAGGTCCTTCAACGTAACATTGGGCAAATCCGTTTTCGATTGTGCTTGCAGACCCGTAGCAAAAAGAGCCAGCAGCAAAAGTGTCATGAGTTTTTTCATATTGATTTGAGATTTAAAGATTTAAAATTCAAGATTTAAAATTCAAAGATTCAAAGATTTAAGATTTAAAGATTTAAAATTCATTTTCTTCGAGTTGACAATAGATTTCGAGCAATTTGCAATACTTTTCGGCCCTGATGGCGACCTTCTTGATGACGTTCGGAATCAGGACACATTCTCCTGCATTTACAAAAACCGCGCCATTTTCCCAATTCAGCGAAAAATTTCCTTCGAGTGGCATCAAAATCACAAAGGAATCGAGGTTGCCGTAGTCTTTCTGCATCTCGCCCTCAAGTTGGAGAAGGTTGGTCACAAAATACTGGCAATCAACGACGGGAACCGTCTTGTTCATCACTTTGGGCACCTCGATTTTGTAGTTGTCGGGCACCGTGCCGTCAATGGCCTCCACGGACTGCGGGATGTGCAGCTCGCGTCGCATGCCCGCCACGTCGATGCGGTCCCAATCGTAAATGCGGTAAGTCGTGTCGCTCGTCTGTTGGATTTCGGCCACCATGATGCCAGGTCCAAGCGCATGCACGCGACCGGCAGGAATGAAAAACACATCGTCCTTCTCGACCCATTCATGGTTCAGAACCGATTGCAGCTGGTTGTCTTTCAAAACGTTGGCATAATCCATTCTCGTCATTGGGCGCTTGAAACCCATCACGAGTTCGGCATCTTTGTCGGCCTGCATCACGTACCACATCTCGGTCTTGCCGTTGCCCAAGCCGCGTTTCTCGGCCAGCTCGTCGTCGGGATGAACCTGCACTGAAAGCCAGTCGTTGGCATCAATAATCTTCAGCAGCAGTGGGAACTGCTCGCCGTATTTGTCGAAGACGCTTTCGCCCACGAGGTCGCCCATGAAGGTTTCCACAAGGTCGTTGATTTCGTCTCCTTCGAAGTCGCCGTTTGCCACTTCGCTCTGCTCGTCCCACAGGCCTGAGAGCAGCCACACTTCGCCACAGTTGGGCAACGGGCCATAGTCCATGCCCAACACTTCCTTGATTTTGCGCCCGCCCCAAATCTTGTCTTTGAAGATGGGCTTGAATTTCAGTGGATAGAGTACGGTTTGCATTGCATCAATAAATTTGGGCGCAAAGATAGGACATTTTTTCAGAAAAGCCGTACCTTTGCATTAAAATCTAAACCGATGCAAAACCTCATCGAATTAAGGCATATCCTCCACGCCCACCCCGAGCTTTCGGGACACGAGGCACTGACCAACAAAATCTTGAACGAATGGGTGAAACAAACCCACCCCGACCGACTCATCGAGAAAATCGGTGGCTACGGACTGGCCGCTATCTATAAAGGTGCAAAACCAGGCAAACGCATCCTCATCCGAGGCGACATCGACGCGTTGCATATCCCTGAGCCGAACGACCTCCCCTATCGCTCGCAAAACCAAGGCGTTTCGCACAAATGCGGTCACGACGGCCACGCCACCATCCTCTGCGGACTTGCGCAATGGCTCGGCGAGCAACGTCCCGACCAAGGCGAAGTGGTGTTGCTCTTCCAACCCGCCGAAGAGACGGGGCAAGGCGCACAGGCCATCCTCAACGACCCACAATTTGAGCAAATCAAACCCGATGTGGCCTTTGGATTGCACAACCTGCCAGGCTTCGAGAAAGGGAAAGTGATGGTGAAGGAAGGTTGTTTTGCCGCCGCCTCTTTCGGCCTGAAACTCGTCTTCGACGGGCGCACGGCACACGCCTCTCAGCCCGAAACGGGACACAGCCCTTCGGAACTTTTGGCCGTGCTCATCCACAATCTGGAGAAGAAACGCGAACAGCTGAAGGCCGTCAAGCCGCTGACCACCTTTGTCATCACGCACGCCATTTTGGGCGAGGAAACTTTCGGTGTGGCTCCCGGTCATGCCGAGATTTGGCTCACCCTGCGCAGCTTCGACGACCACAACCTTGAGCTAATGGCCTCGCAAATCATCGAACTCTGCCGCGCCAAGGCCAAGGACTACCTCTTCGACTTCAACTTCTCGGAACACGAAGCCTTCGCCGCCACCAACAGCGACCCGCGCTGCGTGCAAACCATCAAACATGCCGCCTCCAATCTTGAATTGGAACACGGCAGTTTGGAAGAGCCATTCCGTTGGTCGGAGGACTTCGGTAGGTTTGGAAGTATCTGTCCGATAGGCTTTTTCGGCATCGGTTCAGGCGTTGACCAACCTGCACTTCACGATGCGATGTTCGATTTCCCCGACGACATTCTGGAAATCGGCATGGGGATGTTTTGGGAGATCATACGATTGGAGTTAGAAGTTGGAAGTTAGGAGTGTAGGGCTGTCGCATCGTGGCAGCCGCAAAAAAACAAGAAACAACAAAAACGACATGGACACACAACAAATCAATCCCTTGGTCATCCGCTGCAAGAACTGCGGCGGCGACCAAAGCTACGACATCGTCAGGCGGCAGTATGTTTGCGCCCACTGCGGAACCGAAACCAGTCTGCAAGACAAGAACGTGGAATACCGCAACTGGCGGAGCCTGCGGCATGATGCCGTGATGCAGGAGGCCGGCAAGGTCAAGCAGTTCCGTTGCCCCTCGTGTGGCGCACAAACCATCGTGGCCAGTGACGACGCCTCAGCGGAATGTCCGTTCTGCCAAAGCACCATGATTGACGCCAATTTCGCCGGTAACGACCTCCCCGAAGCCATCATCCCCTTCAAAATCAGCGAGGAAGAGGCCAAACGGAAACTTGCCCAATGGCTCGAAGGCCGCAAAGACAAGGCCGCCAACGCCGTCAAGGCCAAGATGGACAAGCTGACGGGATGCTATCTGCCCTACCACATCGTCAGAGGCGCTTTCGTGGGCGACATGGTGGTGTCGCTCCAAGACGAATCACAGAGCTGCTATCCGCTCAGGGCCTATCTCACCCATACCGCCGTGAACGCCTCCAACGACTTGGACAACATGTTTCTCGACGGTGTGGAGCCTTTCGATTTCGGCGAGGCTCGCACCTTCGACTTCGGCTACCTGAACCACCAAAAGGCCAAAGTGCCCAACGTTTCGGAGGGCAGGTTGCTCCAGCGCGTCACGGAAGAGACGCAAAACGAGGTGTATGACGACCTGAAAAGGAAGATGCACAACAAGGAAATCAGTGTCCTGCTTGAGGACGAGGGCAACGAGTCCGTCGAGGCACTGCTGCCCGTCTATTTGGTGAAATGCAGCGACAAGATTGCGGCGGCGGTCAACGGGCAGACGGGCAAAGTCGCCGTCCTGACGGGCAAGGACAAGAACCTGACGGGCCGCTGGTGGCTGTTTCCGCTCATCGCCACGCTGGTGGTGGCCTTGGCGGGCTACCTCATCGCCGACATTGAGATGGCCTTGGGCTTTGGCTTGGTGTTTGGCCTCGTGTTTTTCGCCGTCGCCCACAACCGCCATCAGGACAATTTTGTCAAGGAGGTCGTCACCTCGGGCGGGTCGTTCAAGAAGCACAACGACACCCGAACCGTGTTTTTCAACGACTTCGGCAACGGCGAAGTGCCCACCAAGCTCCGTTTCGTCACGCTTGGGCGCATCCTCAAAATCCTTGTGGTCACGTTGGCCGTCATTTTCCTTCCCGTGCTGATTGCCGCACCGATACAGCTCATGCGCGGGCTTCCGCTTTCCAGCATCAAGATAGGCTATGGGGCGGCGTGGTATTGCGTCCCGGGTTTCATGGCCATCGTGGGCGCGGGCGGATTGGCCAAAGCCATGATGTTCGGCTTCCCAATCTATGAAGAGATTTTGCCCAACGGGAGGACGAAACGCCGCAAAATGAAGAGCAGCACAAAAGTGCCCATGCCGAGGTTCTTGGACAACTTCAAGGTCCTGTTTTCCAGCAAGAAAAACGGCTGCCTCACCATAGGCATCATCCTGTTTCTGCTGATTGGCAGCGTGGCCGCAATGATTTAGTCAGTGACGCGGGACTGCGGGACGCGAGACACGAGACTGCGGGACGCGGGACACGGGAATTGCGACAATAAATTGCATTCAAAGTAGGCGCATAATCTCTCCGACAATCGCCCTCGAATAGGCGTTGGCCACCTCGACGATGAATTTGCCGAAGTCGATGCGGGCGTTGTGGTCGGCGGTGTCGCTGATGATGCGGATGACGGTGAAGGGCGTGCCAAACTCCAAACAGACCTGCGCCACAGCCGCGCCTTCCATCTCGACACATTGGATGTCGGGCAGGAGGTCGAGAATCTCGTTGCGCTTCTCGTCGCTGTTGATGAATTGGTCGCCGCTGGCGATGTCGCCGAAATAGAGCTTGGGGGCAAGGCCGAACTCCTTGACGGCCTCCTCGCCCACCATCTTTTCGACACCTTTATTAATAAGGTTGCTTACGGCACGACCAGCCAAGGCGGTCAATTCAGAGTCGCTGTCGATGTAGATGCGGTTGAGCAAAGGCAACTCAAAGCGATGGATCATGGGACGGGCGTCCAAGTCATGTTGCACCAAACGTTTTGAAATCACGATGTCGCCCACCTTGAGGCCATCGGCCAAGGCACCGGCCGTACCGATGAAAAAGAGATCGGTGACACCAAACTCCTGTATCAATAAGGTAGCCGTGATGGTGGCGGCCACCTTGCCCCACTTGGAGAAGGCCACCACGCAACGCACGTTGCCGATTTTGCCCACCACGAACTCGCGGTTGGCGATTTTTACCGTTGTCTTGTCAGTCAGCAAGGCTTTCACCTCGTCGATTTCCTGCGCCATGGCGCCTAGTATTCCAATGTTTCTCATAGTCTATTTATCATCGTAATGCCCGTAGGCAGAAACAACAAGTACCACAACCTCCATGTCGTGGATTTCATAAATCAGCCGATGTTTTTTCGTTATGCGGCGGCTCCATTGACCAGATCGGTCGCCTGACAATTGTTCTGGATGGCCTGTGCCTGTGCGAGGATGCTCCCTCAATTCAACAATCATGGATTGTGCCTTGGCGAAGGCTTTTGGCTCACTTTTGGCCAACGCAACCAAGTCGTGTGTGGCTTGTTCCTTAAACTCGACTTCAAATCTCATGGCCAAGCCGTCTTAAGAATGTGGTCAAATCCTCATCAGGAAGCATTCTATAAGTCGGGCCCTCCTTAGCCTTGTCAACTCTTGCAAAGAATTCCTCCTTCGTCATCAATGTCGGGTCGACGGCCTGCTTTTGAGCAGCCAACTTTTTCACATATTTCACCACCTTGGCCATCAGGGTTTCATCATCGGCTATCTCACCCATGGCACGATAAAACTCGGCATTCAGTTGTAACGCTGTCATAATACTAACTTGTTTCGTTTATCGGCGGCAAAGATACTCAAAAACTTTTACTTGCACTTCGCTGGAATTTCCTATTTTTGCAAAAATTTATCGAATGAAGAAAATCTGCATTTTTTGCGGCAGCAGCATGGGCTTCGACCCGATTTACCGCGAGAAGGCTGCCGAGTTGGGCCATGTTTTGGCCGACAACGGCTGCGAACTGCTTTATGGCGGCGGCAACGTGGGCCTGATGAACATCATCGCCGAGGTGATGAAACAACGCGGTTGCCGCATCGTGGGCACCATCACCCAGCATTTGCTGGACATGCGCGTTGGCCGCCCCGACATCGACGAGCTGATTGTGGTGGAGACGATGGCCGAGCGCAAGAAGATCCTTGAGGACATGGCCGACGCCTTCATCGCCATGCCTGGCGGCGTGGGCACCATGGACGAATTCTTCGAGGTGATGGTACTCAGCCAATTACGCGTATTCGACAAGCCCGTCGCACTCTTCAATGTGAACGGCTACTACGACGACATCGTCCGCTTCCTCAGTCGTGCCACCGACGAAGGTTTCATCCACCGCGAACATGCCGACAACCTCATCGTCAGCGACGACCCGAAGGCACTCTTGGAAGGCATCGCCAACTTCAAGCCCATCGAGCTGACCAAATGGGTGAGTGAGATTAAGGAACAAGTTAAGTAGTTGAGAGTAAACCCAGTCCCGTAGGGACGACAGAACATAAACGGGCGACTCAAGTCCCCGGTCTAAAGCATAAAACTATGATCATCATCGGAATCACAGGCACCCTCGGTGCGGGCAAAGGCACCATCGTAGACTATCTCGTCAAAGAAAAAGGCTTCGTGCACTACTCGGTGCGAGCCTACATCACCGAAGAATGCCAACGTCGCGGACTGGAAGTGAACCGCGACACGCTGACCCTCGTAGGCAACGACCTACGCGCCAAGCACTGCCCCAGCTACATCACCGACCAGCTCTTTGAGCGCGCCAAGGCCGAAGGCAAAAACGCCGTCATCGAGAGCGTGCGCACCCCAGGCGAGATTGCCTCGCTGCGACAGAAAGGCCAGTTCTACCTCTTCGCCGTCGATGCCGACCGTAAAATCAGGTACGACCGCATCTACCTACGCGGCTCGGAGACCGACCACATCGACTTCGAGACCTTCGTGGCCAACGAAGAGCGCGAGATGACCGCCACCGACCCAAACAAGCAGAACCTCGGTGCCTGCATCAAGGAAGCCGACTTCGTGCTGACCAACGACGGCAGCATCAACGAACTGCACGAGCAAGTCGAGAAAGCCTTGCGCCAACTCCATGTGCGCCCTTCGTGGGACGACTACTTCCTCAACTTGGCCGACACCGTCAGCGAGCGCGCCACCTGCAACCGTGGACGCAGCGGCTGCGTCATCGTGAAAGACAAGCAAATCTTGGTGACGGGCTACGTCGGTTCGCCCAAAGGTCTCCCCCACTGCGACGATGTGGGACATCTGTTCCGAAAGACCATCCACGAAGACGGCTCAGTGACCCAACACTGCGTGCGCACCGTACATGCCGAACAGAACGCCATCTGCCAGGCCGCAAGAAGAGGCATCGCCTTGGATGGCAGCACTTTGTATTGTCGCATGACCCCATGCCGCACCTGCGCCATGCTCATCATCAACTGCGGCATCGTGCGCGTGGTGTGCGAACGCCGCTACCACGACGGTGCCGAGACCGAAGAGATGTTCAAACAAGTGGGCATCAAGCTGGAATACAAATACGATGAAGTGCAGCAATACGAAGGACAACGCTGCAACTAAACCTTCTTTCCAACGAAACGAACCACCAATCCCAGCGTCACAAAACCCATCAAGAACGATGCCCACGAAGGCATGCCCAAAGCCGAAGGCAAAACGCCAACGAATAATGCCGTAGTGCCCACGGTGAGCGCGTAAGGCATCTGTGTGCTGACGTGCTGCAAATGGTTGCAACTTGAAGCCAAAGAGCTCATAATCGTCGTGTCGGAAATCGGGGAGCAGTGGTCGCCCATGACGGAACCCGCTAATACCGAAGCCACCACGTTGTAGAACAGCGGCATCGTGGCATCAACACTCAGACCTTGTTCCTGGCAAAGCAGCCACGAAGCGGGCAGAATCAGCGGATAAAGTATGGCCATCGTGCCCCACGAAGTCCCGGTCGAAAAGCCAATCAAGGCCGCCAAGACGAAGGTCAGCACGGGAACGACCCACGACGACAACGACCATTGCAGCAGCAACTGCGAAACGAACTCAGCTGTGTGCATGTCTTTGGTCACCAAGGCGATAGACCACGCCATCGTGAGGATGAGCACCGCATTGAACATGCTCTTGAAGCCCTCCACCATCTCTTCCATAATCTTTCCAAACCTCATGTCGCCACGTAGCAAAGTCATCACGATGGCCGTGAGCAGCGAGAACAACGAAGCCCAAAGCAAGGCCGTGTAGGAATTGGCCGCCCCGATGGTGGCCGAGAGTTTGGAGAAGAAATCCGTTTCAGCCGACTGCCACACAGCGGCATCATAGCCCGTGGCCATCAAGCCGATGATAGTCCCGAAAATCAAGACAAACAAAGGAATCAAGGCATCGACGATATGGGCTGGACGCGCCACGCTATTGGTCATTTCGGTATCGGCCAAACCCATTTTTCGTGCCTTGCGCTCCGCCTTCAGCATGGGACCGAAGTCGCGCCCACTAAGGATGATCATCAAGACGAAACCGAGGGTCAGGAAAGGATAGAAGCTGTAAGCCAACGAATGGAAAAACACGGAATAGGCCGAAGCGTCAAGCCCGATGGCATTGATGCCGTCTTGGATATAACTCAGCTCCGCGCCAATCCAAGTCGTCACAAAAGCCACGGCCACCACAGGTGCCGAAGTCGAGTCGACGATGTAGGCCAATTTCTCGCGCGACACCTTCAGCTTGTCGGCGATGGGCCGCATCGTGTTGCCCACCACGAGCGTGTTGGAATAGTCGTCGAAGAAGATGCAAAGGTCCATGAGGAAGGTCATCAGCTGTCCCGATCGCGGTCCTCGTGCCCTTCGCGACAGCCAGTTGACCACACCCTGCATCCCGCCGTTGGCCGTGATGATGCGCACCATGCCACCGATAATCAAGGTGAAGACGATGATCTTCACATGGTCGGCATCGAAAAGCGAGCCTACGACGTAGGTATCCACCACGCGCAGCAGGCCGCCGCCCATGGCCGCCGCCGGACTTGCCCCGCCATACAAGGCCATGATGAACGCCCCAGTGAACACGCCGACAAAGAGCGACGAAATCACCTCTTTCATTAATAGTGCCATCACGATGGCCACCAAAGGCGGCAGGATTGACATCCACAACGGCATCGACCCCGTCACTGGACCAAAAGCATAAAGCAGCATCATGCCCAAAACCAAGACGATAAGCACTGAAAAGACTATCCATTTCTTTTTCATAGAGCCGATTTTGAAACGCAAAAATAGCGTTTTTTAAAGAAAAATCATCCAACCTATTGTTTTTGGTCTTATTTTTGCAAGCGTTATTACCCGTCAGAAACAAAATAATGTCAAAACTATCTACAACATGAAGAAAACACTCATCATCGCATTGTGCAGCATCGCCGTCGTCTTTGCGGCCTGCAAGAAACCCGTCGAACCCACGCCCACACCTGAACCTGTTGTCGACTACACAACACAATATGTAGGCAACTATCTGGGACAGTTCACGTTCACCATCGTTTCGATGAACAACGAGCAACAATCCAACTTGACCTTCCCCATCGACAGCATTCGGATGGACATCGCCAAAGGCAGCGCCGACAACACCATCGTCGCCACCGTGACCGTCGACAACGAGACGCACCAAACCCAAGGCACCGCCACTGAGGCAAACGCTGATTTCGGAACCGTCCACCTCAACATCGACAAGCCCGACCAGCATTACACTTTCGAGCTTGACCTCAAGATGGCAGGCACCCCCGTGCAAAACGACACCCTGAACATCACGGGCAGCTTCAGCGGAAAGGGTACTTTCGAGATTGCCGGACAGCCCTATCCCTTGGACGAAGTTTCGGGCACTTTGGTTGGAGACTTGAAGAAACAATAACTTAAAACTCTAATAATCATGAAGAAAAACATCCTATTCATCGCTTGCTGCATCGGCTTGATGCTGTTTGCAAGCTGCAAGAAAGACCCTGTTGCACCCACCATCACCGCCATTCAAGGTGAAGGTTATGTGGTGGAAAACGCCCAAATCTATTCCGGCACAGAAATCCAAGTCGGTTTCACCGCCACTGGCGAAAACCTAACAAAAATGGAAATCACGCTCACAAAAGACGGCTCCACTATCGCATCTGAGGCACAAGACATTGAAAAACAGCCAACTTATGCCTTTTCAAAGTCTTTCACCATTGATGCAAGCATCATTGGCACTATCACCGTCACGGGCATCGTGACCGATGCCGCAGGACAGACCGCCACGAAGAGCTTCGACATCGTTTGCAATGAAAAGCCCAACGCGAAGTTCTTAGGCAGCTACCAAGGCAATGTCTATTTCACCGGCACCATGGAAGCCAGCATAGCAGGCATGGAGCCCATGCATCAAGACGTCACCGACCAGGAGATGCCCATTACGCTTACCGTTACCGAAGGCGCAACCATGAACGAGGTCATCTGCAAGATCAACGACCAAGAGGAGACCGCCGTAGGCACCGTGGAAGGCGACAAACTGAGCATCGTGCTGACCGACCTCCCCTACACCTTCGACTACGACATGAACGGATTCTCCATCTCGCCCACCCTGATTATGAACCTAAACCTCACCGCCACGTTGGCCGAAGGTCAACTGACGCTCGAGGGAACTTGCAATGGCGACGGTGAAGTCAATGTGCTCATCTACACTGGAACCATGGCAATCGACGGCACCATCAGCGGAAGCCTGACGAAAACAGAATGACAAAGTAGTTTCATCCCACAAAAAACCAGCTTTATTTTATAGGGCTGGTTTTTTCTTATATTTGCAGGCATTATGGAAGAAAAAGATTTTATTAGCATCGAGGAAAAAATACTCCAACTTGTAAGAGAAGCCGAAATTACAGAATGGGAGAACAACCGATGGGTGATTATGGGAGAACCCACACCAAAGGAAATCAAGAAGCTCAATGAGTTATTAAACTGTGATGTAACTGGATTCCAACGCATGATTGACATTTCCGCCATCAAACATTCAAGAAAGAAACATCCTAATATGACTGAGACAGACTTTTGTCTCATTCCGATGATCATAGCAACTGCTGAAGAAATTATCCAAGGGAAATACCCTGACACAGTGGTTTACAGAAAGGTTCTTGACAAAGAATATTATTATGTGGAGTGCACTCGGACCGGAAGGAAACGACTAGCAATGAAGACCTTCTACAAAACGAAAACCGCGCCAGAATGACGCGGTTTTGTAAGTCTTTCAGTGCTGTCTGCTACCAACTGGCCGTGACGCTGTACGCCCAAAGCGTGCTGAAACGACATTGCAAAAATACACATTTTTCCATAAAACGATGCAATTTTACACAAAAAAAGCTCAATTTTCACTGAGCTTCTTAAAGTAGCGGGGGGAGGATTCGAACCTCCGACCTCCGGGTTATGAGCCCGACGAGCTGCCTCTGCTCTACCCCGCATCGTGCGAAAAATCCCGTTCGGAAAACTTTTTTCCTCTCGAAATCGGCTGCAAAGGTAATAATTTTGTTTCTTTGCAGAGCAAAAAACCAAGAAAAAATTTCACTATGAGTCATAAAGCAGGCTATGTCAACATTATAGGTCGACCCAACGTGGGCAAGTCGACCCTCATGAACCAGCTCGTTGGGGAGAAAATCTCCATTATCACGTCGAAAGCGCAGACCACAAGACACCGAATTTTGGGCATCGTGAACGGCGACGACTTCCAAATCGTCTTCTCCGACACGCCCGGCATCATCAAGGACCCGGCCTACAAGATGCACGAAGTGATGAACCAATTCGTCAACGTGGCCCTCATCGACGCCGACCTCATCCTCTTCGTGGTCGACATCACCGACAAGAAAATCGAGGAAAAGACCGTCGAAAGGCTCAAGACCACCGACATTCCCGTGTTCGTCCTCATCAACAAAATCGACCTTTCGACGCAAGAGCAAGTTGAGCAAGCCGTCGTGCAATGGCGCGAGACGCTGCCCAACGCCACCGTGTTCCCGCTGTCGGCGCAATACAACGCCAACGTGGAGTTCATCTTCAAGCAAATCTTAGAGAAGCTGCCCGAGTGCCCGCCCTATTTCCCGAAGGACGAGCTCACCGACCGCTCGATGCGCTTCTTCATCACCGAAATCATCCGCGAGAAGATACTGCTCAACTACCAGCAGGAAATCCCCTACTCAGTGCAGGTGGAGGTGGAAAGCTACGAGGAGACGCAAAAACACATCCACATCCGCAGCATTATCTATGTGGCCCGCGACTCGCAGAAGGCCATCATCATCGGCAAGGGCGGCAGCGCCATCAAGAAACTCGGGATGCAGGCCCGCGCCGATATTGAGGAGTTTACAGGGAAGAAAATCTTCTTGGAGCTATTCGTCAAAGTCGACAAGGACTGGAGAGACAATGAGGCCGAGTTGAAGCGGTTTGGCTACGAGGCATGATGATTTTTGTTTTCGGGTTATTTCTCACGCAGAATACGCAGAATTATGGGAAGCGCAAGGCGACGAAAGGTTTGCGTCCGGCAGGTTCAGCGTTTTCTGCGATTTCTGCGTGAAAGAACATCCAGCGGAACGCTTTTCCCATGATTCCCAAAGTTCAGCGTGAAAAAATTCTCATTCCGCGTGGCGCGCCTCCCAGAACTCCGCCCCCCGCGCCCCGATTTCCTTCGGGTCGAAAACAGGTTCCTTGCCCTCCTTCTTTTGGCGTTCGTAGGACTTCAGCGCCTTGAACGCCTTGGGCGAGAGCAACAATATCGCGATGATGTTGACCCAAGCCATCGTGCCCACGCCGATGTCGCCGAGGTCCCACATCGTGCGCGCCTCATACAGCGACCCGACGAAGACCATCGCCACCACCCCGATGCGCAGCACCCAAATCAGGATGTGCTCGATCTTGCCCTTGCCGAAGAGGTAAACGAGGTTGGTCTCGGCGTAGTAGTAATACGCCATGATCGTCGTGAAGGCGAAGAAAAACAAGGCAAACGAGACGATGATGCCGCCCCAGTTGCCGCCAAGGAAAGTGCCCAAGGCGGCGGAGGTGTAGCTCACATCGGGCGCGCCCAACTCAACGCCTTCGGCAGCGATGAGGATGTTACCCGATGCATCGAACACGTTGTAGGTCTTGCAGGCCAGGATCATCACGGCGGTGGCGGTACATACCAATAAGGTGTCGATATACACCGAAAATGCCTGCACCAGCCCCTGCTTGACGGGATGCGACACCTTGGCCGCGCCCGCAATGATGGCGCCCGTGCCTTGTCCCGCCTCGTTGCTATAGATGCCGCGTTTCACGCCCCAAGCGATGGTGGAGCCGAGGATGCCGCCAAGCGCCTCCTTCATCCCGAAAGCGCTTTGGATCATGTCCATGAACGCATTAGGCACCTCACGGATATGGAAAGCCAACACGACAATCGACAGCAACACATAGAGGATGGCCATGAACGGCGCCACCACCTGTGCCACGTTGGCGATGCGCTTCACGCCACCCACCACCACGAGGCCGATAAGCAAGGCCACGATGCCGCCCGCCCACGCCGAGCTGATGTGGAACGTGTTGGAAAACGAGGTGGCGATGCTGTTGGACTGCACCGGCGGCAGACACAAGCCGCAAGCCAGCACCGCGATGATGGCGAAGGCCACCGCGATCCATTTGCTGCGGAGACCCTTCTCGATGTAGTAGGCCGGTCCGCCACGAAACTGCCCCTTATGCTCCTCCTTGTAGATTTGCGCCAAGGTAGCCTCCGAGAAGGCCGAGCCTGCGCCGAGGAAGGCGATGATCCACATCCAGACGATGGCCCCCGGGCCGCCGTAGCCGATGGCCGTGGCCACGCCCACGATGTTGCCCGTGCCCACGCGCCCCGACAGCGCCATCGAGAACGCCTGGAACGAGGTGATGCCCGTCTTCTGCGATTTGTCGGTAGAGAAAAGCAGCCGCGCCATCTCGCGCAGGCGCCGCACCTGCACGAAGCGCGTGCCGATGGAGAAATAAAGCCCTGCCAAGAGGCAGATAGCCACCAGCGCCGGGCTCCACACGTAGCCGCTTATCGTACTGATGATTTGTTCCATATAACCCTGTTTTGAAGGGTCAAAGATAGGGATTTTTATCACAAAAACAGCATTATCAGTAAAACAGACCTATTTATTTGTATTTTTGTCCCACTTAAACAATAATACAAATGAAAAACACGCTTTGCATCCTCTCCATTTGCATCCTCTTCATTCTTCTATCGCTCCTTGTCATTCAAGGGTGTGTCATTATAGGCTATCGGAACCATTTCTCACGAGATTTGACCCCAGAGCAACAAAGCAAAGTGGTCTGGAACACTCCCGACGATAGACTCTTGTCGCTGAAAAACGACGGAAGAATCTTTGCCATCAACGGGAAGCAAATGCAAAAGATGGTTCAGCCGCATCCAAAAGCCATCGTGTACCAATGGTCGCCACATTGCACCTCGGAAGCTTGTTTGTCCTTGAGTGCCATTCAAACGCTTTGCGACAACAACAGCATAGCCCTATTCGTCGTGACGGATTATTTCCACGATGCTTTCTCACAAAACCAAGTCCTCTCCCACCCCTTGTTTATCGCCAATGAAAAGCATTACAAAACCGACGTTTGCCACAAACTTGAGAAACGGTTTTACATCGACCTGTTAGGAGAGGAAAACTACAACGCTACCAAAGAAATCAGTTGGTACAGATACGCCTATTTCGAGAAAGGGAAGTTCGTCAGATATATTAGAGACCCATACGTCGAATTGGATAACAAATAGGAATTAACGGGGGTTAAAATGCCTCCGCCATCAAGTCCTTCCGCCCAATGAGGCTGAAAAATAATGGTTGTTGGGAAGCCGCCAGTTGGCAGGCTACCCAACAACCATGTGTTTTGCAAGTTTTGTAGGTTTTGTGACGAAACAATCACCGCGTCAGGCAAGCATCCAATTCCTTCACCAAGGCATCCTTGTCGAGGTGCTGGCCGATGAAGACGAGCTTCTGCATACGGTCGCCGTAGGTGTCGTCCCAGTCGCGGCGCAGGGTAGGCTCGCGGTCCATGAAAGCCTCCAACTCGTCGGCGGGCATCGTGGCAAACCATTGGCCGGCATCGCGAAGCTGCACCTGCTTGCCTGCCTGCTCGAAGATGTAGCACATGTCGTATTCGTTCTTGAAGTAGCAGATGCCCTTCACGCGAATGACGTTCTTCGGCATCTTGCGTGCCACAAACTCGTCGAAACGCGCCATGTTGAACGGCTGCCGACGGTAATACACAAACGTGCCAATGCCGTATTCTTCCACCTCGCCGCCTTCGTGTTCGTGATGATGGTGGTGGTGATGGCCATGCTCGTGCTCGTCGTCGTCATCGTCGTCATGATGGTGGTGATGATGCTCGTGTTCATCCTCGTCATCGTGATGGTCATGTTCCTCCTCCACAGCGCCCTCCACTTCCTTGATCCAAGTGGCTGAGGTGGCCACCTTGTCGAAGTCGAACATCTTAGTGTTGAGGATCTTGTCGAAGTCGACATCACCATAGTCGCAGGTGATGATTTCAGCCGTGGGCTGCAAGGCGCGGATGATGCTCTTCACGCGACCCAATTCCTCGGGCGTGACTTCTGAGGCCTTGTTGAGCAAAACGATGTTGCAGAACTCAATCTGCTGGATGACGAGGCTCTCCAAGTCGTCCTCGGCCAGATTTTTCTTCATCAGGTCGTCGCCACAGCCAAACTCGCTCTGCATCCGCAGCGCGTCGACCACGGTCACGATGCAGTCCAAGATGGGCAGGCCGTCCTTGGTGAGCTGCCATGCCATTTGCGGGAAGGAGCAAATCGTCTGCGCAATCGGCTCCGGCTCGCAGATGCCGCTGGCCTCGATGACGATGTAGTCGAACTTCTGCATGACGATGATCTCGTGCAACTGTTGGATAAGGTCCATCTTCAAGGTGCAGCAGATGCAGCCGTTCTGCAAGGCAACCAGGCTGTCGTCCTTCTGCCCTACCACGCCACCTTTCTCAATCAGGTCGGCATCGATGTTCACTTCGCCTATATCGTTGACAATCACGGCAAACTTAATGCCCTTGCGGTTGTTCAATATCTTGTTGACCACTGTGGTCTTGCCGCTACCGAGGTAACCGGTGAGCAGCAGTACGGGAATATCTTTCTTCATCTCTGTGCGGTTTTTAATTGAGGCGCAAAGGTACAAAGAATTGAGGATTTAAAATTCAAAATTCAAAGATTTAAAATTCGCAGATGGAAACTTGAATTTTATACTAATTTTCGCAGATGGAAACTTGAATTTTGATTTGGTTTTCGCAGTTGGAAACTTGATTTTTACATCGATTTTCGCAGATGTAAATGCGATTTTTTTGGCCGTCACACTTGATTTTCACTACTTTTGCAGCCCAAATAAAAGATACAATGGACAAAAACGAAAACTACCGACTCCTCCTCGCCCAAGTGCGAGCCATAACAAAAAACGAAACCGACGCCGTGGCCAACATGGCCAACGTGGCCGCCCTCATCCAAGAGACCTTCCGCTTCTGGTGGACGGGCTTCTATCGCGTCGTCGACAACCAATTGGTGCTCGGGCCGTTCCAAGGTCCCGTGGCCTGCACCCGCATCGGCTTCGGCAAAGGCGTATGCGGCACCTCGTGGAAAGAAAAGCAAACCATCGTCGTCGAAGACGTCGAGCAGTTCCCTGGCCACATCGCGTGCAGCAGCGAGTCGCGGAGCGAGATCGTGGTGCCTTTATTTAAAGGTGACGAGGTCATCGGCGTGCTCGACATCGACAGCGAGAAACTGGCCACTTTCGACGCCACCGACAAGGAATGGCTGGAGCAAATTGCGGAGGTCGTGCAAAGCGTTTTGTGACCTGCACTTGCGCAAACACAATATTTTTCGTTCCTTTGCACTTCATTTTCAATACAAGACGCCAATCATCAATGAAAAACACCAGTTTTTTCCATAGGACTTTGGTCTACCTCAAGTCGCTCATCCACCTCTCCGACGAAATCGACTACGAGAATGCCAGCACGTCCATCCGCAAGAACATCGCCTTCCGTGGCACCAACGTGTTCATCTTGGCCTGCGCCATCGTCATCGCCTCGGTGGGCCTCAACGTCAACTCCATCCCCGTCATCATCGGCGCCATGTTGATTTCGCCCGTGATGGGTCCCATCTTGGGCTTCGGCTTGGGTCTTGGCACTGAAGACAATACCTTGGTCAAAAACTCGCTGAAAAACTTCGCCGTGATGGTCGTCATCAGCATCTTGGCCTCCACCATTTTCTTTCTACTCAGCCCGTTGAGTTTGGCCAACCCCTCTGAGCTACTGGCCCGTACCAACCCCACGATCTACGACGTACTGATCGCCCTCTTCGGCGGCTTTGCAGGCATCATCGAGACCTCGCGCAAGGACAAGGGAACTGTCATTTCGGGTGTGGCCATCGCCACAGCACTCATGCCGCCGCTTTGCACCGTGGGCTACGGCATCTCGCGCTGGAACTGGGAGTATGCTTTCGGGGCGCTTTATCTCTTCCTTATCAACAGCATCTTCATCGCCTTGGCCACCTTTGCCATGGTGAAGTATTTCCGTTTCCCCATCGCCAACAACGACGAGACCCACAAACGCCTGCCCAAGCACATCATGACGCTGATTCTCTTGGTCGTCATCGTGCCCAGCATCATTTCGGCCATCTCAGTCGTCAAGGAAAACAACTTCATCACCCATTCCGAACGCGTGGTCACCGAAAACAAGAACCTCGGCAAATGCTTCATCTACGACCACAAGGCCACCTATTCGCGCAAGTCGCCCACCCTCGACCTCTACCTCGCCGGCGAAGCCCTGACGCCCGAATCAAAAGAGCTTTTCTACAAGGAAGCGGAGGTCTACGGCATCATGCGCAACCAAATCATCTTCCACGAAGACGCCACCAGCGTTCGCCAAGAACTGTCGGAAGCCGAAATCGTGAAAGGTATCTATGAACATAACGACCGACAAATCAAGCGGTTGAACGACAGCATCAGCAAATTGGAGAATGTCTTGACAGATTATAAAGCAAAGGAAATCCCCACGGAGGCCATCTCGAAGGAACTGTTTGCGCAATACCCCGACATCACGGAGGTGAGCCTGAGCCGAGGCTCGACAGTCAGATCGGAAAACGACATCGCCCATGAGCAAATCGTGGCTTTCATCACCACCAGCCAACCGATGGATGCCGAACTCCACGACCGCCTCGTGCGCTGGCTGAAGGTAAGATTAGACAACGAGAACGTCTTGGTGGTGGGACAAACAGAAAAAGCCGCTGAATAATCAGCAGCTTTCTTTTTGATTTCGTGGAGGTTACCGGATTTTTGACTTGATTTTTCCCGGTTTTCTTTGAATTTTATTTTTCTGTCATTCAATATTTTATTTCAAAAAATCAATCAAACTCTATCAACCTCTCTCAAACAGATTCTCGAATCGGGGGACTAGTTGCGCCCCATTTTTTTTCATACTACTTTTGCCGCCCAGTCCCCTAAAAACCGACTGCAAAATTAGTTAATTAAATCAATTTTCAAACAAAAAAAGTAGTATGATTGAAATCAAGTACAACACGCGGGTCTTTATTGACCCCAAAACAAAACACATCAAAATTCGCGTGCGTTGGAACAAGTATGAAACGACCTTCTCACTTGAGTATCGCGCTGACCCCGAAAAGTGGGATGCCAAAACTCAACGGCCAATTTCTGGCACAATGCACAAATTTGCCGACCAAAACTGTAGCGCAAGAATTATAGCCACAGCCATTGAAGAGGGGCTTGACCAAATCAAGACAGCATTTAAGAAATGTGAGATTGACTCCGTAATGCCATCAAAGGAAATCCTTAAAACGATGGTGCGAGGCGAACAGCCAGAAAAAGAACCCGTCAAGATGAAAAAGACTCTCTCTGAATTGTACGAGGATTTTCTTGAAGCGGCAAGCAACGATAGAAACTGGACGAAAAACTCACACTACAAGTATAATCAAACATGGAATCATCTGAATGAATGCTGCCCTGGAATCACGCTGGAGAAATTCACAAAAGAAAGATTGCGTGAATTGAAAAACTGGTATGTTGACAAAGGTTATTGCAATTCTACAATTAAAAAGATGTTCTCATTTTTGGGGACTTTTATCAAATGGCTTCACACAGAAGGCTATGAATTACAACCCGGAGTGTTGGCTTACAAGCCCAATTTAACCGTCGTATCAAAGACTGTTACCTTCCTAAAACACAAAGAGCTGATGGGGTTTTACAATTTCAAGTTCGCTGAAGATGAGAAAAATATAGAATTGATTAGGGATATGTTTTGTTTTATGGCCTTCACCTCATTAAGATATAGCGACTTGGAGAACCTGAAAAAGGCAAATGTGTTTGATGACCATATCGAGGTTTGTACCAAGAAAACCCACGACAAACTATTCATCCCGCTCACCATTCACGCCAAGGAGATTATCGACAAGTACAAGAACGAAAATTATAAAAACGGTAAAATGTTTCGTGTTTACGCCAATCAGAAACTCAACAAATTATTAAAAGAAGCGGCAGAAAAGGTTGGTCTTGATCGTGAAGTCGTACTCATCCATTACAAAGGGAACACAAGAATCGAGGAAGTGAAAAAGTTCTACGAGATTATAGGGTGCCACGATGGAAGAAGAACATTCGTCTGTTGCTCTCTCGCCTTTGGAATACCGCCGACTGTTGTAATGAGTTGCACGGGGCATTCTACATACAACGCGATGAAACCGTATATAGAGGTGGCAGACGAGACGCAACGAGTTGAATTGGCAAAATGGGATAAAGCTGAAAAACAAGGCGACATCAAGAGGGATATTGCAAAGAAACTTGAAGGTGTCGATGAAGCCGTGCTATTAAAAGTGATGGAGTTATTGAAATCAGCCTAATCCATACACCACCTCAAACGTCCGCTCTAGCCTCGGAAGTATAGGTGAAAAATGCGTCCCTTCAACAAGCTCAAAAATAACAGTAGCTTGACTTTTTGATTTCATAATATTGGCGGCAGCATGAGTTCTTTCCTCTACTGTCGCCATTCTTTTTTCTTTGGCATCTTTCTCCTTTTCACCTAACAACAAACAAACCTTTTTCAACTGAGGTGATGGCATCCGTTCATTCATCCACTCAACAAAGCCGTCATACCACAGCGACCCAGATATGCTGATGACGTTGGTGAAAGCATTGGTATTAAAGCTCGCCCATATCGCAAAAAGTCCCGACAACGAAACGCCCATAATCGTTCTCTCAGCATCCTCCTCCACTCCCAAGTTTTTTTCTGCTTCAGGGATTATTTCATTGGTCAGTTTTTCAAGGAATGATACTGCCCGTCCTCCAAATGGCTTCGCCTTTTTGAATACACCCTCAGCTGGCCAAGGTGTCAGATCATCATTCCAATTGACATCTTCTATAACGACTATGGAAACGCAGTATTTCTCCGACAACCTCTTCAACCCATCAGACAAATCTTCCTTGATTCCTTCAGACAGAATCATGTAGCAGATTTTGTTGGAAGAATGGTTGATGTATCTCATGGGTTATTTCCCTTTCACAATTTTAATCTCATCTAAAGCTAATACCCTTATTGTCAATCTTCTTGACCGTGGCGGCGATTTGAGGCTGTAAAGATACGCAAAAAGTTGGTTTGGCTGAAAACGACGGATTTCTGACATAAAAAGAATGCCCACCGGTTAGGGCAGGCATTCAAGCTTCTAGGCTTTTTTGAGCGTAAACAGCCCATGTGTTTTAACCTGGACTGTGAGACGATGCAAAGATAGCATTTTCTTTCTGATAACCAACAATTTTGAGTTAATAGTCAAAAACGGCCAAAATAACCTCAGAATCATCAAAAAATACCCGCTTTTTTGGCGAAAATTTTACACTGAGCCTTATTAATAGGAAGAAAAAACGAAGCATGTTTCAGACGCTATTAAATATGCTGTTCGGAGACTCACAGTATAGTTATCCGAACCGTCAGGATATTACCTCTGCCGCCCCTGATGTCAATAAAGAAAGTGCGAAAGAAAACGAAATGCTATCCACCGAAGAAGAAGGTCGGGAACAAACCTTGGATGAGGAGATAATATTACTCGCAAGAACCTATAGGCCTATTGGAAGCGGTGTTAGGATTGAATTGAGCTTACAGGAGGCATTAAAGCTATTCCCACGCAAAAGAAAACGTGTCGATGCCTACAGTAAATTGATCCGAAAAGTCCGTGAAGAATATAACACGGAACTCATTATTACATCAAGAAAAAAGAAAAAAGATGGCAACTAGAATTAAACACTACGACCTAAATGAGAAAGGTCAAATCCGCGGTGTCATTTACCGCTACATTAATCAGTCTGAAGGTGAAGAGAAAGGCTTCTCGTATGTAGGAAGCACCATGAACGAAAAAACCAGACGATACAGTTGGAAAAACCACAGCAATAAATCTTATGGCGGCAAGAAGATAAACGATGCCAGAGTGAAGTTTGGCATAGAGAATTTTATCTATGAAGTGCTGGAGGAAATTTACAATGCCGATGAAAAAGCTTTACAGAAGAAACTCGACGAAAGAGAAGCCTTCTATGTTCAGCAATTCGACAGTTTCCAAAACGGCTATAATACCTCGAAAGGCGGCACTGGAAACAAGGGTGTAAATTTCAGTCAGACCCACCGCAACAACATCGGGAAGGCCAGCAAAGGACGGAAGCACACCGAAGAGACCAAGAAACAAATCGGAGCCAAACTGAAAGGCCATCCCGTTAGCGATGATACAAGGCAAAAAATCTCAGAAGGCAACAAGGGCAAGAAGAGAACCGCCGAGCAAAGACACGCCGAATCAGAACGCTTAAAGGGAAAGGTACCAGAAGCTGCAACCCAAGGGGCAAAGCTTTGGGTCATTAATAGCGGCGGCGGCTATTGGAAGGGCAAGACCATGACCCACGAAGCTAAACAACACATGAAAGAGGCACAGCAGAAAAGGGGCATCATGGTAAGGGTGGAATACAGTGATGGCCGTGTCGAAACATACAACACCATGCTCGACGCTGCTAAAGGATTAGAAATTGGCGTTGGATCCGTACACTATTACCTCAACGCCGGGAATGGAAATTGGCACAAGAACGGATTTAAAATTGAAAAAATATGAACATTAAACATAGCATTATTTTCAGCGGCAGCAACCCCATCAGTTTAGACCGCGATGAGCATCTTATTATTGACGACATGAATAAGAACCTGGAGCGGTTTTACTTCAATTTGGTCAAGGTCGTATCGCTCAATCAGATAAACACAGATACGTTGGAAATCATTATCGAGAGGCAGCTTCCATTGACGTACCTGCAAAGCGGTCTTTTGAATTTCATTGACGAGGCTATCATCAGCGGCATGGGTGAATCTTCTTTTGTGCTTCCCTATACCGATGAAACCATGATTGCTCCTATACTACCCCTCGGACGCTGTTTCTTCTCGCCCGACAAGGAGTTTTACAAGCTCTACATCCACCTCAACAAGATTTGTACTGGCGAGACGGTGAAGAGGGTTGCGATTACGGCCATGACAAGCGAAATCAGGATGATAGTTGAGTTTGAAAGCGGCATTCCTCGTCGCTATCGTCAGGACATCGTGAGCCTGACAGCAAAGTATGGCGACCTTGGTAAACTGAAGGGACAGACCATCACAGCTACATTACAGGATTTCTCTGCGATTTGCCAACGGGACAATCCCAAAATTGCTTCCTATAGCGGCTTGGGCAAGTTTCTTAAAAGCGAATACAACATCACTTTGGATATAAAGTCGCAGAAAACAAAATGAAGATTGTTCCGTAGTGAGTGATTTTGCGTTTCAAAGGCACTCAAATCGTTATATGTGAATATCAAATTCTTTTTGGCGGGCAACTTGGTTGTCCGTTGTAGCTATAATCATTTCAACTTACTTCTTAGAATTATCAAGGCTTCGGCTGCCATGGGCTTATGTTTGTGGTGGCCGAGGCTGCATTATTGAACCAAAACCACTTCGACATGAATACACAAGTAAAATCATTAGCTACGGGACAGATTTTCAAAAACCGTAAAGAGGCCAAACTTATTATGGGCCACAGCAACTATAACAGAGCATTGAGAAAAGGTGAAATGGTGTTTATCACAACACCATCGCCCAATGACATCATTATTTAATCTTATAATTCATTTGCAGAGCTATGAATGTAATACGAAACTATAGATTTCAGACAAATGTAAGCATCGATACTTATGAGAACAAACAGGAAGCAACAGCATGTTTAAGTAGAGCTGGAGCCAAGGCCGTCGGGAAAAACAAGATGGCTTTCGTGGAACAAAGCGTGTCGGTATCGGAGTTCCTTGGCCTTGCCACCAGTGGACATGCTTTCTGCAACCTGTTCGATTTCAACCCAGACGAAAAATACTGGATTACTGCTACAAACGGCCTGAGCTATCCAAGCTACCCCGTCTATAAGAAAGGGGCAAATAAGGGGGCAATGAAGTTATCTATCAAGGCAGACCAATTCTTTAGAGGATCACAGACAGTGTTTGTGGACATCGACTTCACCAAATACACGGTCATTTCAGAGTACATATCAACCCTGACGCAACCGCCTACTTGTGTCTATATGAGCTTTTCCGACAACAAGGACAAACACGGTATAGTTTCGAGGCGGTTCAGGCTGGTATATGTGCTTGATGAAATAGTCGGATTGGAGGACTTTCGAAAGATATCAGCCACCATCAGCGACAGGATTGTGCTTGATACAGGCGAGCCAATGGACGATGACTGCGGTACGAGGGTAAGCCAATACATGAATGGCGTTTTTGGAAATAACGAAACCTATCAAACCGACCGCATCTATTCCGTATCAGATTTCATCGGTGAGGGAATTGACTACATCGACTGTCCGCAACCACAAAATGAGGTTGAACAGGAAACGGCACAAGTTGTCTTTAACGAGCAGATGGTGAATGATATGGTCAAATTGGAATATCCCGAATTTATGCATTACTACTCGAAACAGTACAAATACTTCTACCGAACAGAAAGGCCTGAGAAGGAGGAATGGATTAATGGGTTGTACCAGCTGACGGATGGCAACTACCTTCAGCTTTGGTATTACCGAGAGAGGCAGATTGATGGGCAAATGAGACGGCGCAAATTATTTAAGAACGCCTGTCTGAGAAGAATAATGCGCCCTGACGTTGACCCTGACACCCTGTTATTCAACTTATATGTGGATTGCGTTAGGTTCTTCGACAACAGCGATGGGGTAATTACGATAGACACTCTAATGAGGAAAGTTGTATATGCCATGAAAATGACCAACGAACAACTATTGGCTTATTGCAATTGGGAAATACAATATTGGCAAGAAAACCGTCCCAAGTTTATCTGCTATCCTGGAATAATCACGACAAGAGGCCAGCTCAGCAACATTAGCAAAACAATACGATGGACAGAAATCGACAAGGTGTATGACAGAAGCAAATCCATCAGCGAGAATGCGGAAACCATTGATGTCCAGATAAGTACATTATATCGGTATTGCAGTGATAAATGGATAAACACCCATCCGAACCGTGGAATGACTAAAGAAGAGCAGCGAGAAGCCAAGCGTGAGGATAAAAGCAGGAAAATTCAACTGTTCAAGAAGCTATACAATCCTGACCTGTCGTTAAGTGAGAATATTGAAAAGATGGAGGAAGGCGGTTTGGAGTTAACGAAAAGCACTTTGAACAGATGGATTGAGAAGTATTATGAGCCAGCATCAAAAAGCACATTTGCAGCAGATTTCACGGTTCCGGATTTCATGGCGCAATTCTCATCACGGGAAGAAGATGCTATGATAGAAACAACTGTCAGCGATTGGGACGGGCCAGAAACAAGCACTTTTCTCCATCAGCTTTCAGAATTTGGACATGGCATTCCTGTTCCAGAATTTGATTGGAGTAAGTGGGGGATGGTATAATATCGTATATTTGGAGAACATCTACTTTTGTCAGATGTTCTCTTCTTTTCGTCATCAAAATTTTCAATAATCATTATATATATAGTAGTATTTAAGATACTACTACTACTTATTATATCCGTATGAGAAAAACGGGCAAAAATGGGACAGTTTTCCTTCTATGCCATCCTCAAAAAACTACCGTCTCAGGAGCCTTAAAGACCTTATTGATAGAAATACAACAGAAGAATTATTATCAACAGACAGCCTTTTTGACGCTGGGTATCGAAAAGAAGCCCGGCGATAGTCGAAATGGCGGCATCGAATTGTGATTAAACGCTCAAGATTCGTCTAATTGCTTTCGATTTTGCCAGTCTGAATTATTATATATGGAGCCGACCCGCATTTTGACAGGGTTTTCGGCTCTTTTTTGTTTCTTCCTTTCCATGTGTGTTTGAAAGCCTTATATATAGGAGAAAACATTAAAAATCAGATATTTAACTTATTATTAACTTATTTATTAATCATTTAAAAGAAAGGAAGTATTATGAACAGCAACTTCAGCAAAATTTCGGGTTCGGTTTGCATTATCACGAACCTTGTAATCTTAGCACTTGCAGCCTTGGAGCTTAAAGACAAAATCGTCAAGGCTCGCATGAAGAAGGAACATGTCAGCCCCTCGAAACCAAATGGAGAAGAACAGGTATGAACGGGGCGAGGACATCTTTATCGTAATAGTCGAAGTAGTCCTGGCATTAGCCAAGGGCATTAAAAAGCTTAGAAAACTGTTTTAATCGACACATTATGAACAACAACAATGAAGCCATGACGGTAGAACCCATTGCGGGAAGAATCGTCAGTGAGAGAACACTACAACTGGATGATATTTCAGTGGATAACATTTCCAATGAAGATAACCATCCTAATTTCATCGAGTCAAACACACAAGCCATTACACTTAGTGAACTCGCGGAAAAATCCATAGTTCCCACGTTTTCAGATAATAGCCTTACCATTTCACATCAGAATTTTGTGATGGCGGTTTACAAGGCAGCTGAAGAAATTTTCGGAGAACTAACACCTATCGAATGCCGTGTTTCGCACCCCATCAACGGTCGTGTACCTACGGCGTTAGATAAGAAAACAAATGAGCTGAAAGACAATGAAAAGACCATCTACTACCAACGACTAGCATGGGTTTCTCATGTCAGCAACCTTACAAGAACCATCAACGGACAGGAAGTACACCTTTGTATAGGTGGAGTCCGTGGATATAATGAAGACAAGCTCTATAACAGACCCAGTGCCATGAAATTCAAGATATTCGTGGGCTGGCAAGTGAGAGTATGCTCAAACCTGATGCTCCAATGCTCAGGCTTTTCGGGCACCATTGACTGCATGACCGAGGCCGATATCAGACAACAGGCACTTGAGTTATTCAGAAATTTTGATCCACAAAAGGAAGATAACCTCAAAATTCTCGAAAATCTGCATGATACGAGAATCACCGAGGAGCAATTCTGTAATATCATCGGAAGAATGAGACTTTATCAAGCTCTTCCGCTGGGGCAACAGAAATCACTACCCCAATTCATCTTGGGCGATCAGGCTGTCAATGCAGCCGTTAGAGAATATGTTAACAATCCTAATTTCGGCAAGAAAGAAGGCGTTGACACTATTTCAACATGGGATTTGATGCAACTATTAAACGAAGCCGTAAAGTCGAGCTACATCGACCGTTGGCTTGAACGTAATCAAAACTGCACAGATTTCGCTATCGGAATCAGCAAGGCCTTGCAATTTGAAGATACCGAAGGCTACGACTGGTTCCTCAACTGACCTGAAGAAATATCAGGAGGGGTCATTTTTGTCCCCTTTACGCCGGAAGGCAACACACCATCAATCATTTAACAGAGAGGTTTTGTGTTGCCTTCCTTCTTTTTGCAATCAACATTTTACAATAAATCAAAATCTAACACAATGGAAAATAACATCAATCAAGAAGAAACGAGAAGAGAAGGCTTCAATAACCTTTACGCCCTCAATGTAAATGACCGTACTGAGAAAAAGAACGGTCTTACTTACCTGACCTGGGCTGTGGCTTGGGCGGAATTCAAGAAGCAATATCCTTCGGCTACCTATCGGATTGTCAAGGATGCTAACACTAACTTGCCCTATTTCGTCGATGAACGATTGGGTATAATCGTCTATACCGAGGTTACGGTTGATGGACTGACCTATGAAATGTGGCTTCCCGTAATGGATGGAGCCAACAAAGCCATGAGACTTGCACCCTATACATATCAGGTATGGGACAAGAACCGAAACACCTATGTCGAGAAGAAGGTTGAAGCAGCCACAATGTTCGACATCAACAAGACCATTATGCGATGCCTTGTAAAGAACTTGGCCATGTTTGGATTGGGACTCTACATCTATGCCGGAGAGGACATCCCAGAAGAGACCGAAAACGAGGGAACGGACGATACGAGAAAAACCGAACCACGACAAAAGCGGACTTATAGCAGAAAGACTGCTACTGCCCAACCCATTGACAAGTACGCCGGGATTAAGGCGGCACTTCAATCGACAACATCAACGGCAGCACTACTCACCCTCTACAACCAACACCGAAATGAGGTTGAAGGAAATCCCGAAATCAAGGCTTTGTTTACTTCACGGAAAGAAGAACTTCAACAAGCAGCGTAAACTATGGCAAAACGAATTGAACTTAAAGACAGCGGTGTGATTTTCGACCCTGAACAACACACTTACCAACTGAATGGAGCCTATTTGTCTGGCATTACGGATTTACTCCAACGCCAGCTATTTCCCAATGAATATGCAAACATCCCCAAGGCCATTTTACAACAAGCTGCGGCCTATGGAACTTCAGTACATCAATCCTGTGAGGACTTTGATGCCAATTGGTATAATGACGGCACACAGGAGGTACAAGACTATATCCAATTGTGTCAAGAACATTCATTGACCCACGAGGCGAGCGAATATACCGTTACGGACTTTACGACCTATGCGAGCAACATCGACAAGGTTTATCGGATTTCAAGCGATACCTTTGACTTGGCCGACCTGAAAACCTATAGCATGATGACACCAGAGAAGTTAGAAAAAGCAAGATGGCAATTGTCTATCTACGCCTATCTCTTCGAACTTCAGAACAAGGATGCGAAGGCCAGAGAGCTTTACATCCTACACATACGGAACAAACAACGGAAGGATGGAACTTTCGACCATATTTCACAACTTATCCCGGTCAAAAGAATCCCTTCCGAAATCTGCAAAGAACTGCTCGACACCGACTTACGAAACGAGCAATTCCAAAGCCCTTACGCAATCCCGGACTCAATACTGGAACAAGAAGCCCATATCCGCGAACTCATGGAAACAAAAACGAGAGTTGAAGAGGAACTTGGGCAAATCAAATCCAAAATCCTATCGGAAATGGAATCACGGAATGTCAAGTCGTGGCTTGGCGACACAATCAAATTTACTCGAAAACTGCCATCGACACGGACATCATTCAATTTGTCATTATTCAAAGCGGATCATCCCGACATGGATTATGAACCGTACATGAACACTACACAGGTTTCATCGAGCTTAACCATAGCACTTTGAGCCGTAATTCGGGTTTTCAACGCCCTGAATACTACCGAAGAGGAGAGTATCGACAAAAAAAGATGCTCTCCTTTTTTATGCCTATACGAAAACAACAATAATTTCAAAATCAACAAATTATGCTATACTACAATTTCGTAAACTATGAAGGATTCCGAGAGCGATTTGGAATCATAGAACACGGGAATGGCGAGAAGTCAAGGAAAAACAAAATCCTTCTCGCCTACATCAAACAACCATCTTTATTTAAAGAAGCGGTTGAAACTGGCGATTATTCACTCATCAATATCGCCTCTATGTCAGAACTCAAACAGACGATGCTCGAAAGAATCCAACAATCGGGCGAAGGTCTGCGATATGAAGTCAACCTGATTAACTACACATTCCATTCCTCCAAATTCGAGACTGACACATCCAAGGGTCTCTGCGAGGATGGCGACCCCAAGGCTTGCCGCTATATCAACCACAACAACGGCGGTAGAGCGTTCAAGATGAAGGCGGGCAAATTCTTCCGCTCGCTTATCCTTGAAACGGATTTTGGCCAGACACTTCCCGAACAGGTTCTAGTTTGGCTTTGTGAGGAGTTTGCAGCAGAATGGAACACTTTCACGCTAAGCACTTTCCCCGAGAACAAGCTATGGGTGAACGATAATTTTGCCGACATTTACGATTCAGAACGATGCAAGGGAGATTTTCATTCTTGCATGACGGACAAAGGCTATCACATCTACTACGAAGACTCGGTCAATGCCAAAGCAGCCTATCTTGAAAATGACGAAGGGAGTATTATAGCCAGAGCGGTTATCTTCCCGGAGGTTTACGATGAAGAAGGTAAGATTTGGCGGCTCTGTGAACGCCAATATGCTACAGATTGCGATGACACACTGAAACGTGCCTTGGTGGACGCTTTGATTAGAGGCGGCCATATCGACGGCTACAAAAAAGTGGGCGCAGGATGCTCAGATACACGGGAGTTTGTTGACATCAATGGAAACTCCTTGGCTGACAAAAAATTCTACATTGATTGCAGCCTTGAAACCTACGAAACACTATCATACCAAGATTCCTTCCGTTTTTACAACTACAACGAAGGGAAAGCATACAATTACGAACCGAAAAATGGCTGTTCGTATTACCTCGACACCACGGATGGTTCCATAGACGGAAATGATGACGATGATGAACCACAGGCTTACGACAGCTACCATCAAACCAACGTGTGGGAAACTATTGTGGTTTTCGTACACGGCCAGCGTGAAACTTGCGATGTTGATGACCTCGACGACTTTATTGAGATTAACGGCACATATTACCACGAGGACGATGTGAGCCATTGCGACAAATGCGGAGAACCTTACCTTTCATCCAATGGCAAATATTCGACCATCACAGACGGAGACTATTGCTGTGATAAATGCCGTAATGAAGCGGAACAGGAATACATCAAGGAAAACTGGTTCTACAGTTTCTTCGACAAAACCTATTTCGAGGAGAAGAACGATTTGACGACTTATCTTCACTGGGATTGGAATGTCGTAAACTATGTGGAAAAAACCATCAGCAAATTCTCATTGGACAAACATTCACACCAATTCCACCTTTTCGACGGGATTTATTACGACAGAATCAACCCCATGACCGACCTTCCGTATTATGCAGAAGAAACGGAGGAAATTGCAGCCTAAAAACAACGAATTATTAACCAAGGGGAATTTGCTGGATAAGGAATCTGGTATTTCCCCTAACACATTGAAAAATATGAAATTATTAAAAGAATTGTTTAGCATTTACTCACCTTCAGGAAACGAGAAGAAGATGAGGAAATTCATTAAGTGGTGGCTCAGAAACAATGTGTCTGAAGCTAACGTTAAATCTGATAAAATCGGCAATATCTATGTAGTCAAAGGTGAGGCAGAAACCTATCCATGCCTCTGTGCCCACATGGATCAAGTGCAGAAGAATCACAGCAAAGACTTTGAAGCGATTGAAGCCAAAGACATAATCCTGGGCTTCAGCAGGAAGAATAAACGCCAAGAGGGGTTAGGAGCTGATGATAAAGTCGGCGTTTGGGTGAATCTTAAATGCCTCAAAAAGTATGACCACCTCAAGGCCGTGTTTTTCGTGTCAGAAGAAACGGGCTGTGTTGGGAGTGGCCAATGCGATATGGAGTTTTTTGATGATTGCCGCTATGTTATCCAATGCGACAGACGGAATGGCGACGACTTAATAACAAGCATCGGTGGGTGGACTCAATTATGTTCGCCAGAGTTTATCAAAGACATCAAGCCTGAACTGTTTGGCTACAAAGAAGAGTGTGGCCTAATAACGGATGTGGGAGAGTTGAAAGACAGAGGTTTGAAAGTGTCGGCCATCAATCTCAGTTGCGGTTATTATGAGCCGCATACAGACAGAGAATTTGTGATAAAGAGTGAAGTAATTAATTGCCTCAATTTTGTCGAACACATCATTGAGACCTGCACCAATGTCTATCCACATGAGGACGATGACAGCTATTTTTTCAGAGGAGACGGTTACGGTTGGGAAGAGGAATACGAAGAGGCATACAATGAGATAGAATGTGCCTTAATCAACCATCCAACCATAACTGACAAACAACTTTTGGACTACTTCAAGGGCTACTTCTTTGCACTGAAGGACGAGGACTTGAAGCAAATCATCCAACAGGTACGCAACACTAACTTCTTGGACGAGGATGAAGTCAAGGAGGCTTTTGGAGAACTAACCGCAATACCGCAAGAGCCATGAAGAAGATTAAGAAACGCAAGGGCATCACTATCGTTTACAAAGGCCCATCCATCTTCGAGGTGGCCAAATACGTCCACGAAGAGAAGGTAAGACATTGTGAATACTGCGGTAGACCTATGAGCCGATCCGATGTGAATGATTTCGGAAGCTTATGCGAAAGCTGCTATATGAAAGAGTATTACTAACTTAAAAATCATAGCAATATGAAAACCAACATCAACCTGGAGCTATTCAAAAGATACGCTCCTAAACGCAAATTGGAGATAATCGAATCTCTGACACAAGATGAATTACTTGCCATAACTCCTGCCACGATAATACGGATGGTTAGGGAGACGGGCGAACTGTATTACAAATCAAAACGCGACAAGAAACTATGTGTCCGCCAAGTGATAAGGAAAGGCAATGAATGGAACAGCGAATTTCTCGGCGTGGATTTGTTGAAGGGCAAACTCTATGTGAACCTTTATGTTCAGTATGAAAACACCGATACCGAGGATTGCATTTCCTACGGCGAGTTTATGAGGGACAAGGACAGGTTTAGAGGCACAATCAAGACCACCGACCGCTATGACAACCCTCAAACCTACTACTATTTCTATGACAACGATGACAGGGCGAAAGCCATTCGGTCATTGCTTTATGAGTATGTCTATCGGAAGTATCTTGACAAACGGAACTGACCTAAAACAGCCATTATGTGATAATCCCTACAATCACATAAGATGGATTACACCAAAAACGGAGGGAGTGATTGGTTTTTTGCCGGTTGCTCCCTTCAATCGTTCAAAAATAATGGGTGTTCAAAAATAAATCTGACAACGCCATTTTGAACACACTGATTGCTATTCAACTAATAATCTTTGATTTAATTATGAACACAAACAACACCAAGGCCGTCATCTATGCCCGAGTCTCCTCCCAAACCGACAGACAGGACACGACGAGACAAGTGAACGACCTTAAACGATTCGCCCTCTCACAGAATATGGAAATTGTGAAAACCTTCGAGGAACACATATCCGGGGCGAAGAAACTTGAAGAGCGGGAAATTCTTACACAGTGCTTGGAATACTGCAAGAACAATTCCGTGAAATATCTACTTATATCAGAACTTTCGCGACTGGGGCGATCCACACTCCAGGTTCTGCGAAGTCTTGAGATACTGCATGAGGCCAAGGTATGCGTCTATATCCAAAATATCGGCCTCTACTCACTGCAACCCGATGGCGCGGTTAATCCCGTGGCCTCCATTATGATTACCATCCTCGCCGAAATGTCAAACATCGAGCGTGGCAACATCCAGTACCGTCTCAACAGCGGGCGGCAACAGTACATCAACCGTGGCGGCAAACTAGGTCGTCGGAAAGGCAGCATAAAGACCGCCGAACAGAAAAAGGAGGAATACAAGGAGGCCATATCGCTGCTGAAAAGAGGCTATTCGATTAGGAACGTGGCCAAACTTACAGGATTCAGCATACAAACCGTACAAACAGTAAAAAACCAATTCGTAAACACTTAAATCGCAACAAAATGGAAGCAAATTATCTTGTTATGCTCGACTACTGTACCGGGCAAATCATCAAAATCAAACTCACGGAAGAAGAAAAGTCAAAAAGCGAAACCTATGAAGATTTCGAGGACTTCATGCGGACGGAATTACAAGAAAAGTATGAGTTCCGCACAAAGGATGTCTGCTGGATGACCTGTGAAAATCTTGAAGAACGAACCTATATCATCTAAAAAGAAGAATTGGTTGGGAACGGATGTAATAGTCCGTTTCTTTTTTTTATCCCAGCTTTATCACGGCGAACACAACAGCGACGATCCAAATAAGCGTCCATAATGGTATGACAATCCTGAATCTCGTGTGCTTGGTTTTATGACGAAACAGCTTCAAACCCATCCATGACCCGATACCGCCACCCAACCTCGCCATCCACAACAACACTCGCTCCCTGATTCTAAACTCATTCCGTATGGCTTTTTTCTTATCAACACCGTATAGGATAAACGCTATAAGATTGATTATTAGGAGGTAGGATAATATGACGATTTGAAGTTGGCTCATAATGGAATTGCAAAAATACCAATAATCTTTGCTATTTTTTTGTTTTTCACCATCATCTATTATTAAAATGAGTATTTTTGCAAGTGGATTCGAGGGAGAAATCTCGGATTCAGAAGGCAATTAGTGCTTGTATCCTAACTTGCGAAATCTGGAAAATTGAGTAAATCGGATATAAGACATTAGTAGCTCAGTCTGTTGTATTTCAGTTAATTCTGTATATACTTACAGGCTAGGTAAACGGTGTCTATTGAGATTTACGAAGGTGTTTCCAGAGCCTGCAAGTTTGAAAATAGGTACTTTTCAGTTTCCTAGCCTTCTTTCATTGGTGTTTTTTTTGCCGAATCTGGGGATGCTATAGGCATTGTAATTATTGTAAAACTATGGCAAAATCAGGTTCCATTCTAATGCTGGCTTTATCATTGGCATTATTTGTCTCTTGCAACGGGAAAGTCGGCAACAACAAGTCCGAGACCACCGAAACAATTACTGAAGCTCCAATAGAACAAGCGACAGAAACGGAAATGCCTGTTGAAGAGGAAGATGAGTTTGTGATGCCTATGGAGCAAGCACCGACTTATTACAATTTGGTCGGAAAGGTGGCTGGATCCGATGTCCACATGTCATTGGAACTTGACCATAACAAGGTGATGGGCAGATACTATTATGATTCTCAAAGCAAGAAAGCAACTCCGGCATCGATGAAGTTTTTTGGGGTATCTCACGGTGCACACATGGAATTTACCGAGTTTTATTCGGACAAACCCACAGGAACCTTTGATGGGTATTGGTCTGATGAATCGTTTCAAGGCACTTTTACTCGTGCAAAAGATGGTAAGACATTTGATTTTAGCCTAACAAGTGTGTATGCGGCTATCGAACCAGGAGGAGGTGAGGCTTTTTTTCAAGATTTTGATGATTTCTATTTTGACATCCCCTTCTATAATAAATATAATCCCTCGCAAGGTCAAACGGTGATGCAACAGCCCCAACTCACAGAAGAGCAGCTTAGACAGCAACAGGAAGAAATGTGGCGTCAAAACATTCTGGAAAATGCAATAGACTTCGAAGATATGCAGTCTGAATATTTTAATAACCCCATTAAGGCAGAAAAGAAATACACTATTGGAGAGGAAATACTGCTGAAAATAAGAATTGACAAAATAGAGTATTATTCGTATGACGATTATACTTATATTATGTCGTGGCTGGGGAGATTTACTATTGATGCTTTCCTTTATTCCAATGACAAATCTTTTGAAGAGTTGGATTATCCTCAAATTGTATGGGTAAAAGCCAAATACAATTCTAGACATGAAGCTTGGGATAATAAAGTCACGTATCAATTCACTGATGCACAACTTCTTCTGTGGAAAAAGCCCGGATTATTTGAGTAATTGGGGACTTTATGGTTGTAAATACTCATTTCTGGTCGCAGTTGTTATTTTGAACAATTATTCAATCCATAAAACATTGATATGATTAGAAAAACGGATAAAATCATTCGCCTTTTGATGTGGGCATCTTTAACGATGTCTATACTATTGGCATCTTGCTCATCACAAAAAATCGCCTTACCTTCGTATTCGAAAGAGGAGCAAAAGGTAAGGAAAGCTGTGTTGGAGGAAAACGTAAGCGAATTGTTTAGCCTATATAATGCCAACAAAAGCATACGGACAATAATTGAAGATGTGTTTTACACGGGAACTACGCCTTCTAAATTTGATTTGAGCTCACATTCCTATGAGGAAATTGTTTCCTATTTATCAATAGTTCAGGACGGCACGCCATTGTCCCATTATATCAATGCAATCAAGACTGAGCAGGAGGCGGAAATAATAGAACACGTATCGAGCATTACACCTGAAGAAACGAATAAGTACATAAAGCAATATCCGCAACGGAAGAGTTTGATAACGGAGTGCATTAATGATGCTGTGTTTTCCAATGTGGAGTCACTTTCGTTTTTAGAACTCAATTATTTGAACAATTCTCTTCCAACCGTATTGGATGGAGAAAGAATAAATGCAGAGCTTGTCGGACGCAAAGAAGAGGTTTGGACGATTCTAGCGGCTGATGTTGACAGCTACATTCAAGAAGAAAATGAATTGGTTAACGGGCTATATCTTGAGATTGAGAAGAAAGCCTATGATTATTTTTATACAGGATATGGCAATGTGGCCAAATGCTATTCTCAGATTGGCATGGTGCCTGACGACCCACAAAAAGCAGCGAAGCAATATGACAAGTTGGTCAGAGGTTGCTTGCAGTCCAATCAGTTGGAAGCAATTATCCAACAGGAGATTAATAAGTTCTGCAAGGAAGTCAATTCGGCTAGGTCGAAATACATTGAACGATTAGACCCCAAAAACTCTTTTGTACCCTTGAGCATCAAAGCACCTGCCATTAGTTTCAACTACACCATGTCAACCGCTCAGTTTGAAAGAATATATCGTTCACGCTTAGCAGAGAAAGAGTCAAGACAAAAATCGAAAAATGCGGCAGGTGTTGCTCGGGCTTTTGGATTTAATGTTATAGCGACAATTGGCCAAGGCATTTATGATCTTTCTACCGTCTCAGACATGGCAAAGGAAGAAGTGAAAAATAGGGAAGAATACATGGGAGTGGTGTACTCTGCGTTGGATAGGAGCCTGAAAAGCCAACTTGCGAACTACATTGGAGCCATAGATGCCATGATTAAAAAGAACCAAACGGAATTCAAGAAAAATATCATTCAAAACAGATGAAAAAGCATATTTTCTTTCTTTTGCTATCAGTTGTGATGGTTTTCCCTAAAACCCTTTCTGCCCAAGGGTATCTTGAAAGCTTAGTACAAGATGCAATTGACGAAGCTATTGATGAATTCAAGACTTCGCTTTGGGGATCGATACTGGATTCAGAAGCCCAATCCGAGGTGCAATCAAAAGCAAAAAAATTATCAGAATTCCCCATAGACAAATCCAATAAAGATGAGATTCAAAGGTCGTTAGGCAGATATAGCCTATATGACCTAAACGGGAAATATAGCACGGTGAATCGTAAGCTCTACGGCCATATCGATAATTGTTTCAACAACAAGCATAATCTCAAATTTTCCGAATTGGGAGAAGGGAAGATGCCCATTACGATGGGAAATTATCGAGGTTCATTGTTGCAAAACATCGAGGTGAATAATTTGTCGGATGTGTTGTCAAAAGAAGCTTTAGATACCTTGTCTATTATTGATAGCGACGGCCAGTTGAGCCGATTATTATTGAAAGACATCAAAGACAATCGTTCACTTGTCGGAGTGTTTAACAATCATCCAGAACTGTTGCGTACATATAAACAGCTATCAAAATCCAATTTAAGAACACAGGCATCCCAAATTGTTTATTGGGGTCAAACAGTAAAGCGATTCAACGACTTGATTCCTCCCAAAAGCAGAGAAAAATCTATCAATCCCGAATTACTGACATTTGTTCAGGAAAAGGCTTACACCAATGTTTATTTGAAAGATGAGAAATTAGGTTTTATCAAAGGCGACACCATTGGGTGTTATAATCCTAACTTGGCTAATATGGTTGCTATGCCTAATGCCGAATACCGATTCCAAAACATCACTTTCAAAACGGACAATCTTGGTCGGGTTGTTTCCGTGGTAGGTACATTTAATCCAAGCGGCAAAGGTTCAAGTGAGGCAAAACCCAGCATGAATCCAAAAGTCTTGGAGCCATTGAAATCCTCGGATGAGTTGGTTTTGTCTATCGCACCTGCTTTAGAGGGATTCGGTGTGCCGTACTGCTATCTAAACATGGCGTATTTCAAAAAGACGGATTCAAACAAAGAGGCTCAGAAACAATTGAAGCAACAGCTAAAAGATATGAAAAATCAAGGTGTGGAATCGGCCAGAATAGTCAGCATTATTGAATATGAGGATGATGATTTGAAATGCTCAGAAATGACAATAACCCTTGGAAATGAAGAGCCATGCGTGTTTAAGAACAATCAAACCGCAGAAGAGGAGACAGCACAAAAGCAAGAAAGAGAACAATTAAAGCAAGAACAGAAAAAGAATGAAAAAAGACATATGGGAAGGGATGTGTCAAGTACAAGTACTGTGGGCATTTTGATGGCCAACGCCACCTTTTCCATCGCACCTCAGACCTCATTTGGACTAACCGTTGGCGCAGTAAATAAATATGGTTTATATTTTTCTTTTGTTGGCAACTCAAATGGTTTTGCTGATTTAGATTACAAATTGAAAAAAGGGATGGAAACAGCAGATTATGTATGTGATTATACTGGAACCATCGGTGAATTATCTTCAGAATATTCATACACAGGCAACAAGCGTACATCACGCCTTGGAGCCACAGTGGGCATGGTTTACAGGATTAGCGACCCTCTATTTGCTTATGCGGGGTGTGGCTATGGTTGCCGAAATGTGCTTTGGGAACTCGATAATGGCAAATGGGCAAAATGTGTTGATGACTCGTATCAAGGCATCGCAATCGATGCGGGTCTTATGTATAGTTTTGGAAAATTTGGTCTGTCTTTAGGTGTGCAAACTATCGGAGTAAAGTATTTGGAAGCTAAATTTGGTATCGGTTTCACAATTAAAAAATGATGAATTATGAGAACGAAAAACATAATACTTATCGCATCTTTAGTGCTGTTTGTTTGCGTAGTCTCATGTAAGAAAGATCATGAGATTCCAACTGGGAAGGTTTTCAATTCTGAAATTGGGGGTGATACTATTACTCCCATCGGTGGCGACACTCTAGCCCCTGGAGGCGATACGATTGTTCCCGGCGGTGATACGCTAGCCCCTAGCGGCGATTTAGGCATGTTGCCAGGTTTGTTTTCAATAGGTTCTGGGTCTCAAATCCACTTCTCGCAAGGTAATCTTCAATACCAAGCATCTACAAAAAAATGGCGTTTTGCAACTAACCAATATGACAATATTGGCAGCAACAATAGTAATATTTCCCAGTCCTATAGTGGGTGGATAGACCTTTTTGGATGGGGTACGAGTGGTTATAATCATGGAGCTGTGTGTTATCAGCCGTGGTCAACTAGTACCGATGAATATTCTTATAAGGCATATGGATCAAATGTTGCACATTTATGGTATCAATCAGGCAATGCTGATTGGGGGTATAATGCTATTAGCAATGGGGGGAACCAAGAGGCACAATGGCGAACATTGTCAAAAGGCGAGTGGGAATATATATTTACAGGGAGAAGCACCGCTTCAGGAATCCGTTATGCACGGGGAAAAGTAAATGAAATAAGAGGAATACTATTGTTTCCGGATGATTGGAATGCGTCTTTGTACACAATCACGAATTATAATACAAGTTCTGGAGGCAGTATGTGGTCGAGTTTTGAGGATAACACGATTTCTTTATCAGACTGGGAACAGTTAGAAGCATCTGGCGTAGTTTTTCTTCCTTTAGCGGGCTCTCGTACCGGAACAGAAATAGATTTAAGTAAAGGATTATATTGGTCTTCGTCAAATTGGAGTTATGGAACGGCGGCATATTGTGTAAGTTTTGACAACTCTGGATTGGATCCAAGCAATAGTAATACGGGATTAGCAATAAAAGGCAAGATGTTTGGTTTGTCTGTCCGCCTTGTTCGTGAAGTTGACTAAAGACGTTGAAATCTAATTGACATCTAATCTTATAGCGGCACATTTCCCTTTGTGTCGCTATTTTTGTCTATTTTTGCAGAAATGATGAAGAATCGGCGAAGAAAAATTTGATATTTGCGGTTGATAAATAGCCAATTATGCGAACAACGAAAAACAAGCCTTCAGAAAAGATAGGAGAGGATAATACGCAATATGAGTTCCGCTGCCATCAATGCGGTGGGGATTTCATGGCTGCTGGTATCTTCATAGACGGTTTCGCCTCTTCATCAATTTTGCTTCTTAATCCGAAAGAATGTCCGAATTGTGGGAGCAAAAGAATCGTGCCTGTTCGATAAGGTTCGGATGGGAGCCTACTGCAAGAATTGTGGTCGTAAGGTTGTTTGTATTGATAGGATTGGGTAAACTTCAGGCTTCAGAACACTTCCTGCAAGACGAATAGCGCAATCGTCAATTTCAGAAATTGTCTTATTTTTGTTGCGGTTAAATACAAACATATTATGCATACATCAGGCGTTTGGTTTGAAAAAATCAGTTCTGGAAAATATAGGTTTCATTGCATCGGGAATAACCCAGAACAAATCATTGAGGTTAAAAAGATAGGTTGTACTGCCTCAATTGATAATCCTGACGAGTACATTAAGGATTATTCTATTGATGACTTGACACTCAACTTCGGTGTTACAATGGCTGATTGCTTTAATCAGTTGCAAGACAATCAGGGCTTTATTACGGCACTGGTTCACATGAAAAGTTTAAGGCCGATTGGTGCGACAACAAGGAAAGAAATGGAAGATAACCTCACGGAAACAGAGATGTTGGGAGCAATGCTTGAAATGCAGAGTTTGGATGAATTTCTTTTTTCCTTTGCGGATAACTATAGCGGTTCTTTGGTTGAGGAAGGATATATTTATCTGGGGAAAGGGTTGGATGAATTTGCAAAATGGTTGAGGAGTGGTTCTGTGAGATTTAAAAAAGACCCTAAAGATGTAGCTGACGATTTTGTAATAGATCGCAAGAAATTTAGATCCGACAATTGTATTAACGTGTATATTGGTTGTGGTAATGCATCTTTGAATCCAGAAGCTTATGAGGAATGGAAAGATAGGTTTGATAACGATGAATGTTGGATGGAGTTCATTAGAAGTTGTATAGACCCAACTGACGAAACTCACGACCAGGAGTTCTACTTTGCATGTTATAACTATTTCTCCAGCAATAAAGCAGCGGATGACTTGTTTGAGATTCTTAACAAGAAAGAACCTTACTATAGCATACAGACAAAGCGGCTCATATATAGCGTATTGAATAGTCACTCTCAGGAGGATGGTGATTTCGCTAGAGAACTTCAACGCAAATACGACGACTATAAGAGATTTTACGGTGGCATAGATATTACTTTTAAAATCGCTGGCACCGATGAAACCGTCAAAGAAACGCAACTAATACCACAAATCGAAAAGCCTGCTACGAAAGAAATGCTGGATGTTTCTTCCCTCGATAAGACAGCGCAACAGGTAACTAATGATTCCGAGATACAAGATTTCAAGGATTCAACGGCCACAAAAAAGGCAAAAGAACTGTATATTATTATTGATGGACTGCTTGACGGAATAGCGGGGAGAGAGAATGAGTTTTTGAATGGCTATGATTTGGGTGACCTTAAAGGCATTTTCGAAAGCATCCTAATCGCTAATGCTAGTGAATATAAAGAGATTCAACGAGCTATAATAGATGAATTATCTGGCACAGATAACAATAGGATTACCCCTCAATATTACCATAGGAAACGATTGTGGTTGCAACCTTTTTTTATCATCATTGGGCGTTTGTTTAATAAAGGGGTATTGAGAAAAGGTAAACAAAGATCGTTTGTGAAAGCATTGTTCCCTGACAAGCGTGATAAAGACCCCAAACACGGAATAGTTTATAAAGAGGATTTCGATTTTATTGAAAGTTGCAGAAACAAGATAAGCACAGGCAATCAGGAGGAAGTTAAGGGTTGGAAAGAAAAGTTTGAATGGATAGACAAGTGCCTGTAATCTAATTGATAGTTCTGACATCAAAACGGAGGTGAACACAAAAAGTGTTTGCCTCTTTTTTTTCTATTGAATTATAATTCAAAGAGTTCTGTTGGAAAGTTCTGGAACTGTTCTGTGCATTTTACAGAACTTGTGGTTTTATGATGTTTGCACCGCAAGTCAGCAATAACGGCTGGCTGCCAAAACGTAAAACAACCTATTAAATAACTAAAAATTTCACACAATGAAAAAAACAGAATTTATCCCTCGCATGATGACAATCGTCAACGAGGGACCTGTTGCAGGCACAATCAACCCTGCTGAAAATGAACAGAACGAAATCTCCAATCAGCCTACCGACGAGGTTACCGAAGAGACAGAAACTACCAACAACGAGGATCAAACCTCTGTTGAGCCGATAGCCGAAACGGCTGACAAACCAAATGTAAGTCTTAGTGTCAATGGCGAGCAAGTGGTAATCTCTCCTGAGCTGCTTGCGACAGTAATGAGTTTCTTGAAGTGTGGTATCAAAACAAAGATGCGTACCTTGATATCCTACCAAGACGCAAAGAACGACTTCAAGCTGGTATTCGTGAAAGGGAACCGCAATGTCTACTCCAGCCAGATTGAAAAGCTTTGGAAGGACATATCAGGAAAGAAAGTGAAGAAGTTCTATCGCTCATGCGTAGTGGTTAACGCTAAACAGGTGCTTGAGAACAATCCGAAGATCAAGCTGGTCGACATTCACGGCAACGAGGTTACGCTTGAGACCCTGGGTATTGAGAGCTGCTGGGCTGTAATAGACGGACAGCACAGGTTGATGGTCTGCATGGAACACCTCGAAGCAGACCTTGACTTGGAACTCTTGGATTATGATGGTGACATCATGGAACTCATCAAGCTTTTCAACTCCACCGACCTCAACTGGAGGCTCCCAGATTACTACCGATCCAATGTCGAGACAGGTAAGGTCAGCAACGGCCTTTCAAAGAAGATGGAGGAGATCAAGAAGATAATCACGTGTTCGGATAAGGTGGCCTCGTATCTGCCCACTTTCAAGAGAGATGCCTTCAAGAAGAGCGAGTGCATCAAAGGCGAGGACAACAGCGGCTACACTCCAGAGAAGGGCGATAGAGGCATGAGAATCGCCAAAGCCATTAGGTATAAGTTTGGTGAAGGAACGGTGAAAGTCGAGCTCATTGATGGCATAGTAGCCGCCTATAACTCACTCGAAGATGGTATGCATCCTGGTCTAACTAATTCGATGGTGGGTTTCCTGGCTGAGATGTCAGATGCCATGAGAAATACCATTGTCTTAAAAATGTCAACAGCTGACTATGGTGAGGTTAAGAACTCCTTGGTAAAAGGTTTCCAGACATACTACGAGGCCCACAAGGAGGACATCGAGGAACGCATCAATGAAGTCCAGAAGAAGATCGATGAAGCCATGCCGAAAGATGATGCTGCCAAGAAGACCGATGAAGAGCTGAAAGACGGTTTCCCCGGTGACATCTTGAAGCAGAGACTCGTCAAGGCCATTGCAGCCATTGAGAAGAAAGTAGAAAGTCTCACCAAACAAGAGTCGAGTTGTCAGAGTGCTTTAGGCACCTTGAAGGGGAAGAGCAAGCTTACGGACAAGGAATCAGAAAGACTGGCCGATACTGAAGCCAGACTCAGCGAGATTCAAAGTTCCCTTGTTGTAGCAAATGCCAACATTGAAGAACTCAAGAATCAACTGGCCGCTTTCGACAAGGCAGCATAATCATCAATCCAATCCCAAGCCTCCCCTGACGGGCGACCTGATGGGGAGGCGTGTGGATTCTTTCTCCCACCTTCTCTTTAACTAGAATCAACTAAAACAACAACAAAATGAATAATAAATATTTAATTCAACTAGCAACTTCACCTATCGCTCCGAATGACTTGGAGGAGAATGACTGGAAATTAGACAAATTCTTCTTCAATCAGAATCCTTGGGGTCTGGGTCGAATAGAAGATGTTGACCGCAAGGAGGCTCTGGATAAATTGAAAAACTTATTGCCGAATGGCTATGATCTTGACCCAGTCAAGGGAACCATAGACCTTCCTGATGACGACAGGTATTTGGTTGAAACCGTTGACCGCTTAAGGAGCATCACCTTGGTAGGAGCCAGAAATTTCAAAATGCCCTATGTTTGGTGGAAAAGGGAAGTGAGCCTATTTTTCGACATCTTGATTTATTTCGAGAATGGCGAACTGTTTACTTTACACGAGTTTCTGTTGTATGCTATGGACGAGGGCATCCATAAGGTTTACATCGGAACGGTTTATTGGTACGACTATTAATAATACAAACTTAAACTATGGGAGTTGGCTCTATGCTGGCCATTATAAACCAAGCTTTTGAACTACAAAAGAACAAACAGGAAGGAGAAGTTGCCTATGAAGAGATAAACAACTGAAAAAGAAATAAATAGATTTTTCGACAGACTATAATTGAGAATTGAAAAACAGAAAAAACAAAAGAATTTGTTTGACTTAAACAAGCCATTACTTCAAGCGACAATAGGAGATTTAACAGAAGCGCTGACAATGATTTTGAAAGACAATAAATTAGAGAAAGAAGGCGAAATAACATCAACCCAAAAACATTACGTATATGGGATTGCTGGTATTGCTCAATTATTCGGATGCTCAATACCCACCGCTCAAAGGATCAAGAGTAGCGGTGTTATTGATGAAGCCGTATCGCAAGTTAACGGAATCATCGTGGTGGACTCTGAACTTGCCCTCGATCTTCTCAAAATCAGTAAAAAGTATCGCAACATAAGTCTCAGGAAGTCGAAGAAATAGTGGATTAGAACAGAATTAGATTAGAGTCGGGGTGCCTTCTTTGTGTCTAGGCACCCTTTTTTGTCATAATTGAAACTGCCTGAAAAAATGCGCTTGTTTTGAAATTTAGACGCATTAAAAACAATGTTTGTGGAGAAAACCGTCTCCACACATTATCAAGGTTTTAGCATATATTAGGGGACTAAAAAAGGGACTCCGAATCAAAGAAAAAGAAAAACCCACTGAAATTCAGCAGGTTATCTTGGTTTCTTGTGGAGGTTACCGGACTCGAACCGGCCACCTTCAGATTGCGAACCTGACGCTCTACCAGATGAGCTAAACCCCCGATTTGAGGCTGCAAAAATACAACATTTTCGTTTATTAAGACAATTCCAATTGAAAATAATTACAAATCAGTGTTTTTACCTTGAGGATTAGGAATTAAAGTGTAACTTTGCCGCTCAAATCAAAATTGCACATCATTATGACCATCGAAGAATACATCGTTTTCAGGGTGAACGCCCTCCTCCATGCCCACGACGCCCACATCGTGATGCGCCTCGAAGGCGGCATGAGCAACTATACCTACGTCGTTGAATGCCAAGGCAAAAAATACACCTACCGCGTGCCCGGCAAGTTCGCCGAGAAGTTTGTCGACCGCGACGACGAATGGGCCAACATTCAGGAAGTGGAACGCCTGGGATTGAACAACATCACGGAATATGTCGAGATCCGCTCAGGCGAGAAACTGGCCGAATACGTGGAAGGCACCATCATGAGCACCACGGACGTGGTCTCCTACAACGCCATGTCAGTGGCCGCACTGAAGAAAATCCACGGCAGCGACATGAAATTCAAGGACTACGATGCCTTTGGCCGCCTCGATGCCGACCAAAACTACTGCCTTGAAACGGGTTTTGTCTTTCCGCAGGAATACCTCGACCTCCGCAAGAAACTCGACGACATCCGCGCCACCCAAACCAACGTTCCGAAGGTGCCTTGCCACTGCGACTACCAGCCCACCAACCTCGTCATCAGTGGCGACAAGCTGTATGTGCTCGACTGGGAGTTTGCCGGAATGAACGACCCGTTCTACGACATCGCCTGCTACGGCAACGCGGGCTTCGACAAAGCCTTGTCGCTATTGGAAGCATACGTTGGCCACAAGCCCACCAAAGACGAGCTGCAGCGCCTCTATTTCCATCGTGCTTTCCAGTGCCTGCAATGGTTCAACGTGGCCATCTTCAAAGACCGTGTCGGCCTCAGCAAGGACCTCAACATGGATTTCAACGCCGTGGCGTTCATGTTCCTCGGAATGGCGAAGGAGTTGTTGGAAAACTACGACAACCTATAAATTAGGAATGAAGAATTAGGAATGCGGAATGGCGCAAAGCGAGGCTTGACTCCATTCCGCATTCAGCATTCCTAATCCATCAATACAGGAAGTCTGACGCAGAGAAGCTGCCATAATCCCCATCCAAGCCTAATTCGGCTTTGGCTTCGTCAGAGAGCATGTCGATGCTCCAAACTGGGTCGAAGGTGAGCTCCACGTCGACTTTCTTCACGCCCATTACGGCCTGAACACGGTTGCGCACCTCAGCGGGCAAAGTCTCGGCCACGGGACAATTGGGCGCCGTCACCGTCATCACGATTTTCACGTTGCCCTCTTCATCGACATCAACGCCATACACCAAATGAAGCGTCCAAATGTCAACAGGGATTTCGGGGTCGTAGATGGTTTTCAGGACCGAAATGACGGTCTCTTTCAAGGTATTCACTTCTTCTTGTGTCATGCTTGTTCCTCCTTTAATTTAAACGCCTCAGCATAAAGCAGCATCTGCTTGAGCATGGCCAAAAGTCCGTTGGATCGTGTGGGCGAGAGATGTTCTTTCAACCCAATTTGGTCCAAGAACGAGAGGTCTGCGGCAAGGATGTCTTCCGGCGTCTGGCCGTTGAACACCTTTATTAATAGGTTGACAATACCCTTGGTGATGACGGCATCGCTGTCGGCGGTGTAATACACTTTGCCGTCCTTCAATTCGGCATTGAGCCACACGCGGCTCTGGCAGCCGTTGATAAGGTGGGCCTCGTCACGGTGTTTGTCGTCGATGATAGGGCACTCCTTCCCCATCTCGATGAGCATGGCGTAGCGGTCCATCCAATCGTCGAACATCGAGAAGTCTTCTACGATGCTGTCTTGTATTTCCTTAATGGTCATAACGTGCATATTTGGGGTGCAAAATTACAAAAAAAGGGCGGCACCCGAAGAGGATGCCGCCCAATTTTTTGGGTTGTTGTAGAGACGGTGTGCACACCGTCTCTACCAATTCCCTATTTATTGCATGACAGTGACACGTTTCACAACCACACCGTTGGTAGTGTTGATGCGAACCATGTAGAGGCCAGCGTTGAACTGAGCCATGTTGATGGTCAGCTCGTCGGCGTCGACGTCGGCGTCATACACCACCTGGCCAAGGACGGTCGCCACGGTGACGTGGGTCATGCCCGCAGCCTGGATGGTCACGTTGCCGTTGGTCGGGTTCGGGAACAGGGCCACATTGTCGCTGTTCTCAACCACGTCGTCGTAGAAGATGTCGACCTGCTCCATCTCGCTCACGCAGTCCTCGTGGACGGCCACAACGCCGACATTCATCGTGAAGGCGGGGAATCCGTTAGGCAGTGCGATGAAGATCGGGTGGTCGCCAGGATTCAGCTCGGCGGTCTGCTCGCCATCGAGGTAGAGGATGAAGCTGACAGCGCCTTCCGGCTCCTCCCAGTCGATGTAGAGGCCTTCCATGCCTTCGATGTTCTGGTACTCGCCGATGAGGTTCGTCACAGGGGCGCAGAAGTCGCCGCTAGGCGTGGCGCACACCGGGCAACCCATCGACCAGCCGTAGTTGTGGTCGGGCAGGGTCATCTCGCCGGGATAGATCGGGCGCACGCAGTACTCGTGCT
>OCTW011614703.1_pt1 | contig 54587 bp, 31 predicted proteins | sample 1539671 | NCBI WGS metagenome assembly OCTW01 (sample SAMN02144230, study PRJEB22623) | gut metagenome | biome: sheep rumen | host: Ovis aries | place: New Zealand | reverse complement strand
GTCGTACACGTCCTTGTTGTTCTCGTCGCCGTAGATGGTACCGAGCACGAAAAGCAGCTGGGCGTTTTCGGGGTCGAGTTCTTGTAACTTCACGAGGTCGGCAACGGCTTCGGCGCCACGGCCTTCCTTCAGGTAGGCATTCACCTTTTCAAGGATCAGGCCAGCGTCGCTGGGGTTCTTCTCCAAACCGGCATTGATCATGGCCATGGCTTGGTCGGCGTTGCCCAAACCGTTGTAGCAAGCGGCGAGGTGCTTGTAGATCTCAACGTTGTCGGCGCCGTTGTTCTTCACTTCGGTGAAATACTCAAGGGCAGTGTTGTAGTCCTCGGCTCTCAGGGCCGAAGTGGCGGCGAAGTTCAACATCTCGTTGGCATCGGGGCTACCCATGCTCTTGGCGATGTCGTAAGCCTTCTTGAACATGGGGGCAGCTTCGCCAAACTTACCCGTGTTGTAGTCGTCGGCACCCTTAGTATAATAGGTGTTCATGACGTTACCCACGCGCTGGTAGATTTCCTGCTTGTTGTCCTCAAGGAAGTCGTGGTTCTTCATGCAGTTCATCAACGATTCGTAAACGACTTCCAAAGCGTTGGGAGCCTTGGCCAATAAAGCCTCGTCGCCCGATTGGATGATGTTTTGGTAGATGGCGGCACGATAGAGCCAAGCCTGGGCCTGGTCGTTGGGCTTCATGCCAAGGAATTGCTCGTGGTTGATGCACTTCTCGATGGATGTCATTGCCTTCTCGTACTGTTGGTTCTTGTTGTACATGTAGGCATCGGTTCTGTCTTTCTTCTGGCCCATCATCACGTTGGCGGTGAGAACAACGGCCAGCAAAATCATTACTTTTTTCATTTCTTGAATTATTTAATGTTTGACAATTTCGTTTGTTCGTATGGTTTCCCTACAATTATTGTTCCAAATTTTCCGGGCCAGCAGTCGGCTCGACTGCCTCATTGGAAACACCATCCGTCGGCCCTTCGACAGGCTCAGGGACCTCAACGGCTTCGGTCTCTTCTTCGTCCTCATGTTCGGTCTTCGTGACGGCGGCAATCTCGTCGTTGCCGCGCAGGTCGATGAGCTTCACGCCTTGGGTGGCACGACCCATCACGCGCAACTTGCTGACTGCCATGCGGATGACAATGCCCGACTTGTTGATAATCATCAAGTCGTCGTCGTCGGTCACGGCCTTGATGGCGATAAGGTCGCCAGTCTTGTCGGTGATGTTCAAGGTCTTCACGCCCTTCGCGCCACGGTTGGTGATGCGGTAGTCGTCGATGTCCGAACGCTTGCCGAAGCCCTTCTCGGAAACGACCAAGACGGTTTGCTTCGGGTCGTTGATGCACACCATGCCGATAACCTCGTCTTCTGGCGAACCTAACGTAATGGCTTTCACTCCCGTAGCGGTGCGACCCATCGGGCGGACGGTCTGTTCGTTGAAGCGGACGGCCTTGCCCGAACGCACGGCCATCAGCACCTCGTCGTTGCCGCTGGTAAGGCAAGCCTCAAGCAGTTGGTCGTCCTCGCGGATGTTTATGGCGATGATGCCATTTTGTCTGACATTCTTGTAGGCCGCTAACGTGGTCTTCTTGATGATACCCTTCTTGGTGCAGAGGATGATAAAGTTGTTTTCGAGGTAGTCCTCGTCGGTCATGCTCTTCACGTTGAGGTACGCCATCACCTTGTTGTCCTTGTCAAGCGGCAACAGGTTCTGGATGGCGCGCCCCTTGCTGTTCTTGCCCTCTTCGGGAATCTCGAAGGCCCTGAGTTTGTAGCACTTGCCTTGTTCGGTGAAGAAGAGCAGGTGGTTGTGGTTGGTGGCCGTGAAGATGTGTTCAATGAAGTCGGTGTCGCGGGTGGCCGAGCCCTTCGAGCCTTTGCCGCCACGACTTTGCACACGGTATTCGCTCAGCGGTGTGCGCTTGATGTAACCGAGGTGCGAGATGGTGATGACCACGGCATCGTCGGCGATGATGTCTTCCATGCGGAACTCGCCGACGGCGGGCACAATCTTGGTGCGGCGGGCATCGCCATATTTTTCTTTGATGACCAGCAGTTCGTCCTTGATGATCTGGAACTGCAATTCCTCATTTTGTAGAATATCGTGGAAATGTTTGATGCGTTCGTGGATTTCGTCCAACTCATCCATGATCTTCTTAATTTCGAGGCCTGCCAACTGACCGAGGCGATAGGCCACGATGGCGCTGGCTTGCGGGTCGTCGAAGCCGAACTTGTCCATGATGGCTTGCTTGGCTTCAGGCGTGCCGCCCTTACAGGCGCGGATGGTGGCGATGATTTCGTCCACAATGTCGATGGCGCGAGCCAGACCTTCCAAGATATGGGCACGGTCTTCGGCTTTCTTCAGCTCGAAACGGGTGCGACGCAGGACGACCTCGTGGCGGTGTTCCACGAAGTGCTCAATCAACTGCTTGAGGTTCAATGTATAAGGACGACCGTTCACCAAAGCCACGTTGTTCACGTTGAACGAGCTTTGCAGCGGGGTCATCATGAAGAGTTTGTTCAAAACCACATCGGGGTTGGCGTCGCGCTTCAGTTCGTAGACCACGCGGATGCCTTTGCGGTCGCTCTCGTCACGGATGTCGGCCAAGCCTTCTAACTTTTTCTCGTTCACCAAATCAGCCGTTTTCTTGATCATTTCGGCCTTGTTGACCTGGTAAGGAATCGAGGTGGCGATGATGCGCTCGTGGCCGTTGTGTTCCTCGAAATGGGTCTCGCCGCGAAGGACGATGCGTCCCCTACCCGTCTCAAACGCCTCGCGCACACCTTCGTAGCCGTAGATGACGCCAGCGGTCGGGAAATCGGGAGCCTTGATGTATTGCATCAGCTCTTGTGTGGTGATTTCGCGGTTGTCGATATAGGCGATGATGCCGTCAACACATTCGCTGAGGTTGTGCGGGGCCATGTTGGTAGCCATACCCACGGCGATGCCGTTGGTGCCGTTCACCAGCAATGTGGGAATCTGCGTAGGCAGCACGGTAGGCTCTTGCAGCGAGTCGTCGAAGTTGTTCTGGAAGTCGACGGTGTCTTTGTCGAGGTCGTCGAGCATCTCTTCGGCGATCTTTTGCAGGCGTGCCTCGGTGTAACGCATGGCGGCGGGGCTGTCGCCGTCAACCGAGCCGAAGTTGCCTTGGCCGTCGACCAAAGGATAGCGAAGCGACCAGTTTTGGGCCATGCGCACCATGGCGTCGTAAACGGATGAGTCACCATGCGGGTGGTACTTACCGAGCACCTCACCGACGATACGGGCCGATTTCTTGTAGCCGCTGCGCGAGGTGACGCCCAATTCCTTCATGCCATACAAAACGCGACGATGCACGGGTTTGAGGCCGTCGCGCACGTCGGGCAAGGCGCGTGAAATGATGACGGACATCGAATAGTCGATGTAGGCCGACTTCATCTGGTTCTCAAGGTTGACCTTGATGATTTTTTCTCCCGTGTTCTCAGGGATATTTTCGCCTTGATTTTCAGGATTATTGATATTGTTTTCGTCCATTTTTGGATTTTATTATTCGCTATTTTAAATAAGGTTGCAAAGATAGGTTTTTTTTGGATAGGTTTGGCAATTATACGAAATTTGTTCAATCCCTTTTCGCCCTAATGACGAAAAACAACGCTCCAAAATATCAAAAGACTGGTTTTATTAGGTCACACAGATTTCACAGATGACACAGATGTTGCTCGCCGATGGCGAGCGCCTTTAGCTTTTACATCGGGCTTATTTCGACCAAAACTGCACCCATTTCTTCTCGCCCGTCTCCAATTTGGACATGTCGGCCTGATAGTCGGGATTGGGGATGTACCAGTCCGTCGACTCGAAGAAGCGTTGCAAGCCCTTGTCCTTGAACACATAGCCGCGATAGGCGAAGGGTACGTTCTTCACTATGCGCTTCTGTTCAGGAGTGAACTTAGAGATGTCGACAGGTTGCTCGTCATCTAACAATAAGTTATTGTAATACTTTGACTTGAAATCATTTACAAAGCCTTCGATTTCGTCTTTGTCGCCTTCCTGAAAGTCATACATGTAAAGGTAGAGCGCGTCGCTCATGATGTGCAATTCGCCTTCGGGATGGAAGTTCTTCTGTTTGAACACGAGGCTCCCCGTCTGGACATGGAACATTGGGCAATTCTCGCACATTCCAATCATTTCGCGCCGTTCCCCAATCTTGCCCTTGCCGCTGAAAGTCCACTCGTCGGGCGAAGCGAAGAAGGTGGGACGAACCGAGAACGACGTGTGGTCGCCCATGTTGAGGATGAGTGTGAAGTCATCGATGCCGTTGTTGGCCCAACGGTTGGCAGCGGTCAGGATGTAGTCGAACAGGTAGTCCGTCATCACCAAGTCGGACCCTTTCACGGTGTAGGTGTGCTGGATGGTGTTCAGCCCCTCGTTGAAGTGGGCGTTGAAATGATAGACATAATAAAAGAGGTAGCCGTAATAATCAAGTGCCGCTTCTTCCGCATCGGCTTCTTCAGGGAAATAACGTCTCAGATTTGCCTTGTATTGCTCTTTCGGCATGTCTTGAACCTGACCATTCTTGTAATAGTCCTCGGTTTTCCGCGTGTAGTCGAATTGGTAGTCGCCTTCGTATTTATATGGCACATGTGCTATCTGATGCGGCAGGTGTTTTCCGTTCATCACTACGTTGAAGCCGTACATATAGGGTTGCCCTTTGTAGGCTTCATCCAACGTGCCGCCATAGCCGTTGCCATCAGGCGTGGGCGACTCGAAGCCGACGATCACGTCCTTGGCCGGACCGGGGTTAAAGAATTCGTAATACACGTTCACCTTGAACATGTCGCCCCAACCCGTGATGGTGTCGGCCATGTGGGTGATGGTGAGGATTTCCTTCCTGACGCTGATGGTCGTCTCGGTGATGGGAATCAGATGGTTGCCTTGGGCATAGAAGGCACCGTCGTTGGCCTTGAGGCTTGCCGTGGCGAGCAGGGCAAGCAAGATTAAGAGTGCCTTTTTCATGGCAGTTTGTTGTTTGAGGTTTGTATTTGTTTCTTCATGAATGCTTCAGTGGCATAAAGCGGTATGTTACCTGCAAAATTACATTATTCTGAGGGAATACCAAGCAAAAACTTACACTTTTCTGAGGGAATGACAAAAAAGGCGGCCCCAGAAAGGCCTCTGAGGCCACCCGCAAAAAAACTGTCACAAATTAGTTTTTACTGCTTCGCGTTGTAGAGCATCTGCACTTCCTGCGCCGTCAAAGCGCGATTGTAGCTGCGGAAGTTGTCGAGCTTGCCGTTAAAGTTGCTGGCAGAGCCAAACATCCTAACATTGCTACCAATGTATGTTGCGTTGATAGCCTCCATCCATCCCAAATGAGTATTGGATTTGGTTTCCAGCAACACACCATCAATATAAATAATGCCTAAGTTCCCATCATAAGTAAACGTGAACATGTGCCATCTGTTATCAATGTAGGAATTGATAGAGTTAGTTGTCTCCCATTCGATCGGTTCCCATGCAGCACTAAACCTATGGAACGCCATTCTCACATGCGAATTGCCGTCAAAGCACAACGCGCATCTTTCGTCATAGTAGGAGTGGGATTTGGTGTTCGAGGCATCCGTGCCTAACAAATACTGATTTGTTCTACCCGTCTTAAACCAGAAATTGATTGTATAGGCACCACCTCCCGGAATGATGTTGTCTTGAACGAGAATATACGCGTTCTCACCGTCAAACTGCATCGATTTCCCAGCCCCACTTGGCGTATCAGTGGATGCCTCCGCCCCACTATTGATGCCTGTATAATTCCCATAATAGTCCGTGATTTCCTCGCCATCGAAGTTGAAGAAGCAGAACAAACCATCGGCCACGACCAAAGTGTTGTCTACATATTGGACGGAGACGTTGAGATTTGCACTGTTGTTGGTTCCGTTGACGGTAATGGTGGCCGAAACGGGGCCGCTGACTTGCGTGCGGTCGACGACGGCGGTGACCAAAGTGCCGCTGCCTGATGCCGTTGTGCCGCTCATCGGCGTGAGGGTCAACCAAGGAGCGTTGAAAGGCTCGATGTTCCAGCTGAGGGTGGTGCCGTCGCTGCCTACATTTTTCACTTGGAAGGTCTTGGTAGTGGCGGTCTCGCCAAAGTCAATCGAGCCTTCGCTGAGTTGCAGGATGGCGCTTCCCGAGCCGTTAGCCGAAGCCGAGAAGGTGATGGTCGACGTGCTGCCCGCGCCGCTCACCGTGACCGAAGTGGAAACGATGCCGGTGATTTGCGTGCGGTCGATGGTGGCCACCACTTGTGTGCTGGCGCCACCTGCCGTGTTGCCCGAAGTGGGATTGAGCGTCAGCCAACCCACGTTGATGTTCGAGCAAAACCATTGAAGCGTAGTATTGGCCGGACCCGTGTTCATCACATAGAATGTCAGGCTGTTGGCCGATGTGCCGAAGTCGATGGAGTTTTCGCTCAGTTGCAGTTGCGGCCCGTTGTTGCCCGAAACGCTGACATTCACGGGCAGCACGATGCTTTGGTCGGCACTGCGCACGGTGAGGTTGGCCGTGGTGCTTTGCGTGATGAGCGAGCGGTCGATGTTCACCGTGATGGTGGCTTCCTGGCCGCCTTGCAGGTCGCCAGTGGAAGGCGTGACGGTCATCCAGTTCATGCTTTCCATGATTTCCCAACTCAGCGGCAAAGTCGCGCTGGCGTTGATGATCTTGAATTGCAGCTGCGAGAAGTTGGTGCTGAAGTCGAGGTATTCCACGTTGAGGCGGAAGCCGCTGACGGTGGGACGCAGTTGCATGTCGCCCGACGACACGTTGCCCGCCGTGATGCTGATGTTCTTGGTGTTGCTCTCGAAGCCGGCTTTCACGCCTTGCACGGTGTAGTTGCCCACTTCGAGGTTGTTGAACTCATAGCGTCCGTCGCTGCCCGTGACGGCAGAGGCACCTGTCGGGCTGAGCGAGATGTTAACGCCCTGGATGGGTTCGGTGGTGTTCATGTTGGTCACGATGCCTTGGATGCGGCCCGTGGCTTTCTCTTTTTGGCACGAGGTCATCGTGCACAGCGCGAATGCCTCCATTGCGACAGCGATTAACAGAGGTGATTTCTTCATTTTTGTAATTTTTAAGTGAATAATTGGTTAACAGTAAATTTTTCACCGCAAAACTACAGTGTACCATACAGGCAATATCTTGACAAATCTTGATTATTTTCAAATCAAGATAATTATTTTATCATTGAAAAACAGTAAGTTACAATTTTATATCCATTTTCAGAACGGAAGCGAGGCGTTTTTGTCGAATTTCCGTCTGACGCGGTGGCGCACGGAATAGACGCTGTCGATGGAAATGCCGAACAGCTCGGCGATGTGCTCGGTGTCCATGCCTGCCATGAAGCAAAGGATGTATTTCGTGTCGAGCGAGGTGAGCTTGCCCGTGGCCGAGGCGAACAAGCGGTCCATTTGCTCGGCTTCAAGCCCGTTGAGCCTGACGAGGTAGCCTTCCTTGTCCTTCTCCATGAGCAGCTTTGAGTTGCGGACGGTCTCGGCCATGTGGCCGATGAGGGCTTTCGTGGGCGAAGCGTTGAGGCGGCGTTGCAGGTCGTCGAGGTCGGCCTTGTATCTTTCAGCATACTCCTCGTTCTTGGAGGCTAACGTTTTCAGCTTTTCGTATTCCTCGGTGAGGAGGGCTTTCTCTTGGGCTTGGTGCGCCATTTCCTGCTGCATATTCTCGTTTTCCAACTCCTTTTCGTACAGTTGTTGCGTCATATTGGCCTTGCGTTGCCGGAAGATCAACAGTGTCAAGACGATGAGTGCGACGCTGAAGGCCAACAAACCCATGAGCAGCCACGACGTTTTCCGGGTTGCGCGGTTCTGGATCTGCAAGTGTTTGATTTCGCTTTCCTGCTTCTCCACCTCGTATTGCACCTTGAGTTCCTTCATGGCAGCCTGCTTCTCGATGTCGTAGCGCCGGTCGTGTGTCTCGTTCTTGAGTTTCTCGTATTGCAGGGCCTTGGCCAAGTCGCCGGTTTCCTCATACAAGTTCGACAAGAACTGGCAGGCCTGCTCGCGCTCGATGAGAACGGAGTTGGGCGAATACTGTTCTACAGTGTCGATGAGCCGGATCACATCAAGCATGGTGGCATCGGCCTTGGCGTAGTCACCTTTATAATAATGTAGCCATGCCCTTTCGTCGCCGATGCTGATGTAGCATTCGTCGCGTTCCCAGTCTTGGTAGCGATAGTCGAAGCGCGACACCGTTTCTTCGGCCAAGTCCAGGTATTTCATGATGCTGTCGGGACAAGGCTCGCCTTCTTCAGGGTCGTAGAGGATCGCGTGGTTGTAGTAGTTCCACACGGGCTTGATTTGTGCGTCCAATATTTCCTCATCGCTCATTTTCTCGATGATACCGATGGACTTGAGGCTGAAGTAAGCGATGGAGTCGCGGTAATCAGTGCGTTCTGGGTGGGCTTGCGACAGCATCACATAATAAACCATCCCGACGGAATAGTAGTCGTAAGCGGTGTTGACATCTCCCGACAGGTCGTTCAACTGTTTCAGTCTTCGCGTCGCGTCGGCAACGCCTTCGAGGTCGCCCGTCTGGTAGTATCCCGTGGCCAACTGGTAATGGCAATAGGCTTGCTCGTCGATGTGGCCGCCCACGTTCTCAAGCGTCCGGAGGGCTTTCCAGTAGTAGTCGTGTCCGTTTTCGAGGCTTCCTTTGCGTATTTAGAGGTCGGCATACTGGCGGAAGGCACGGGCTTTCTCGTAGCAGTCGGTTTTCATCCTTTCAGCAATCATCCTGGCGGAGTCGGAATGGGCAGCTTCATTGTCGCTGTCATGAAGATGAATGAAATGGTCGGCAAGGGCAATGTGGTTCATGATACTTTGCCGGTCTTGTGCTTCCGTTTGCGAAAAGGCAATGTTGGCCAAAAGAAAGCAAATGCTAATGCAGATGAGGATTTTGAGCTTGTTTTCATGCAATGTTTTGTTTTATTAATAATGCTGCAAAAATAGGGGTTTTTACATGAAACACAAGGGATTATCCTAAAAATCCAAAAATAATATGAACAAAGGAAAATTTGCTTACTAATTTCATGGCAATTCATGTCTTACAAAAAAAACATCTTTATCATTATCAAAGCAACCGATTTTTTTCCTATCTTGCGCCCAAATTGAAAAACAACGACTATGACTATCGAAGAATTGAAATCCCTTTTCTATCAACGCTTTGGAAACGAAGGCGTTGTCTACACATCACCCGGACGCATCAACTTGATTGGCGAACACACCGACTACAACGGCGGCTTCGTCTTCCCTGGCGCCATCGACGCGAGCATGTATGCCTGCATTCGCCTCAACGGTACCGACAAGGTGCGCGCCTACTCCATCGACAAAGAAGACTATCAGGAGTTTGGCCTCAATGAGGAGGACCTTCCCAAACAGCATTGGGCCAAGTACCTCTTTGGAGTGTGCCGCGAAATCATCAAGCGGGGCTACCAGCTGCAAGGCTTCGACACCGTGTTTTTCGGCAACGTGCCCATCGGCGCGGGAATGTCGTCGTCGGCAGCTTTGGAAAGCACCTACGCCTTCGCGCTCAACGACATGCTCAGCCTCGGCATTGACAAGTTTGAGTTGGCTCGCATCGGTCAGGCCACGGAACACAACTACGTCGGCGTGAAATGCGGCATCATGGACCAGTTTGCCTCACTCTTTGGCAAGAAAGGCCACCTGATGCGCCTCAACTGCGCCACGATGGAGTTTGAGTACTATCCTTTCAACCCCTTGGGCTACAAGGTGGTGCTGCTCGACACTTTGGTAAAACACGAACTGGCTTCGTCGGCCTACAACCGTCGTCGTGAGTCGTGCGAAAACGCCTGCGCCCATATCGCTGCCAAGCATCCCGAAGTGAAATACTTGAGTGACGCGACGATGGAAATGCTCAATGCGGTGAAGGACGAAATCTCAGCCGAAGATTACATGCGTGCTGAATACGTCATCGGCGAAAAGCAGCGCGTCCTCGATGTGTGCGATGCCTTGGAAAAAGGTGATTATGAAACCGTTGGCGACCGCATGTACGGCACACACCACGGCATGAGCAAGCTTTACGAAGTGAGCTGTGAGGAACTGGATTTCCTCAACGACATCGCCAAGCAATGCGGCGTGACAGGCTCCCGCGTGATGGGCGGCGGCTTCGGCGGCTGCACCATTAATCTGGTGAAAGAAGAGCTATATGATACCTTCATCGCCACGGCGAAGGAGAAATTCGCCGCCAAATTCGGGCACGAACCGAAAGTGTATGACGTGGTGATTTCTGACGGAGCCCGAAAACTATTTTAAAACAAAACATGCAAAACCCTCAAAACAATGTTTGACCTCAAAGAAAACCATGTGGCGACACCCAACCGGGTTGCCGCCGGAAAGCTGGCCAGTTGGCCACTTTCCAATAAAAATGAAAAGGTTTTGTTAGTTTTGTCGGTTTTGTGGCCAAACAACAGTTAAACAATAAACAATTAAACATAATGAAACCAACCTTATTAGTATTAGCCGCTGGAATGGGTTCCAGATACGGCGCTTTGAAACAAATGGACGGCGTCGGGCCGAACAACGAGGCCATCCTTGATTATTCCATCTACGACGCCAAACGCGCCGGCTTCGGCAAGGTGGTCTTCGTCATCCGCGAGGACTTCGCCGAGGCATTCAAGAAAGTCAACAACGCGGAGAAATTCGGCATCCCCGTTGAGTATGTGTATCAGTCACTTGACAAATTGCCGGAAGGCTTCAGCGTTCCCGATGGGCGCGTGAAGCCTTGGGGCACCTGCCACGCCGTTCTGATGGCCAAAGATGTTATCAATGAGCCATTTGCCGCCATCAATGCCGACGACTTTTATGGCAAGGAAGCCTACGAGGTCTTGGCCAAGTATCTAATGGAATGTGAAGGCAAGACTGGTGCATACAGCATGGTGGCCTATAAGCTGCGCAACACGATGTCGGACTTCGGCACGGTGAGCCGTGGCATCTGCACCGCCGATGCGGAAGGCCATCTGCAGACCATCGTCGAGCGCACGGCCATCGGCCACACCGAGGACGGCGGCGCAGCCTACACCGACGAGACAGGAAGCCATCCTTTGGACATGGACTCGCTCGTCTCAATGAATTTCTTTGGCTTCACACCCGACTTCTTCGCCTATTCCGAAAAGGGCTTTGTCGAGTTCCTGAAAGGCCCTGCCCAGACCAACATCAAGGCCGAGTTCTTCATCCCGCTGATGGTGAACCAGGCCATCCACGACGGCACGGCCAAGCTGAAAGTGTTGTCGAGCAACGCCTCGTGGTTTGGCGTGACCTACAAGGAAGACAAGCCCGACGTGATGCGCAAGATCCGCGAATTGATCGAGAAGGGTGTTTATCCTAACAACTTATGGCAATGAACATCGAAGTGAAAATCTGGGGCAAGACCCCCGACAATAAAGACATCAAGATCTACACGCTAACCAACGCCAACGGCGTGAAGGTGCAGCTGAGCGACATCGGTGCGGGCATCGTGAGCATCGTCACGCCCGACCGTAACGGCCATTTTGACGACATCGCCTTGGGCTATCCCAACGCCACGGATTATTATGGCGACGGCCCCTGCGCAGGCAAGATTCCCGGACGTTTCGCCAACCGCATTGCCAATGGCCGCTTCACGCTCGACGACAAGGAATACCAGCTGGAGCTGAACACCAGCGACGGCAAGCACCACCTCCACGGCGGCAGCATCGGCTTCGCCAACCAGAAGTGGGCCAGCCGCCTTGTGGGCGAGAGCGTGGTGTTCACCTACCTGAGTGCCGACGGCGAGGCGGGCTATCCTGCCGAACTCGTGGCCAAGGTGCGCTACACCCTCAACGACGAGAACGAGCTGAACATCCACCTCAGCGCCTATTCGTCGGATGCCACCATCGTCAACCTGACCAACCACACCTATTTTAATTTAAAGGGCGAAGGCAATGGCGACATCCTCGACCACAATTTAAGGCTCAACTCATCGCGTTTCCTGCCTGCCACCGAGGAATTGATTACCACGGGCGAGATGCGACAAGTGGCCGACACGCCGATGGACTTCACCCAAGGCAAGTTGATTGGGCGCGACATCAAGGAAGCGTACCCCGACTTGATTAACGGAAAAGGCTATGACAGCTGCTGGGTCATCGACGGCGTGGCCAAGGACAAAATCAACCTTGCCGCCGAGCTTTCGCACGAAGGCACAGGACGCATGGTGAGAATATACACCACGCAGCCGGGTATTCAGGTCTATACTGGCAACTGGCTTTCAGGCTGTCCGAAGGGCAAGAATGGCCACGTCTACGAGGACTATTCCGGCGTCGCCTTGGAGTGCCAAGCCCTCCCCGACTCGCCCAACAAGCCCAACTTCCCCAGCACCATCCTCCGTTCTGGCGAAGAGTACATGGAAACCATCATCTTCAAGTTCTCGACAATATGACACGAGACCGCGTGACTACGAGACTGCGAGACAGATAAAGTCCCGAAGTCTCGCGTCCCGAAGTCTCGAAGTCAAATAATAAATCTTTGAATTTTAAATCTTTAAATCTCAAATATCTATGGAAACAACCGTAAAGAAACAGAACTACACCATCCCAATCATCGTGATGATTTTGTTGTTCGGCATGATTTCGTTCGTCACCAATTTGGCTTCGCCGATGGGTGACATCCTCAAAAACCAGTTCAACATCCCCAACTGGCAAGGCACCTTGGGCGTGTTCGCCAACTTCATCGCCTACGCTGTGATGGGCATTCCCGCTGGTAACCTGCTGCAAAAACGCGGTTACAAAAAGACCGCTTTGATTGCTGTCATCGTGGGCTTCGTCGGCGTGGGCATCCAAACGCTTTCGGGCGTGTTTGGCAGCTTCGCCGTCTACCTGCTTGGCGCTTTCGTGGCGGGCTTCAGCATGTGCCTGCTCAACACGGTCGTCAACCCGATGCTGAACAAGCTCGGCGGTGGCGGCAACAAGGGCAACCAGCTTATCCAGATTGGCGGCACGTTCAATTCGCTGTGCGGCACGGCCGTCATCATCATCACGGGCTTGCTGATTCCCAGCATCATGGATGCCAAGATCAGCGATGTGTTCCCGCTGATGTACACGGCTTTGGCTATCTTCGCCTTCGCCTTCATCGTGATTTTGCTGACCAAGATTCCTGAAAACGAGCAAAAACAAGAAGCCAACAAAGCCGTTGAGACTGGTAAAGGCCCGATGGCGTTCCGTCACTTCGTTTTGGGTGCCATCGCCATCTTCATTTATGTCGGTGTCGAAGTCGGCATCCCGAATGTGCTGAACAAGTGGTTGCAAAACCCCGAACTCAACGTATTGGGAGCCGACGTGAAGGCTGAGGCCATTGCCGGTTCGGTGGCCGCCACCTATTGGTTCCTGATGCTCGTAGGTCGTCTGATTGGCGGCATCATCGGCAACAAGGTTTCGGCCAAGTCGATGCTTTCTGTTGCCTCGTGCGTCGGCATCATTCTCACCCTTCTGGCCATGTTCGGTCCTTCCACGATGGTGAGCTTCCCCGCTTTCAATGGCGCACAAGGCTTCGGCATGGTGAGCATCCCGCTCAATGCGGCCTTCTTGGTTTGCATCGGTCTCTGCACCTCCGTGATGTGGGGCGGCATCTTCAACCTTGCTGTTGAGGGCTTGGGCAAATACACCGAGAAAGCCTCCGGCATCTTCATGGCTTTGGTTTGCGGCGGCGGCATCCTGCCCTTGCTCCAAAATGCCATCGTCGACGGCTTGGGTGGCACAGGCTACCTCCAGAGCTACTGGGTCATCGTCGTCGGATTAGCCTTCCTGCTCTTCTACGCCCTCTGGGGTTCGAAGAACGTCAACAAGGACATCCCTGTCGATTAATTTTCTACTTTCATCATAACGAAACCAGCCCGTTGGATTTCCTGCGGGCTGGTTGTTTTTTCAATAAGGTCATTTCCAAAAAACACATAAAAGAAAACTCCTACGGAGTATAACCCATTGGTTCATTGTGTCTTCGTTATTAAAAGGAAGCTCCTACGGAGCATTTTTAGAAACGCCCTTAAGTAATCACCTAATTCTGAGCCTTCTCCCGATTTGGAGTTTGTCCGTCTTCTTCATGTTGTTCAGTTTGCACAGAATGGAAACCGTAGTGTTGTGCTCCACGGCTATCTTGCTCAACGTGTCACCCTTTTTGACGACATAGTACTGTTTCGGCTGTCCCATGGGTTTGCCATCAACGACCTTGATATTGGCATTCCTTTCGAGGTCGGCGTATGCCTCCTTCATCTGCGCTTCCGAAATGGTAAACTCCCTGTTGACGGGGCGCAACGAGTCGTTCAAGGAATGCGAGAACAGCCAGTCATACGTCTGCTTGAGATAGAAAATTCGAGCCAAGCGCGTATGGTTTGCACCTTTCAACTTGGTGAAAATCAATCTAGTGGTATCGCCACATTGCGCCATCTCGTCGACGACCTTCTGCGAACAGCTGACGGGTACCGCATTGTCGGCAGTGCCGTGGATGATCCAAAGTGGCATCTTGTTCAGGCCACAGAACGAAGTCACAGTGGCGCCGCCGCACATCGCCATGGCCGCCGCCACTTGGTCGGGATAGGTGGCCGCGAAATCCAATGTGCCATAGCCTCCCATACTCATTCCAATGACATAAAAACGATCCACGTCGACAGGATAACGCCTTTTAACCCAGCCATATACGTCCATCACCTTTTGTGGTTCCCACCCATTGTTGGTTTGCGGCGCAACCACAATGGCATCAATCTGCCGACCTCGCGTCAAGGCATCGATGCAGCCATAGTCGCGGACTTTCGAAAGGTCTTTCCCGCTGAGACTTTTGCCATGCAGGAACATGATGATAGGCTTGCGCTCCGCTTTGAAGTCGTCGGGCAGGTAAAGCCAAAAATCGTAGCCGTCCTTGATGGAGTCGCGGCAGGCAATCAACTGCGCTTTCAAGATCAAAGGCCAAAGGCAAACCAATAACACTATGAATTTCCTCATAATAGTTCGTAACTCTTTCAGCCGCTTTTTATTGCATCGAGTGTGCAAAGAAAGCGATAGTTTTGTAATTTTGCAAGCCAAAACGAATGTGCGATGTTCAAGAAAATACTCGGAACGGGTGCGGCAAGGGCGGTCAATGTGCTGACGCAGTTGGCCACCCTCATCATGGGCACCAAGTTCCTCGGCGCCGCCGAATGGGGCAAAGCCTTCATCGCGCAGACCGACATCACCTTTTTATTAATAGGAGTCGAAATCGTCGCAGGCAGCGGCTTGGTCTATTTCACGCCACGAAAGAAATTAGGCACTTTGATGAAGCTTTCCTACGGATGGATAGCCTTTTCGACGATTGTTTACATATTGTTATTCAGCGCATTAAACCTTTTTCCGAACTTCTATCACGCCATTGTCCCAGAAGGATATGCCAAGCTCGTGCTGCTGATGACATTCGTATACAGCTTGCACGGGTTCAACCTCAACCATTTCCTTGGCAAAGAGAAAGTGGCAACCTACAACTGGCTGTTTATCATACAGATACTGACGCAGGTGATGATGATGGCCGTGTTGATTTTCGTTCTCGACATAAGGACGGGTAAGGCCCTACTCTATTCCCAACTTTGTGGCTACACCTTGGCGACACTCGTAGGCTGGATTCTGCTGATTCCCAACCTGAAACACGAAGGCCGCGAACCGCTGAAAGACAGTTTCGGGGAATTGTTCCGTTACGGCGCTTTCATTCAGCTCTCTACATTGGTCAGCACGCTCAACAAACGACTGAGTCTCTATCTTTTACGGACAAATTGCAGCGAGCGGCAGATTGGCGTTTATGCCTCGGGAACGCAAGTCACTGAAGGGGTCAACATCGTTGGACAAAGCATCGGTTTGGTGGAGTTTTCGGCACTGAGCAACACCGACAGCAAGGAACGCTCTTCCCTGCTCACGCTGCGTTTCATGAAACTTTCCATCTTACTGACATTTACCGCTTTAGTAGTGATATGTTTGCTTCCCACTTCATTTTTCGAATGGATTTTTTCAGGCGAGTTTGGCGACATCAGGAGTATCATCCTGCTGATGGCTCCTGGCATCCTATTCTTCTCGGCACACACCATCTTGGCCAACTATTTCTCGGGCACTGGGCAACCGAAGTATAATCTATATGCATCACTTATCGGACTCTGTGTCACGTTGATAGCGGCATTTATCTTAATCCCTGCTTTAGGTATCAGAGGCGCTGCCATCACCACCTCGCTAACCTACATTTCATTGTTTGTTTACCAATGGATCGTGTTCCGTAAACAGACAGGATGTAGAATGAAACAACTCATTCCAAATCGGCAAGATTGGGAATGGGTAAAGGATGAAATCCGTACAATATTAAAGAAAAGCTAAGGCATAATAGAATCCAAATCGGATTGATGCACATGCAATTGTTCCCATTCTGAATGGTATCTCCATCCTCCAATGCTCAAACAATAACAATAATCCAGTTCCAAACCTGAATAAGGACAAATCACATAGACAAAGCTTCCATCTTGTTCTCGCATAAGACAATAATCATCCCATGAGCCTTGGCCGGGATTAAGAGGCCCCTCGCTTACGACAAACCATACAGTATCAACGGGCAGCTCACTATCCACAGAGCATACAACTCTACCTTTCACTTCCTGATCATAGTAGTATTCAATTGTATCATGGACCTTGAACTCTATTTCCGGTGCTTTAGGTGTAGGTTCTGGTGTTTTATTGCAAGCCAACAAAATACCTGATAAGGCTAAAAAGCTTATGACAGAGATTTTTTTCATTGCAGTTACATTTGATTCGTCGGTGCAAAAATACATACTTTGAAAGCATTTGTCAAGAAATTCATGAATTTTTCGTAACTTTGCGCCAAAATAGCCTTGTATGGACAACGAAATCATCGAAGACGACATCTTCAATCAAAGCGAAGAACCCACTCCTACCACCGAAAACTATAACGACGACAGCATCGTCCACCTTGAGGATATGGAGCACATCCGTCGCCGCCCGGGTATGTACATCGGCAAACTCGGCGACGGCGCTTCCCAGGATGACGGCATCTATGTGCTTATCAAAGAGGTGATTGACAACTCCATCGACGAGTTCACTTCGGGATTTGGCAAGAAAATCGAAGTGACGGTGAACAAGGCAGAAAAGAAGGTCAGCATCCGCGACTATGGACGCGGCATCCCGCTCGGGAAGCTGAAAGAAGCTGTCTCGCAACTGAATACGGGCGCGAAATACGACAGCAAGGTGTTCCAGAAATCCGTCGGCTTGAACGGCGTGGGCACCAAAGCCGTCAACGCGCTTTCGTCATATTTCAGAGTGCAGTCGATTCGTGAGGGCAAGACGAGAATTGTGGAGTTTGCGCAAGGCAAGTTGGTGAACGATTCGGGGATTATTGAGGTCGGCCCTTCGACAAGTTCAGGGGCCTTGGACACGGGCACTTTAACCGAGTTCATCCCCGACACCGCTTTGTTCGGTAATTTCCACTATGTGGATGAATACATCGAGAAACGCATCTGGAACTATGCCTATCTCAACCGTGGCTTGAGCCTGATTTACAACGATAAACGCTATTATTCCAAGAACGGCCTCCTCGACCTTTTGCAGAACAACATGGAAGGCGAAGGCCTCTACCCCATCATCCACATCAAGGACGGCGACTTTGAGGCCGCTTTCACGCACGTCAACGGGCAGTCGAGCGACTATTTCTATTCGTTTGTCAACGGCCAGCACACCACCGAAGGCGGCACACACCAGTCGGCTTTCCGCGAAGGCTACGCCCGCGTGGTGCGCGAGTTCTACCAAAAGGAATACGAGCCTGCCGACATCCGTCAAGGCCTGATATGCGCCTTGTGCGTGAGGATACAAGAGCCTGTTTTTGAGGCACAAACGAAGACCAAACTCGGCTCCACCCACCTCGCACCCAACAACCCCGACGGCACCAACGACAGTCCCTTCCTCAAGACCTACGTCTTCGACATCCTGAAGCGCCACCTCGACAACTACCTGCACAAGAACCCCGAAACGGTGAGCGCGTTGCAGGCCAAGATACAGGCCAACGAGAAGGAACGCAAGGAGATTGCCGGCATCAAGAAGGCCGCACGCGAGAGCGCCAAGAAGGTCAGCCTCAACAACCGTAAGCTCCGCGACTGCCGCATCCACCTCAACACCAACCACGAGAAGCGCTTGGAAAGCACCATCTTCATCACCGAGGGCGACTCCGCATCGGGAAGCATCACCAAGAGCCGCGACGTGCAGACCCAGGCCGTGTTCAGCCTGCGCGGTAAGCCGCTCAACTGCTTGGGAATGACCAAGAAAGTGTGTTATGAGAACGAGGAGTTCAACCTGCTGCAAGCCGCCTTGAACATCGACGAGGACATTGAGAACCTGCGCTACAACAACATCGTCATCGCCACCGATGCCGATGTGGACGGAATGCATATCCGCCTGCTGATGCTCACCTTCTTCCTCCAGTTCTACCCCGACCTCGTGCGCAACGGCCATGTCTACATCTTGCAAACGCCTTTGTTCCGCGTGCGCAACAAGAAGGAGACCTATTATTGCTACACCGACGAGGAGCGCGTCGCCGCCAAGGAGAAATGTGGCAAGCAAGCCGAAATCACCCGATTCAAAGGCTTGGGCGAGATTTCACCCGACGAGTTCCGTGGCTTCATCGGTCCCAACATGCGCCTCGAACCCGTCATCCTCCGCTACGACTTCGGCATCAAGGAACTGCTGGAATACTACATGGGCAAGAACACCATGGAACGCCAGAAGTTCATCATTCAGAACCTACGGATTGAGGACGATTCGGAGATGGATAAGATGTAGGATCGGGGAAACAAATCCGAGAAAGCCGAAAGCAAAGTCCTAAAACGGGCAAAAACTTGCAAAAAATAGAAGTTTTTGCTCGGTTTCGGAAGTATATAGAGTTCATAGTCTATCCATACTATTGGAATTCGCAACCGATATATATAGTTAGGTAAGTAATTCCTCCCCGTAAGGGGAAACAAAAAAATCTGGGAGCGTGCTCTCGGACTTTTTTGTGCAAAAAACGTTCTGTTTTTGCTTGGATACGACAAGATTTTGTAATTTTGCATTGCTTCTATCCATTTGTTGTTCTCTATCAAAAGAGAGAGCGATGCGCTAGAGCACAACATAAATGCGGAAGAGGTTCGACTGCAAGAAGAATACGACGCATACCAAATTACGAAGGCTATGAACATCCTTCGGAAAATCCAACCCGATAGCGAAGTCAAAGATCAATATGCCAATGGAGACGCGACCTAAACCCATCACATCTTCCCCAAATCGAAGTTCCCAGAAATTGCACATTATTTGGAAAATCTACTCAAGCTTACTCCCACCCAGCACTATACAAAAGCTCACCCAAACAATCACACCCAAGCGACAAACAAGGATTATCAGCTGGTCTGTCTTTTGGCAAAATCACAAAACATTGAGCACTCATTGAGAACCGTTGGAGACAGGTATTACAGGAAAGAATCATTCATCTACGTGATAAATGTTGGACTGGGTGCAGAACTAAGTTTGCAACTTTCATTTGAAGACATTCGTAAACAATTAAGGCTTTTGTATAACGCCGCTTAGAATGTGTTATGTGTAAAAGTTCAACCAGAATATCATCAGGGAAGGATTAAGAAGAGAAAAAGCTATCATTGCAAGGACATAAAGCCCTCAAAGATATACAAATCAACAGATTCGGATATTACTGGTTAGATACCTAGGAACTGGCATCCTCAATACATCATCCCCACCATCCACAAAGGCAATTTCTTCCCAATGGGATATTCGAGCATGTCGGCAAAGAGAACAAAAAAGGTTATTCCAATAACCATTATTCTATAAATTTCGGTTATTCCACTAACCGATTTTTACCATATTTCGGTTATTCCACTAAGCGAAGCTAAGTAACTATTCAAAATTACTGTGCATGATCAATTGACACGGGACGCGGGACTTCGAGACACTAGACAAGTCCAACGTCTCGCGTCTCGCAGTCTCGTGTCTCGCGTCTTTTATGTAAACTAATTTTGCTCATCTACTTATCAAAAAATCATTCCATTTCCAAAGTTGGCAATTTTTTACTTCCAAAGTTGGCAGTTTTTTACCCGTTCAAAATGCCTTTCTCCACCCGCAGCCGTTGCGCCACTCGGAGCAGCCGTAGGCAGTCTTGCCTTTGATGACGTGGCCCTTGCCACAGAGCGGACAAGGCTGGCCGATGATGGCGTCGGGATTGGCAGATGTTGGCTCCACTTTTGGTTTTTTTGGCTTTGGCGAAGCTGCCTTCTTTGGTGTTGCCTTCTTTGCCTTCGGCTTCTCCTCCACTGCTGCCACCGTCACACGGCGGTTGCTGTTGTCCATCATCACTGTGGTGACAATCTCAGTCACCATCTGTTTCAGCTCGTCGAGGAACTGTCGCGCCTCGTATTTGTGCTGCTCGATCTCACGGAGTTTCTTCTCCCAGATGCCCGTCAATTCGGCACTTTTCAACAGATCTTCGCGGATGAGGCCGATAAGCTCGATGCCCGTGGGCGTAGGCTCAAGGCTCTTGCGGTTCTTCTTGATATAGTTGCGCTTGAAAAGCGTCTCGATGATGGCCGCACGCGTGGAAGGCCGCCCGATGCCGTTCTCTTTCATCACCTCGCGCAAAGATTCGTCGTCGACGAGCTTGCCCGCCGTTTCCATGGCACGGAGCAAGGTGGCTTCGGTGTAAGGCTTCGGCGGTGAGGTCCACTTCTCGGCAAGCTGAGGCTGATGCGGCCCATGCTCGCCTTTCACGAAGATAGGCAAGGTCTTTTCCTCGTCCTCCTGCCCTTCCTTTTTCTCGTCTTCCTGCTTCACTGGCTTGATCACCTCACGCCAGCCTGGAACGAGAATCTGTTTGCCCGAGGTCTTGAACTCCACCTCTTCAACTTTGCCCATGACGGTGGTCGTAGCAAACTGGCAATCAGGGTAAAACACGGCGATGAAATGGCGACACACTTCGTCGTAGACCTTCTCCTCGGCAAACGACAACCCCGTCGGCACCACACCCGTCGGGATGATGGCATGGTGGTCGGTGACCTTGCTGTTGTCGAACACCTTCTTGCTCTTGGGCAGTTTCTTGCCAGCCAAAGGTGAAGTAAACTCGGCATAATTGGTCAGTTTCGACAAAATGTCGGGACACTTGGGATAAATGTCGTCGCTCAGGTAGGTCGTGTCGACACGCGGATAGGTGGTATACTTCTTCTCGTAGAGGCTCTGGATGGTCTGCAAGGTCTGCTCGGCAGAGAAACCATAACGTTTGTTGCATTCCACTTGCAATGAGGTTAGGTCATAGAGCCTCGGTGGGGCTTCCGTACCTTTCTTGGTGGAAATATCGGTCACCGTAAACTCTTTCCCTTCAATGCTTTGCAGGTCTTTTCGTCCATCTTCAACGGAGCTGTATTTGCCTTTGGTGGCGGTGAAAGTTGTATCGCGATAAACAGTTGAAAGCACCCAATAAGCCTCCGGCTTGAAGTTGACGATTTCGTGGTAACGGTTGACAATCAGTGCCAAGGTAGGCGTTTGTACCCTGCCGATGCTAAGCACCTGTCGGTTTTGGCCATATTTCAAGGTGTAGAGTCGCGTGGCGTTCATGCCGAGGAGCCAGTCGCCGATGGCACGGGAAAGACCTGCTTCGTAAAGTGACTGATAATCTGATTGGTCCTTTAGGTTCTTGAAGCCTTCGCGGATGGATTCCTCGGTCAACGAGGAAATCCATAATCGTTTCACAGGGCATTTCACAGCGGCCTTTTGCATCACCCAACGTTGGATGAGTTCGCCCTCCTGCCCAGCATCACCGCAGTTCACGATTTCATCCGCTTTTTGAAATAAGGATTCTATGGTTTTAAACTGTTTCTCATAGGTCGGATTATTGGGAATCAGCTTGATGCCGAAACGCGGCGGTATCATCGGCAGGCGGCTCAAGGCCCAGGCCTTCCACTGGTCGGTGTAGTCGTGGGGTTCCTTCAAGGTACAGAGATGGCCGAAAGTCCAAGTCACCTGATAGCCATTGCCTTCCATGTAACCTTCATGGGAGGTATTGGCACCAAGTACCTTGGCAATGTCGCGGGCGACGCTGGGTTTTTCGGCGATACAGACGATCATTTCAGTTGACAGTTGTTCAGTTGTTCAGTTGTAGGGCTGTCACAGTGTGGCAGCCACAGTATTCGGGGATTGAAATCACCCGATGAATTATTGTCGCCCTTTCCAGGGCTTTTATGCCGCTTCGCGTCACTGCGAGGCACGAAGCAGTCTATATTATCAATTATCAATTAATTGTGCATATTCATCAACACCTCAGCCCGCTCCTTCTGCGCCACGAACCACACCAAATCGGCGGGTTGGAAAGTGATGCGTGCCGATGGGTTCAAAATGAACTGTCCGTCGCGCTCGATGGCGATGACCATGGCCTCGTAGACATCGGCCAAGCCTGAATCCATCAAGGCGACGCCGATGAACGGACTGTTAGGTTCCACCTCCACCTTATAAAGGTCGACCTCGCTCTCCTCGTGCTCTTGGATAAGTTGCTCGTCGAATACCTCAATGCGTGGCAACAACAGCCGCAAATGGTCTTCGTGACCCACAAAAGTGATTCTATCGAACGGAAACAGCTGGAAATCAGACTTGGGCAGCTCGAAGTTTTGCTTGCCACGTTCCACACTCACCACGCTGACATTATAATTGTCGCGAAAGTCGGTCTCCTTGACCATCTTGCCTGAATAGGGGCTGTCGGGACTCAGTGTCATCTTTTGCAAATGGCAGTTCTCCTGCAAGATTTCGGGGATGGTGAACACCTGCACCGACTGGCGCTTGTTGAGATTATCCAAGAATCGTTCCTCGATGCGCTTGTAGAACCTCATCGCCGGACTCAAAATCTTGAGCATCAGCGTATAAACCAATGCAAAGGCGATATTAATCAAATGATACCATGGCGAGCCGACATGCAACTTCGACCAGAAAAGCCCGTTGAGGAAATGCTGGAGGATACTATAGGCAACGACCGCCACCATGACGAATCGCATGATGAAAATCAACAGGATGACCGTTTTGTTGAAATGGTTGGCATCCATCAACTTACGCGTCGTCTTGACCAAGGTGTGCTTGAAACCCATCGCCCACAGGAACGGAGCCACAAGAATCAAGGTAAAGGCAGTCGAAATGGCTGCGTTCCAGGGACTTGGCACATATTTCATTACAAACGAACTGAGGAAGAAGCCAATGAGCGTGACAGCGATGATGATGGCGATATAGACCACGATGTTCTTGAACTGGCGACTGATGAAACTCGCCATGTTGACCTTCTTGCCACTCTTCACCTTGATGCCCGTATCCTTGTTTTCCAAACGGTTGAGCCAGCGTTGGGGGAAATGCTTCGTCACCCAGTTGTAGCTCGGCACGGCTGCCTTAATGGCGTATGGCGTGATGAAAGTCGTGATGATGGACACCGAAACGATGATGGGATACAGGAAATCGTCGATAACGCCGAAGTTCATGCCCAAAGTGGCGATGATAAACGAAAACTCGCCAATCTGGCTGAAACAGAAGCCGCCTTGCATGGCTTGTTTCAACCCCAAGCCTGCAATGAGCCGGCCAATAACATTGCTCAAAGGCTTGAAAATGAGCAACACAAGCGTGACTATCAAAATCTGCCACCAATAGTCGACCAAAATCTGCGGGTCGACCATCATGCCAACCGAAACGAAAAACACCGCGCCAAACAGGTTCTTAATGGGCGTGGTGACTTTATGAATCGCCTCAGCCTCAAGCGTTTCGGCAAGGATGCTGCCCATGATGAACGCACCGAGGGCCGATGAGAAGCCCGCTAAATTGGCCAACACCACCATCAGGAAACACAAGCCCACCGCAAACACCGTCAGCGTTTCCTCGCTCATGAACTTGCGCGACCAACGCAAGATGGTTGGCACTAGGAAGATGCCGCCCACAAACCACACCAGCAGGAAGAAGCCCAACTTCAACATACTGGAAACCAGCTGCATACCGTCGAAGGTCTTGCTCACCGCTAAAGTGGAAAGGATGACCATCAGCAGGACGGCTTCGAGGTCTTCGACCACCAACTCGCCGATGACGTTGCCGCTGAACTTTTCGCGATGCAACTTCATGTCGTCGAAGGCTTTGGCGATAATCGTCGTCGACGAAATCGAAAGCATGGCCCCAAGGAAAATGCTGTCCATCTGGCTCCAGCCCAAGGCTTTGCCTAACAAGAAACCCACCACACACATCGTTACCAACTCGGTCAAGGCGGTGATGCCTACCGTCCCTCCTACTTTCTTCAACTTCTTGAAACTAAACTCCAAGCCGATGCCAAACAACATGAAAACCATGCCGATTTCGCTCCAAGTCTCCACGCTTGTATGGTCTTGAATGACTGGGAACCATTCGAAATTGGGGCCGATGATGAAGCCCGCGATGATGTAGCCCAACACGACAGGCTGTTTCAACCATTTGAAAATCACCGTAGTGAGACCGGCAGTGACCAAGATTAGGGCGAGGTCGGAGAATAATGCGGGTAGGGATTCCATGTTAGTTTAGAGTTTGTAGTTGTTCAGTTTGCAGTTGTTCAGTTTGCAGTTGTTCAGTTTGCAGTTGTTCAGTTTGCAGTTGTTCAGTTTGCAGTTGCCGCTTCGCGTCATTGCGAGGAACGAAGCAATCCAGGGGATAAAGTTTAGAGTTTAGAGTTTAGAGTTTGGTGTTTGTGGTTCCAAGTTGAGAGTGAGGCTGTCGAGGATGGCTTTGGCATGGGCTGCCGAGGCCACAAACCAAACCGTGTCGCCGTCCTGGAAAACCGTGTCGGGCTGTGGGTTCAGGAAATATTCGTCGCCGTGCCCGACGGCAATCACCATGGCGTTGTATACATGGCGGAAGTCGCTCTCACGGAGAGTCGTGCCGAGGTAGCGGTTGCCTTTCTTCACCTCCATCCTATAAATGTCGACATCGCTCTCCGGGCGTTCCTTGATGAGCACGTCGTCTTCCACCTCGACCAAAGGCTTCAGCTTGCCGATTTGCTCCTCCGTGCCGAGAAACGTGATTTCGTCGGCAGGAAAGAGAACCAAGTCCTTGGTAGGCAGGTCGATGACCTCGTCGGCACGGTCGACACCCACCACAGTGACATTGTAGGTCTTGCGGAAATCGCAGTCGCGGATGCGCTGACCGGCATAGTGGCTCTTGGGACTTAGCGTGACCTTTTCCAGCACAAAGTTCTTTTGCAGCACCTCGGGCAGCACAAACGATTGCAACGTATCACGCTTGTTCATGTTCTCCAAAAAACTGCTCTCGATGCGCTCATACCAATGCATCACAGGCGTAATGACACGGAGCACGACTACATAAACGACCGCCAAACCCATGGCTATCAGATGATAAGGCACGTTATGAAGGCCAAACGAACTCCAGAACCCTGCATTCAGGAAATGGTTGATGATGTTGACGGCGATGCCCCAAACAATAACGACACGAAGGATGAAGATCAGGCGTATGGAGTGCCTGTTGAAGCCGCTGTCGGCCATCAATTTGCCCGTGATGTTCCTCATGCTGTGCTTGAAAGCCACCGCCCAGAGGAAAGGCGAAATGATGACCAATGAAACAACCAACGAAATCAAGCCGCCGAAAGGCTGTGGCACATAAGTCTCAATGAAGGTGCAAAGCGAGAAGCATATCAGCATCAAGGCGATGATGATGGAAGCGTAAAGCACCAAGTTCTTCAATTGGCTCAAGAGGTAGTCTTTCATCGTCACCTCCTCGCCGTCTTTCGACCTCACGGCCTTCTCTTTGCTGCCAAATCCATCTTTCCATCTCCCCGGCACCTTGCGCTCAATCCAGTGGAACAACGGTTCACCGCCTTTTATCAAATAAGGTGTGAGGAAAGTGGTGATAATCGACACCGAGACGATGATAGGATATAGGAAATCGTCGATAACGCCGAAGCTCATGCCCACCGTGGCAATGATGAACGAGAACTCGCCAATCTGCCCGAAACACATGCCGGCGCGAACGGAGTTGTGGAGACTGTCGCCCGAAAGCAACATGCCCACTCCCGAACTCAACGATTTCAACACAACGACGACCACGGTGATGACCAAAATCTGCCACCAATATTGCACCAAGATGGCTGGGTTGACCATCATACCGACAGAAACGAAGAACACGGCACCAAACAGGTTCTTGATGGGCGTGGTGAGCTTGTGGATCATCTCAGCCTCAAGCGTTTCGGCCAAGATGCTGCCCATGATGAAAGCGCCCAAGGCCGACGAAAAGCCCGCCTTGTTGGCCAACCAAACCATGAAGAAACACAAGCCGACCGCAAACACCGTCAGCGTTTCCTCCGTCATGAACTTGCGTGCCCATTTCAGGATGGTCGGGATGAGGAACACACCCCCAACGTACCAAACCAAAAGGAAGAACACGAGTTTTATGACGCTCATCATCAACTCCCTGCCATCCAAGGCCGTACTCACCGCCAAGGTGGAAAGGATAACCATCATGAGGATGGCGGCCAAGTCCTCGACCACCAATACGCCAATCACGCTGCCGGTCCACTTTTCTCCTTTTATCTTCAGGTCGTCGAAGGCCTTGGCGATAATCGTCGTCGACGACATGGATAGCATGGCACCGAGGAAGATGCTGTCCATCTGGCTCCAGCCCATCACCTTGCCGAGCAGGAAGCCGATGACACACATCGAGACCAACTCGGTCAAGGCGGTAATACCCACTGTTCCAGCCTGTTTCTTCAGTTTCTTGAAACTGAATTCGAGACCGATGGCAAAGAGCAGGAACACCATGCCGATTTCGCTCCACGTCTCCACGCTGTGGTGGTCGTTGATGACGGGGAACCAAGGAAAATAAGGCCCAATGAGCAGGCCGGCAATGATATAGCCCAACACGAGGGGCTGTTTCAACCATTTGAAAAGAACGGTGGTGACGCCAGCCGTGACGAGAATCAAGGCAAGGTCGGAAAACAATGCAGGTAGTTCAGACATATCAGGTTTTGATTTTATGGGCGCAAAGATACAAAAAAACTCGATTTAAACCCTATCGAATTTCATCAATTGCCACTCGCCAACTTTCAAATGTTGGCCAAAAAAGCCCAAAACCAAAACCTTACATCATTTGCATTTCAACCACTTCCCCGTTTCGGCTTCCTTGCCACCAGAGAATACTTTCCAAACATAAACGCCTTCGGCCCAGCCTGTTGCGTCAATTAATGTCGTGTTATCAGTGATGGCTTGGCGGTGGATGAGCCTACCGTTCATGTCAAACACCTCCACGATTGCGTCATGCAAGGCGGTGCGGATGTTGAGCGTGTTGCCGCCTGGGTTGGGATAAGCCGTGGCCACGGCAAAGCCAGCTTCGTGGGCTTCGTCCACGTCGAGAGGATCCGTAAGTTTGTAAATGATGCCTTTTTTTTCATGTGTCTCGGTGTCATAAAAATAAACGCTAAAGAGGCAGCCTCCTGAGGGACAACACGAAACGCTTATCGGTTCGTATAAGAGTTGACCGCCCTCCAAAAAGATTTCGCCTAATTTGTTGCCGTTCTCATCGACCCAGCCGAGAAAATATCCCCCATAATCGCCTAACCTGCTTAACATGAACACAGTTCCATCGGGGCTGAAGTCAATGGATTTGAAATTGGCCACTTGGCAGTTTTCATGGCCTTCCGCGCCCCAAACATAGTTCGTCTGTGTGAAATTTTCGTTGAAAACGGTCATGACGATTTCGCGGTTTACGGCTGGCTCGCCTTGCCATTCGGGCATGAACATAGGGCTAATCGAGTATATTTTTCCGTTAAATGGATTGGTTGCGAAATAACGAGACTCAGGAAACAAAGGATGCGTAAGGTTATAGATGTTGAAACGTGATAAAACGATATCCAAGTTGGCATTCATGGTATAACCGCTAAACACATAGAATTGGTAGTTTGGCCTGACGGTGACAAACCTGCAGCCTAACGAATCGCTTGTGGGGAATATTGAATAATCCCACCATAGATTACTGATAGGGCTGTCGGTGAAAAGCCGCTCTGCTACCATGGTGCCCTCGCTATCGTATTTCAAAAAGCGAATGGCTTTCGTTTGATGGCCAAACTGGTCTGTTCCAAAGTAAAGGCTGTCAGGCAGGTAGGAGAAAAACACGCTGCCGTCCTTATTGAGAATGGCATAGGTGTTGTATTCATGGGCATGGTGGATGTCCATGAACCAGTCGGCGAGTTTCGTCCCGTATGATTTGGTGGTCGGGTTGAGCGATTCGTCGAAAGTGATGGATTTCAGCTGGGCCAGACTGTCTTGGACTTGGACGTAAAACAAGCCAAACCTTCCGTTGGGAAAGCGTTGCAACCTCCCTGTCCAGCAGAGTTCGGCCTTGTCTACTTGGGTGTGCCAGATGAGCGTGTCGATAAGGATGCCGTCGTCGCGTATTTTGTAGATGCCAATGTGTTGATAGGTGGCTTCCTCGACCAAAAAGGTGTCGTCGTTGATATACAGCATGTCCAAAGCTACCAAAGTGCTGTCGCTGAAGATTTCTTGCAGCACTTGTGCTTGCGATTTTGCCATCCCGAATAACAGCATGGCCACAATAAGGAAAGAGAGTCTGTTGGATGTCATTTTTGCATGTCTTTGATTATACATTGGTGTGGCGTTTTTGTGGGAACAAAAGTATATCAAAATTCCGTCAAAAATCAAATGCTTTCGCGGTAATACAACTTTTTTGGATGACTTAATACTGACAATCAATAAACTAAGTTAAAAATTGTACAGGTTTTTCTTGCCTGATTTGGCGAAAATCCTTACTCCAATTGGGCTTTGATGAGGCTTTTCAGGTCATCGACGCCGGTTTTTTTCCGGATATTGGTGCGGTAATGGTTGATGGTGTTTTCCGAGAGGTCCATCAACTGGGCGACCTCCTTGGCGCGGAAAGCGAGGAAGCCGAGCACACACAGTCCATATTCCTGTTCGCTCAAGGTGGGGTAAGTTTCCATTACGTTGCGTCGGGCTTGGGGATAGGTGGCGTTGAACTCGGCGAGAATGCGCTGGAAGGCGTCGTTTTTCCCGTCGTTGTAGATCTTGTGCACCCTCTTGAGCAGGTTTTGGCTTACAGCGTGTGCGATGCGCAGGTTGTCCGATTGCAGGCGCAAATGCTCCTCATGCAGGTGCAGTGTCTCTATTTCCTTGTTTTTCCGATAACGGTTGACGAACAGCCAGGTCAACAGCAAGGCGATGACAAGCACTGCAATCAGCAGATAGAGTTTCAATCGGTTGGTTTGATGCTCGTTCTCAATGCGTTGAAGTTCCAATTGGCGGTCGTATTCGTCTTTCACTTCGGCAATGGCTTTTTGTTCTGCGCCGTGGTCGTCGGGCAGGCCGATCAGTCTATCGGCCATCAAGGCTGCGTTGGCTTCATCGCCCATCCCCTTGTAAGCCTTATACAGGTTTTTCAGCTGGAACACGGAGGTTCTGTCGCCAAGCGCATCCAACACGATTCTGCCGAAATAGACGCAGGAATCGTATTTCTGAAGCAAACAGTAAGTCCGCGAAAGGTTTCCGTATGAGTCTATGCGATAGTCGTTTACCATCCTACCGTTGAGTGTATCCAGCAGACGAAGTGCACTGTGGCATTCTTTGGCAGATTGGTTGAGCAAGGCCAAGCGTTCCGCTTCGTCGACATATTGCTGCATGTCGTGCCGATAGAGGCAATGTTCGGAAACACCGATGTGGTAATAAGCGCATTCGGCGAGGTTGCCGATGGCCTGGGCGGAACGGTAGCCTTTTTCGAGATAGAGCAAGCTGCTGTCGTGTTCGTTGACGAGCGTGTAGGCATGGCTGAGCATATAAGCCGAAACGATATGCAGCTTGTGGCGATGCGTCGCTTCGTAATACTGTTCCGAGAGTTTCAGGTGCTTGATGGCTTCGGTGACATAGCCGGTACTTAGGTACGACATCCCAAGCCGCTGATGGATAGCGAATTTGAGGCGGTCGATGATGGTTTGCTCATCGGTGGGTTCCTCGGAATAAAGCACCAAACGCTCGTCGACATGCCTGCACTGCCCTATGGTTTGCAAGGCCTTTTGGCGGTAGTCCAACTTGTTGGTTTCAGAGGTTTTCCATGCCTTGTGCCAATAGGTCATGGCCTCGTGGTATTTGTCGTTGCCGCCTGCATAATGGTTTTCGGCCTCGTCAATTAACGAGTCCACCATCTTTTGGTCCATGTTGAGCATCGCCATCGTCCGAGCCAAGAGCAGGTCGTAATGCGCCCGTTCATCCTCCGTAAGCACCGAAACATCCAATGTGTCAAGGATTTGTATGGCGCTGTCGGGATTCTGCTGGTAGAAGCACTCCACGCGATAGAGCATGTCCTCTTCGGGCGGCGGCGCTTCGTGTTTGGCGCAGGCAGCCAAAAGGAAACATGACAATAATATGTGCAACCAAGGCTTCATGGCTGCAAAAATAAGAATTTTTTGAATGTGATTTACTTCTTCACCCACTTCCACGCCTGCGTCGTGACTGCTCTATGTTTTATCTCCTCACCGCCACGCGGTTCGTATAGCATTTCCCGTCCGCAGTGGTGATGCGCAGCAGGTAAATCCCTTCCATCAAGTCGCTGACATTGATTTCGTTAGCGTTTTGTACGATTTTCACCAATTGGCCAAGGGCGTTGTAGACCTGCACCTCGGCCGCCTCAATACCTTCAACAATTACCCTATCCTTTGCCGGATTAGGATAGACAGTGATCTGCAAAGCTTTTTCTTCAACGCCATTGACAGGGATCATCGCCGACTTGTAAACGAATCCGTTTTCAGCGGCAATGTAGAAAACCGTGTCCACGCCATCAACCGCATACAAATCCCTGCATTGCACCATACCGTTGTTCTCACAATCCGGAATGCCTTGTTTGACCCATTCGCAGTGTTCCCATCCATCCTTCATAATGTATGGATTCGTGTCTGTCCAGCCTTTCGTCAAAGTCATGCCAATTAGAATGCAGCCGTAGGTGTCTGAAGTGTATTTGCTATGGCTCACATTTCCCATACCGTAATAATCCTTAATTGGGCACTCAACGTTCAAATAGGAAAATGTTTCAAAGCCGTCTTCCGTCACAAGCAGATTATGTGTACTTTCGCTGAAATCGCCAAACATTTCCACATGGTTCTTATCAAAGAAATGCGTGACCACCGAATAAACAGAATACGCGATATCGGCCACATCGTTCCAAGTCTGTCCCGAATCAGTTGTTTTATATACACGAACGCTTGTTTGAAACGAAGTGTCAGTTTCAATCTCAATTAGGTATCCCGTCTCATCCTCAAAGAACAGCTCGCAATGGGAAACCCTTCCCAATTCAAATGGCGTCGAGGTGAAACTCTGTCCGCCGTCGGTGGTTTTCCATACGATGGCATTGCGCGTGAGAAGGTAGAAAGTCTCTGCGTCCACCACATACAAATCACTGGATTGGCTCCAATCAGGGGTTTCCAAATAGACAAACTCTGTGTTGGGAAGTTCCTGCCATGTCTCGCCGCCATCGGTGGTTTTCACGATAACGCCCTTGTGGTTGTCCTTGTTCCACCAGCAGGAATCACCGCAGGCATAGCCCACCTGCGCGTCGGCAAAGGCCAAATGAATCATGTCATAGCCTTCTTTTTCAAACCTGACTGTCCATGTTTCGCCGCCGTCAACGGTTTTAAGGATTTTGCCGTTTTCGCCACAGGCAATCACCTCGTTTTTGTCAAGACAGGCCACGCCAAAAAGGTTCTCGGTAACGCCCGTCGGAATTTCCTGCCAGCCTTCCACAAGCTGGGCTTGCATCACGCCGCAAACAAGCATTGCGGCAAGGATAAATGATAATTTCTTCATAATTATAGTGTTTAAGAATTGTTGTACTGGTTTTCTGCGCTTTGCGTCACTGCGAGGAACGAAGCAGTCCAGACTATTAGTTTTCGGAAAACTTGTTCCCTGGATTGCTTCGTCGTGCCTCCTCGCAATGACGCGAAGCGACGATTCATTCCCTCAACACCTTCCGTGTGAGGCATATCTCCGCATTGCGTATTTTCAGCATATACATTCCTTTAGGCAGGTCTGCCATCTCCAACCAACTGCTTTTGCCGCTGAAGGTCTTGTTGGCCACCACCTGGCCATTCATGTTGATGAGTTCCATTTCAGTGGCTTCAGCATCGTTGGGCAACACCACGCAAACCGTGTTGTTCGTGGGATTGGGATAGATTTCCGCTGAAGCCTCTTGTTGCACTGGCATTTCGGGAAGGCTTATCGTACTATAGTCCACAGTATCCGTAATGTGGAACAACCAATAATCCTTCAAGTGATGGGGAAACTCGGGATTGCTCAGTTGTGCGCAATTCGTGCAGTTCACATCGCCACTCGACCCGTTTGGAGGACAAATCAAACCTCCCAAAACGGTATATTCCCTGTCGTTATGCTTGATGACATCCGTGATACTGGTTGAGCCAGCACCTCCAGCCGAGCCCAAGCAGCGTTCCCACAACAGATTGCCGTTGGCATCGATTCGGAATATCCATCCCACCCCCTCGTTCCATTCGTCCAGATTGATATGGCTGGCACTTGCCACGTCGCCGTTTCTGGAATGGGTGTTTCCGAAAACGATAAATCAGCCATCTTCTGTCCGAAACATTTTCAGCAAGGACTCCTCATCTGAGCCTCCGTAACACTTACTCCAAATGATATTGCGGTTATTGTCCACTTTCCAAAGCCAAATGTCAGAAGTATAACGACCATTGGGGCTATTGTTCAATGTGCCATAGTGCCATCCGCTGCCTTCCAAGTCACCGCTGTTGCAACTGGCCTCTCCTCCAAACAGATACCCGTCATTCAATTCGACGACATCGATAAAGGCACTATTCTCATCTCTTTCAGGGGCCGTGTTCGCGCATCCGTAGCACTCATGCCACTCTATTTCACCCGCCTGGCTCAACTTGACCAAGGTGGCATTGGATACTATTTCAGGACAAGGTATGTTACCCACCCCATAGGATTCGTTTTGCATACACACATAATATCCCCCGTCAGAAGCCTGCTGGACAGTGCAAACACCTTCATAGGCTTGCGATCCTAAGGTCAGTTCCCATTCCAAGTTGCCGTTTCGGTCATGCTTGATGAGCCAGCCATCGTAGCCGCCAAAGATATGGCTGACATCGCCGCCTGCGTCGGTGTAGTCGCCGGAATTGATAATGCCGCCGTCGCTGGTGTACAAGCGGCCTGTTCCATACATGTGTCCATACTCGTTGCCGAAGCAAACGCGCCACAACTCATTACCATCTGAATCAATCTTGAGGGTTGTAAGATTCCTTGCCCCATAGCAATTCCATTGGCCTACCAAAAAGTACTCGCCATCTGTGTTTTCATCCTTGACAATCTTCACAAACTGACCCATAATGTCGAAGCACCAACCGTCCTGGAATTCATAATTGTCCTTTCCGACTTTTGCCACCCAAGTCCGTGGCGTGTTTGAGGCGCATTGCACTTGTCCTGTCCCAATGGTAGAAGGCTCTATGTTACCGGCAATCAATAAGAAGTCTTCTTCCTCAACTATTGAAAATGCATTGTCTCCTCCATATCCTCCAAAGCATTGCTGTTTGTCGATACGAATTTGGGCTTTCATCGTCACCCCTCCCGCCATCAGCAGGAACGCAAGCAGGGTGAGAATTTTGTGCATTTTTTTCATTTTGATATGAGTTTTGATTTCTTGTCGGCAAAACTATAACAAAAATCCACAGAAAAAACAACCTGTAAACTGAGATACAGATTTTTTCGAGACTTCTAAATTGTAAAATGCTGAAATTCTATATCTTACAAAAATAAAAGTACGGAATTATGTCAGTCCACCAGGTCGGAAACAGGGCTTTTCCCAACCTTTTTGATGAGGCGGGAACGGTATTTTTCCACCGTGTTTTCACTCAATTCGAGGATTTCGGCCTCCTCCTTGATGCGGAAGCGGAAGAAGTTGAGCACAAGCAAATCGCATTCCTTTTCTGTGAGGTCAGGATAGGTGGATTTCAATTTCATGTAGGCTTCCGGATAGGCCTTGTTGAAGGCTTCGATAATGCGCTTGCGCGGTTGTTCGCCTTTGCCGTAGATATAGGTCACTTGCATCACCAGGTCTTCCAGTTTCTTTTTCTTCAAGGCGACATGAGCCTCGTTCAACTGTTGGCTGAAAGCCTCGCGTTCTTGCTGGTGCTTTTCGAGAAGGTTGGCTTCGGCTTTTTTGTGTCGTTTTTGGAGGGTTATCAACAGCAATACGACAGCCAAAAGAGCCAAAGCGACAATGGCTACAATCCAAAGGGTTCTTTGGCGCATTTGCTGTTGTTCCAGCAAGGCATCGGCGGCTTGCTTCTTTTGTATGTAGTTGTTGAACAGATTGTTAAGAGCAGTTACCGTGGGTGCATAGATTTCTTGAGTATGTGGGTATTGCGCCAAAAGATGGGCATATTCGTTCATCTTCACTGTATCACCCAAGGCCTCGTAAATCTCATATAAATACGACAATGTCTCCGATCTTGCAGCCGTGTTTGAGGTTGTTGATTGCTCCAGAGCCTCAAAAGTACGATTCAGGTACACCAACGCCGAGTCGTATTGTCTTTCCTTTTTGTAAATGTAGCCGAGGTTCACTTCAAGGTCATGGATGTCAAAATCGCAGTGCGGAAGCAAGGCTTTCAGGTTGTGGATGGCGGTTGTCGCATCGTGATGGAGTTTGTAGTCGATGAGAGTTTGCCGTGATAGCGACTGCCTGAAGATGAAATCGGAGGTGTCGTTGTCGAGGCAGACGATGGCACTGTCGTAGTAATAGCAAGCGCTGTCGTAGCAGTCGCTGATGTCGAAAGAATAACCAATCAAGAACAAGGTGGCTCCGAAGGACGTGGGGGACTTTGAGTACTTCTTCCTAATGGCCAAGTCTTGATGGTAGAAATAGGAGGTCGGATCAGGTAAGTTGGACACGGAATATAGGGCTCCCATTCCCTTATAGATGGTAGAAAGGAGATTGATCATTTGCCTTTCTGGCTTGATAATTTGTTCGATCTCAGGTAGATGATGAATAGAAAAGCGTTTTTCCAGAATATCCAACGCATGATAATAGGCCTCACACGAAGCCACGGGGCTGTCAATGTCCTGATAATGAAGGGCCTTTTGGTGAAGTGAATCGGCGAGGCGATATAGGGAATCCAGTCGGAGGCTGTCGGAAAGTGATGTCACTGGAGCCGGCTTTGGAGTCGGCTCCATACCTTGCTCAGGCTTGCCACAGGCAGTCCATAGCGTTGCACAAAGGCAAATCATTATGACAAGATGGTGTTTCATCACCGCAAAAATAGGGAAAAATCCCAATCTTGCCATATTACATAGTCAAAAATACCCTAAAACACATCCAAGATTTTCGGGAATCATCTCCTCACCGCCACGCGGTTCGTATAGCATTTCCCGTCCGCAGCGGTGATGCGCAGTAGGTAAATCCCTTCCATCAAGTCACTGACATTGATTTCGTTAGCGTTTTGTACGGTTTTCACCAATTGGCCAAGGGCGTTGTAGACCTGCACCTCGACAGGCTCGATGCAATCAATGTAAACCGTATGAGATGCAGGATTAGGTAACAATGTAAAGGTTTTATCTTCCGTCTCATCCACAGCTTCTATACTGACAAAATGCGCCGTAATCTGTCCCCCTCTCGCAACCATGTGGGCATATTCAGGATCTGTTGAAATGGTGTCGCCGTCTTGGTTAGTCCAGCCGACAAACTGGTAGTTCTCATTTGCCGTGGCCATCAGATGTGCTCTTTCACCGAAAAGGTAAGTCCCGGAACCGATTGCCATACCCCCGTCACTTGGCTCTGCTATTACATCAAGTTCAAAAGGAGTGTAAACAGACTCACGGCTGACAAACATCTTTCCAAAGAAGACAGAGCCGTTATACTCGTATGATAGCATGTAGCCATCGGGCAATAATGCTAGGCCTGTCTGAATATAATCCATGCCGGAACTGATGTTTTCGTAATTATAGCCACCGTCATTAGAACGATACAATCCTTGAAAGTCGATATGGGCAATGTAAACATTGTCATTGTCATCAATTACAATGGAATTGACACGAAAACCACCATTCAGCATTTCCCAAGTCTCCCCATTATCTTCTGTCTTAAACACGCCGACATCTTCATCGTTATTATATCCATCACATCCTGCATATACAGTTCCGTCAGGACTTTTTGCGAAAGAGATCAAATAGTTCTCATCCAAACCAACCGACTCCCAAGAAAGCCCATGGTCTATTGAACGGATAACACCTATATGATAATCGCTAGAATTAGTCAAACATGCGAAAAGGGTTCCATCGTCAAATTCAACAAAACCATTAACGTCGGTCACTCTTTCATGGGGATTGTCCCACGAAGTCCACCAAGAATCACCACCGTCAACCGACATACTTATACCTCTAAAGTCGCCAACATAAAGCGTGCCGTCAGATGCCTTGATGAATGATCGAGGTGCCGAAAAGGAAGCATATCCCAACGGGTTCCATGAATATCCATCCCATTTATATAAAGGGGATGTACTATTAATGGAAGCATACAACTCATCGTCTTCGGAAAGATACAGAAAATCAACAGATTGGTTTTCAAACCCCACGCACTGCCAAGTCTGACATGTGTCTACACTTCGATAGACACCGTGCATTGATGCCACATAAACAGTGTCGATATTGCGCCCGACGGGATGATGGAACCAGTCCCCGTTTGTGTTGACTTCAATCCAGAAATCATCTGCCGACTGCGCTTGCATCTTCACCCCTCCCGCCATCAGCAGGAGCGCAAGCAGGGTGTAAAATCTTGCGTTTTTCATTTTTCTACAGTTTTAGAGTTCATGCCCGCAAAACTACAAAAAAGTCTTCAAAAAACCAAGCAGATAGGCCGAATACAGATTTTGTTTGGAGGTAATATTGATAATCAATCAGTTATCAAGAGCGTTATAAAGTTTTTTGTTGCCAATTTTACAAGAATAAATATCTAAACCGGCATATTTTGTATTGAAAAGAGTTTAGTTCTCATGGTGGATTCCAACAAATGATTATATTTGCAAGAAAAATACGAATCGGTATGAACAAACAACTCGAAATTAGGAACAGCACGGCGGAATTTCTGATTTTCCAAACAGAGGGGAAAGAAGACGGCATCCAAGTCGTTTACAAAGACGAGACCATTTGGTGTACACAAAAGGCTATGGCGGCATTGTTTGATGTGGATAGAAGTGTGATTACCAAACATTTGAAGAATATCTTTGATTCTGGTGAAATGGTTCAAGATTCAGTATGTGCAAAAATTGCACATACTGCCGAAGATGGTAAAACCTACACTACAAAATTCTACAATCTCGATGCCATCATCTCCGTGGGCTATCGAGTCAATTCATTGAGAGCCACGCAGTTCAGGCAATGGTGCACATACGTACTACGGCAGTTCGCCATACGCGGTTATGTCATTGACAAGAAGCGCATGGAGAATGGATCCTTCATCAATGAGGACTATTTCGAGCACCTGTTGGCCGAAATCCGGGAAATCAGGTTGAGCGAAAGGCGTTTCTACCAAAAACTGACCGACATCTACGCCACAGCCATAGACTACAACAAGGACGCTCCAACCACAAGGCTTTTCTTCAAAATGGTGCAAAACAAGATGCACTATGCCGTACACGGTCATACTGCAGCCGAACTCATCGTTGACCGCGCCAACGCCGAAAAAGAGCACATGGGACTGACCACATGGGAAAACGCCCCAAACGGAAAAATCGTGAAAACTGACGTGAGCATTGCGAAGAACTACCTGAACGAGTTGGAGTTGGAAGACATGGGACGATTGGTCAATGCCGCGTTGGACATGGCCGAGCGTATGGCCAACCGTCACATTCCCATGACCATGGAAGACTGGGCCAAAAGAATCGACATCATCCTACAAGCGGGTGGCGATGCCGTTCTAACCGATGGCGGTGTGGTTTCGGCGGATTATGCAAAAGCCTTCGCCGAAACCGAGTTTGAAAAATACCGTCTCATACAAGACCGCCTTTTCAAATCCGATTTCGACAGGTTTGCCGCCGAAAACCTCTTGCCGCTTGATGAGATTAAAGGAATTGAAGTTACAAAAGACTAAAGCCTCAACGCGTCGCTTCGGGTTTTGATGGCTTTATTCCTTCACCCACTTCCCCGTTTCTCTAAGGGCCGTTGAACCCGCCGAAGGGCCGCCATCAGAAGCATAAACCTTCCAAACATAAACACCCAAAGGCCAATCTGTTACATCGATCGCCGTCACGTTCTCCGTGAGGGCTTGGGTAGACATCAGAACAGTGCATTAACGGTCACTTGGCGAGGCAAACGGCGACTGTACATGTTGTTTTTCAGGCCAAATGGGGTAATATAGATGGGGACGAGTGTCTTTCTGGTTCCCGTCACCTTGCGGAAGACGTTCATGCGCTGCTGCATATAGGCATCATAGTCCTTGGTGATTTCGTATTCGCCTTGAGCGTATATAAATTTTGGCGCAATCTTGCAAAAAATACGAGATTGCGCCAAAAATAACAGTGTTTTTGCTGATAATCAAAACATTACATTATTTGCATTTCACCCACTTTCCCGCCTGCATCTTGACTGCTCAATGGTTTATCTCCTCACCGCCACGCAGTTCGTATAGCATATCCCGTCCGCAGCGGTGATGCGCAGCAAATAAACCCCTTCCATCAAGTCGCTGACATTGATTTCGTTAGCGTTTTGTACGGTTTTCACCAATTGCCCATAGGCATTGTAAATCTGCACTTCGTCGGGAAGGATGCCATCTATCGGTATCTTTTCCTTTGCGGGATTGGGATAAACCCCAATCGTACTATTATCTTCCCCAATTCCGTCATAAACCTTGAAATAAGCCACAAGATGCAAATCCTCAATCACATCAATGCCCAAAATCTCTTCCGTCGAAACGACAACTTCATCCGACTTCCAGCAATCAAATTCAAAGCCTTGTCTTGGATATGCTCTGGCAAATGCCCTGATGTTACAACAATCTGGCTCTTGGGTGACATAAGCGTATCCCATCTGCTCGTCGGCACTTTCCACTGTTATCTGGTATGGAAAAACTGCTGTGATGTTTGTATAATTAACCCAATATTGGTTGGTCGATTGAATGGCGAGATAATCGCATAGGGACGCACAAGGCACATAAATAGGTGTTGAATAATCGCCAAATGTATGTCCTCCGATAATTGGAGGCACCATCGCTTTAATGAAAACCGATTGTAAATCATAACACATAAACGCCTATGAATCCATAAAACTGACACAGGGCCCAATATGTACCGAAGTAAGATTGTTGTCATAGAAAGCAGCATAGCCGACATACTCAAGAGAATCGGGGAGTACCAAATCGCCTTCAATGCCGCTACTGTTAAACGCACTTTCTTCTATGGCCTTCAAACCTGTTCCCAGTTTAAGACTTGTCAAATAATGTGTATTGAAAAACGCCCACTCTCCAATTTCAACGCACCCGTCTCCTATAACCACAGATGTAATATTGGCATCAAAAAAAGCCTGTTCGCCTATGCGAGTCACGGAATTGGGGATGACGACATCGCAAGCAAGGTCGTCAAAACAATAGAATAGTTTTGCTGGAATATACTCCACGTTTTCTCCAATCGTAAGTGTATTAATACTTCTATTTCTATTCTTAGACGAACCGAAAGGTGGCGAAACCACATCATTGCAATGGGTTGCGTTGTAATGTATAATCTTCAAGTTAGAACAATCAAATGCATGATATCCAATGTTTTGTACAGATTCACCTATGGTTAGCTCGTGCACGGAAACCCAAGAAAAAGCCTCGGATCCAACAATAATCACACTATCTGGAATTACAAGATGGTGCCCATATCCGTTTGGGTTGGTACCATGGAATGCATATGAACCTATTTCAACCAAAGTATTGGGCAAGGTGGCCGCACCCAAAGAATAACAACCATAAAAAGCATGTGCCCCTATTTTTGTCACTGCATAGGTGACACCTTGATATTCCACGCTATCAGGAATCGTCAAATCACCTTGGGGCATTTCATAACCGGAATAATAGTTGTTTTGTCCGCCATAACAAGGATAAGTAACTGTTACGGAAACGCCATCGTCATTGATGTTATAGTAAAGCGTTTGTCCCGTCGAACATATTGCATCAAAATCGTAAGCGAAAAGCCTTGAAGCCATCAGCAGGAGCGCAAGCAGGGTGTAAAATCTTGTTGCTTTCATCGTACCGTTATCTTATTTGTGTAAACTTTTCCTTCCGCATCCGCAATGCGCAGCAGGTAAACGCCTTGCGGCAGGTCTGCAACGGAAATTTCATTAGTGCCTTGAATGGTCTTCACCCTCTGCCCAAGGGCGTTGTATACCTGCACCTCTGCAGCTTCAATGCCTTCAATTACAACTCTATCCTTTGCTGGAATGGGATAAACCTTGGTAGAGCTTTCCATGTTTTCGCTTACTGCATCCGGAATAAAAGTACAAGAATACTCACCGTAATGGTAAAGCATAGTAGTATTACCCTCCTCATAATAGCATCTGATATAGCAAAACTCTCCGCTATCATTGCCACCGCCATAACAAGTCAGCTCATCGGGGAACAATCCTTTATCATATCCAATCCCGTCGATAATCCATCCCTCAAAAATCGAATCTGTACCCCCATCGCTTTCATAAGCAGTCACATGTTGCCTTCGGTATGATATATCATAATATGAATCGCCAACAATATATCCAACACTGTCAACCGTAACAAGATACGTACATTCAGCAACATCACAATACCACGAATCACCCACTTCGGCGTTGAAGTCATACAACACCGTGAACGCATCCTTCGTTTGATTGTACCAATAAACGATATTGTTTTCCTGATAAACGTATTGATCGTCGTTGACCACACTGCAGGTATGTCCATGTATTTCCTCAACGCCTGTCACTGAATACCTTACGTAATAGAAAGGAGGTTCCGTAATCGGTCCATTGGATAACACATGGAAATACCACTCCGCTCCTTGGGGTGCAAATTGCCTGCTTTGGTTTACGATTTCATCAGCTCGTAAAGTGCTCCTATAATAAAGCGGAATCCATTCATAGCTTTGAAAGTAATACCAGCCCATAGTATATAAACGTTGGTCGTTGCACATGTACAGTTCTTCCCTTTGTGGCCCGCTGGCCCATGAATATATATATTCACCGACTGGGATGAAATGCTCGCCATGATCGGTCGAATACAACAATATGTTGTGTGCCTGACCGAGACGCTGTATTGTGAAAACAACATCGTCATCAGAGACCGCAATGGTGTATCTCCCTGTAAAGTAAACACCATTATGATAGATGAAATTATGGTAATATGTTTCTGCTACAATGATGTTGCCTTCATTATCCAATTCCATCTGTCTTATATATTCGGATTCAGCCTTCAGTTCCCACTGCGTCATGTCATACGTCGTAGCACTGTAAATTCCAGTAGTATTGCCAACATAAACATTTCCGGCTCTGTCGGCAAGCAAGCCTATGCAGGTCTGGTCATCGTCAAGGAACGGTAGCATCGTCTCGTTCCAAGTCCCACCACCGTCGATTGTCCACGCCAAAATGTTGTTGCTGCATATAAACAGGCTGTCGTTTGAGACAGAATACATCCTGTCGACATAGTTCCGATTGATTCCGTTCGGTTGCTCAATCCATGTGTCGCCGTTGTCGTCGGAATACCATATCTTACTAGTGTGGTCATTGAAGACAAAGATTCGTCCCTGCTTGTTAATCAGAAACTCTGAAGTTTCCACATTACTCTGGTCATAAATGGGTTCCATAGTCTCGCCAAAGTCTCGCGAACGATACAATGTTTCTTCATAGCCGTCACTGTAAAACCTGTCGTCATTGGCTGCCACACCAATTAACCCATAGGGATACAACAAATCAGTCCAAATGTTCTGCGCCTCCAGAGCCCCAAACCATCCGAGGCACAGTAAAAAGATAAACTGTTTTTTCATAGTTCTATAGTTTTATTTCCAGCAAAAGTACTGATTATTAATAAATGTCAAGCTTTTTAATCCACTTCCCCGTTTCCGCTAATTTGCCGTTTGAAATTACCTTCCAAACATAAACACCCAAAGGCCAATCCGTTGCATCAATCGCCGTCACTTGTTGCGTGAGTGCTTGGCCGTGGATGAGCCTGCCGTTGATATCGTACACTTCCATGCGGGCATTTGGCAAAGCGGTATAAATATTGAATATGCCATGACTTGGGTTGGGGAACAACGCACAACGGTCAGCGGAACTTTCTGCCACTGACCATAGATTCCTCTCCCAAGCAACCTGCTTGACCGAGGTCTTCCATTCGGAGTAAACAGCTTGAACTTCAACAACATAAAACGCACCCCATTCAACTGGAAAAGCATAGGATAATTCCGTTATGTTCCCGGCCACCCTATCGCCATTGACAAAAACATTGTAACCTATCGGGCTACCCTCAACAGGTACATTCCATCTTGCCATGAGATATTCTTCGGTTGTCGTGCCTTTTTGCTCCGACGGATGCAATATTTCAAGTTTCTCGACGGGATAAGGATGCTCATCGGTATATTCGTAGGCAAAACAGCTATTCAGGACTTCCTTTTCAGCGAAGGCCATGCACAACTTTACAGGAGTCTGGTTGTGCTGCACCCAAATGGCCACCTCCAGATCGTCCATCTCCTCGACATGGGTCGATGACATGTCGAAAGTGAATTCCAATTGTTGGCATTCGCATGCCACAAAATGGAAGGGCGAGCCATTGCCATCGGGCAGCATCTTCATCATCACGTGATGGAACGAAGTTTCTCCGCTCGTGCTGGCGTTGCCGAAGGTCTCCTTCTCGTTGACGGCCACGTGTACCTTGGCATCTATGTCGATGTAAGGCATAATGTCGGCCTTGACGGTGATGTTGTTTCCATCGATGCTGAAAGAGCCTCTAATGTCCACAAAGGAGGGTTTCTTGACAAGTTGCTCAAAAAGAGATTGTTGAATAGGCCCGATTTGTTGGGCGTTGCCGTCGGGATAGCAGCGTGGAACAAACTGCAAGTCATAGTAAAGGCCTCGTAAACGCGCGTCTTCAGTGAAATACGGGTCGCCAGGTGCGGGACCGTGCATCTGGTAGGCGGTATAAGTGAACCGACCCTCGTTGGCTTCGCAAAACCCGTTCATCGTCTCGCTAAAAGGGAGGCATCCGGCGCAAGTCGAGGAGGCGAAATGTTCAAGCATGGGAAAACGCTCCACACTTCCCAAAGCGACAACGATTGGCTTGCTGCGGGAATCGTTATCGGCATCCTCGTCGATGATGCCATTGACATAGTCGATGATGACGGACAACGAATAATCCCCAGGCTCCATCGTCACGGGTTGGGCAAAAGTCAAGATTTGGCTGCCCAACGAAGGAACATCTACAGGAAAAGTCTCTGTGACAGGCCAATGGCCATCAATCTCGAATGTAGCCTCGACAGAATGGACAGGCATGATGCCAAAATTGAACACCTCCACGCTGACCCGCAGATTCCCCACCGAAACAATATCGGGAACTGCCACTTCCTGAATGCCAAGGTCGAGGTTTTGTAAGGAGAAAAGTTTCACATCGTCGAAATACCAAGCGTTGATGCCGTTGAAATCTCCGCTGATGAATAGGCAGAATCTGACGTCGTGCTGACCCATGTCGGGTGTTTGCACCTCGAAACAGACGGAATGGTTTCCGCTCGCGTTGTAAACCTCGCTCCATGCTTGGTGCCAAGTCATGCCGTTGTCAGATGATGTAGCCACACCGAGGGTGCTTGTCCCCTCATTGTGGTCAAGAAAATGCTTGAAGGAGATGAACAGATGCCCGACTTCCGTCAGGTCAAACGAAGGCGTAACCATACGAGCCTCACCCGTGCGGTGATTACCTTCGTAAAACACCAGTTCGTTGGCGGCATCGCCAGCATAGTTCGTCTCGGAAACCATCCACAAAGTTTGCGCAACACCATCCGCCATCCAGCCCACGGGCAACGAAGTGCCATCGAATGACTCATCCATAAGCATGGCGCGGTGTTGGGCCACGCCCGAAACGGCCATGGACAAAACCCAAGCCAATAACAATACTCTTTTCATATCCCTTTGATATTATTCATCTTGCACCAAACGAACCGATGAACTTGAACATTTGTAATTATAGGTATCCGCATCCACACGCTGCCTGTTGAAATGGAAAAGGCTGGCATAATCTCGAGATCCTTGGGGCGTCGACGACCAATAAAAGCCTCCTTCGTGCATCTCAACAAGACCTTGGTTATCGCATTGGCCTGCGGCAGGAATGAAAACCGCCCCAAGGGCCTCAAAAGTGTTCTCCCAATCGGCGACATCGATGATGTTGGTTGTGAAGTCTATTGATATCCACTGGTTAACGGCTGCCAAAGGATAATAGTTACGGTTCCAACCATCGGGAAGGACAATGATTCCGTTGACTTGGTTCACTACGGCCTTGGCATAACAATCATAGCCATAGTCGTATCTGCGCGTATTAAGAAGATAGGTCCATTCACTGCTCGTAAGCGTCCGCCATTGCCCAGCAACATTGCCGCCATTGCTGATGGCATTGAAAACGCCCCAATCGGAACAGGCATACTTACCCGTCAGTCCGTAAGGATGCGGAGGACCATAAGTGTAAGCCATCTGATTGGGGAAATTGCCAAAATACCGTTCATACGGCTTAAATCGCTGACGGTCACCACAATCCCATCCACTTGTGCCCCAACAGTAAAGGTCAAACCAGCCAAGATAAGAGAAGCCGACATCCGAATTGGCCTCACCGATGTAATCGTATTGGTGCTCGGCAAAGCGCCATTCGTAAATTTCGCTATACGCATCGACAATCCTGCATTGAAGATTGCCTTTCGAGAAACGGACGCGCTTGTTTTGGCTAACTGTAAAATACCCCTTCAAAGTGCCTTCCGGGCCGTCGGGGAGTTCGCTGTCGGTGAAAATCTCACGTTGTTCGCTGTAGCCTACTCCGTCCTCGTTGATGGCGTAGGCACGGAAATAATAGGTCGTGCGCGGTGTCAGGCGGTTGACAAAACCCGAATAATAGCCCTCGCCCGCCTCTGCGTCGCCAAGGTGATTGTCGGCGATGGTCGGCAAGGGGTTTGTGCCCCAGCAAATACCGCGCTCGATCACATACGAACCACTACCACCCAAAACTTGGGCAAAGAACTGGACGACAGGCGACACGATCAAAGTCATATCGGTGATGGACACCAAAGGCAGCTCACCTAAAGTACTGAAGCTAACCTGGTTGCCGTAAGTGACACCTTGCGTCGTCTTGAAATAGGCACGGACAAAATAGGTGTAATGTGTTGATAGTCCTGTCATTGTGCAGGAGAAAGTCGCCGTGTTTCCCGTCGCCAAGGCGTGGAAATGGTCGATGGTCGGATTGCCGGTGATGTTCCAGCAGATGCCGCGCTCAATGATGTCGTGACCACCGTCGGAAACGATTTCGCCGCCGCAAACGGCCGAGTTTTGGGTAATCTCCGTGACCTCCGAAGTAATGATTTGTTCGGGAGCATGGTTTTCGGTGGTAAACAGCACCTCCTCGCCGTAAGCTGTCCCTGCCGCATTGGTGGCGTATGCTCGAACGCAATACGTTGTATTGACCTCAAGTCCAGTCAGGTTGACGCTGAAACTTCCCATGCCAGTGCCGCTTTCGGCATGGTCTCCATTGAGGTCGGGCAAAGGCGAAACGCCCCAACAAAGCCCTCTTTCGGTGACTTCGGCGCCACCGTCAGCCGTCACATGGCCCTGCCCGACAGCCGTGGTTAAGGTAATGTCGGTCACGGAGCCCGTCGTCACAATGGGCGGAATGGATGGAGCGGGTGGAGTGGCCATGGTGTTGAAATGGATTTCCTGGCCGTAACTCGTTCCAATCGCGTTAGTGGCGTAAGCACGAACATAATAAGTCGTGTTTGCCGCAAGATTTTCCATATCACAGGAATAAGTTCCAAGGCCTTCGCCTGCGGATAAATGAAGACTTTCAACGGTTGGATTCGGTTCGGTGCTCCAGCAAAGGCCACGCTCGGTCACAGGCGATTCTCCGTCTGAGAAGACGGTGCCGCCACCCAGCGCCGTAGTCTCGGTAATGTCGGTCACGGAAGCGGTAGTTACTTCGGGGCATCCATATTCCAAAGTGGTAAACCTTATCTTTTCACTGATGCCCCAGCCTGCGGAATTGCGGGCAAAGGCGAAAAGACTGTAGGTGGTGCCAGGTGCAAGACTGTCAATCGTCGCACTGAAACGTCCCAAACCGCTTTCGCAAAATACAGTGTCAGTGATGGTCTCTTGCCAGCCATAACAAAACCCACGTTGGGTCACAGTGTCGTTGCCATTGTCGGTCACCTCTGCAAAAAACATTGCCGTTGTATACATTACCACAAGCGTATCCTCGAACAACTTGACCCTCGGTAACTCGATTTCATCAACCTGTTCTGGCGTATCTGGTTGCTCTGGCGCTTCCGGCGTCTCTGGCTCTTCGGGTTGCGGCTTCTTGCAACTGGAAAGGGCCAATGTCACCGATAGCAGGAGCGCAAGCAGGGTGTAAATTTTCGTTGCTTTCATTGGGGTTCGGTTTTGAAATTTTCGCAAAGTTAATGATAAAGATTACTTGTCAAGAGCTTTTCACGGGCAACTCCTACCTTGTCCATACTTTTTCTTGTTGCCAACTCTTCAAAATATTGTTTTTCAATGATTTGAAAAATAGCAGCAAAACGGCTTGTCCCTATTTTTTTGACAACACGCAATCTGTTTTCATTCCTCCAAAGGTATTTTCATTCCTTAATCCACTTCCCAACTTCCGCTTCCTTCCCATCTACAATTACCTTCCAAACATAAACGCCCTCAACCCAATCCGTTGCATCAATCGCCGTCACGTTCCCCGTGAGGGCTTGGTTGTGGATGAGTTTTCCGTTCGAATCATACACTTCGACATAAGCATTTGGCAAAGCCGTGCGGATATTGAACACATCTTTTCCGGGGTTGGGATAAACTGATGATAAAGCAACAGACTCGTTGCTTTCATCAACAGCTTCAATACCATCCTCGAACATCGGGATGTTGTAAGGTTCATAAACAGACACCCAATGCTTGTAAATTGAGGGATCTTCTTGCATATCCACCCAAGCGTTGAGGGCATCCACCATGACATCGGTAGAAGTGGAGCCTACCATCACACTTGTTTCCAGTTGGCACGGACCTGTGGGCAAGAACTCTGCGCATTGGGCGACATCGCCCAAAGTAAGTCCAAACAAGCCAGCATATTCATAATTGTTCCAAATATGGCCATAGCAGTTTTCCACAACACAACCTTCCATGTTTTGGCCAATAATCGAGCCGCCATAAGTGGCTCTAATTAGCGAAATGCTCTCGGCAAAGCAGTTCCTCACCACTGCCTTATATCCGCCTGTTTGTGATTTTGGATCCGTTTCGTTAAAACAAGCCACTCCACCCAACGCATATCCGCCGCCTACCATCTCCACTATATATCCATACCAGAAACAATTACTCACTTCAGCATTGGCATAACCGCCCTCCGATAGATTCATATAAACGACACCTCCTCCTTTCTCGCAAATATTCATCGCATCTTCTCCAAATACATAAGCACAATTTCTTACGATAGAATTGCGGTTCATGCCAACAATGCCTCCAAGGGTGGTTCCATCTCCGTTAATGCCCATCCGCATCTTGTTAATGCAACCATCCACCACAGAAAGAGAGTCTGCAAAACCTACAACCCCACCAACATAATGATCTTTCAAGAGAGGAATGACGGACATAAGATTGACAGTAAGCACTCCAGAATTGAGAGTGATGTCTTTTACCGTGGCATTGCGAATATATCCAAACAAACCAAAGTCAAAATTGGGATCCTCATCATCATTACCATCTGCATTGCAACCAATATATAAACCGTCAATGGTGTGTCCTCCTCCATCGAAAACACCTCTGAAAGGATGTTCTTGAGTACCTATTGGCGTGAAACGCAACTTCGCTATGGCTTCGAGGTTGATATCGCCTGCCAGTCTAATGGTGTGTCCATTAAAGTCGTTAGGACTACAGCCGTTCAGACCGTTCACCACACTAGGCAACCATGCCAAGCCTTCTGGAGTGGAGATCTCAACATCTCCGTTGTCATCAGCAGAATAGCCTTCTGGCTGATTAGTTACAGCGTCAATCCAAAATGGATATGAAGTGAAAGGCCAACTTCTATCAGACCTTTCTTTTTCCGTTCCGTCCACGCCTTGGGCATGGCACCATGTCGCCACAAGGAGAAATGCGGCAAAGATAAATGTATTTTTTTTCATATTTTGTTGATATTTAATTTGTTATTCCTTAATCCATTTTCCACACTCCGCTTCCTTCCCATCTACAATTACCTTCCAAACATAAACGCCCTCAGCCCAATCCGTTGCATCAATCGCAGTCACGTTCTCCGTGAGAGCTTGGCTGTGGATGAGCCTGCCGTTCATGTCGTACACCTCTATGTGGGCATTCTGCAAGGCCGTGCGGATGTTCATGCAATTGTTGCCAGGCGACGGGTAAACCTCCGTACATTCAGCAGTCTCCTCGCTCACTCCATCCACCGACCAATACACCCGCACGAAATACTCAAATTCGTTGTATTTCGAGCGTGCCGGGGCGGAATAGCAGTCGATGTCTTGGTAATAGGCCACCACTTTATAAAGATAGAAGGTCTCGTCCTCTAATGAGGTGTTGTCGGTATAAGATGTGGAGCCAGCACCCAAAGTCTTGATTCTCTGCCAATTCATGTCTGCTTCCTTCGTACGGTAGACATAATATCCCGACAAGCCCGTGTTGGGTTGCGGCGTTTCCCAAGTGAGTTTCACCTTGTTGCTGCTCGTCATCTCAAACCAAAGGTTTCGGGCAGGCTGGCACCCCTCGCCCACCGTGGCGCAAGCCTCGTTGGTCGGGTCGCTCTCCCCTCCTTCGCAAAAGGCGGTCACATAGTAACAGTTGCCGCCAAAGTTTGGTTCTTCGTCGACAAACCCCGTTTCCTGACCCAATACCGTAACCAACAAAGTCCCATCGCGATACACGTTGTAATACTCTGCTTCGGATGAATCGAACCAATCCAACACGACATGGTCATCCTCCGCGAAAGCATACAATTCGATAGGCGCACCGCAATCCGTGCCATTGCCGCAGCTGTTGTTCGTTCGCAGGAAAATCCCGTCAGGCAAATCGGCAGGCGCACCAGAATAGGAATAAACAACCTGATTCTCAGCATCCTTAATCACGAAGCTCACATCACTGACGGAGCTATTGCCTTTCATCCAAGCCCACGAAACGCGACCCAAAGGCACCTCGACATGAAGCGTCTCGCTCGAAGCGTTTGCCGAAACGGTGGCAACCACCTGCGAAGCATTGTTAATCACCTGAATGGTAGCCCCTTGCCAACCCGTGAAAGAAGTTGTGCCAGCCACCACCGTCCATGTGCAACTGGGACCAAAGCGCACTTCCTTTTGCGAAGCTATCAATCCTTGAACGCCATCGTTGACCGCATACACCTGATAGTCAAAAAGGCCGTAATGCGGCACTTCGTCGGTGATTTGCATCGTTGCGCCTGGCGTGACGTTGTTTTCGGTATAGACCACCACCCCATTGCGCTTGACCACGATTTGGTCGATATGGCTCAAATTGCTGTTGTTCAAGGTCTTGTTTGGATTTGTCCAATGCAGATTGGCGCTATACGACTCGTCAGAAAGCGGTTCAACCGCGAAATCGGTGGGTGCCTTTGGTGTCGCATTATACACTGGCAGCGGCCTGACGTTGGCCACCATTTCTTGGCTGATGTTCCAATTCTGGTTGTAGGTTTGCAGGTTGTCGATGCTGAAATAGCCGTCCAAAACACCGCCCCAGCTCCAATTGATGTGGAACAGGCCGTTGCTGTCATACCCATCGCAGATGAACGAATGGCCCTGACTGCCACCGTCTTTCCCTGAATACAGGATCGGAATGGCGGCATCCAAGGCATCATACATGATGGCCACCCATTCGTCGTAGGGGTAATCATCCCTCACCAAGTTTTGCGATGGACCATAGTCGAAATAGGAACTCAAAGCAGCCGGTATATCCCTTTGGAACGCGCCACTGGCATAGGCGCCGTAAAACATGTTGACACTCACCCCACAATGGTACATGGCCGTGGCCAAATATGGGTTATCGCCCTGCAACGACTCCGGCATTTCGTCCCAAAGATAGGTGGTTGCGCCAAAGTCGGCGGACAGATTGCCGTAGGGCGGACAATTGTAGCTATGCGAGCCTGTGCCCTGCTGCGGATGGCTCCAATACTTCATCACCTGCGCCATCGAAGTGGCGACGCAACCCGCCAAGGCACTGCCGCAAGGGCCATCCTCGTCCTTCGGACAAGCAGCATTGTAATAACATTCCTGGTCCCAATGGGTAGCAATCAAGGGCGCCACATTTCCGAGTTTTGTGGTCTGTGTCGTGCCGCAACGTTCAAGGTTTTCCCATTCCTGGGCAATCACAAAATCGGCTTTTTCAAGGTTTTCTTCCGCAAAATCAACGGATTGACCGTAGCCGTCAAGGAAATAGCCCAAGCCAGAAGGAATGTTGCTTTCGTCGAATCGGCCCGTTTCGGAATAGCCGAGAATCGGGCTTGTCAGGTCGCAGGCCGAAACGATGACAAAACCGTCCGTGGTGCCATTAAAGACATGGAACGAAGGATGGCCTTTTTCGGAAATGCCCGTATAGACCCACTCCAACTGAGCACTGTTCTTGAAATTGGCCTCGACGAACTTCGCGCCCAAGGCCTTGGCGCGCTCAACGCTGACCGTTCCGCCCAGCAGCGGTGCCGAGGCCATCAGCAAAACGGCAAGCAAACCGTAGAATCTGTTGTTTTTCATTTTATCTTGTTTTTAATTGGTTTATTTTTGTCTTTTCGCTTTGCGTCACTGCGAGGAACGAAGCAGTCCAGACTTTGGGTTAACTCTCTGGATTGCTTCAATGCGTTCGCAATGACGAGACGGATAACGCAAATTGTTCATTCTTTAATCCATTTTCCGGTTTTAACAAGCGTCGCTGAGCCTGTCGAAACGACTTTCCAGAAATACATTCCCGAAGGCCAATCCTCTGTAACGACAGTCGTAGAATAGCCCTGAATTTGTCGCTCAAACATCATTTTTCCGTTGAGGTCATAAACCACCACGAAAGCGTTCTCCCAATCCGTCAAGACATGCAACTCATCCTTGCCTGGGTTGGGATAGACACAACTTGGGGCAGTTTCTTCATCAACGGCATCCCAATCGGGGGCTTCGAGGGCACCGAAGTCGATACGGCCATTGATCACGCGAGGATTGCCAGCAAAATCGGTTTCGGGATAATACTGGCTCATATTGGTGGCTCCTACGTTGAGACAAGGCGACGTCTCAAGCAAAGCCCAATGGGTTGCTGTTGTTGAATGGTCATATTCCGAGCCAATCCCTTCCGTGGGTTGGACAAATTGCGGGTCCTCACAAATCGATCCCTCGTTGCCATCGGCACAACTGACGCAGTTGCTGAAAATGGTCGGGTCGGGATGGCTTGGATCCATTCGTTCAAAATGTATCTGCGGCATATTCAGCGGCAAAAAATCGTACTCATCGTTGCCATACACGATGTTGTTGTAGATCTTTTGCTGGCCATTGGTCCAAATGCCTGAGCCACGACCGTTAAGGAACCCCTCGCTTTGGTTGTTGACAATCGTGTTGTTGTAATAATGCGAATAGTTGGGGGCAGTGGTACCCAGCACGGGCGAATAACCGTCGTTGTTGACGATGACATTGTCGTGCAAGCGCCCAACGCCTTCCCAACCGAGGTACAACGTGCTGCCGTGGTTGCCGTGGATGTAGTTGTTGTAGACCTGCGGCCCCTGAGCCGACAGCGACAATTCGCCAACGTGCATATCAAGAGCAGTTCCATAATGCCCCGAGTTGTTGTAGAACTCGCAATCGTGTACGGTGAAATGCCGCAAGCCGCCCAACGTAGCACTCGCGCCCCACCACGCATAATTGCCGTGGAAAGTGCAATACTCCATAAGTACGCTACCAGGATTGAGCACATACATGGCACCACCGCCACTCCCTGACGGCGAACTGGTGTTGTGGTCGTTGCGGTTTTGCGAAAAACGGCAATGGGCGAAATGGCAGAACTTCTTGTTTCTCACCTCGACTCCTGCGCCAAATCGCTCATTCTCAGGTGCGCCCGTGACAATCTTTCCAAACTCGACCTCGCAAAACTCCATGACCACAGTGTCCTGCGCATTGCTTTGGTCGGAAAGCAAATGGATGCCGTGCCACCCCGATTCCGCCGTGGGATTGTAGAAGTCGGTGGTGTCGCGTGCAGTAAACACAATGGCGTATTTGTCCATTCCTTGGGCGAAAAACGAGCCGTTGTGGACCTTGATGCGGTAATAGCCTTCGGCAATCACCCAAGTGCCTTTCGTAATGGTGAGGCGAGAAAGCCCTGTCTCGTCAGGCTCGATGTTGACATCGCCCATCAATTTCACCGTGTCGGCATCCCAAAGCACCGCGCCCTGGTATTCGCCCGACACCTCAATGGTTTGCGCCGACAGCGTGACCGCCAAAAGCAAAAGCGCAAACAGGGTGTGAAGTCTAATCTTTTTCATTGTACTTATGAATTATAGGTTTGTTTCTCTTCCGTACTTGTCGTCACTGCGAGGCACGAAGCAGTCCAGACTATTGGTTTTCGGAAAACTTGTTTCCTGGATTGCTTCGTCGTGCCTCCTCGCAATGACGCGATGCGTGTCGAACACAATGACGCAATGCGCGTCGATGCAAAACTATAACAAAAAAATGCAAAAAAATCAATGGGAAAGGCCGATTACAGATTTTTTTCAATAGCCAATATTGACAATCAAATAGTTAGCACAATTTGAGTACAGATTTTTTCAGCCCAAAAGCGGTGAAATCGGGTCGGAACCCGTCGTTTTTTTCAGGTTGGAGCGGTATTTCATCACCGTGTTTTCGCTCAGATTGAGCAATGCGGCCTCCTCCTTGATGCGGAAGCCCAAAAAGTTGAGCACGGCCACCGTGCGCTCGTTTTCGTTGAGGTCGGGATAGGCCGATTTCAGTTTTTCCATAGCTTGGGGATAGGCAGCCTCAAACTCGGCCATGATGCGCCTCAATTTGTCTTTTTCTTCTGACTTGTAGATGACATTCGCCCGCTTTAGCAACAAGTCTTGCGAATGTTGTTCGGCGGTCTCCAAGTCGGACTGCAACTGGTGTTGGGTCTCGCGGAGCACTGTCGCTTCCATCTCCTTTTTCTTGCGGTAACGGTTGACGAACAGCCACAACAGCAACAAGGCAATGACGAGCAGTGCAATCAGCAGATAGAGTTTCAATCGATTGGTTTGGTGCTCGTTCTCAACACGTTGCAACTCCATTTGTCGATCGTATTCGTCTTTTACTTCGGCTACACTTTTGCCACTGCGATCGTATTTTTGCCTCGAATCCATATACTTCTCCGCATACCATATAGCACTATCCATTTGACCCAATGCCTCGTAAGACTTGTAAAGATACATATTGGCATTCATCTTCCACACCTCCAATCCATATTGATCCACAGCTTGTTGCGCAAAATATATGCATGAATCATATTGCTTCAGCTCGAAATAGGCATGGGCCAATCCGTCTATCACACTTGCCTTGAATTTGGCTGTTTGGTCATCCAAAATCCTTAAGGCGCTTTTCTCCTCCATAATGGCCTCCCGCAACAACTGGGGTCCGTCCTCACTTTCTGTTCGCTTTTGCTTCTCGTAACGATAAAGCGCATTCAGGGCGGCCGAACTGTGGCAAGCGGCCAACTTTTGGACATCACCCGTCATTTCGGCTGAGTGAAAGCCCTTTTCAAGGTACATCGCGCTACTGTCATATTCCTTGAAACGAAGGTATAACTCGCTAATCATGAGTGCAGTATAGCAATGTTGGTCAAACCATTGACGTTCTGACAAGGATTGCTCGGCCTCTTTCAGCACCTCCATAGCTTCCGTATGGTAACCGAAGTCGCCGTAGGCCGACCCAAGACCACTATAGATTTTGTATTTCAAGCGGTCAATCACATCTTGTTCTGTGGTGGGAGTAGGCTTAAAACGTACCAACCGCTCGTCAACATGCTTGCATTGGTCGATGCTTTGCTTGGCTTTCAAAAAGTTGTCGATACAAAGCCACCGATGCTGAGGCGACGAACGGTAGGCATAGCCTTTGGCATAATACGACCATGCCTCAAAATACTTGTCGTCGCCACCAGCAAACTCATTGTCAGCCACTTGTAGAAGCGAGTCTGTTTCAGTGTCATAAAACCTCATGTTGAACAAAACATCCAATTGCAACAAGCAATAATGCGCCTGTTCCTT
>OCTW011591141.1_pt1 | contig 54615 bp, 43 predicted proteins | sample 1539671 | NCBI WGS metagenome assembly OCTW01 (sample SAMN02144230, study PRJEB22623) | gut metagenome | biome: sheep rumen | host: Ovis aries | place: New Zealand | reverse complement strand
ACCAGCAGGACCGGGTGATCCTGCTGGCGGGCGGCGTCGCCCGGGCGGAGCGGCTCCAGGCCGCCCTGGACGAACAGGGCGTTCACGCCGCCATCCGGGAAGAAAAAGATCTGCTTTCAGAGTCCGGGCCCGTGATCCTGCCGGTTTCTATGAACCGCGGCATGATCCTGCCCGGGGAAAAGCTCTGCATCATCGCCGACAGCGACATCTTCGGCGCCGGCTACCGAAAGCCCCGGCGGAACGTGCGGGCCGGTGAAAAGCTGGAAGCCTTTACCGACCTCCACGAAGGAGACTACGTGGTGCACGAGCACCACGGCATCGGCATTTTCCGCGGCATCACCCGGGTACAGACCGAGGGCACGGCCCGGGATTACCTGCTGATCACCTACCTGGGCGGGGACAAGCTCTACGTGCCCATCGACCAGTTCGAGCGGGTGCAGAAATACATCGGCTCCACCGAGGACCTGCCTCCGCTGAGTTCCCTGGGCGGCGGCGAATGGACCCGGCAGAAAAAGAAGGTCAAGGCGGGGCTCAAAAAGCTGGCCTTCGACCTGGTGCGCCTCTACGCCGACCGCAAGGCCATCCCCGGCCACGCTTTCGGTCCGGACACCCCCTGGCAGCGGCAGATGGAGGACGCCTTCCCCTACGAGCTGACGCCGGACCAGCAGCGCGCCGTCCGCGACATCACCGAGGACATGGAAAAGCCCGTCAACATGGACCGGCTGCTGTGCGGGGACGTGGGCTACGGCAAAACGGAAGTGGCCGTCCGCGCCGCCTTCAAGGCCGTCATGGACGGCAAGCAGGTGGCTTTCCTGGCCCCGACCACCATCCTGGTGCAGCAGCACTACCTGAACCTCCTGGAAAGGCTCAAGGACTTCCCCGTCTCCATCGACATGATCTCCCGTTTCCGCACGCCGAAAGAACAGAAGGAAACCATCCAGCGCGTGGCCGAGGGTAAGGTCGACATCCTGGTGGGCACCCACCGGATGCTGTCCAAGCAGGTGCAGTTCAAGGACCTGGGCCTGCTGATCGTGGACGAAGAGCAGCGCTTCGGCGTGGGCCACAAGGAAGCCATCAAAAATATCAAAAAGACGGTGGACGTGCTCACCATGTCCGCCACCCCCATTCCCCGGACCCTGCACATGAGCATGGTGGGCGTGCGGGACATCAGCCTCCTGGAAACGCCCCCGGAGGAGCGCTACCCGATCCGCACCTATGTCATCGAGTACAACGACGCCGTCATCCGCGACGCCATTCGCCGGGAGCTGAGCCGCAAGGGCCAGGTCTACTTCCTGTACAACCGGGTGCAGAGCATCGAGGAGTTCCGCCAGCGCCTCCAGCGCATGCTGCCGGAGGCCCGGATCGCCATCGCCCACGGCCAGATGAAGGAAAACGCTCTGGAGGACGTCATGCTGGACTTTTTTTCCGGCCGCTACGACGTGCTCCTGTCCACCACCATCATCGAAAACGGCCTGGACGTGCAGAACGCCAACACCATGATCGTCTACGACGCGGACCGCTTCGGCCTGTCCCAGCTGTATCAGCTGCGCGGGCGCGTCGGCCGCTCCAACCGGGCGGCCTACGCCTATTTCACCGTCCGGCCGGACCGGATGATTTCAGAGGACGCCCAAAAGCGCCTGAGCGCCATCCGCGAGTTTACCCAGTTCGGCTCCGGCTTCCGCATCGCCATGCGCGACCTGGAGATCCGCGGGGCGGGCAACATCTTCGGCCCCGAGCAGTCCGGCAACGTCTCCAACGTGGGCTATGAAATGTACGTCCGCCTGATCGAGGAGGCCGTTCAGGAAGCCCAGAGCGAGATGGAGGGCCGTCCCGCCGAAACGCCCCGGGCGGATACCCGCGTAGACCTCAAGGTGAACGCCTACCTGCCGGACAGCTATGTATCCGGCGAAGTGCAGCGGATGGAGATTTACAAACGGATCTCCCTGATCCGCAGCCGCGTCGACCGCGAGGACGTCATCGAGGAACTGATCGACCGCTTCGGCGAACCGCCGGAGGAGGTCATGATGCTGATCGACATCGCCCATCTGCGCTCCCTGTGCTCTACCCTGGGCGCGCTCCGGGTATCCTGGCAGGCCCAGAGCCTGGTGATCCGCCTGGATCCCGCCCTGATGCCGCCGGTCGACCGGCTGTACACCGCCATGCAGCAGACGGACGAGCGCCTGCTGCTGTCCGCCTCCAAGGACCCCGCCCTCCTGTTCAGGGACAAGCGGTACGACGTCAGGGGGCTGCTTGAAAAAAGCGTGCCGGTCATCGAGCGGCTCACGGAACAGCTGAGCCAGATGAACGGGACCAGCAAGGAGGAAACACCTTGAGCGGAATCATCGAAGTACAAAACGTCCGCTACGCCTACGAGGAAGGCGGCGCCCTGGCGGTGAACGACGTCAGCTTCACCGTGGAGGAAGGGGAATTTACCGCCATCCTGGGCCGGAACGGCTCGGGAAAATCCACCCTGGCCAAGCTCCTGAACGGCCTGTATCAGCCGGACTCGGGCGCTGTGCTGGTCCGGGGCATGAGCACGGCGGACGAAGCGCATATCTGGGACATCCGGCAGACGGCCGGCATGGTCTTCCAGAACCCGGACAACCAGCTGGTCGCTACCATGGTCCGGGAGGACGTGGCCTTCGGCCTGGAAAACACCGGCGTCGCCACGGAGGAAATGCCCGGACGGATCGAATCGGCCCTCCGGGCGGTCGGCATGGAGGCCTTCATGGACCGGGCCCCCCACCTTCTGTCCGGCGGGCAGAAGCAGCGGGTTGCCATCGCCGGCATTCTGGCCATGCGGCCCCGCATCATCATCTTTGACGAGGCCACCGCCATGCTGGACCCGGCGGGCCGCCGGGAGGTGTTCGACACCGTCGAAAGGCTGAACCGGGAGGGCATCACCATCCTCTGGATCACCCATTTCATGGAGGAGGCGGCAAGGTGCCGCAAGATCCACGTGATGGACGGGGGGCGGATCGTCCTGTCCGGCACCCCGTCGGAGATCTTTGCCGACGCGGAGGCTCTCCGGGACCTCCGGCTGGACGTGCCCGCCATGAAACAGCTGGCGGACCGCCTGCAGGCCCAGGGCATTCCGGTGTCCGGCGACGTCCTGCAGGTAGAGGACATGGTGCGGGAGGTGAAACGGCTTGCAGCTGCAATTTGAACAGGTAACCCATACCTACCAGGCGGGCAGCCCCTTCCAGGCGACCGCCATCCGGGACGTCAGCCTGACCCTGGGCAGCGGGGAACTGACCGCCCTGATCGGCCACACGGGCAGCGGCAAGTCCACCCTGGCCCAGCACATGAACGCCCTGCTCGCCCCGACCTCCGGCCGGGTCCTGCTGGACGGGAAGGACATCAACCAAAAGGGCGTGTCCAAAAAGGAAACCCGGCAGCGGATCGGCCTGGTTTTTCAGTACGCGGAAACCCAGCTCTTTGAAGAGACCGTCGCCAAGGACGTCGCCTTCGGGCCGAAAAACCTGGGCCTGTCCCAGGCGGAAATCGACGCCCGGGTCAAGGAAGCCCTGCACCGGGTGGGCCTGCCCGAAGAGATCGCGGAAAAATCCCCCTTTGAGCTGTCCGGCGGGCAGATGCGCCGGGCCGCCATCGCCGGCGTCATCGCCATGCGGCCGGAGATGCTGGTGCTGGACGAGCCCGCCGCCGGCCTGGACCCCATGGGCCGGGAGGACATGCTCGCTCTGGTTCGGAGCTTCCACCAGGCCGGGACCTCCATCGTGATGATTTCCCACAGCATGGACGATGTGGCCCGCCTGGCCCAGCGCATCATCGTGATGGACCAGGGCCAGGTCGCCCTGGACGGGCCGGCCGAGGAGGTCTTTCAGGACGCGGAACGGCTGAACCAGATGGACCTGGACGTGCCCCAGGTCTGCAAGCTGTCCCTGCGCCTGCGTGAGGAGGGCTTTGATTTCCCCCTCTGCTACCGCATGGAAGACGCCGAAAAGGCCCTCGCCGCCCTGCTGAAGGGAGGGAAATCCCATGCTTAAAAACATCACCCTGGGCCAGTATTATCCCGCCGAGAGCGTGGTCCATCACCTGGACCCGCGGGTCAAAATTGTCCTGCTGATCGCCTTTGTGGCGGCGGTCTTCCTGGTGCCGAACTTAAGCGGCTTCGTCCTGATCGCCCTGTATCTGGCCCTTGCCTGCAAGCTGTCCAAGCTGCCGGTCAAACTGCTGATCAAGAGCATCAAGCCCCTGCGCTTCATCCTGATTTTCACCTTCATCCTGAACCTCTTTTTTACCGGCGGGACGACGGAGCTTTTGAACCTGGGCTTCGCCGTGCTGACCAAGGAAGGGCTGCTCAACGCCATCCGCTATTCCCTGCGCCTGGTCTTCCTGGTGCTCGGCTCCAGCCTGCTGACGCTGACCACCCAGCCCGTCACCCTGACGGACGGCCTGGAAAGGCTCCTCTCCCCCCTCAAGGTGATCCATTTCCCGGCCCATGAAATGGCCATGATGATGACCATCGCCCTGCGCTTCATCCCCACCCTCCTGGAAGAGGCGGACAAGATCATGAAGGCCCAGTCCGCCCGCGGCTCCGACTTTGAAACCGGCCGCCTGCTGGAGCGGGTCAAAGCCATGGTGCCCCTGCTGGTCCCCCTCTTTGTCAGCGCCTTCCGCCGGGCCGGCGACCTGGCCATGGCCATGGAGGCCCGCTGCTACCACGGCGGCGAAGGCCGCACCCGCCTGCACGTCCTCAAAATGCAAAAAAACGACTGGATCGCGATTGGAGCGACAGTTATCCTGATCGTACTGGTCATTATCGAAGGACGACTGCTTTCAGCCTGATACGGAACAAAAGAGTGGAGAGTGGAGAGTTTTCGTTCGCTTCGCTCACAGAGTGAAGATAGATATGGTTTGCGATCATTCGCAGACAAGCTCTCAACTCCACTCTTCACTCTCCACTCTTCACTCTACTTAATAATGATGCCGCTATGACAAATACCAAAAAGCGCTTCCTCCTCACCGTCTCCTACGACGGTACGAACTACGTGGGCTGGCAGCGGCAGAAGAACGGGCTTTCGGTCCAGCAGGTGCTGGAAGAAGCGCTGGAAAAGCTGCTGGGCGAGCCGGTGCGGGTCACCGGGGCCAGCCGGACGGACGCGGGCGTCCATGCCCTGGGCCAGCGCGCCCATCTGGACAGCGCGACCGGCATCCCGGCGGAAAAGCTGCCCTTTGCCCTCAACACCATGCTGCCCGGGGACGTCCGGGTGCTCCAGGGCCTCCGGGTGCCGGACAGCCTGCACGCCCGTTTTTCCGTCAGCGGGAAGACCTACCGCTACCAGATCCACAACAGCCCCCACGCCAGCGCCCTGTACCGGAACCTCTCAGCCCACGTCCCGGTCCGGCTCAACGAAAGGCGGATGGACGAGGCCTGCCGGGTGCTGCTTGGAACGCATGATTTCGCCGCCTTCGCCGCCGCCGGCGGCAGCGCCAAGACGACGGTGCGCACCATCACGGAGATCCGGGTGGAACGGACCGGGGAAGAGGTTTTTCTGACCGTCTCCGGGAACGCCTTTCTGTACAACATGGTGCGGATCATCGCCGGCACGCTGATCGACATCGGCCACGGCAAACTCCCGCCGGAGGCTCTTCAAAAAGCCCTGGACACCGGCGACCGCCTGCAGCTGGGCGTCACCGCCCCGCCCCAGGGGCTGACGCTGATGGAGGTCCGCTACCCGGAGGCCTCCCTTCTGCTGCCCGGAGATGAACAGTAACTGCGCGAGGTGCTTTCATGGAATGTCAGTATACCGAAATGGCGAAGGTCTTCAAGGCGCTCTCCGACCCCAAGCGGGTCAAGATCGTCGACCTGCTGTCCTGCGGCGAAATGTGCGCCTGCGTCCTGCTCAAATGCTTTGAAATCTCCCAGCCCACCCTGGCCCACGACATGAAGGTCCTGACGGAAGCGGACATCGTCATCGGCCGCCGGGAAGGAAAGAATATGTATTACTCCCTGAACTGGGAGAAACTTCGGAAAATGGGCAAATGCCTGCAGCTGATGTGGATGGCCCCGAAGCACACGGAAAAAGGCCGGGTGCAGAAGAACACAATAGACGCAAAAAACGCGGAAGGCGCGGAAAACACGCCGTGCTGCTGACGCCGGGGGAAGAACCTTCAACACAGCTTGTAAAATATTTAAATATTTAAATTTATCTATTGATTTAACCGCGACGGTAGGATAGAATAGGGAGGCGCACACTCCCTATTATTTTATTTGGAGGAAGTATCCATGAAAAAAACTGCCGTCCTGCTGCTGGCCGTAAGTCTCCTGCTCGCCTGCGCCTGCGCGCTGGCCGAGACCAGTGAAACCTGCACCTACACCGTCTTCAACGAGACCGGTGAAAAGATCGTCGGCCTGTACGTCACCGACAACCTGACCGGCGAAAAGAGCGAGAATCTCGTCGGGGAAGAGGGCCTGGCCAAAGGCGGGATCTTCGAGATCAACGGCACCAACAAGGAAGGGTATGAAATCACCCTGAGCTTCGTCACCGAAAGCGGATACGAGGCCGCCTTTGAATCCCTTCACTTTGAGACGGTTCCCCTCACCCTGTTCTCCCGCGAGAAGGTGGCCGAGAACATCGCCGCCGCCGGCCCGGACGCAAAGAGCGGCGCGACGCCCCTTTCCTTTTTCGCCCCTGTCTGCACCTATACCGTGCATAACGTGACCGGCGAAACCGTCACCGAGCTCTACATCACCGATAACCTGACCGGGGAAAAGAGCGAAAACTACGCCGGCGAGGGCCTGGCGGACGGCGCCAGCGTCGCCATCAGCGGGGCCAACAAGGCGGGCTACGCCGTGACCCTCAGCTTCAAAACCGAAAGCGGATACGAAGCCGCCTTCCCCACCCTCCATTTTGAAACCGTCCCGATCAGCCTGCTGTCCGCCGACGCCCTGACCGGCGCGACCCCCATCAGCTTCAAAGCGCCCTGATCAGTGGCTGGGACAAGAACTCTGCCCCAGGGCCTGCCGGCCCGCTCTTCATTTACATGCAGTGCCCCGCTCCATTTCCAAAAACATCAGCCCTCCTGTTTTTCTCTGGAAGCAGGAGGGCATTTTATGAAGCCGCAAAAAATATCAGTCTGATTGTATTTTGGTGAAGGTCCTGACAGTTCCATCATCATAGCGGATTGTCAAAACGATGTCGACAATTGTGTAAGTACCAGCGCCCATCAGGTCAATGCGATTCCCTCTGACCGAATAAAAACCAACATCATACCAATCCCGCTCTGAAGTGCCTGAGAATTCGTACGAAACAGCCAGATCGCCTTTACGGAACCAATCGGGTCTGGACAAATGATAAATGACGCTCCTGACCTCGCCCTTATTTGAAGCTGTGCCCAGCCTCAGATCCTGTTCGCAGGGAAGATCCGCTTTCCAGCTCCTGGTCAGACCGGTTTGATCACCGGTACAGCCGGACAGCAAAAAAACCGCCAGAATGGTCATGATGATCAGCACAGAACGTTTCACTCAAGACCTCCTTCAATCATATCCCGGCACCTTTGTCTCACAGCGACCTGTTTGACTGATCCTCCAGCGCCATCAGCCGAAGACGGCGGTAGACTGCGTCGCACAGCTCGCAGTCCCTAAGGGCCCGGTGGGCGCCCTCCGTGTTCAGGCGGAACCAGGCGGCGACGGTGGTCTGCTTCCGATCCGGCAAGAAGGGTAGATAGCGCCGGGAAAAGCGGAGCACGTCCACAAAGTCGTTCGTCAGCGGCAGGCCCAGGTGATCCTGGCAGGCGTCGTACAGGCAGTTGACGTCAAAATGCACGTTGTAGCCCATCAGCAGGTCCTCCCCGATAAAGGAAAGGAAGCCCGGCAGCACCCGCGAGGGAGGCGGGGCGTCCCGCACCATCTCGTCCGTGATGCCGGTCAGGGCGGTGATCCAGGGGTCCACCCGCCGGGAAGGGCGGACAAACCGGTCGAACCGCTCCGCCCGCTTCCCGTCCCGGACCCTCAGGGCGGCGATCTCGATGGGCTCCATGCCCGCGGGCGTCATATTGGTCTCGATATCGATCACGGTATAATCCCGGGGCAGGCAGAGCAGGCTCTTCCCCTTGAACGGACGCTGGTTCATACCTCCTCCCCCAGGGGGACGCGGAACGGCGTATCCGGGAAGGGCAGAGAGAGCGTGCAGCGCTTTTCCGCCTCCGTCTGCTCAAAATACGCGTCTTCCAGCGGCATCCAGCGGGAGAAGAACATGGAAGCCTTCTCCCCGTTCCGCCGGAGGATTCTTTTTTTGCGCGTATCCAGGTCCGCCCGGACGAAGGCGGACAGGTCGTACAGCGGCGCGAGCGCCGGGTGCATGGAATAGGACCCTTCCACAATGATCAGCCGGGACGCGGAAACCGGGACGGTTTCGCCCAGGGCCATCGAAGAGCAGTCGAACCGGCGGTAGGAAAACGCTTCCCCGGACCGGAGGAACGGCCCGACCTCCTGCAAAAACCGCTCCCGGTCCACATTGCCGCCCGCCTCCCGGAACCGCTGCGGCGTCCGCTGCTCCGGCCGGAGGAAGAAATCATCCATATGAATCACCGGCGCACCGTACACCGCGTGGAGCAGGGCCGCGGCGGTGCTCTTGCCCGACGCACAGCCGCCCTCCACGGCCAACGTCACATGCCGCCCCTCCGAAAGGCTCCGGTCGATCAGGCCTATCAGCGGAAGAAGAGACGCAAATTCCCTGGCGATCACCCGGTAAGCGGGACGATAAAGCGCCCGGAATGTTTCGCTGTGGGACAGCATGGCCGGGGCTTTTGGAAGGTAGGCAGAGAGAAAGGCCCGGTCTTCCTCATCGGCAGGAGCAGCCCCCGTGCTGACCGCCTGACGGATTTCATCCAGCGCCTCCAGGAACACGTCCTCCCCTCCCGTCCGGATCCGGGTGGAAAGAGAAAAGAGCTTCTGCATCGTTTCGGGCCGGATATTTTCTTCCCGTGCGTCCCCCAGATGCAGGCGGACAAAGCCATCGGACAGCTTCTCCGAAACCCGCCCGGTCACCGGCGCGCCCTCCCATTCCCCCTGAAGCCGCGCAAAGCTCCCCGCCTCGTCCGCGATCAGGTGCCCACATCCAAGGCAGGCCTGGTGCAGGGCCTTGATCAGGTCCTGGAGACGGGCGGAGGGGTAGAGGGATTTTTGAGATTCAAAAAGTGAGCGCCAATCAAAAAGCTCCATCCGGCTGTCCTTTCCATAATGTTTTCTTCATATCCGATGTCTCAGTTTATCAGGCTGCTCTGCATCGTATCTTGTCATAGAAAACACAGGGGCCGTCTTCATCTTTGCTTTCTCCCGAATGTTTTCACAGACCGATATTACCGTAATCTTCCTGAAAAGTAAACCAAAACTTCACTGTACTTCACTCAAACTTCACTGACTTCACCGCTGCTTCCCAATCAGGCGATTCTGTGGTATAATGGGAACATCGGAAGAGAAAAACAGGCGGCGAAAATTTTATGGTGCAGTGAGGAGCAGATGTATCAGATCTTTGTGGTGGAGGATGAGCTGCTGATCCGGCAGAACATCCGCAACATGGTCGAAAAAATGCAGGGGCCCTACGCCTTCTGCGGGGAGGCGTCGGATGGGGAGATGGCCCTGTCGATGATCCAGGAGCTGATGCCGGACATCCTGCTGACGGACATCCGGATGCCCTTCCTGGACGGGCTGGGGCTGATCCGTCACGCCAAAGCCCTGATGCCCTGGCTGAAGGTAGCCATCATCAGCGGGTACGGCGATTTTGAGTACGCCCAGAAGGCGATTTCCCTGGGCGTGGACCAGTATCTGTTAAAGCCGGTCCGGCAGGCGGAGCTGGTGCAGGCCGTCGAAGCAATGGCCGCTCAGATTGAAAAAACAAAAGCCGCCGGCAGCGGCATGCCCGGCGGGATGGACGAGGGGGAGGTCCGTCTGGCGCTGCGCCGGCAGTGGCTGGAGCAGCTCCTGTACGACCGGCCGGACCTGGACCAGCTCCTGGAAAAGGCCCAGGCCCTGGGACTGGACGTCGTCAAGGCACATTACCTGGTGACGATCGTGTCGTTCGACTCCTCCGACGCCGACCAGTACCAGCTCAGAAACGCCGTGCAGAAAACGATGGAGGAAGCGGGCTGCGGCCTGTACCGCTTCAATTCCTCCGACCAGATGACCTATCTTACCTGCGACAGCGACCCGGACCTCCTGAACGAGCGGGTCTATCAGCTGGTTACCATCCTGCGTCATGAGCTCCGGGACCTGTGCCCCGTAGTCACCGCGGTGATCGGGCCCCGGGCCAGCCGGCTCGGCGCCGTCAGCGAAGCGTACCACGCCGCCGCCGGGCTGATGAAGGCCGTGCGCAACCTCTGCGTCGGCAAGGTGATCAACATGAACGACCCTTCCCCCGTCTCCCCGGAAATTACCCGGCTGGAAAGCCCCTTCGGCGAAGATTTCCATCGCAGGCTGCAGTACGCCGGCCCGGAGGACGTGCCCGCCCTGATCGACGACATTCTGAACGGCCCGGACGGGGATCAGTTCGAGAGCGTGCTCGTCCGCTATAACGCCCTCCTGTCCCTTTTTAAAACCGCCGCCTGCCTGGCACCCAAGGGTCCGTCCGCCGCAGAAAAGGCCGGAATCGACCGGGAGTTCGACCTGGCAGCCGCCTCCGGCAGCAAAAGCGCTTTCCGGGAAGCGGCTGTCGGCATTCTCCAGCGCGCCCTGAGGGAACAGACCCGCCGAAGCGGCGAAACGGAGGGCTATTTCTACGTGATCACCCGCGCCCAGCGATACGCCCAGGAGCATTTCCGGGACCCGGACATTTCTCTGCTGAGCACCGCCCGGCACGTAGGCATGAGCGCCGCCTATTTCAGCACCGTCTTTTCCCAGACGGCGGGCCAGTCCTTTATCTCCTACCTGACGGGCCTGAGAATGGACCGCGCCAAGGAGCTGCTGACGGGAACGGACATGCGCCTGACCGACATCGCCATGGAGATCGGCTACAACGAGCCCAATTATTTCAGCCACGTGTTCCGCAAAACCGTCGGCATGACCCCAAAGGAATACCGGCAGCGGCACATTTCTCAGTAACCCCTCTCTGAAATAATCCTCTCTGTCAGGTTTTCCGCGTCAAAGGACGTTTCGTCCACATAGGTATATTTGGCGGGCGTTTCCCCGCGCCGCAGTTGTTCGATGATCGCCCGCACCCGGGGGCCGTGCAGGGGGTTGCACTCCACGTCCAGGTTGATTTCCCCGCTGAGCACCAGGCGCAGCGCCGCGGCGCTGGCGTCAAAGGAAAGGATGGAAACATCCCTGCCGGGGCTCAGGCCCGCGGCCTTCAGCGCGTCGATGGCGCCGTAAGCCATGTTGTCGTTTTCAGAATAGATCACGTCGAAGGCCGTTTTTTCCCGGAGCAGGGACTCGATGAGTTCCTGCCCTTTGGCTTGGGTAAAATCCCCCGGGGCCTGGAAGACAAGCTCCCAGCCCGGATGCTTTTGAAGGGCAGCCATCAGCCCCTCGGTCCGGCCGATCTGGGCGGAGGAACCGATATTGCCCTGCAGATGAACGATGCGCAGAGTTTCAGGCAGGTTTTCCTCCATCCACCGGGCGGCCGTATCGCCCTCCCGGCGAAAGTCGCTGCCCACCCAGCAGGTAAAGAGGCTCTCGTCCTCTACCTCGATCCGCCGGTCCACCAGGATCACGGGGATGCCGGCGGCCCTGGCTTCCGCCAGCACGGTGTCCCAGCCGTTTTCCGTCGTCGGGGCCAGGACGATGTAATCGACCCCCTGGTTGATGAAATTGCGGATGGCGGTGATCTGCTTTTCCTGCTTCTGCTGGGCGTCCTCCAGGATCAGGCGGTAGCCGTTTTCAGCGGAAAACGCCTGCACCATGCTGCTGGTGTTGCCAAGCCGCCAGTCCGACTCCGCCCCCACCTGGGAAAAGCCGACCACGGTCAGCTGGGCTTCGTCCGGTTTGACCGGCTCCGCCGCGCGCGGGGCGCAGGCGCAGAGCAGGGCGCACAGGCAGAGAAGCTGGGCCAGCAGGAATCCTTTTTTCATTCGTAGGCCTCCTTTTGCGCTAGGGCAACGCCGTCCGCCGGCAGGAGAATGGAAACGGTAGAGCCCTCCCCGGGCACGCTTTCAAAGAACAGGCCGTAGGGCTCTCCGCAGTACAGGCGGATGCGCTGATGTACGTTCCTAAGCCCCAGGCCGCTGTGGTTGTCCTGGTACAGGCCGCTTTGCAGCTTGTTGAGCATTTCCCCGGACATGCCGGCCCCGTTGTCCCGGACCACGAGGCGGATGCCGTCCTCGTTTTTTTCGCCCGTGATCACGATTCTTCCCCGTCCGCGCCGGTTCTTGATGCCGTGGTACAGGGCGTTTTCGATCAGCGGCTGCAGGATCAGCTTCGGGACGGGAATCTCCTGGATGTCCTCCGGCACGGCGATTTCATAGGTGAGGATGTCGCTGTAGCGGATCTGCTGGATTTCCAGATAGCTGGTGGCCTGGGCGAGCTCCGCCCGCAGGGGGATGACGTCCTCGCCCCCGCTTAAGGACACGCGGAAGAAGGTGGACAGGCTGTTCACCATCTTGACCGCATCCTCCTCCCGCTGGTTTTCCGCCAGGATGGCGATGGAGTCCAGCGTATTGTAGAGAAAATGCGGGTTGATCTGTGCCTGCAGAAGCTCCAGCTGGGCCCGGTGCAGGGAGCGCTGGTTGCGGATCTGCTGGTCCATGAGCTCGGTGATGTGGCCGGCCATGCCGCTGAAGCTGCGGTCCAGGATCTGAAGCTCGGAGATGTCCGTCTCGATAGGGGTATCCGAGTAATCCTTTTCACCGAACCGCTCCGTTTTCTTGGTCAGCAGGATGATCGGGGCGGTGATGCTCCGGCTGATCTTCGCCGAGGACAGGACGATGAACAGCAGCAGCAGGGCCATACCGGCCACGGACGCGCCGATCAGGATCGCGCACTGCCTGCTCAGAGAGCTGCGCAGCCGGGCCAGCTCCCGCACCTCGTCGTCCACAAAGTTGTGCATGTACTGCTCGATCAGCCGGGTCAGCCCCGTCTCCCCGCGGATGTTCCGGTCCAGCAGCACCATGCGCTGGTCGTAGGAAGGCGTCTGGGCGATCTCTTCCATATACATCCGCAGGTTTTTGCACATGGTCAGCATGCTCTGGGCCCGCCAGCGGTTGTCCGGCAGGGTCGTCGCGCTTTCCAGCTGGCGGAAGACATCCTCCGCCTGGTCCAGCTCCTGGGTGGGAAGGTCGGCGGAGGCGGTTTCGCTGCGGGGCTGGATCACGTGGTGGTACATGCTCAGGTCGATGTTGTTTTTGAATTCCTGATTAAAATCGGCCGCCGTGTTGACGCACAGGAGGGCCCGTTCATACTGCCGGTTGATGGACAGGAGCATCAGGATCAGAATCACGAGGATCACGGCGGCGCCGACCGCGGCCGTGCCCAGCAGGCGGTTGATCTGCTGGCGGATGCTGCGGCCCCGCGCCGGCTGTTCCCGTCTGAACTTCATCTGCTCCGCCCCCTGTTCCCGCCGTTCAAAATCAATGTTGTTTTGTAACTGTTCAGTCAATGACTGAACAGTTACTGGGACGGGGACTCTGTCCCCTTCCCACGCTTTCCCCTACGGATTTGCCTCTCGAACCTTCGGTCCTCCCGGGCGGCAAATCCGCAAGGTACGCATTTTTGCTCCCGCAGAAGTGAAGGTGTCTTCTCTTCCGAAGGCATATTCTGCTCCGCAAAAATGCTCCTCGCGGCGTACATGCCGCCGCTGCGGATTACCATCAGGGGGAGGAATCCCCCTGATCACCCCCTCCGTCAAATGGCAAACTCCTTTCGATCTCAGGGGACTGATAAGGTACGATGTTTTTATTATAGCATAAGCGGAGGGCCGCCGAAAGACCGCCTGAGTTCTTTCAAAAGAAAGTGCGGTTTTTTGAAAAAAATTGCTTTTCCTCACAAAGGCCCGTCCTATTTTCAAAAAAAATTGCTACCCTGATCGAAAAAAAGTGAATGTTTTTTCAGTCTGTTCCACGTATCATGGAAATCAGAAAAAAGATCCCATGCGGATCAAAAAAATGAGGAGGTTTTCTCATGAAAAAAATCATTGCTATGCTGCTTGCCCTGGCGCTGACCCTGGGCTGCGCCGCCGCTATGGCTGAAGGCACCATCAAGGTCGGTATCGTCAACAATCCTCCGTCCGAGTCCGGCTACCGCGAAGCCAACGTCAAGGACTTTGAAGCCGTGTTCGCTCCCGCCAACGGCTACGAAGCCAAGACCTTCTACAGCATCAAGAACGACGAACAGCTCAGCGCCGCTCAGGGCTTCATCACCGAGGGCGTCGACTACCTGCTGATCTCCGCCGCCGAGACCACCGGCTGGGACGAAGTGCTGAAGGCCGCCCAGGAAGCCGGCATCCGCGTGTTCCTCTTTGACCGCATGATCGACTGCGATCCGGAACTGTTCGAGGCCGCCGTGGTCTCCAACATGGCGGACGAAGGCGAGACCGCCGTCAACTGGCTGCTGAGCCTGAACCTGCCGGAATACAACGTCATTCACATCCAGGGCGCGATGGGCAGCGACGCCCAGCTGGGCCGCACCGGCGCTTTGGACGCTCAGTTTGAAGCGGGCAAGATGAAGAAGGTCGTCCAGCAGACCGCCACCTGGGACGAAGCGGAAGCCAAGAAGATCGTGGAATCCGTCATCAACTCCGGCGAAGCTTTCAATGTCGTCTACGCTGAGAACGACGGTATGGCCCGCGGCGCTGTGGCCGCTCTGGACGAAGCCGGCATCACCCACGGCCTGAACGGCGACGTGGTCATCATGGGCTTTGACTGCAACAAGTGGGCCCTGCGCGAACTGCTGGCCGGCAACTGGAACTACGACGGCCAGTGCAGCCCCTTCCAGGCTTCCGTGATCGACGAAATGATCAAGACCCTCGAAGCCGGCAACGCCATCGAAGGCCTGAACGAAAAGAAGCAAATCATCTCCGTGGAAAAGGGCTTCGACGCCACCACCATCACCGCTGAAGACATCGATACCTACGGACTTGGCGAATAAATCTACTCGCAAGGGGGACTTCGTCCCCCTTGCGAAATCCCCCTTGCAGATTTGCCTGTCGCCCTTTCAGGGCTCCCGGGCGGCAAATCTGAGAGGAATGAATTTTTGCTCCCGGATGGCAAGCTAACCTCCGCAAAAATTCTCTTCGGCCCGGCAAAGACGGTCCTGCGGATTACAATCAGGGGGATCACTCCCCCTGATCACCCCCTTTTTCGGGAGCCCCTAGCAAACTGCATAAACCACCATTGGCGCGGTGTGGAATTTGTGGAGAAAATCCGCGGTCCCCACCGCGCCTTTCATCACATTGTCATTTATAGGCATTAGGCAATAGACATTAGGCATTAGGCATTAGGCATTAGATAAAAGCGAGGGAGATTTTCAGAGCGGAAATCGAGCTTGTCTTCAAAAAATCACCAGCCATATCTAATCTCCACTCTGTGAGCGAAGCGAACGAAAACTCTCCACTCTTCACTCTTGCTAAAAACCTTCTCCCTCCTACTTCCTACCTCCTACCTCTTCCCAACTTCCCACCAAGGAGGAACTCCGGATGGAAAACGGCGTCGTTTTATCCATGCGCAATATCGGCAAATCCTTTCCCGGCGTCAAGGCCCTGCAGCATGTGGACTTTACCCTGCGCAAGGGCGAGATCCACGCCCTGATGGGCGAAAACGGCGCTGGCAAGTCCACCCTCATCAAGGTGCTGACCGGCGTCTACCCCAAGGATGAGGGGGAAATCTATATCGACGGCGTAAAGGACGCCATCACCATCCGTTCGCCTCAGGAAGCCCAGGCCTACGGCATCAGTACGGTGTATCAGGAGATCACCCTCTGTCCCAACCTGACGGTGGCGGAGAACATGTACATCGGCCGCGGAAAGGGCATCGGCGTCAACTGGAAGGAAATGGAAAGGAAGGCCGGCACCCTGCTGTCCAGCCTGGGCATTCCCGCCCGGCCCCGCCAGCAGCTGGGCAGCTGCTCCCTGGCCGTCCAGCAGATGGTGGCCATCGCCCGGGCGGTGGACATCGACTGCAAGGTGCTGATCCTGGACGAGCCCACCTCCTCCCTGGACGACAAGGAGGTCGCCATGCTCTTCCGCCTGATGCGCGACCTAAAGGCCCGGGGCGTAGGGATTATCTTTGTCACCCACTTTTTGGAGCAGGTCTACGAGGTCAGCGACCGGATCACCGTGCTGCGCAACGGAGAGCTGGTGTGCGAGTACGAGGTCGATAAGCTCCCCCAGGTAAAGCTGGTGGCCATGATGATGGGCAAGGAGCTCGAGGGCCTGGACGTGATCAAAAAGACCAAGGCCGGCGGGGAAAAGGCCGGGAAACCTTATTATGAGGCCGAAGGCCTCTCCAGCACCGCGAGCCGCCCGTTTGACTTTCACATCGCCCAGGGTGAGGTCAACGGCTTTACCGGCCTGCTGGGCTCCGGCCGCAGCGAGAGCGTGCGGGCCATTTTCGGGGCGGACCGGGTGACGGGCGGCAAGGTCCGGGTGAACGGCAAGCCCGTCCGGATCACCAAGCCCATCGAGGCGATGAAAAACGGCATCGGCTACCTGCCGGAGGACCGCAAGCGGGACGGCATCATCGCCGACCTGTCCGTACGGGACAACATCATCCTGGCCCTGCAGGTGATGAAGGGCTTCTTCCATCCCTTCTCCAAAGCCGAGGCGGAGAAGTTCGCCGATGAGTATATTAAGGCCCTGGAAATCAAAACCGCCTCCAAGGACACGCCGATCAAGTCCCTCTCGGGCGGCAACCAGCAGAAGGTCATCCTGGCCCGCTGGCTGCTCACCCATCCCCAGTATCTGATATTGGACGAACCGACCCGCGGCATCGACGTGGGCACCAAGACGGAGATCCAGAAGCTGGTGCTCAAAATGGCGGAGGACGGCATGTGCGTCACCTTCATCTCCTCCGAGATCGAGGAGATGCTGCGCACCTGCTCCCGCCTGATCGTCATGAGGGACCGCAACATCGTCGGCGAGCTGAAGGGCGAAGAGCTCACCCAGGACCATGTGATGTACACCATCGCGGGAGGAGGAAACTGAGATGAAACAAACGAAAAAGCGCTCCCCCATCCTGTCCCAGCTGCTCATGCCGCTGCTGGCCCTCCTGGTGCTGGTGATTTTTAACCTCATCCGGGACCCGGGTTTTTTCTCCGTGGAGCTGGCGGCGAATAACAACGGCGACCCGGTCCTGCGCGGCAACCTGATCAGCATTCTGAACGGGGCCTCGGAGCTGGCCATCCTGGCCATGGGCATGACCCTGGTCACCGCCGCTTCCGGCGGGCAGGACATTTCCGTCGGCGCGCTGGCAGCCATCGCCGGCAGCATGTTCGTCAAGGTCCTGCGGGCCGGGGCGGGCATCACCCCGCTCACCGTCATTCTGGGCTTCCTGGCTTGCTGCGCGGTGGCCATGGCCTTTGGCGCCTTCAACGGCACGCTGGTCTCCGTCTTTCATATTCAGCCGATGATCGCGACACTGATCCTCTACACCTGCGGGCGCAGCATTGCCTACTGGATCAACGGCGGGGCGACCCCCACGGTGGACAGCCCGATCATTTCCGCCATCGGCAGCTTTATCCCCGGCGTTCCCATTCCGACGCCGATCCTGATCGTGATCCTGATGGGGGTGATTTTCTCCCTCATGTTCCGGTTCACCACCCTGAGCCTGTACACCCAGACCGTGGGCATCAACCAGGGCGCGGCCCGGCTCAACGGCATCAACGCCGTAGGGATGAAGCTATTGGCCTTCATCATCTTGGGCGTCTGCTGCGCGGTCTCCGGCGTGATCGGCGTGAGCCGGCTGAGCCTGATCAACCATGAAACCCTGCTGCTGGACATCGAGATGGACGCCATTCTGGCGGTCGCCATCGGCGGCAACTCCCTGGGCGGCGGCAAGTTCAACATGGTCGGCTCCATCCTGGGCGCTTACGCCATCCAGGCCCTGACCATCACCCTATACGCCATGAAGGTGCCCTCCACCAACATCAAGGCCTACAAGGCCGTGGTCATCATCCTGATCGTGGCGGTCGGTTCGCCCGTGGTCAAGCAGGCCTTTCACAGGCTGTGGAGTCGGCTTACGAACAGACAGCCGGCCGGCAAGGCGGGGAAGGAGGTATCGGCATGAGCAGGTCTCCCCGGGAAAACAGCGTGAAAAACGCAAAAAGCGCCGGGTCCCGCCGGCGCGAGCCGCTGACGGACACCCAGCTGCTTTTGACCATCACCATCTGCATTTTCTTTGTGATGTACGCCCTGGCCATGCTCATCTGGGGCGGCGGCTTCCTGCGGCCCCAGAAGGTCTTTGACCTGCTGAACGACAACGCGGCCCTGCTGATCGTGGCCTGCGGCCTCACCATCGTGATGATCAGCGGCGGCATCGACATTTCAGTCGGCGGCGTGATCGCCCTGGTGGTCATGTCCTGCGTGGTTCACTTAAACGCCGGCGGCAGCATCGTGACCGCCGTCCTCATCGCCCTGGGCATCGGCCTTGCGTTCGGACTGGTGCAGGGCTACCTGGTTGCCTATCTGGAAATTCAGCCCTTCATCGTCTCCCTGGCGGGAATGTTCTTTGCCCGCGGCATGACCACCATCGTCAGCGTGGAGCCGCAGAAGGTCGCCCACGCGGGCTTTAAGCAACTGATGTCCACCAAGGTCGAAATTCCCTGGCTGGGCTATACGGCCAAAAACGGCAACCTGATCCCCGCCCGGATGGAAATCGGCGTCGTCGTCGCCCTGGTGATCGTGGCCGTCATCTTCGTGGTTCTGCGCAAGACCAGGCTGGGCCGCAGCTTCTACGCCCTGGGCGGCAACCGGCAGAGCGCCCTGATGCTGGGCGTCAACGTCCGCCGCACCCGCTTTTGCGCCCATGTGATCAGCGGCCTGCTGGCGGGCATCGCCGGCTTCGTGTTCATGATGCACACCGGCGCGGGCAACGCCACCAACGCCGCCGGGGCGGAGATGAACGCCATCGCCTCCTCCATCATCGGCGGCACCCTGCTGTCCGGCGGCGTGGGCAACGTGATCGGCACCTTCTTCGGCGTCCTGACCCTGGCCACCATCAAATCCATCGTGGTCACCTCGGGCCTGACCAAGCCCTGGTGGCAGAGCATCACCACCGGCGCGATGCTGTGCTTCTTCATCCTCCTGCAGAGCGTGGTCCTTTCCAGCAGAGGCAAGGGGAACGCCCATATGCCAAGTTGGTTGAAAGGAGCGGCAGGAAAGAAAGAATAATCAGGCAGCCGTTCAATAAAGTGCGTCCCTCCGTGCTGGAAAGCGCGGAGGGACGGTCTTTTTATTTTCCCGTTTTCCCCGTCGAATAGATATAGATGCTGTATTCCTCGTCCCAGGCGTCGTAGCTCCAGGAGCCTGGGTAGCCGCTGTCGCGCACCACGCGGTTGAGGAGGGATGGATCATCCACGAGTTCCATAAACAGGGGCTTGGACAGGAAGAGATAGAAGTTCTCATGGCCTTCCGCAAGTCCCTCGCGAATCGCCTGGGTCATCCTGACGACCGAGCGGATGTTCTCGGCATAATAGCCGTCATACCATTCGGCCTCCCTGACATGGACCAGGCAGGCCCCCGACCAGCTGCTAAGACCCGAGGTGTATACCCCGCCCCGGATCAGCAGCTGAAAGCAGCTCTCCGCGTCGTCCTGTTCAATCAGCTTGGAAAACAGGTCTTTTGTAAGCGTCAGCCAGAACTCCCTCGGCTTTTTGTCTCTGAGGTCCAACGCCGCCTGGGTGACCTCCTCCTCGGTTTCGCAGAAGCGCCAGCGCTCGAGCTTGGTGACGCCCTCCAGGTTCAATTCCGCCCCCACCCGATAGGCATGGTTCACCATCACGCCCCGGGAGGCGGCGAGGAAATAGATGTCCTCCGGGGCTTCGGACAGGCGCTTCAGAACTTCTTCGGAACAGCGGATCGCCGCCTGGCTCTCCCCTGCCTCCGCGCTCTGGACGATGGCCTCCGAAAGCTCCTCCCAGGTGTCCGCCGTCCTCTCCCGGATGGACAGCCAGCTTCGGTCCGTCTTTTTCGCGAAGGGCTCGGGAAGCACTTCGCGGCTGAAGCTGTAAGCCTCCTCCATCCGGTCCAGGCCGATATTGAAATACTGATAGGAGACGCCGTATTCCTCCTCGTCGTCCCAGGTCACGTCCACGCTGCGCCAGGACCCGTCCAGAAAAAACAGGTTCCACATGTGGCCGGCGTCTTCGTCCTCCTGGGCCTCTCCCTCCGCCTTGAAATCGCCGGAGATATAGCGGACCTCAAGATCGCACAGCGAGGCGCAGAGATAAAACGCGTCCGCGTATCCGTCGCAGTTGGCCTTTCCGTACAGCAGAGCGCCCACGCAGCAGTCGTCGTTGACCGTGGCGTCGTCCACCGTATAGGTGATGCGGCCGCACAGCGGGTCGTGAATCTGTTTCGCCTTCTCCAGGTCGGTCCCGCTGACATTGCGGATCAGGAGCCTGGCATCGGTGAGGATCAGGCGGTGCTGCAGGCTCAGTTCCTTTTCCCGGCCCGCCCGGACGGCCTGGGCGATCCGCATTCCCGGATAGCAGGCCTCTTCCGCCGGCGGGAAGACGAATACCTTCGCCTGGTCGTAGGCGTCGTAGGGGCAGAGGAGGCCCGCCGCGCTCATCACCTCGTCCATCAGGTTGGCGTCCCGCTCCAGGGCCGCGTAGGTGGCGTCGTCCACCGCCAGGACAATCTTCCCGCGGGGCTCTCCGAGCAGCGCTTCCTGAAGCACCCGGACGCTGCCCCCCACCCCCTCCGCCTCCAGGGGGGTGACCTCCGCGGTTTCCGGCTCCATATACCAGACGGCGCAGTGATCGTCGCTGTAATACATGTCGCTGTAGTCAACCAAGCCGGACAGACATTCCAGCCGGTTCCGCTCCCGGTCGTTGCCCAATAGCTCGCTATACAATGTCTCATTCAGCAGCATGCCGAAGGTATGGGCGCTTTCGGCCTGCTGAACCGCCTGGGCAAATTCCTCCCGGCTCTCGACCAGGTACATCGGCCAGGGCCACCACTGAATATTGTTCAGCCAGATCCGGCCGCCCGGCCGGTAGCTGCACTCCGCGTCCATCACCCCCGCCTGGCCAGCGTGGTACCACAGCCGCTGGGTTTCGGTAAACTCCCGGAAGGTCTCCTCGTTCAGCAGGACGGTGACGGACGTTTTTCCGTCCCTTCTGGCCTCCAGCACGGCGTTTTTCAGGCCATCCCAGTCCGTGCCCGCGATCCGGGAGAACAGACCGCCCCAAAGCTCCTGGGACGCCTGGGGCTCCTGCTCAGAGACCTCCGGCACCGCGAAGGTGGACCCGATGCAGAAGACCGCCAGCGCCGCCACCAGGAACAAAATGGCCCGCCCATGAACTTTCCACCGCATCCCGATTCCTCCCTTATTTCTTTTTTCCGGAAGCGCCTGAACTCACCGCCGGCCGGACATGGTCCGGGGGACCGTAGGCCAGAATTCCCCAACCGACGGACATCAGCAGGAACAGACACCAGAACGCAAAGCTTTTGCTTTTTTTGAAGGCGGCCGCCAAAGCCTGGCTGCAGCGATAATGATGCACAATCAGCATCACCAGCAGGGTCAGCAGCCCCACCAGAAATATCAGCATAACAGGCAGAAACGCCTCTCCCCACCTGGTTTCCAGCGCTTCCAGCCTGTCCCTGGTCAGCAGAGACTGCGGCAGGGTAAAGAGACAGGCCGCCAGATAGAGCCATCCTTTTCCGTAGAAGGTCTGCCAGAGGGTATAGACATTGTAATACGGAATCAGGCCTTTCCAGCCGGGCACACCCGCCTTTTTCAGAATATGCCATAAAAACAGCCCGTCCGCAGTTGTCCGCAGGATATTCCAGATAAGCCACCCTGCTGGAATCCGTCCCTGCCTGAACAGCGCGGTATATGCCAGCACATAAAGCAACGAAATGACCGCCGAACAAAGAAAAATGAGGAGTTCCTTTTTCCAGTCTATCTTTCCTGTTTGGCTCATGGTTTCACCCCGTTTCCCCGTTCACGGATGGGTTTTCATCTTTGCCTGGCTGCAACGGTGATTTCTTATTCCTCCGACGCAGCGGAGGGACAGCTGCGGGAGCTCTTTTTATTATTCGGCGGCTTTTGGTTCATCTCCTGGTTTGATCAGATATTCAAGGCCCTTGGTTCTCACAAATTCCTCCGCGAAGGAGCCTTCCGGTACGATGAACACGGCGTCGCAGCCGTCCAAGGCGGTATCGGCAATCTCCGTGAGGGCGGAGGGCAGTTCAAGATAGGCAATCGGAAGGCCGGAGAGCGCTTCCTCTCCCAGCGAGACAGTACCGGCAGGAAGCCTTGAAGGCTGGATGGCCGTCACATGGCAGACGGCGCTGGCGCCGTTCAGGGTGAAGGTGATGTCCGCTTCCCCCGCTTCCGCGGCCGTCAGGACGCCGTTTTCCCACTGAAGGGCGCTTTCCGGCTCCGCCGTCCATGAAAGCTGGTCGGTGTTCTCCGCCAGTTCCGCCTGCACCGGCAATTCCATCGGCAGCCCTACAGGCACGGTCAGGGTTTCCGGCAGGATCAGCCGCGGCACCGGCTCCAGGTGGAAGGCATAGCGGGAGGTATGGATCACGCAGAGGATCGCATGGTCCGGGTCGTCCGCCCGTTTCCAATCATGCCAATAAGGCGTATGGGAGTAGGTCAGAACCTCCTGTGTCTCGGGATTGACGTCATGGACAAAGACCGCGTGGCCGTAAGGGGCGCTGGCGTTAGACTTTGGGTGCATCATGACGATGTCCCCGGGAGCAATGATGCTGACATCGATGGGTCCATCCGAGGGCTTTCTCGTGAAGGGAACCCCGAGGGTCTCCGTCAGGGTGGCGAAAACGCTGCCGTAATAGTTCGTTCCCCCGCCTCCGCTGGAAACATAGGGCGCGTAGGAACAGAATCCCCCGGCGGTGAGACATTCGGAAACGAAGGTGGCACAGTCGTTGCTGGCGATCAGGGTGCCCGAGTTGATCGTCTGATTATTCCACATACGGTCCGCAAAGGCGAAAGCATCCTCCAGGTTCAGGTATTTTCCGGTATAGCTGGCCATCCCCTGTTCGTTGGTATACACCGTATCCAGTATATCCCCGTTGCCGCCCACCACCCGGACCGGCCAGTCAGTCATCGGCGAGCCGTCCTTGTTTTTCACCTGGATGGATTTCGTTTTCGGATACGGCCGCATGTAAGACGCTTCCACCCACAGCTGCCGGGCCATATCCGCTCCGGGCTCCTGATATTCAATCTTGACGAACGCGTGATGAAACCGGGAGATTCCCAGAACCGTCACCGTCGCCTCTCCCACCTTCACCCCCTGGCTCCCGGTGATGGTGCCTTCATTGTTCACCGACAGATAGGAATACGCCATCCGGTTCTTGCCGTAAAGCACCGCCGTGGGCTTGGATGGAAAGAGGATTTTCGGCGCGGTGGTGGAATAGGCGGTATCCGCAAAGCTCAATTGCTCACAGCTGATCAACAGAACTATCAAAAGAACCACTATCAAAACACGTTTCATAGCCATTTTTTCTCCTGATCAATGACCCATTATTTCTTATTGCTCATGCACTTCAAATCCATGCTCTCTTCCCCACTGGGCCGCAAAGCTGCCGGAGGGAGTGACGATCACCATGCCCGTGTCGAAGGCATCCTCGGCAATACTGGTGACGGCATTCGGGATGAAAACCACAACACCTTCCGACAGCCCCTGGAAGGCTTCGGATTCGATGGTGGTCAGACTGGCAGGCAGGATCAGCTGAGGAACGGGGTCTGGCGCGCAATGGAAATTTGCTTTCAGCAGATCGTCATTGCCGTATTCCACCTCTATCCCGGCCCAATCGTTTTCAGTACCGTGATAGTAAACATCCTTTAGACCATAACACAGGGAGAAAGCATATTCGTCGATTTTGGTGACTCCGGAAGGAATGGTAATCTCCGTCAGGTTGGAGCAATGTCTGAACGCGTCGCTCCCGACGGCGGTCACGCCGTCGGGGATCGTGTAAACCGGGTCCGCTTTTGCGGACGGATACTGAATCAGCAGGCGTTGATCCTTGCTGAACAGTACGCCGTCCAAGGAACTGTATACCGGGTTATCCGCATCCACATGGATGGCCTGCAGATACCCGTTATCCATGAACGCGCGTTCGCCGATGGCGGTCACGCTGGCGGGAACGTGAATTTCGGTCAGGGAGCTGCAGCCGTTCAACGCGTTGTTGCCAATGACGGTCACAGTATTCGGGATGCTGATCTCCGTAAACTTTCCGCAGAATTCAAATGCGTTTGCGCCGATGCCGGTTACGCCTTCCTCGATCACGACCCGCTTGATTTGGGATGAATAAAGATGCCACGCATCCCGATCATCGAGCAGCTCGAAGTCGTCCATCGCTCCCGTTCCGCTGATCGTCAAAAGTCCGTCTTTGTCCAGCGTCCAGTGCAGGTTAAACCGATCACCGTGAGCCACCACGTCAGCGTTCGGGTCGATCACATGCACATAGCAAGTTCCCGGATGACAGTCATAAGCGTAAGCGGTGATGGTCGCCTCCCCGTAGTCATAAACGGTTAGATGATCCGCAGCAACGCTCGCCACCGTAGGATCGGAGCTTTCCCAGGTGAAGGAATAATGCCGGCCCCCGTCCAGCTGTGTCATCAGGTCGATTTCCTGGCCGGGCTGGAGCCAAATATCATGATCACAGAAAGAAATCACACCGGTCGCCGGGGTTTCCCTGCTCTGCCCGAGGTCCAGATCGCAGCGGCTGCAGCGGAGCCTCTCTGTGCCTGTATGGACGGCGTTAGCTTCCCGTTCCGTCTTCCAGACAGGGTCGTGGCCCTCCTGACAAGCCGTTGGAAGCAAAACCTGAATAACACAAGATGCACTAAACCCGTTATACAGCTTCACGGTCATCGTCACAGTACCGGGCTTCATGCCTACAAATCTGAAACCACTGGGCCCAAAATATTCCAATTGAATGCAATCCACATCGCCGGATAACGTATAGCTTACGTCATCCGGATAAAGCATGCTTCCGTCTCCCTGCTCTGTTTCGGTCCATACTTTTCTCCGGATTTCAATTTGCCCCCGGCTCCCTGTATTCAGTTGCATATTCTCCCTGGACAGCGTAAAATTTTCACTTCGTTTATATGCCTGTACGGTGCATCTCAGAGTTGCTCCTGTTTGTGATGTAGCTGTCACATACGTAGATCCGCTATCGGTTAATACTTTCACAGATGTGCCTTTATTCACCAACCGAAAAGCACTCGTAGAAGTTGCTTCATCCATTTTCCATGTGACCTTCACCGGATTGCCGTAATAATCCGTAACCGTCGGCAGTTTCATGGTCGCTCCTACGGGGACTTCCATCACGGCATAATCTTTTCCATCCACATAGAGAATGTCCGTCGGTTCTGTAATCCGGATCGGCACACGTATGGATACATCGCAATACAGACTCCAAATGGTCAGTGTCGTCTGGCCGATTCGCTGAGGATAAAGGGTGTTTCCCTGCAAATCCGTTCGGACAATGGAACGGTCGTCACTGCAAACGACTATCTCTTGGCCGGAGACCGCTCCAAGTTCATCATAAATAATATAGCCGATGGTTCCGTTGTTGTTTATATTCACAGATGATTTGTTCAAAGGAACAACGATCTCGTCCACCGTGCAGGTGAATTCTTTGGGGAACCTTGCCGCCTTGACCTTAAAGCTGAATTGCGCCCCGTTTTCAAGGGTTGCTCTCAGTGTGCCGCTGGCAGCGCGGTTGGGCGTGATCAGGCCGTTCTCTCCGATCGTAAAATTCTGACCGTCTTGGGAGAAAGTGGCAGGATATACATTTCCCAGCTTATCCTGTACGGAAAGCTGGAAGCTGCTCTCCACATCCATATAAGGCTTCGGCCGGATCACGGTCAGTGCCCGGGGGCTGTCGGTCACGGTAATCGGGATCACTTTACTCATCCCGACCCCATGAAGGACCAGGTTGCAGACGCCTGCCGTCACACCGGTCACGCGGTTTCCCTCCAGAAGGGCCACCGTTCCCTCCAGCCCTTGCTCAGCGGGTTCGGCAATTTCCATCGTAATCCAGGCATCGCTTGGGAAAAGAATAGACACCTCCATAGACTCTCCGGCTGTCAGCGTCGTCTTCGGAATATGATACACCATATCGTCACTGCCGGACAAAACCCTGATCCTCACGGAGGAGTTGCTGCCGTCCGTGCCGTAGGCTGTGAAAGTCACCCAGCCTGGAGCAAAGGGGTAGAAAGACCATACCCTGCTGTCCCCGTCCCATCGGACGCAATCGCTTCCCTCGGTGATCGTCACCAGGGGAAGCGCCTCTTCCCCGTTGCTCTTTGCGCTCAGGGTAACGTTTTTGCCGACCACGGCGTATTCCTGCGGATAGGATAGCTCGACATTTTCAGTTTCTTCCACCACGACCACTTCAAACTGGCAAAGCTCCTGCTTCAGGGGATTGATGACATAGATTTTCATGTGGCCTTTGGAAATACCTTTGAGGGTGAGCCCGTCTTCACTGATCTGGACGAAGTTGTCATAGTATGCGCCTTTGGTAAACGTCGGCAGATTGTACATGGCGCCGTTTTCCAGCGTCAGGCCGGTGTTCACCGTTTCCCCTGCACGGAGGACAAAGCGCTCCTGAGACACAGAAGCCTTCGTCGCCAGGTCGTCCACCACCACGCTGATCGTTCGGATTTCCCTTTCCTGGAAGGTAATATGCAAATCGAACGTTCCTTTCTTTTGAAAGCAAACGTCGAACGTTCCGGTAACCGGCAAACTGGTGTTGATATGAGTCTTATCTGGCGTCTCTTCACTCCACGCTTTCAGGGCTTCCGGATCGCTGCAGTACGCATTAAAATGATAGTGGCTGCTGTACGGTCTCTCAAAAGGCAGATGGATCGTCTCCCCCAACCCCACCGTAATTTCATCCGCCACGTCGATCGTATAACCTATCTCTTCACCCGAAGCGGGGAGGACGAAGCAGATCAGCGCCATCAGCAGAATCAAGAAGTAACATTTTTTCACAAGATCAGCTCCTTTTTTTGAAACCATCTCGAGGGGACGTCCCCGTCTATCCTATCCAAATCCTCCGTTCTTCTATTATACCTCATCTTCCTTCATCCGGCTACCCCTTTGGCACGAAAGGGGGCTCCCGGGTCATGAACGGCGGGGGGAGGCGTCTTCCTCGCGGCACCAGGCGCGGAAGCGGCGGTGAAATTCGGCGCGGAAGGTGCGGCCCACGGGGATGAGGTCGCCGTTGGACAGCAGGACGTTCTGGGGCGTGCAGCGGCGGACGTAGCGGAGATGGACGATGTAGCTGCGGTGGCAGCGCACGAAGGCGTCCGGCGGCAGGAGCCGCTGGATTTCGTGGAAGCGCTTGCGCAGGGTGTACTGACCCACCTCGTCCGTCGTTTTGATCTGGACGTTATGGCCCAGGGCTTCGATGGACAGGATGGAATCCGCCGGCAGGCGCAGCGTCTGGGCCCGGGTCTCGATGAGGACGCTGTCGCGGCGGGACAGCAGGTAGCGCCGCCAGACCAGCTCCATGCACTCGTCGATGTCCTGCTGGGAGACCGGCTTTTTGAGGAAGCGGAGGGCGCTGACCGCGTAGCCCTCGTAGACATATTCGGCTGAATTGGAGATGAGGACCACCGGCAGGTTCGGGTCGAGCCGGTGAATCACGCGGGCGGCCCTCAGGCCGCTTTCCTCGTGCTGAAACTGGAGGCCCGTCAGCAGTGCGTCCATGCGGAGGCCCGCCTCAAAGCGCTCCATCAGGTCCTCGCTGGAGTGAAACACCGTCACGCTGACGGCGTGTTCCAGCTGACGGCCGCAGACCCATGCCGCAACCGCCTGCCGGAGCGCCTCGGCGCTGGCCGGATCAGCCTCGCAGATGATGACATTCATTGCCGGTTTCTCCTTCAGATCATTTTCACAGAGCATTTTCTCCCATGGGAAAGGGCGGCGGGGCTGTCCGGCCGGGGTTTTTGATAACAGTATAATACCCCCCCCCGAAAAAAATCAACGCCTGAAAGGGAGTATAATTGTAACAATTTGGTTCACCGCGCAGGCCGGTCCGTCTCGGAGACCTCCGGGGGACAGACCCCCAGCTCCGTCAGCAGCCTGGCCTCGGAAGAGCTGACGAAGCCCTCCTCCGGGATGCCGTCCGGCCCTACCTCGCACTCGATCAGGTCCAGCCGGTCGAAGACCCGCTGGGCCGTCCAGCCGCTGAAAAAGTCGTTTCCCCGCATCCGCTCTGTTACGGCGGACAGGAGGAGCATCGCGGCCAGCACGACGAACCCCATGCCCAGGGCCGCCCGCTCCAAGGGGCCCGCGCCGCTGGATGGGAAAAGGCCCGGCAGCGGGGCCGCTTCCGGCCGACGCCCCTCCTCCAGGGAAAGGAAGCGGGCCGCCGCCTCCAAGTGAAGATCCCGGAGCAGGCGCTTCGCCTCCTCCGCAGTCAGGGGCCGCCCCGCCGGGTGCCAGTGGGTGCGGCTCCATTTTTCCAGCCGGGAAAGCGGGGCCTGCCCCTCCAGGATCAGGAAACAGATCAGGGAAAAGATCGGCCCGTATTCCTCCGGAAAGCAGGCGCGCAGGTCGTCCAGGAAGCCCGTCTGTCTGCCGATCTGGTCCAGCAGGTAAACGCCCCCGAAATACAGCCGTTTCGCGGGCCGCGCCGCCGCGGCCCCGCCCTGGTGGGCGATGGTTTCCGGCAGGGGCCGACTGAAACGGGGGGAAGGGATCAGGTTCCCTTCCCCGTCCAGCTTGCCGATGCAGACGCGCCTGCTGCGGGACTGGCGCTTCTCCGGGTTCCAGTAATATTTGGACTCGTATACATAGGTCGTCCCGTTCTCCTTGTTTCGGACATAGACCAGCTTCAATGATCCGCTGCCTCCTGCTCCCTATTGCCTGCCGCTCGGCTCCTCGTCCTGCGCCGCGTTCACGAGCTGGCCGACCGTCTCATCCGCGGAAACTCCGTTCAGAAAATAGATCGTAAACCCATCATGCCATTCATAGGACACTTGTTTCCCAGATACAGACCGGTATACCTGCCGGCCGTTGACGAGGGTACTTTCCCCGATCCGTTCATAGAGATTCATTCGATCCCGCAAAAAACGGTCGTCGATGTACCATTCGATACTGTAGGTCAGCTTTTCACGATCCCGCTGCGCGTTTTCCATAACGACGCGAAAAGTAACGGCAGACGAATCTACCATAACTTGATAGTAATCTGGCTCCCACTCCGGCAAATCGGGCAGCGCGGCCCTTGGAGAAAAGCCCAGATATTCTTCCACTTCTCCCAGGTCGGCGGTGAAAAAGCCTGAAGCTCTCCCGTATCTTTCCAGCAATTCGGAAAGGGCCGCCCTGGAAACGCCCGTCACCCTGTCCGTATCCGGAGCAAAATCAGCCGGAATCGGCGGCTCCGGCTCTTTCTCCTCCATGGTTTCCTCTTCCTCCGACGTGTTTTCATTTACGCCCACCTGGAGGAAGCGGCGGAGCCACGCCTCCGCGGAAGGACCGGAAAGGGTCTGGACGGCCGGCCCCCTGTACCAGGTATAGGAAGGCTCCCCGGCGTGGACGTTCCGGAATACATCCCAGCCTTCGACGCGCCGGTATCTGCCCGCATGATCCCGCGTCAGGTAGCGGCCCCGGAAGCTTTCGTAATCCGACAGCCACGCCGCCTGGTAGATCAGCTCCCCGCCGTCTCCCAGGGAATCCGTCAGCTTGACCCGAAGGAAAGCGTTCCCCCGCTCCCGCGAAACGGCGTATTCCGCCTCCCAGCCCTCCATGACCGGCAGATATTTCTGGAGGGAAACGCCCAAATATCTCTCCGCTTCCCGCCAGGATACGGTCTTCAGGGCCTTCTCTGGATTTCCGGATCTGGTCACGGAACCCGCCGCTTTGCTGTCCGCGCCGGGGTTCACAAACTGTCCGATCAGCTCATCTATCTCCGGTTCGCCATGTAAGGTATACACCGCGTTTTTCCCGAACCAGACATAGAAGCAATTTCCGTAATTCGTGCTCCGGTAAACAGTTCGCCCGTTCACCATCAGATATTTTCCCGCTTCATCCTGTTCGATGTGATACTCCAGCCCTTCCGGTTCAAAAAACCAAGAGACGCTGTAGCGGATATTAACATCATATCTTTCCAAAGACCGGAAACGGCAGCTCAAATAAACTTCACTTTCAAAAACACCCGCATGAGTGTTCTCAAGCTTCCAGCCCTCCGGAACCGGCACGACGCCGCTCAGGGAAAAGCCCAGAAAGCCCTCCACTTCTTCGATCCGTTCCGATGAATAGCTGCGGAAAGGCGCATACTTTTCCATTGCTTTTCGGAGCATCTCCTCGGTGACGGGGTCCTCCTGCACCGGGTTCAGGCTCACGAAGGCCTCGGCCACCTCGTCCGCCGCCGCGCCAGTGAGCTGATATACCTCCGTCCCCTGAGACCAGGTATAGGAAACGACGCCCTGTTCTTCGCTTCTGAAAACCCTGCCGCCGCCGACCGTCACATACTCGCCTTCCCCTTCGGGCTGGGCGGCGTCTTTCAGATAATTATAGTCTGTGATCCAGCGGATGCGGTATTGCAGGAGGTCTTCCGCCTGCCCGTCCCGGCGGAAGAGGATGTCCAGCCGAATTTCCCTTTCCAGGTTTTCCGCGCTGTAGCTTTCCTTCCTCCAGCCCTCCAGGTCCGGCACGGCCCCTTCCAGGGAAAAGCCCAGGAAGGCCTCGATTTCCTCCTGGCGTTCCGTCTGGTAGCTGCTGCCGATTTCCCGCTGATTGATGGCCTCCGCCACGGACTGCATCGTAATCTGCTGTCCGTCAATCCGGTATTCCTGGCCGTCCGGGGTGGAATAAGGTTTGAACCAGCGCAGCTGAACGGACACCGTCCCCAGCAGGACGACCACCAGCACGGCCGCCGCCGCGATGGCCGAAGCGCGGACGAAGGTCCTTTTCCTTTCCTCCCGGGCGCGGATTTTGCTCTGGATCGACGCCCACAGGCGGTCAAAATAGCCTTCCTCCTGCGGCTTTGGCCCGCCGCTCAGTTCTGCCAGGAGGCCGAAGCACGCGTCGACATAGGACGTGTCGATGTCCCGGCTATCCTTGGCCAGCTCCGCGTCGATCATGCGGCGCAGGCGGTCCTTCAGCTCCCCCGCCGTGACCCGGCCGGACCGAAGGCTTTCTTTCAGTTGTTCAGCCCTCTGCTCCGCTTCGGAGAGACCCATAACGTTCCCCCTTCAATCAATAAGGTCCTGATGACGCCCAAACGATTCTAACGGAAGGAAAAAAATTTGGATCAACCCTGTTTCCCCTCCATATATACATAGATACTCAGATGCCAAAAAGATTCTGCCAGAACATAAATATTTTGCTGGCCTTGATTTTTTTGCGGAGCCTCGCCACGGAGGACTTGACCGCCGCCTCCGATTTCCCGCTTTCCTCCGCGATGCGGCGGATGGACTTGCCCTTCTTAAAATGCTCCGTGTAGGTAAAGCGCTCCTGATCGGTCAGGAGGCTGAGGATTTCGTCCTCGATCTCCTTGGCCGCCTCGCCGGCCAGCCACCGCTCGATGGAAGAAAGGGCCTGGTCCTCCCCCTCCTCCGCCTGACGGTCCATGGAATAGCCATCGCGCCTGCGGGCCCGCCGGTACTTGCGCAGGGCGTTGAGCAGGCGGTGATGGCAGGTCTGGATCAGCCAGCCCCGGGGGTTGGGATGGTCTTTCAGCGTTTCGTACCTGGAAAAAGCCGAAAGGAAGGTCTCCTGAACGCACTCGGCGATCAGGCCGTCATACTCCCCGGCGTACCCGACATATGCCCTGCAATGGCCGTCCAGCGTCCTGGCGTACAGGGTATACAGCTCCGTGATGAATTTGTCCCGTTCATTCGTTGCAGTCATAAAACCTCTTCAGCCTGGTAATAAGCAGCTTCTCCCCAATTAAGGAAGGGCCCTGCAGAAATCAAGCACAGCAAACCGGCCTATATTACCTTCAATTATACTACGAACCACCCCGTTTTTCCATCCGCGTCACGAACGGCAGATATATGGCACGAACAGACCCGCCCCACCTTCTTTCCCAAAAAACAAAAGCCGCCCCCACGAAGGCGGCGCGTGTTGGGATTAGGCATTAGGGATTAGGCATTAGGCATTAGACAGGGTGAGCGATTGAAAAGGGGCAGAGGAAAGAACGTGACAGACAGCAGGAATTACGCATTACGCATTACGAATTACGCATTCAGCTATTTACCTACTACCTCCTACCTACTACCTCCTCCCTATTCATTGTACTTTTCCAAAAAACTGTGCTCCACTCCCCCTTCCTTCCAGCCTGGAAAGGTGCGGATGTTGACGGTGTGGAGGGCGGCGAAGATGCGCAGCTCGATGTCCGGCTCGGTGGTCTTCAGGGCGCGGATCATCTCCTTGACCGCCTTGCGCTTGGAGAGGGCCTCGTGGTCCTCGCTGCGCTCGGTCATGCGGCAGGCGCAGCGCAGGAAGGACAGGCCGTTGTAGCGGGCCCAGGCGATCACGTCCTCCTCGAGAATGCAGTACATCGGGCGGATCAGCTCCATGCCGGGGAAGTTGTCGCTTCGGAGCTTGGGCAGCATCCCCTGGAGCTGGGAGCCGTAGAACATGGCCATCACCGTGGTTTCGATGACGTCGTTTAAATGGTGGCCCAGGGCGATCTTGTTGCAGCCGCGCTTTTTCGCCTCGGCGTAGAGGTTGCCCCGCCGCATCCGGGCGCAGAGGTAGCAGGGGTTCTTCTCCGTCCCGTCGGCGACGGCGAAAATATCCGTCTCAAACACGTCGATGGGGATGTCCAGCACGGCGGCGTTTTCCTCGATCCGCCGGCGGTTCTCCGGGCTGTAGCCCGGGTCCATCACCAGATAGGTCAGCTCGAAGGGAAAATCGCTGTAGCGCTGGAGCAGGCGCATCAGCAGGGCCAGAAGCATCGAATCCTTCCCGCCGGAAATGCAGACGGCCACATGGTCGCCCGGGGAAAGGAGTTCATACCGCTTGACGGCATGGATAAAAGGCGTCCACAGCTCCTTGCGGAACCGCTTGTGAACGCTGCGCTCGATCAGCTGCAGACGGGTCAGTTCGTCTCTCATATGGTTTCATTCTACTCCGATTCGATATGATTCATTCCTGAGGAGGGGGTGATCAGGGGGATACTTCCCCCTGATTCCAATCCGCAGCGGCGACATGTGCGGCGCGGGGTTATTCGCGCCTGGAAATTGAGCCAGTGGCTCAATTTCAGCGAATAACGGGCTGATAGACCCTGGGCAGGTATTTTTGCGAAGCAGGCTTGACCTGCGAGAGCAAAAATACTTTCCTTGCGGATTTGCCGCCCGGGAGTCCCGTAAGGGACGAGAGGCAAATCCGAGGGGCAGCGTGGGAGGGGGTTCTGAACGCCCGGAAATTGAGCCAGTGGCTCAATTTCAGTGAAGAACGGGCTGACAGGCCCTGGTCGGTGTCCCCCTCCCAGAACCTACGAAGCCGTCAGTCTGAGTAGGTCTTGGATGACTTCCGCCGCGATCAGCAGGCCTGCCGCCGCGGGGACAAACATAATGCTGCCGGGCAGGCTCCTTTTACCCGGGGGCAGGGGCTCGCCGTCCGGCAGGGGGGCGGGCATCCTCGGCGGCTCGTCCGACCAGACGGCCTTCAGGTGGGTGATTCCCTTCTTTTTCAGGGCCTGGCGCACCGCCCTGGCCAGGGGGCAGACGGAGGTTTTGCTGATGTCCGACACGCGCAGCCGGGAGGGATCCAGCTTGTTGCCGGCCCCCATGCTGCTGATGATGGGCACGCCCCGCCGCGCGGCCTCCTCCGCCAGGGCCACCTTGGCGGCCACGCTGTCCACCGCGTCCACGATGTAGTCGTATTCGGAGAAGGGGAACTGGTCCAGATTGTCCGGCAGGGCGAACACGGGGAAGCAGGTCACGGACAGGTCCGGGCAGATGGAGAGCAGGCGCTCCTTCATCACGTCCGTCTTGAGCCGGCCGATGGTCGCATGGGTGGCGATGATCTGGCGGTTCAGGTTGGTCAGGCTCACGGTATCGTGATCGATCAGGTCCAGCGCGCCGACCCCGCTGCGCGCCAGGGCTTCGACCGCGTACCCGCCAACCCCGCCGATCCCGAACACAGCCACGCGGGAGCGGCGAAGTTTTTCCATATTGTCCGCCCCGAGCAGCAGCTCGGTGCGCTGAAATTGAGAAAGCATGGGGACCTCCGGGGGCTGATTAGGGAATAGGGATTAGGGATTAGGTAGGAGGTAGAAGGGAGGAGGGAGGAGGTTTTTTGGTAGAGTGGAGAGTGGAGAGTTTTCGTTCGCTGCGCTCACAGAGTGGAGATGGAATATGGTTCCATGCTACTTCAATTCCACTTCAATGTCAACTTCAATATTACTTCAAACAGCTTGAAGAACCGGGGGCGGGCCTGAAAAAACGAACCCGGCGTGACATGAGCCGCGCCGGATGTAATGATATTTAGACAAACTCAAATCTGCACTCTGACTAAAAGCCTAATGCCTACTGCCTATTGCCTAATGCCTATTCCCTAATCCCTATTCCCCTTCCGTCTCCTCAGCCTCTTCCTGCTCTACCGCTTCCTGCTCCGCCGCTTCATCGGCCAAGCGTTCAGCTTCTTCCGCGGCCAGGCGGTCCAGGAGTTCGGCGGGGGTTTCTTCGTGTACGGCGGGGGTGAAGGCGATGTCCATGTCGAGGTCCAGCCATTCCTTACCCTTGTTGGTGTTCAGGAGATAGCCGTGCAGGCCGTCCGTGGTTTCCACCTCGGCCCAGCCGTTGTCCTTGACCTGCAGCACGGTCAGCGGGCGCAGGGTGGGGAACTGCTTGAGGCGGGTGCCGTTGGAGCGGTCCGCCGAGCGGATGTTGACGGTGGTGCGGCGTTCGGGATTATTCGGGTCCTGCAGGATGGATTTTTCCACCGGGCCTTCCCAGACGTCCCGGAAGGACAGGCAGTCGTTCTGCAGATAGCCTTCATATTTTCCCCAGCGGCAGAGGGAAAAAACGTCCCCCCGCTCGATGATCACCACGTACTGGCCGTCCGGCACCTTGGTGACGTTCTTGGCCTTGGTGCTGGCCGTCTTGTGCATCGGCAGGCTCTTGCTGCGCTGCAGGAAGACAATGGCGATCTGGTTGCCAAAGGGCGATTCGCTGAAGGACAGGGCGTAGGTACGGATGTAGCGGGTCTCCTTGACACCGGTCTCGGTAAAGCCGCACCAGCCAAGGCCGAGGCTCTTGATCTCGATCTCCGCGCCGTAGGGAAGGGCGCTTACCGGGTCCTTCCGCTCGTCAATGTCGTCATAGACGAAGGCGCCTTCCTCCGCGACGACCACCGCGGTGATCTTCCCCTTGACATAGGTCGGGGCCACCGCCTGGTCCGCCGCCAGGCAGGGGACACAGCACGCCAGGATCAGCCATGCCGCCAAAAGAGCAGTCCACTTCTTCAACATATAATCAGTCCTCCTTTCAGGACGGTACCTCTCTTTTCATCTTTATTTTACATGCAGAAACGGTTTTTTGTCAATTAAAAGATCAGACATATGGCCGTCTGCGGCCGGGAATCAGCGCAGAAAGCTGTAAATTCTATACCCCTGGTTAAACTCAATTTCGAGCGACATACTTCTGGTCTTTGCTCCGCGGGTTGTCCAGGTCCGTCATCACCAGATCTCCCGATTCGATCAGAGGCTTCAAATAGTTCCTGTAGAAACCGCTTCTGGACTTCAATCCGATGTGCTCCATCATCTCCCACCTGGTTCTGGGAATCCGGCAGAATAGCAGCAGGTTTTTGCGCTTTTCCGCCGTCCCGTCTTGTTCACCCTGATGTTCACTTTGATGTGCACTTTCATGTTCACCCTGATGTTCACTCTGAGCCCAGGAAACGCCTTTCCCCCAATTCTTATTTTTCAGGGTGGCAGACAGTATAAAATCGCTCAGTTGAAATACCGGTTCAGGGAGACCAGCCTCCGCCATGTCCCGATAAACACGGTCCACTCCTTCGCCGAGTTCCTTTACATAATCGTATTCAATCAGCAGCTCAATGATCTTCGGGTTTCTGGAAAAGTGAAATTCTCGAATATTGCTGATCCGGACAAGACCGGGCAGGATTCCGGGACTCTCCACCGCAAAGTGGTCATCGAACATTTTGATCTGGATTTCCGTGCCCATGATGCTGTAATCGCGGTGAGCAATGGCATTCACGATCAATTCTGTCCAGCAAAATTCCGGATATTCAGGAATGGTCTGGAATACCGCGCCATCGCTGAGCCGCGTATATTCGCGGATCTGTGTACGGACGAAAGCAACTGCCTGCTGCACTTGTTCCAGCAGCCGGCCGCTGAAGGTGACATCTTTGATCACATTCATGCGATCACCGACTTCTGCCTTGTTTCCTTCAAAACGGATAAACCGGATCCTGGCGCGGGGAAAGAAACGCTGCGGGTCTTTCCCGAACAAGAGCACGGCCGCCGTACTGATCTTTTCCTCACCGCCTATCTCCGAAACAAAGCCCTTGTTATGCCGGAGATAATAGGCTGCGTCTCCCCGGGTATATCCGATTTTCTTGCAGTAATCAAGAACATAGTCCAGATCAATGTCTTCGATCGTAGCGCCTGCGACCGTTTGGTCCTCGAAACGCCGGACGCCTTTTGCATAAACCAGTTGCAGCCGCTGTTCAAAATTGAGCTTTTTGCTCTTGTCTCCGACGCGCAGATAGACCTCATCCGCCTGATTGGCAACGACTTGTTCGTTGGGGAAAATGTACATCAGGAGAACATGATTGGGCCTGTTGTCTTTGTCCGTTACTTCTATCGTTTTCAAATCGGCTTTCACGCTTGGAATACAGAAATCAAAGGGGACACGGACGATCTCGTTGATTTGCTTTTCATAATCGTCGATGCCCGTGATCGTCCCATCGTCCTCAATCCCGAGCACGAGCCAGCCTCCGTCCGCGTTGGCCATGGCAACTATGGGTACGGCAAGGTCGACCGGCCTGATGCGGGCAGACTTCCGATCCATCATCTGTTTCTCTGTACTGAAACGCAGATCTTCGATGCTGTTCGGATCAAACATACGGCCGACCTCCTTGGCTTTAAATGTTCTGTTTCTTCTGTAGTATACCGCAACGGATTCCTGCCAGCAAGCTTTTTTCACGATCCGCCCGCCGTGTCAACCCGTAGATAATCCCTGCAAAGTTGACCAAAAACCGCAGGAAGGCAGGCCGGAAACCTTGACGCAACCAGAAAAAGAGGATAAAATGATAGACGAAAATAAGTGTTCGTGTCTGGTCGTCCGAAGGACCCCGGCACACGGCTACTCCCTACCGAAAGAAAGGAATACTGCCATGAATGTAATTGAGCAACTGTCTCTGGTCGGTCTGGTCCCGGTCATCAAGGTGGAGGATGCGAACGACGCGGTGCCGCTTTGTAAGGCGCTGGCGGACGGCGGTCTGCCGGTGGCGGAAATTACCTTCCGCTCCGACGCCGCGGAAGAAGCGATCCGCCGGGTGCACGCCGAGCTGCCCGAGGTCATCCTGGGCGCCGGCACCGTGCTGACCCCCGAACAGGTGGACCGCGCGATGGCCGCCGGCGCTACCTACATCGTCTCCCCCGGCATCAACCCCAACGTCGTCAAGCACTGCCAGGAAAGGGGCATCCCCATCGTTCCGGGCACCTCTTCACCGTCCAACGTGGAAACGGCCCTGGAGCTCGGGCTGGACACCGTGAAGTTCTTCCCGGCTGAAGCGGTCGGCGGCCTCAAGGTCATCAAGGCCATGAGCGCGCCCTACGGCCAGGTCCGCTTCCTGCCCACCGGCGGCATCAACGAAAAGAACGTAGGCGAATACCTCGCCTTCCCCAAGATCGTGGCCGTAGGCGGCAGCTGGATGGCCCCCTCCGACGCCATCAAGGAAAAGGACTGGGCCCGCATCGAAAAGCTGGCCCGCGAGGCGGTCGACCTGGTGCTGGGCCTGGAGCTGCGGCACGTGGGCATCAACTCCGGCTCCCCCGAACAGGCCATGGCGGACGCCAAGCGTCTGTGCGCCCTGCTCAACTGGCCGGTCAAGGACGGCAACAAGTCCACCTTCGCCGGTCTGGGCTTTGAGTGCATGAAGATGCCCTTCCGCGGCAAGAACGGCCACATCTGCATCGCCACCAACAACATCAAGCGGGCCCGCTGGCACCTGGAGCGCCGGGGCTTCACCTTCGATGATTCCTCCGATTCCGGCAAGGCCATCTACCTCAATGAAGAAATCGGCGGATTCGCGTTCCACCTGCTGCAGAAGTGATTCGGCCTGCAATCTGAACGCTTCACAAAGGACACAGTGCCTCAAACCATGAACTGAACCATCAATTGAGAAAGGATGATCTCCCATGCCCAGAATTATTACCTTCGGTGAAATTATGCTGCGTTTAAAGAGCCCCGGCTACGAGCGTCTGATGCAGAGCCCGGTGCTGGAAGCCACCTTCGGCGGCGGCGAAGCCAACGTCTCCGTTTCCCTGGCCAACTACGGGATGGACACCGCCTTCGTCACCGTTCTGCCCGACAACGACATCGGCCGCGCCTGCGCGCGGGAGCTCCGCGGCTTCGGCGTGGACGTGAACTCCATCGTCTATCAGCCCGGCCGCATGGGCATCTATTATCTGGAGACCGGCTCCGTCCAGCGTCCCAGCAAGGTCATCTATGACCGCGCGGGCAGCGCCATCGCCGAAGCCAAGGCCGACGCCATCGACTGGGAAAAGGTCATGGCCGGCGCCACCTGGTTCCACATCACCGGCATCACCCCGGCCATCAGCCAGGCCGCGGCGGACCTCTCCCTGGCTGCAGTGAAGGCCGCCAAGAAGCTGGGCCTGCACGTGAGCTGCGACCTGAACTACCGCAAGAACCTCTGGAAGTACGGCAAGACCGCCGACCAGGTGATGACCGAGCTGGTCAAGTACGTGGACACCGTCATCGCCAACGAGGAAGACTTCCAGAAGGCCCTGCTCCTCAAGGCCGAGAGCGCCGGCAGCGTCGAAGAGGGCGAGCTCAACCTGGACAACTACAAGGCCATCGCCAAGCTGGCCATGGAGACCTATCCCAACATCAAGCGGGTCGCTATCACCCTGCGCGAGAGCAAATCCGCCAACCACAACGACTGGAGCGCCTGCCTGTATAACGGAAAGGACTTCTTCGTCTCCCGCAAGTACCGCATCACCGACATCGTGGATCGCGTCGGCGGCGGCGACAGCTTCGGCGGCGGCCTGATCTACGGCCTGAACACCTATGGGGACGAACAGCAGGCCCTGGAGTTCGCCGTGGCGGCCTCCTGCCTCAAGCACACCATCCCCGGCGACTACAACCGCATGAGCGCTTCCGAGGTCGAAAGCCTGATGAAGGGCAGCGGATCCGGACGAGTACAGAGATAATAAATGGGAGGGAGATGTTTCTCCCTCCTCCCTATTTCAAACGAAAGGATGACTTCCGATGAACGCATTTATGGATCAGAACTTCCTGCTGGATACCGAGGTCGCGCGGACGCTTTATCATGAAGCGGCGAAGGACTGCCCGATCATCGACTACCACTGCCATCTGAGCCCAAAGGAAATCTGGGACGACATCCGCTATGACAACATCACCCAGGTCTGGCTGGGCGGGGACCACTACAAGTGGCGCCTGATGCGCTCCGCCGGGGTGCCGGAAAAGTACATCACCGGCGACGCCTCCGACTATGAAAAGTTCCTCAAGTTCGCCGAGGTGGTGGGCAAGGCCATCGGCAACCCGATCTACCACTGGAGCCACCTGGAGCTGCGCCGCTTCTTCGGCTACGAGGGCGTGCTCAACAAGAACACCGCCGACGAGGTGTGGAACTTCGTCAACGCCAAGCTCCGCAGCCCGGGCTTTTCCAGCCGCGGCCTGATCAACATGAGCAACGTGGACATCATCTGCACCACAGACGACCCGATTGATAACCTCGAGTGGCACGAAAAGCTGGACGCGGACAAGAGCTTCAAGGTCACCGTCCTGCCCGCCTGGCGGCCGGACAAGGCCATGAACCTGGAAAAGGACACCTACCTTTCCTACTTGGCCCAGCTGGAGCAGGCCGCCGGCATGAAGATCGCCAGCTTCGCCGACCTCAAGGAAGCCCTCTCCAAGCGGATGGACTTTTTCGCCGCTCACCGCTGCAAGCTCAGCGACCACGCCCTCAACTACGTCATGTACGCCCCCGCCTCCGACGAAGAGGTCGAGCGCATCTTTAAGAACCGCCTGACCGGCGTCCTGCCCAGCGTCCAGGAAGAAGCGGCCTTCAAGTTCGCTTACATGACCTTCCTGGCCAAGCAGTACCACGACCGCGACTGGGCCATGCAGCTGCACTACGGCTGCCGCCGGGACAACAACCCCACCATGTTCAAGGCCCTAGGCCCGGATACCGGCTTTGACTGCGTGGACAACTCCGCCCCCTCCACCCAGACCGCGGCCTTCCTTGGCTATCTGGAAGAGCGGAACAGCCTGCCCCGCACCATCCTCTACAGCCTGAACACCAACGACAACGCCGCCATCGACACGATCCTGGGCTGCTTCCAGAACGACGAAGCCGTCGGCAAGATCCAGCACGGCGCTGCTTGGTGGTTCAACGATCACCTGCAGGGCATGACCGAGCACATGGTCTCCCTGGGCAACCTGGGCTACCTGGCCGGCTTCATCGGCATGCTGACCGACAGCCGCTCCTTCCTGAGCTATCCCCGCCACGAGTACTTCCGCCGCATCCTCTGCCGCAACTTCGGCCACTGGGTCCGCGACGGCCTGTTCCCCGAGGATATGGACACGCTCAAGGAAATCGTCAGCGACATCGGCTACCACAACGCCGACAAGTATTTCGGCTTCGTGAGGAAGGAACTGTAAAACAAACTTTGATCGCATGGGGGTCTCCAGGGCTTATCAGCCCGTTCGTCGGTGAAAACAGGCCACAGACCTGTTTTCCGGGCCCTCAGAACCCCGCACCGGCGAAACCGCCGCTGCGGATTGGAATCAGGGGGAAGAATCCCCCTGATCACCCCCTCCGTCGATCGTCTGATACTCTAACGAATTCACGAAACTGAAATAGCTATAATTCAAGAATGGGCTTCCGCCATGCGGAAGCCCATTCTTGATTAGGTTTCAATGTTTTTATTCTGCCAGCTCTTCCGCCAGGGCGATCAGAGCGTCGTAATATGCGTCTTCGTTCAGATCCCAGACCTGGTCGCAAATGCTTTCCATATCCGTCCTTACCGCTTCGGCGTCGTGCGTCTGGATGTAGCCGTAGCTGGTAGCCAGCGGATCCAGCTGCAGGAAGATCCGGGCGTAGCCCTTGTTGGTATCGAAGGCGACCACCGTCATGTCCTCCATGGCGCCGACGTAAATCGGCTTCTCGGTGTCGACCTCCGCATCCTGCACCTGGTCGGTGAATTCTACGGTCATCAGAGCGGCGAGCAGAGCCCGGCCGTCCGGATCCATCGCGATTTCAGAGGCGGTCGAATAGCCCGCCATGAAGGGCCCCGTCCACCTGGGCTGGAAGAAGACCAGGTCGCTGAAGCGCAGGCCGTCGGTAGCATCCTCCGGAATGATGTCCACCGCGTCGGTCTCCGGCACGACGTCCATGCCATCGTAAAATTCCTCTTCGCTGGCCACCGGACCTTCGTCCAGCGCTTCGGCGCGGACACGGACACGGGGGCTGGGGAAGGAATACAGGCGGCGCAGATTGTCCAGCTTGGACATCGTGACCTTGCCGGAATCGTAATCCCACTCAAACCAGCTGGCGGTGCCGAGGTACTTGCCGCTGCCGTTGCGCAGGAGGATGTCCCCGTTCATGTAGGTGCCGGCGTAAATGGTATCCGGGGTGGGGGTGAACCAGGAGGCAGTCTTGTAATACTTGAGCACCTTCGGGTCGGTCAGGTCCTTGGGCAGGCTGCCGCTGCTGTCGTGCTTGATTTCGAGGTATTCCTTCTTATCGCTGTCGTATTTATAGATCTCCACCTGTTTGTGCTTGGAGTCCGGGATTTTCGTATCCGTGCCGTCATAGGTACCGTTATACAGGTTGACGACTTTGTCCTGAAGCGCCTGGGCCGTGGTCTTGCCTTCCTTCTGCGCCTTCTCCGTTTCCGCCTTGGTCAGCTGGGCCCGGGTCATCGCCAGCATCGCTTCGCGGTAATGATGGCCGAAGTAGGAGATCACGTAGTATTCCGTCTCATCCGTCTGATAGGTAATGTGGTAGCTGACGAGGCTCTTTTCAGCGTCGTTGCGGTAGAAGGCCACGCAGCGGACGATGTAGTTGCCCTCCGGGTATTCGGACTCCACCGCGCAGACGTACGTCAGGTCCATAAAGCCGCCGCACTCGGTCAGGATGGTCGAAGTATCCCAGTGCACCCAGGAACGGGAGCCCTCCATCTGCCCCAGGAAGGGGTCAAAGTTCAGCTTCACCAGGCCGGGGCCGGCGTTGTTCTGGTCCGGCAGCTCCAGGTCATAAGCGCTTTCAGGTATAAAAAGAACGCCGTACGCCGCGCTGGCGGGAACGGGAACCAGCGGCAGCATCAGCATGATCATCAAAAACAGACTGAGAAGACGACGCATGGATTTCACAGAGAATCCCTCGCTTTCCACTCGATAATACACCATCTTTATTATAACGGCTTTCTGAAAGATATTCAATACTTTTGAAAGAATTTGTTAAAATTATGTAACATATTCTTCTCTCCGGCCAGCCCTCAACGGGAGCCGCTCCGCTTTTCCAGGGTGGAAATCAGCCCTTCGCAGCCCTGGACGATATCCCGGTACGCCCGTTCAAAATCCCTGGTATACCAGGGGTCGCTGACCTCCCGGCCGGAAAAGCCCGCCCAGTCCATCATCAGGGAAATCTTTCCATCCGGGTCGCCGCCGTAGATGCGCCGCATGTCCCACAAATTTTCCTCGTCCATCCCGATCAGGTAATCGTATGCGTCGTAATCCCGCCGGACCGTCTGCCGGGCGGCGCGGGGCGGGCAGGGCACTCCGTGCCCGATCAGCACCCGCTTCATCGGCGGATAAATGTCATTCCCGATTTCCTCCGTCGTCGCCGCGGCGGACGAAAAGACCACCCGCTCCCCCAGCCCGGCCTTCTCCGCGAGATCCTTCGCGATCATCTCCGCCGCCGCGCTGCGGCAGATGTTGCCGTGGCAGATGAATAAGATTTTGGTCATAAGGGTTTTGCCTCCTGAATGGTATTCATATGCCCCGTTTTTCCGTGATTTGCGTTGCCTGCTGAAAGGCACATTCCCACCGATTTCCGGCCGAAATATGGCAATTGCAGCAAGATGGAGCAGTTAAAAGCAGTAAAAATAAAGCAAGGTGAGCTACTACTCACGGTTGTAATGACGTGACCGGGACAACATAGATCCCTGTTTTCGGATCGCGCATGACAGAATCGAGATGTCCAACGATCACGCACATATATTCCGGCTTTTTCTCCACGTTTTTATAGAATTTGCTGAGGCTTCCAATTGCATCCTGAATGCTCCCGTCGCTCAGTTTAATTTCAAATGCAGCATAGCCGCCGTCTTTGAATTCCACAATGGCATCCACTTCATCCCCTGAAGCATTGTCGCGGAAATGATACAACTGTCCACCCAAAACGTCAGCATAGATTCGCAGATCTCTTTCTACCAAAGCCTCGAACATCAGTCCAAAGGTCTCGTGATCATTCAGCAGTTTATCAACCGTTAAGTGAAGGCTGGCACAGCTGAGCGACGGATCAACCAAATGCCTCTTCGCCGATTTTCCGATCCTTGCGGATGATCTGTAATGAATGCTGAATGCTTCCTGATTTGCAATCAGGAACAGACTGTCAAGCACGCTAGTATAGTCCGCGATCGTAGCCCTGCTTTCAATCAATTCTTCGCTGTTTTCGTAATCTTCAATATCCCGAAGCAGTGTTTTATCGCCCGCCACTGTGGATTCGTGTCGTGCCAATGCATGTAGCAGCATGCGCATTTTTTGCGGACTTCTCTTTTTCGTCTGCCTTTCATGCATATCCATGGTGACAACCGCATCGATATAGCTTTCCGGAATGATCCCAATATCCTCTTCCGTCATATCAATGTTTTCCGGCCACCCGCCGCGAATGATCAAACGTGCTATCTCATCCAGCTCTACTTTCCTGACATATCCTTCATTGATCTCACCGACAAGCATCCCTGACAGTGACGCTCCACCGGAGGAGTCTCCTGATTCGAAAAGACTCATGGGATGCATCCTGACCGGCGCAATCCTACCAGTCCCTGTGTGGTGGACTTTGTTTTCGCCACTTTTCTTCCGCAAAGACGTGGAACCTGTCAGAATGAATTTTCCTTTCTCATGGTCACTGTCACATTCATGACGAACCGCATCCCATATCCCGGGGACGGCCTGCCATTCATCGATCAGTTGCGGCCGTTCTTTCATAAATATATACTTTGGATCTACGGCTGCCAGATTCAGCACACTTTGGTCTGTCACATAACTGACGCTGTTAGCGTGATTCAGACCAGTCCATGTTTTTCCGCACCATTTCGGGCCTTCAATCGAAATAGCACCAAATACCCGAAGATAGCGTGTGATTTTGTCATCTATCAATCTGCGCCGATAACCCTCTTTTGTCAGGCTCACATAATCACCCCCGCAGTTCGAATTGTAACACTTCACTTTACACTTTTCAAGTGTTTTGCTTTACACTTTTCCGGCTATTTACTTTTCACTTTTCAATCGATTCAATGAACACTTTTCAGTATAAACAAAACCGAAGTTTCATGCAAACTGTGGAGTCTTTCGATTAGAGAGATTTCTTCGCTTTCAATGGCCTTAGCTCCTCCGGCACAATAAATTTTCGGCAAAAACAACAGTGCAATGCTGTTTTTGCCGAAAAGTAATCCAACTGCATAAAAAGATTCCTCCCCATCAAAAGATTTGGGGAGGAGGTGCGCATGAAAGGTTACTGGACTGCTCTTGTTTTATCAGATATTTGCCCGGTCCGTGTCCACTATAGATCACAGCTTACCTGAAATTTCTTTCTTTCATCTTCTCCTTCTTCACCGCTCCTTTCTGTTTCCGTTTCCACCAGCCGGACCAGCTCGCTTGGCCTCAGGTCGAGGGCGTACGCGATGTTCCACAGGGTGCTCAGCTTAACCGTCTTCCTGCCGTTTTCCAATTCCGCCAGGTGGCTCCTCGCAATACCCGCAAGGCCGGACAGGCTTTCCTGCGTCATTCCCTTCTGAATACGCATCCGTCCAATGACTACACCAAAGGCTTTTCTGTTATAGGGCATTTTTTAATCCTCCTTCTTTTTGCTCCTATAACAGTCCATGTTTTTTTCGCGAAATAATAAGGCGCTGTGATGTCCAGCGCCTCATGATTCTCATATTTCACCGGGTTACTGAAACAGGATGCCCGGCATGATGGTCAGGCTGAACGGGACGCCTGATTTCAGCTGGTCGCCCTCGTTCAGGGTCATGAAAATCGTTGCGGGCTCCTGGCCCTCCTGGGGCGCTGTCAGCACCTCCCAAAGGATCTGGTTTCCTTTGCCTCCGTCAGAATAGACGGTCACGCTTCCCCAGTCCTCGCCCACGGCCAGACAGGTATAGATGTACCGCCCCGCAGGAATGTCGATGCCCGCCATATAAGTCCCCTTCGGCAGCTTTGCCGTCTTGCTGATCCCCCGCTGGACCACTTCATCATTTACTTTTTCCAGCAGGGCAGCGATCTCGTCGTTGGACAGGGACGACAGATCCATTGCTTCCGCCGCCGCGGCCGGAACCAGCAGCACGGCGATCAACAGCAAGCAGAGAAAGCGATAAAAAAATCCTGTACCCTTCATGAGAAACAACCACCTTTCGCAGTTTTGTTCTCACAGAATAACAGGATTTAGTGAATAGCTTGTCCTCTATAGCTTACAGAATGGTATCATTTAATCTGTATCACTTTTTTGTGGAGGCCAGATTAAAATGCGCTCATGGGTATTTCCACGTTTTTCGTACCATATTCTGGTCGGAATATGTTCTTTTGAAATTATTATTTTTTCTGTCTTTTCAAACCATTCATCATATGCTTCCTTTGTATCGTGCCATATTTCATCAGTATTACCAATCCGAGCAAACATTATTTCAACATTTTCAGCATTTCCATCCTCATTCATTTCAGGTACAGGTTCATCAAAATGGCGATGGGCCTTTATAACTTCCTCTTCAAATTGAATATAATAGACAATAGGTGCCTTGTTTCGTTGAAGAATATCAACTAAAGAATCAAAAGTTTCGTTATATATTCCCATTTCATCCAATCCTTCCGGTAAATTCAAACTCCCCATTAATAAAAGAATAAGCTCTATAGTGTTATCTCTTATAATCTTCACTTCCTCAATATCCATGATGTTATCCTTATGAAAATGTTCGTTTCGGCAATTTGCTGCATAATTCTTAAGCCATGATAATATGCACGCTTTTCCATGATTCGTTATATTCCAAATCTCTTCGATTTCTTCCAATAGCGCAATTAATGGAGTTAATGTTATATCAAAAGCACTTTCATATGACTCTTGAAACGGGACATGTTTTTTGTCCATGCCTTGTTCTCTGTACCTTTGCGTTTCTTTTTTAAGATTCGTTTTTAAATAATTGAATCCTCCACCTGCTTTTATCGACGCATTCTCATAGAGGCGAGACTTTAATAACTTTTGCATTATCTTATAGAGCAACTGCTCCATGCATTTCAAATAGCCACATACAACAGCAGTATACTCAAAGCTATAATTTCCATGTTTAAAGAGAGAAAATAGATATTCAGATGTTATAAAGCATTTTGCAAACCCTTCTGTACCAAGTAATATACGATAGCCTTTATTAGTGATTGCTTTAACTTGTATTCTGTCAATGTCTGTTACTGAATCAGAACTTTCTTGTATAAGATCTTTCATCGTTTGGTCGAAAATTCTTTTATTACGTCCAATAAAGTGATAAACACTATTTTTTAAATCAATCTTGTCAAAATCCCTTTGTACTGATTTCTTGAAGATATGCATATATGTCGGTGCCGAGACACGGATCGTTTCAAGTCCTATTATGCGTCTAGCCTCTTTGATAGCTTCCTTGGCTTTTTTCAGAAACAACTCGTATTCATTCTCTGACAAGAACATTAAAAAAAACTCTTTCAGGGAAATATATGTTACTTTTTTCAGGAAACCATTAGCTGGTTTATTATCTATCTGCCTATATAACTCTAAGTTTTTTTCATCCCATTCAATTATATAGATCTTACTTACCAATCTGCAAAACCGTCGAAACTTATTGTTGTTTAATTGGCTTTCAGAATACTTTATTGCTATTGGTCTTATACGCCCAGAGATAGTAAATTGGAAGTACCTTGATTCCTCATAATCATAGTTATCAGCAAGCACTGGATAAAACTGATTCCGCTTCATTTCTGAAGCATCTCGGGCAATATGTCTTCCAGAAATGTTAATCAAAGAAATCAATATTGGGTTTACCAATGATTCTCGTATTGCTACATTTATAAATCTCGTTGCCGCTACATTTTCTCTGTATTCCTCACTCTGAGGGTTAAGTAAAGAAAAGTCAATATGCGCATAATGCAATGACTGTATATAGTGTTGATCCTTATTGAAGCTTTTCCTAACTTGATGCAAAAATAGTTGCACCTGGTTATTTATTATTTTTAAAGCTCCGCTTTCGGTATTTTCACTCATATGCATCTCCTTTGTCTTAAAACCAAAAATGACGCACAGCGAAAACGCCGTGCGTCGTGTCCAAGGTTAGGCGTTTGTAATAGCCACAACCTTCTTGCCAGCTTCAGACAGGACTGCGATAATCGCAGCGATCTTCCCCAGGCAATCCAGGACACGGATGATTTTTTCATCCATGGCACTTCCTCCTTTCTGTGAGCGAACAGCCCAACGTTGTAAGAAAGCACTTAGTCCTGGAGACATAATTATTTTACCATATAGCCTCTGTTTTTTCAACTACTTTGATATTTACCCGCAGTTGAATGGTAGGCTATATCCCCTTACTCCACCGTCAGGGAAGAAAGGATCTCGCTGACGGCTCCGGCGTCGTCCTGATCCCCGGCCAGAACGATGACCGTGCCTTTGACAGCGCCGATATGAAATTGTACGGTTTTTCCATCCCGTTCGGCTTCGGTGGTCAGCCAGAGGGCGCCGCTCACGGTTTCCTCTTTCAGCTGATCCTCCTTTACCCCGGCGGAGGCGGCGAAGGCGGAGCGGTTAAAAACCTGCGTCGTCAGCTGGTCCCGCGGATAACCGGCGGCGATATAGCGCTCCTGGGCCGCTTTGCCCAGCTGACGCCAGACGTCCATCGTACTCAGGGAAAAGGAAGCTTCCCCGTTCGTAAAGGAAGCGCTGCCGCCCGCGCAGCTCTGCAGACGCCAGCCCTCGGGCAGGGGGAAGGAAAGGCCCGTTACGGGGTCGTCGAATATGCCGCCTTCGGCCCCGTTTTCAGCCTCCCGGGCCGCGGCGGCTTCCGCCTGCGCCCGGTCCGCCCGCGCCGCCTCGGTGATTACCGGCTGGTCTTCCTTGGGCACGGTGCCGTTGGAATCCGTCACATGGGCGTTTTGACACATGGCGTCCACCACGCCCATGCCGCTCAGGACGCGGCCGAAGGCGGCGTAGCTGCCGTCCAGATGCGGGGCGTCCGCGTGCATGATGAAGAACTGGCTGGAAGCGCTGTTCGGATCGGAAGAGCGGGCCATGGACAGGACGCCCCGCTCATGCTTGAGGGGATTGTCGACGCCGTTTGACGAAAACTCTCCCTTGATGTTGGTCCCGCTGCCGCCGGTCCCGTTGCCCAGCGGGCAGCCGCCCTGGGCCATGAACCCGGCAATGATCCGGTGGAAGGTCAGGCCGTTATAAAACCCGCTGTCCACCAGGTTCAGAAAGTTCTTCACCGTCTCCGGCGCGGCCTTTGGATCGAGCTCCAGGTAGATATCCCCGTACTCCGCCACCCGCAGCACCACCACCGGGTTTTCCGCGCCGGCTTCCGCGCATCCGGCAGAGACAGCCATGGTCAGCGTCAGGAGGACCGCCAAGATTCCCGCAAAAATTCGCATCGTTCCAACATCCTTTCCGCCCGGGTCGGATCCCCGGACACACAAAATCAGATCGTGAGGAAATTATACCATCCTCCCCGGTCCGGCGCAATCCGTGACAGATGTTTACCGACCCTGCTTTTTGCCAAATGGAAAAGGGCCGCCGCGGAAAATCAACCGCAGCAGCCCATGGATCAGTTCTTATTCAGTTCCTTCAGCCAGCGGACGGCCATATCGATCCATTCCTGGCATTCCGGGTGGATGTTCGGGTTGTCCGGCGCATAGACCTGGTCGCTGCCCAGGGACATGCCGTGACTGCCGCGCTGCCAAAGGTGCAGCTCGAAGGGGACGCTGCTGGCGCAGAGGGCCGAAGCCAGCAGGAGGCTGTTTTCCGGCGGGACGCTCTGGTCCTCCCGGGTATGCCAGAGAAACGTGGGCGGCGTATCGCCGGTGACAAACTTCTCCAGGGAGACCTCCTCCGCCAGCTTTTCGGCGTCCTCCCCCAGCAGGTTTTCGATGGAGCCCCGGTGGGCATACGGGCCGGAGGTGATCACCGGGTAGCATAGGATCATGGCGTCCGGCTGGCAAGCCTCTCCCTTCATCATCTGCCGCCATTTAAGACCAATATGGGCCGCGGCGTGGCCGCCGGCGGAAAAGCCCAGCACCGCGATTTTGTGCGGGTCGCAGAGCCATTCCTCCGCGTGGGCGCGGGCATAGGCGACCGCCTCCGCGGCCTCCCGGAGCGCTTTGGGATAGCGCGACGGTGCCACGGAATAGCGCACAACGGCGGCCTGCACGCCCAGGGCCAGCAGGCGCAGAGCCACCGGCTCAGCCTCCCGGTCGCTGCGATAGGCATAGGCGCCGCCGGGGAAAATCAGGATCAGGGGTCTTCTTCTTTCCGGCTCCACCGCCCGGTTGTCCGTCAGGTAGGTTTCCAGCTCCACCCCGGTTTCGGGAAGGACGATCACTTCATGCCTCATGCATTCACTTACCTTTCCATATCATTCAGAGAAATCAAAGCAGGCCGACCCGTCAGCCGTGCCCCATGCAGGCATAATCCTCGACCCGCCAGTTTGGCGTCATGCGGACGCACAGGGTGGTTCCCGTTTCTTCCCCTTCCTCCGTCAGTCCGATTACCTCGAGATAGCTGATCGTCCCGTCGCCGAAGGAACCGATGTTTTTAACGGAGCTTACGTTCAGCTTCGGGTTGACCGCGCGCAGGAAATCCAGGATCGGCTTCGTGATTTCCTCGGGCAGTTCATCCGGGAAATCGGGCATTTCCTCGTTTCCCTCAAAGCCGGACTCCAGAAACAGGTCCAGCAGCAGGCCGTCCTCCGTCAGGGTCACATAGCAGATGCCGCCCTCCGTATCCAGGCGGACGTTGGCCCAGTCTCCGTCCATCGTGGTTTCCAGATATTTGACGGTTTCATAACCGGCGGCCTGCAAGGCTTTTTCCGCCATCTGGGCGAAGGCCGCTTCCTGCTCCTTACTCAGGGTTTCTTCCTTCGGTTCGGGCTTCTGCCAGGCTTCGGGCGGCACGACGCCATAGTCCTTGGGGTCAAAGAGCTTGACCTTACTCTCCCCATACTGGGACAGGTCCGCGTGAAAGCGGATAGTCAGCGCCTGATCCTTTGCCACGTAGTCTTCGTTATACCCTTCTTGATCCTCCACTGATTCAAGCTCCTCGGCGGTATAGCTGACCAGCAGGGCGGAAAGCTCCCCGGAAAGGCCCGTCAGCCGGCCCTGTTCGTCCATTTGGGCCAGGACGGAGCAGTCCTTGAGCCGCACGTCCTTGGTGGCGTAGAAGATCGACTGCACCTGCGTCCAGCCCTGGACGGAGAAAGCGTCCCACGCCTCCGCGTCGATGCCCAGCAGCCGGCGGCCCGCAAAGCGCAGGCCCAGGTTCGCCAGGATGTTGAGGATGCCCGGGGCTTCCCCGTCTTTGAGCTCCAGCCGCGCTTCCTTTTCGCCGTTTTCCTTTTCCGTCACGGAAAGGGTTGAGCCGAAGAGAGGCTCCATCTGGTCCGCCGCCACCCGGGAAAGGGCCAGCAGCACGTCCGCCATGGCACTGCGCCGGAGCAGGGTGTCCTGCTTGGCGTCCGAGCCCTCCCGGTACAGGCCGGGCTTCAGGGCCTCCATCACGTAGATGTCCCATCCGTTCTGGATGACGGTAAAGCCGCTCTCCAGGTCCTTGCGCCAGGGCCGAGGCGTGAACAGCTTTTCCTGCCAGAAGGAGTTTTCCCCGTCCTGCACATAGGTGATTTCAGCGGTCTTGATCCGCTCCCCGTCCAGGAAAATCTCCGCGTTTCCCTTGACGGTCACGTTGTTCGTATGAAACGCAAGCCGCTCCGCCGCGTCAATGAACGGCACCAGCGAAGATTCCGCAACGGCCGTCAGGCACAGGGCCAGGGTTAGAATCACAGCGGTCAGGATTTTAGCTTTTTTCATCGTTTTCTTCCTCTCTTTATTTGCTATTGATATTGATGATACCGGTTCTTTTTTCAGCCGTGCCCCAGGCAGGTATATTCCTCGATCCGCCAGGACGGGGTCAGACGGATGGACAGGAGTATGTCGTCCCGGTTCACCGTCGTCCCGATGACATAGACGAAGCTGTTTTCCCCGTCGTCCAGTTTTTCAATCACCTGCAAATCCTGGACGTTCAGTTCCGGGTTGGCCTGATGAAGGAAGGACAGAATCTGCTGTTTCAGATCGTCCGGACAGCTTTCTTCGCCATAGTTCCCGTCAAAGCCTCCCTCTTCGAGAACCAGCTCCAGCAGCAGGCCGTCTTCCGTCATGGTCTGGCGGCAGGGGCCGTTTTCCGCCTCAAAGCACAGGGAGACCCAGCCGTCATTCAAATAAATATCTGTCCGTTCACCCGCCTCGATCCCGGCGGCGCGGCACAGCTCCCGCCCGCGCTGCTCCAGCCGCGCTTCCTCCTGGGCGGTCAGCGCTTTGCTTTCATTTTGCCAGTGCAGTTCGTCCAGGAACATGTCTTTGCGGGATACGGCTTTCAGGCCCGTTGGGTCAAAAGACGCCACCCTGCTTTCTCCGTACCGGGAACCCGTGATGTCGAAACGAACCGTCAGCACCTGTTCGCGTTTTTCGAACCATTGCCAGATGCCCTCATCAATCTGGACGGAGCCTTCCTCGTTGTCCGGCAGCCGCCGGTCTTCCTCTGTATAGTAGTTCAGCCGGACGGACAGGTCGCCGGACGCGGATGCCAGCCGACCGGAAGCGTCCAGCCCGATCCGGGCGGATGCGCCGAGGAATGTCAGATCCCTTGTTTCACAAAGGATCCGCTGTGTTTCGGTTTCCGGTGGCATCTGAACCTGAAGGGCGGGGAGCGGAACCGTTCCGATATCTCCGTTAATCCCGAACAGCCTCTCTCCGATCCATCGCATCCCCAGATTGGCCAGGAAGCTCAGAAGCTCCGGGGAATGTTCCTCCTGAAGCTCCAGCTTCAGTTCCCTGGAACCGTCTTCTCTCTCCTCCAGCGTGACCGCGGATCCAAAGAACGGCTCCAGCTGGACGGCCGCTGAACGGCTCATGGCCAGCAGCAGGTCCGTTATGGGAGATCGGCGGATCAGGGTCTTTTCCGCATTGCTGTATCCGTGCCGGTACAAGCCCGGATGTAGGGTTTCCGTTACAAAGATTTCATCCCCGATGATTTCATCCACGTACTGAACAACGGTGAAACCGCTTTCCCGGTCCGGTCGCCAGTCTTCCGGGGTAAGGAGTTTTTCCTGCCAGAAGGAGTTTTCCCCGTCCTGCACATAGGAAATCTCCGCTGTCTTGAACCGTTTCCCGTCCAGGAGGAATTCGGCTTTCCCGGTGATGGTCACATTGTCCGTCTCAAAGGCGAGTTTTTCTGCCGCGTCGATAAACGGAACCAGAGAAGATTCCGCGTGGGTGGAAATGCAGAGGGTCAGGATCAGCAGAATGGCGAAGGCTGCTTTTGTTTTATTCATCAGACCGTTGTTTTCCTTCCGTTGTTGTTGTCAAGGGCAAAATGGCCGCCGGGAACGCTGTTGCAGCCATTTTTTACCTCTCTATATATAACGATCCGGTTTCTCGTTTTGTTGCAGGATCAGGGGGTTTTTCTTTTGTCCCGCCGGTGGTTCATGACGGAACGGCTGTCAGGAAACGGCCCAGGCTTTCCCTCAGCTTACCGGCACAGTACAGCGGCAGGTTCAGCAGACGATATCTTTCTGTTCCGCCGGGAATAAATGCTTTCTTTACAAGGATCCGCTGCCAAAGTCAACCTAATTTTGCGCCAATTTACTGCCAAAGTCAACCCAATTTTCAAAATCCGCTATCAAAGTCAACCCAATGATGGTTCGGGCCCGGAAGGTTCTGACGGAGCGGCCCGGATCCGCAGGTGAAGGAAGGGCTTATTTTTTCATCATCCCCCGCTCGATCTGGGCGACCACGGCGTACAGCACGCCGGCCACCGGCCAGATGATCCAGCTGTTTGCCCAATCTTTCGTCCAGAAGCTGTAGGCGAGAAAAACTGCTGTGGCCAGGGACCAGTAGGCGCCGGACAGCCAGCTTTTGGGGGTCAGCTTGGTTTTGCGGGTATAATCGCCCTCTTCCAGGAGCTTCTGGTAGCTGCCCCATTCGATGCAGACCCGTACGATCAGCCAGACGCCGGCGGCGCACATCGCCAGCATCACGCAGACGCCGATCCCGGCCAGCAGGTCGTCCTGGGTGAAAATGCCTGTCAGGATCGGGATCACGCTCAGCACGCACAGGATGATCCCGACGGTCAGTCCGGTCGTAAAGGTACGCTCAAAGGCTGCCCTGCGCTCCTTCACCATCCCGGTGACGCCATACTCCGTGTCGATGGCTTCTTTTTCCAGATATTCGTAGCGGGACAGGCGCAGCCCGCTCGTGACAAAGAGAAAGACAGCGCCGGCGGCCAGCAGGATCAGCAGGATCAGGCCGGCAATGCCGCCCTGGTCGGCGGACAGGGGGATCCTTTTCTGATCGCCGAGAATGGAAAGCAGAATCATGGGGATCGGCGAAAGGATGCACAGCAGCACGCCCAGGGCGATCCGGCCGGAAGACACCCGGGCAGCATCCAGGTAATCGTTCGCTTCTTCCATGCTCACCCAGCGGACGCCGGCTTCTCCCCTGTCGGCCGCTTCCCGCGCGGGGACGAGGGCTTCCGCCCCGATCTCATCCTTCAGCAGGTAGTCCGTGCTGACACCGAACAGGTCCGCCATCGCGATCACCTTGGCAAGGTCCGGGACGGACTGGGCTCCTTCCCACTTCGACACGGCCTGGCGGCTGACGCCCAGCTGCCCCGCGAGCTCTTCCTGAGACCATCCGTTCTTCTTCCTCAAATCAATCAGCTTGTCCGCGAAAATCATGGTTTTCGTTTCTCCTCGTATTATAGAGTAGTAGTTTATAGAGCTCCTCTCCAAGAGCTTGTGCTACACTGCTGGGGATGCTGTGGATTGGTATGTGTCT
>OCTW013392297.1_pt1 | contig 54705 bp, 39 predicted proteins | sample 1539671 | NCBI WGS metagenome assembly OCTW01 (sample SAMN02144230, study PRJEB22623) | gut metagenome | biome: sheep rumen | host: Ovis aries | place: New Zealand | reverse complement strand
GACACCGCAAATTCACTATTGTCCAAACTCCTAAACTCCCAAACTCCCAAACTCCAAGGGACAGACAGGACTTGCGGAACTTAAATTAGTTATTCAACTTTCGCTGCTCTGCTTGCTTCAGTTTTTGAGGTGAGTGGTGAGAGGAGAGAGGTGAGTGGTGAGAGGAGAGAGGTAAGAGGTGAGAGGTAAGAGGTGAGAGGTGAGAGGAATGCGGGCAAGCCCGGAATAGAAACAAGAAAAAGGAAGCGAAAGAGGTGTCCTCTCACCTCTTCCTCCCTAAACAGGGAGGGCTGGGGAGGGTCTTGAAGCGGAAGAAGTATTCTCTTACCACTCACCTCTCACCACTTACCTCTCACCTCTTACCTCTCACCTCCCACCTCTCACCTCTCACCTCTCACCTCTCACCTCTCACCTCTAAAGACATTGCCCATCCTCGCTCAGCCAGTGGTCAATGAGCTTGCGGGCGATGGACAGTTTTTCGGGAAGCCTTGGAAGGTTGTCGCGGCGGAACCATCCTGCGTTCGACAGCTCTTCCTGCTGCAAGTGGATGGAGCCAGAGACGTAGTCGGCATTGAAACCCACCATAAGGCCGCAGGGATAGGGCCAGGGCTGCGAGTCGAAGTAGCTGATGTTCTTGATGGTGATGCCCGTTTCCTCCATCACCTCCCGCTGCACGGCCTCTTCGAGAGTCTCGCCTGTTTCCACGAAACCTGCCACCAGACCGTAGAAATCGCCCCTGAAATTGCGCGCCCTCACCATCAGAATCTCGTCGCCGCGATGGATAAGTACGATGACGGCTGTTGCCAGCTGGGGCCACACTTCCTTGCCGCATTGCGTGCATCGTTTGGAGATGTTGGTGTGCATTTTCATGGGAGCGCCACACACGCCGCAGAAGCGGGTGTTGTCGTCCCAATAGAGAATCTCCTGGCATTTTCCGGCTTTCAGGTAGAGGTCGTGCGGCAGTTTATAGTAGGAAGCGCGCAGAGGCGACGTGGCAGGACTGTCAGCGCCCGTCGGCAGGGGCTGCGACGTCCTGTAGGTTTTCACGGGTGTACCGTCGGGCATGGGGTCGATGTCGTGGATGGTAGTCCACGGCTTGGTCTCCGTGGGCGGCTCTTCCTGCAGCGGTATGGTGAACGTTCCGTCGGGAAGAGGCGAGAGCAAGAGCTCATTGGGGCAGAAAACGAACCAATAGGATTTCATGATGCGTGGTGCTGCAGCACCTAAATGAATGGTGATGATGATGGATAACGGGTGATGGAATTCAGTTGCGGAGCAGACGGTCTATCTCTTCAAACTGCTGTCCGAGGTTCAGGTTGAGGTAGATATTGTAGAGGGCGGTGGCCCATTTGTCCTTGTTCTCGGGCCGCAGTGCCCTGTAGGTCTCCATGTAGGGCTTCGCTTTCAGGTAGTATTCCTGCTGCTGTTTCTGCTTTTTCTTGGCCGGTGTTGTTGTCTTTTCCATCTCGAAGGCCTTGTTCAGCCATGCAGCTCCGGCGTTGTAGTGTGCGTCGGCGGCCGCGTCGTTGTGTGCGATGATGGAGTCGCACACGGCAATGCAGTCGTCATAGTGTCCCATGTTGAGAAGGATATTGCTCTTGGCAATGAGGAAGAGCTCGTCGTCGGGTGAGGCGTCGAGAGCCTGGTTGGCGATGTCGAGGGCTGAGTTGTAACAGCGCAGACTGCCGTAGAAGTCGATGAGATGTGTGAAGAAATAGGGCGAAGTCTTGTAGCGCAGGAAGCCTTCGTGGAGGGTTGACACGTATTTGGCGGTGTCTTTCTGCTGCAAGTATGTCTCTGAGAGATACTGCAATGTGTTTTCCAGATGCACGGAATCGCGTTTGGCCAGTTCGGCATGCCTGAGTGTCTTGGCCGGACATGCCAGTTTGTACCCGCAGAACAGTGCCCAGTAGGCGGCCACAGAGTCGGGAGCATAGTGGTAGGCAGAGAAAAGAGGCTGCTGTCCGCAGGCAAGATAGTCGTTCATGAACGTGTAGCCCTGCTCGAAGTCTTGCTTGCGAATGAACCACGCGCCGCCGTTGAACAGGTTGCGGCGGTATTTGTTCAGGTAGGCAGCGTTCTTGCTGCGGTATCTGATTTTCACGCGGCCCTTCTCATCGGGCTGTGCGTCGAGCGAGTCGAGTGCCTGATGTTCACGAAACATTCTGAGGGCGAGACGGAACACGGCCGCCGTGTCCACTTTCTGCCTGAGATACATCTTCTCGTTGCTCTGCTCATACTGCGCCCGCAAGGCCTCTGCCAATGTGGCGTGTATCTTCATGTTCTGCTGGTTGGCCGTGTCGGCGAGCAGCTTCTGCATCATCTGGTCGGCCTTGTCGAGGTTCTTTCCACTTTTGATGTAGGTCTTGGCCTGGGCAATCTCCTTTTTCTGTGCGCAGATGGAAGAACAGCAGAGCAGGGCGATGGACATGCAAACGAACAGTCTTTTCATAGCCTGAATAACAATGCTTTTTATTTGTAGGGTGTATGGAAGGCTAGTGCCTCCATGAAAAAGAGAGGCGGGATGCGGGCAGTTGTGCTGCCGCATCCCGCCAGTTGTTTGTCAGCAAAGATGCTGTGTTTTCTTATTTGTCAGCCTCGGCAGCCTTTGTTTTGGCGTCATCTTCACCGTAGAGCTGCGAGTAGGCAGACCAGCGATTGTAACCCCAAGGTATCATCTTGTCGGGGTCCAGTTCCTTGGTGCGGTCGAAGTGCTTGATGGCCTCTTCCATCATGCTCTTGAACTTTGCTGGGTCAGCATCGGAGAAAGCCTGAGCCTGAGCGCGCACGCAGATGGCATAGTAGTAGTGAACCACGGCGTTGTCTTCCTTGGCGTCGATGGCCTGCTTCAGGTATTTGGCAGCCTCAGCAGCGTTGTCCTGGTCCATGTAGTACATACCCTTGTCGGCCAGAGCCACGAAGTTGTTCGGGTTCTTTGCCAGCACATCATCGAGGAAGCTCAGAGCAGCGGCCTTGTCGCCCATGCCCATGTACATGTTGTACACCTTCTCCAGGATGGTAGCGTTGTCGCTGTGCTGCTTGAAGAGTTCCTTCACGTTAGCCAGATATTTCACGGAGTCCTCGTGGTTCTTCAGGTCGGCACCGAGAATCTCAAGCTTCAGGGCCAGTGCGTTCTCAGCCTCTGCGGGGTCATTCACAGCCACGTCGCAATACCTAAGGGCCGTAGCCATGTCCTTGTCCTGATAGGCAAAGATGGCGGCAAAGCGAGCAACCTGTCCGAAGAACGGCTGCTGGAATGTGCGGTCGCAGTCCTTGAAGAGGGGAGCGGAGTCAGAATCGACGAACAGTCCCCAGAACTTCTTGGCCTCGGCCTGGTTCTCATTGTTGAGGGCATCCTGTCCGGCGTTCACCAGCTGCTGGCGTGCCTGCCATGCGCGCTGAGCGTTCTTGGCGGCGAATTTCGGAGCCACCTTGCCCTTTTCGTTGGGCTTCTGGTCGTACTTGTCGCACTCCATGGCGGCCATGACTGCGTTGTAGGCTGCCTCGTTCATGCCGGCTTCGTCCACGGGCTTCGTTTCCTGACCCATCTGGGCTGCCGTCTGGTTCCAGGTCACATTGGTGCTCTCCTTTGTGAATTTGTCCATGGCCAGGTCAACAAGCTTGTTGTAGGCTGCGGCTTTCTCAGCATCATTGGCCAGCTGTCCCAGCGAGTTCATCACCAGGTTCTGAGCCTCGTTGAAGTCCTTGGCCTTCTTAATAGCCTTTAAGGCATCGCTGTCGCCAGCGAAGGCGCATGTGGTACCCAGTACCATCAGTGCCAGAATCATGAATTTTTTCATAAGCTTTTTTATTAAAAGGTTGTTGTATTTTTTTTCTCTTCGACTAATGTTGTTCAGAATGGTTTAATCCTGACCATCCTGAGGTTCCTCGTCAGCAAAGTCAACGATGGGTGTAATGCTGTTCTCTTCTTCGTCTGCATTGTTCCCAACTTCGGCATTGCCGGTGCTGTCGCTGGTCATGTCCTTGCGGATGGCATCGTTTGTCTGAGCCCATTCCTCACGGCTTTTCTGCTCCACGATGGCCTCCAGTTCGGAGCTCATCACCTTGCACACGCTGGCTATGACGTCGTTTTTCTTCGTCAGGTTGATGAGTCGCACACCCTGAGTGGCACGTCCCATGATTCTGCAGTCGGCCACGCCGAGCCGGATGACGATGCCGCTCTTGTTGATAATCATCAGGTCGTTCTGGTCGGTCACGTTCTTGATGGCCACCAGTCGTCCCGTCTTGTCGGTGATGTTGAGTGTCTTCACGCCCATGGCTCCGCGCTTTGTCTTGCGGTAGTCTTCCACGCTTGAGCGTTTGCCATATCCGTTTTCGCTCACCACCATGACGCTTTCAGAGGCGGCATCGTTCACTACGATCATGCCAACCACGGCATCGTCGCCCGATTCGTCGAGGCGCATGCCGCGCACACCTGTTGCCACGCGTCCCATGGTGCGCACGTCGTTCTCGTCGAAGTAGACGGCGCGTCCGTTGCGATTGGCAATGATGAGCTCGTTGTGGCCGTTGGTGAGGCGCACGTCAACCACCTCATCGCCCTCGAGGATGTTGATGGCGTTCACGCCGTTTGCGCGAGGACGGCTGTAGGCTTCCAGACAGGTCTTCTTCACGATACCCTTCTTTGTGGCAAACACCACATAGTGCGTGTTGATGAAGTCCTCGTCCTCGAGGCCCTTGCCGCGCAGACGCAGGATGTTGTTCACGGTGTCGTCGCTCTCAATGTTGAGCATGTTCTGTATGGCGCGACCCTTGGAGTTGCGGTCGCCTTCGGGTATCTCGTAGCACTTCAGCCAGTAGCAGCGGCCCTTCTTGGTGAAGAACAGCATGGTCTGGTGCATGGTGGCGGGATAGATGTATTCGGTGAAGTCGTTGTCGCGTGTGCGAGCGCCCTTGGCGCCGACTCCTCCTCTTGCCTGCTCGCGGAAGTCTGAGAGCGGGGTGCGCTTGATGTAGCCCAGGTGGCTGATGGTGATGACCACAGGGTCGTTGGGGTAGAAGTCCTCGGCGTTGAACTCGTGTTCGTCGGGCACAATCTGCGTGCGGCGCTCGTCGCCATACTTCTCTTTCACCTCCTGCAGCTCGTCCTTCATGACCTGCTTGCAGCGCTCGGGATTGTCGAGAATCTCCTGAAGGTCGGCAATCAGCTTCATCAGGTCGTCGTATTCCTGATGCAGCTGGTCGACGCGCAGACCGGTCAGCTGGCTCAGTCGCATGTCGACAATAGCCTTCGACTGCAGCTCGTCCAGGTTGAATCTGGCTTCCAGGTTGCGTTGTGCGTCGGTGGGCGTCTTCGAGTTTCTGATGATGTGCACCACCTCGTCGATGTTGTTCACGGCGACGATCAGTCCTTCCAGAATGTGGGCACGCTCCTGTGCCTTCTTCAGGTCGTATCTGGTGCGGCGGATGGTCACGTCGTGACGGTGCTCCACAAAGTATTTCACGCATTCCTTTAGCGAGAGAAGGCGTGGTCTGCCTTTCACCAGCGCGATGCAGTTCACTGAGAATGTGCTCTGCAGGGCGGTCATCTTGAATAGCTTGTTGAGTATGACGTTGGCGTTGGCATCCTTCTTCACGTCGATGACGATGCGCATTCCCTGGCGTCCCGACTCGTCGTTGGCGTAGGAGATTCCTTCCAGCTTGCCATCCTTCACGAGGTCTGCGATGTATTCAATGAGCTGGGCCTTGTTCACTCCGTATGGAATCTCCGTGATGACAATCTTGTCGTGCGTCTCATGACTTTCTATCTCTGCCTTGGCGCGCATGACGATTCGTCCACGTCCGGTCTCATAGGCATCCTTCACGCCTTGCAGGCCATAGATGTAGGCGCCTGTGGGGAAGTCGGGTGCCTTGATGTATTCCATCAGTCCCTCGGTGTCTATTTCGGGGTTGTCGATGTAGGCGCAGCAGCCGTCGATGACCTCTCCCAGGTTGTGGGTTGGTATGTTTGTGGCCATGCCCACGGCAATGCCGTTGCCGCCGTTCACCAGCAGGTTGGGCACCTTTGTGGGCATCACGCTCGGCTCCTGCAACGAGTCGTCGAAGTTGTTCTGCATGTCCACGGTGTCCTTCTCGAGGTCGTCCATGATGTGTTCACCCATTTTCGAGAGGCGGCACTCCGTGTATCGCATGGCGGCAGCAGAGTCGCCGTCAACGCTACCGAAGTTTCCTTGCCCGTCGACCAGGGTGTAGCGCATGTTCCAGTCCTGTGCCATGCGCACCAGAGCGCCATAAACCGAGCTGTCTCCATGGGGGTGATACTTACCGAGCACCTCACCGACCACGCGGGCGCATTTCTTATAAGGTTTGTCGCTGGTGTTGCCGATGCCCGCCATACCGTAGAGTATGCGGCGGTGAACGGGTTTGAATCCGTCGCGCACATCAGGGAGTGCACGTGCCACGATCACCGACATAGAGTAGTCAATATACGAGGATTTCATTTCCTCCTCGATATTGATCTTGATGATTCTGTCTTGGTCAAATGTCTGATTTTCGTCCATTACTAATACTTAAATCACTTATGTTCTCAAAATTCTTAATTTACTTTAAAATCGCTTCTGAGGCCCTTTCCGCGCGCTCTGTCGCGTTCTGGTTCTCATAAACGGAGCAAAATTAGTGCTTTTTTTGCACATGGGCAAATATTCGGAGTGAAAACATCCTAATTTTAGCTTAATTTGCATTGTTTGCGGCCGTTCTTTTGCCTTTTCTTCTTTGCCGGCTGCATTCTTTCAATCCGACAGCCCGCTTTTTCCGTGTTTTTGTGTCGCGTGAGTCCGTGCGCCATACTACTCGAGTCTTTCCGTCAAACTACTCGAGTCCGCCCGCCAAAAAACTCGAGTCTTTCTGCCGTCGGGACTCGAGTCCTGCAAAAGAAAGCTTCATCGAGGACTGCGCTTTTGAGTACTAAACACATAATAATCAGTGACTTAAGCCGATAATCTGGGGCTGCAAATCTACACGTTTTCACATCTAAACATCACGAAAGGAAGATGCAGGTTAAATTGATGGAATGCGAAACAAAAACCAAATAAATTTGGTGGTTCAATCACTTCTTCGTATCTTTGTGCCCAGAATATGGAAAGAAAAATGATCAAGAAAGCCGTTCTGTGCGTGGCCTTTGGCGTGCAGGCCCTGTTTGCTACGGCACAGCAAATGACCTGGAACAGCCAGTATCAGACCTATATTGACCAGTATCGCGACCTGGCCATCGAGCAAATGTTGCGCTATAAGATTCCTGCCAGTATAACGCTGGCGCAGGGAATCTTCGAGAGTGGGGCGGGAAGGAGCCGTCTTGCCACACAGGGGAACAACCATTTCGGCATCAAATGCCACGGATGGAAGGGGCGCACCGTCTATTTCGACGACGATGCCAGCAATGAATGTTTCCGGGCATACGCCAATGCGAAGGAGAGTTTCGAAGACCATAGCAAGTTCCTCGTTCAGAACAAGCGCTATGCAGGCCTTTTCAAGCTGTCGCTGACCGACTATAAAGGCTGGGCCCGGGGACTGAAGGCGGCCGGCTATGCTACCAATCCCTCGTATCCCACGAAGCTGATCAACCTGATAGAGCTGTACAAACTGTATGAGTATGACCGCGCCCACGGCTACGACAAGTTCATGGCCGACAACTCGGGAAAACGGACGGCGGGTGGCAGCGACGGTTCGCTCCACGCCATACATATCTATAATAAAAACTATTTTTTACAGGCTCGCAAGGGTGACACCTTTGAGAGCATAGGCCGTGAGATAGGCATCAGCGGTCGCAAGATAGCGAAGTACAACGAGCGCGACTACGACAGCCCGTTGGTGCCCAACGAGTTGATATGGCTGAAGAAAAAGCAGAAACGCGCCGACGAGGCTTACGAGGGACGACCACATCGTGTGAAGGCAGGTGACAGCATGTATGGCATTGCGCAGTATTATGGCATCAGGCTGAAGAGCCTTTATAAGATGAACCACCTGAAAAGCAGCTATGAGCTGCACGTGGGCGACCTGTTGCGCGTGAGATAACTACGCAAGAAAGCACAGAGCCTTTAGTCTTGCTGCTCTTCCTCGGCAGCTCCGCGCAGGATAATGCTGGTGGCGCCGATGGTGAAAAGGGTGCCGTCGGCAATGACACGCCGTTCGCGGTCGCCGAGCAGTTGGTTGTCTACGAAGGTGCCGGTGTTGCTGGGGCCGTCGCGCAATACGTATTTGAGCCGACCATGTTTGTCGCGGCTCACGTTGACAACGCAATGGGTGTTGTCAACACTTGGGTCTACCGTTTCGATGGGCGTATTGATGGGGTTGCCTTTCTGGTAGCGTCCAATCACGTTGTCGCCCATCTGCAGGGGAATGACCTGCTTGTAGTGGAACACGTTCTCGATGACGATGAGTGCGCCGAGCTTTCCTTCGCCCAGCCTCTCGTCGGGGTTTTCCTCCTTCTGCCTGTTATGCAGCTTTGACACGCCCATTCTGATGCCGAACTGCTTGCCGCATTGGGGACAGGCAAAGATGAGGCTCTGGCCCTGCGTGTACTGTGTTTCGTCGAACGTGATGTAGTTGTCACATTTTGGACATCTCACTCTTTTCATGTCTTCCTGTTCAAAAATGAAAAGCCCCTCCTTGTGGTGGGAGGGGCTTTAGATGATATGGTTGCTTACTTGACTTCTAAAATCCATGCCTCGCGGAATTCGGGATTGCTTCGCAGCGTTGCCAGCGTGTTGTAGGCTTCGTTGGCATTGGCGTAGTGCCCGTAGACCACTTTCCTTGAGTTTCCTTTCTTTTCGAGCACACCGCCCTCGGCGAATCCCTTCTGGCTGAGCTGGCCTACTAAATGGTCGGCTCCTTCGCGGGTGACTCCGCTGGCCAGCACGATGCTCCAGTAATGGGTGGAGGTTGCCGGCTGTTGGGTGGCGGCTGCTTGTGGCTGGGTTGCCGGTGTCGTGCTCTTCACCGTGGGCTTGGCACTTGGCTTGGCGTCGACGACGGGCTGCTGGCGGGGCGATTCCTTCGGCGATATGAGGCTGGTGAGCGCCGTGAGGTCGAAGTTGCTGAGCTGTACATTGCCCTTGTCCGACCCCAAAGGTGTCGTGATGAGGAAAAACGCCAGTATAGCTGCGGCGATGGCAAGGGCGTTCCGTAGCACGCTGACCGGTATGCTGATGGTTTCTTTCCCGTCTTTATTGCCGGTTTCGAAACTGTCTTCAGTCTCTTCGGCCGCCTGATTGTCGGCGAGTGTCCTCACCTCAGTGTGGGCAAGGGCGGGACGGAGCGAACTGATTGGGTGCACCTCGAACGAGGAGAGACCATAGAGCTCTGGCGTGAGGATGCCGGCCTCGCAGGGGGTGAACTCATAGTTACCCTCTTCGTTGAGCACAAGTGTGCCGATGTCGGCCAGCTCGTAGAACCCTTCATCCTCTATCCTGTGCTTCATCAGCTCCACTTCTTCCTCGATGCGTTCTATGGCATCGGGGTAGCTCAGGTCATAGGCCTCAATGTAGGAGTGCGCCAGAAGATTGTCGTTCAACGTCAGCTTCGGGTTGAAGCCCAGTGTGCGCTGAGGCGGCAGGAACTGGTTGTCCGTGTCGTCAAACCGAGCATCCACATGGTGAGCCATGAAGCCTCCCAGGCCGGGAACCGTCACACAGTCGTTGCTGAGCAGCAGGATTTCTATATGTCTGTCAATCTGAATCACGATGCAAAATTACGCCTTTTCGTCGTAATAACCAAATATTTTCTATCAGAAAAGCAAAAAATATGTTTTTTATCGCTCTCAATCGGAATATTATTGTTACTTTTGCAGAGCGCACAAGATGCTGCACCCAGTGCGACAAGGTGCTGGAGAGCGGTGCTTGTTGCGTCATCCTGATGCGAATGAGAAATTGCTTCTACATATTTATATTATGCATGGTTGCCGTTGCCTGTCAACAAGGCAGCAAAGAAAGCACGCCGGTTGTGCCCGAGGAAGACATGCAGGCCAAGCAGATGCTGCAGGGCATCTGGATGGATGAAGACGAGGAAGCGCCGTCGTTTCGTGCTGAGGGCGACACCATCTTCTATCCCGATACCACCAGTCTGCCTGCACGTTTCGCCATCATCGGCGACACGCTCTTCATCTATGGTGCCCATACTTCAAGGTACCCCATTGTGAAACAGGCGGAGCATATCTTCCAGTTCAAGACCCAGGATGACGAGGTTATCCATCTGGTAAAAAGCCAGAATGCCGACGACATACACTACTTTGACCACTGCAAGCCAGTGGCGCTGAACCAGCGGCAGACTATCAAGCGCGACACTGTCGTGTTTGTTGCCAACGAGCGTTACCATTTCTATGTGCAGGTGAACCCCACGAAGCAGAAGGTGGTGAAGCAGGCTCTCAACGACGACGGGCTGGAAGTGGAGAACGTGTACTACGACAACAGTATCCGCTTCATCCTGTTCCATGGCGCCAACCGTGTATATCAGCACGACTTCCACCGCGAGGACTTCCAGAAACTTGTGCCCCGTGAGGTGCTGCGTCAGTGCGTGCTAAGCGACCTGGTTTACAGTCGTGCCGACACCGACGGTGTGCGCTATGTGGCCCAGCTTGCCATACCAGACAGCCCCAGCAGCTATGAGGTGGAAATCCTCGTGAGCTACCAGGGCCGTATGTCTATGTCGTTAGTGTCTGGCGTTCCAGACAATGCGTCCTATTGATTTGCGTTTCGTCTTCGCGACAGGTGTTATGAATGGTTTCAGACGTTCAGCGTATCGTCTGCAACTCCTGTACTTCCGAACTTCTGTAACTCCAATATGAGAGTTATTGGTTTCTGCGCATCGGACGATTCTTCCTCATTTCCTCCATCTTTTTCTGATAGGCGTCATACTGGCTTTCCGTCATGATGCCCTTCAGTTCCTTGTTGTATTCGTCCATCTTCTTTCTGAATTCTTCCATGCGCTGCTGCCTGTCGCCGTCCATGCGCTGCTGTGGACGCTGAGGCTGAGGCGTTGCTGCGGTCTGCCCATCTGTCGGCGGCTGCATCCTTTGGCGCTGATCCTGTCCGCCGCGCGGGCCACCTGGGCGTCCGCCGCGTGGGCCATGGCGGAACATGTCCGCATATTTCTCATTCAGCACTTTCAGCTTTTCTGCCTGTTGGGCATCGAGTCCATACTCCTTGACCATCATCTCTGTGTGGTCCATGCGTTGACGTTGCTGCGGCCTTTCGGTCTGAGCGTTGGCCGTGGTCAGCGAGAGGACCAATGCCATCGATAAAAATAACTTTTTCATTGTCTTAACTATTTATATTTATGAATGTAATATGTATGTCGGATATCTTAGCTTTCGAAACACAATAGTAAGACCTTCCGGGCGGAAAGTCGTTTAAAAGCGTGGCCGATTGTTAAGTTTTTTTCAGAGGAACATGGCCTTCTATGTTAAAACCTGTTGAACAAAAGAAGCGGTTTCCCTTCGTGAGAGAAACCGCCTAGCTATGCTTTAAAGGCCGCAGCCTTCAGGACGATCAATACATTCCAAACTGATGGAACAGGGCAGAGAGTCCGTAGGCTACGATGGTGCTGACGATGACGCTGATGAGGCCAGGCATCATGAACGAGTGGTTCAGCAGGTATTTGCCGATGACCGTCGTGCCCGACCGGTCGAAGTTCACCGTAGCAATGTCGGAAGGATAGTTGGGGATGAAGAAGTATCCATAGACCGAGGGTAGCACACCCAGCAGAATCCAGCCCTCAATGCCCAGCGAGTAGCCCAGCGGAAGCATGGCCACCACTACGGCGCCCTGTGAGTTGATGAGCACGGAAACGAGGAAGAAGGCGATGGCGATGGTCCACGGATAGGCCGAGACAAGGTCTTTCAGCATGAGTTTCATCTCATCCATGTAGTTGCCGAAATATGTATCGGCCAGCCAGGCAATGCCGTAAATGGCGACCACTGCGACCATTCCCGACTGCCAGACAGCTCCGCCCACAGCCTTCTTGGGCTTTGCCTTGCAGAAGATAATCATCAGGGCGGCGGCCGTAATCATCACAATCTGGATGACAAGGTTCATGGCCAGCGGCTTCTTCACGACCTCTGTGACACCCTCGAGCACTACACCCGACGCTGCCAGTTGCTTGGCAGTCTCCACGACTCCGCCTTCGAGCGTAATCTCAGCGGGACCTCCCTTCACGGCTTGTATCGTATCGTAGGTGGGAAGAATGTTTCCGCCGAACATCTGTACGATGGAGAACATGACGATGACGGCCAGTGCGATGAGGAATACATACACGGCGTGCTTGGCATCGGAAGTAATCTTCTTGTCGAGCGTAGTAGCCGAACTACCATAGATGTACTGATACTGTGCGGGGTCTTTCAGGCGCTCCTGGAACTGCGGGTCCTTATCGAGGTCCTTGCCACGGCGATAGGAAGCGGTAGCGGCGCAGATGAGTCCACAGAGACAGGCCGGAATGGTGACCATGATAATCTGCAGGTTGTTCACGTGGAAGCCATTGCTGCCAGAGATAGACGCGAAAGCAACGACGGCAGCAGCGATAGGCGAGCAGGTGATACCAACCTGTGAGGCGATGGAAGCCACACCGCAGGGACGCTCGGGACGGATGCCTTTCTTCAGCGCGATGTCGCAGATGATGGGCATCAGCGTGTAGACCACATGACCAGTTCCCACCAGAACGGTGAGGAAGAAGGTGGTGATGGGGGCCAGGAACGTGATGCGGTCGGGATGCTTGCGCAACATCTTCTCGGCAATTTGAATCATCCAGTCCATGCCGCCCGATGCCTGAAGCACGCCGGCGCAGGTCACGGCTGCGATGATGATGTAGATCACGTCAGTGGGAGGCGTGCCGGGTTTCAGTCCGAACCCGAAAACCAGAAGGGCAAGGCCAATGCCGGAAATGGCACCCAGTGCAAGACTGCCGTAGCGAGAACCCACCCAAAGAGCCAGCAATACGATGCAGAGCTGGACAATCATTAGAATACTCATAGGTGTTAAATTTTTAAATAGTTATGTTATGTTATTATTCTGTTTCAGCATAATTTGGTACAAAAGTAGCAAAATAAACTGAAAGACAGGTCGTTTTGTAGCGTTTTTTTTCCTTTTAACCGAAAAACTTCGTGTTGTGCTCGGACACACTTGTTTGATGTAGGTCAAAAACGCGAGCCTTTCAACAAAAAAACTTCCTTTCGAGCGTGTGTATTCATTCTTTCGTGTTAACTTTGCATTGTCAAAAGATGACTGACGCGCATATCTCAATGGAAGAGAATTAGAACTAGGTAAAAGATGCTTTTCAGTGATAACGTATTAAAAAGATAATAGGAAAAATTGAGAGAAAAAAAGCGTAGATTTTAGAAACAAAATAAAACGGCAGTTGCAGTGAATGCAATTGCCGTTTGCCGTTTTTGGGTAGCATGATGCCGCCCCACGAGGCGGCATCATGCTATGAGAAGACGAGTTCTTGCTTTTCGGGGTCCTTGTCGATGTGGATGGTGTCGCCGGCTTTCACCTCTTCGTTGAGCAGCCTTTCGCACACACCGTCCTCGATGTAGGTCTGTATGGCGCGCTTCAGCGGGCGTGCGCCGAACTGTACATCGTAGCCCTTCGTGGCCACAAATGCCTTTGCCTCTTCGGTCAGTTCGATGCGGATGCCCAGGTTCTCCATCCGCTTGTAGAGCGCTTTCAGCTCCACATTGATGATTGTCTTGATGGCCTCGAGGTCCAGCTGGTCGAAGGTGATGATCTCGTCGAGTCGGTTCAGGAACTCCGGCGCGAACTGCTTGCTGAGACTCTTCTGAATGATGCGCCGTGCATATTCCTTGTCTTTCTCGTCGGTTGCGTAGCCAATGCCGCCGGCATTGAATCCCACACCGCGTCCAAACTCCTTCAGCTGGCGTGTTCCGGCGTTGGATGTCATGATGATCACCGTGTTGCGGAAGTCCACCAGACGCCCGTTTCCGTCGGTCAGGCGGCCTTCGTCGAGCACCTGAAGCAGCATGTTGAACACGTTTCCGTGGGCTTTCTCAATCTCGTCGAGCAGTACGATGGAGTAGGGATGGCGGCGCACGCGCTCGGTGAGCTGTCCACCTTCCTCATAGCCGACATATCCCGGAGGCGCACCCACCAGTCGCGAGGTGTTGAAGCTCTCGGAGTATTCGCTCATGTCGATTCTGATAAGTGCGTCGGCACTTCCAAACATCTGCTCGGCCAGTTTCTTGGCCAGGTAGGTCTTGCCCACACCGGTGGGTCCGAGGAACATGAATGCTCCGATGGGATGATTGGGGTCTTTCAGGCCCACGCGGTTGCGCTGGATGGCCTTCACCATCTTGTCGATGGCCTCGTCCTGGGCAATCACCTCGGCCTTGAGCCTTGCGCCCATGTTCTTCAGGCGCAGCCCCTCGGCCTCTGCCATGCGCTGTACGGGCACGCCCGTCATCACGCTGACCACCTCGGCCACCTCCTTTTCGGTGACGGTCTCACGGGTGTCGGAGTCGCCCGACGTCCATTTCTCCTGCAGTACCTGCAGTTCCTGCTCGAGCGTTGCCTGACGGTCGCGATAGCTGGCTGCCAGTTCGAAGTTCTGGTTCTTCACGGCGGCCTTCTTCTTCTCCTCCACGAAGCTCAGCTCTTTCTCCTTCTCCATGATCTCTGGCGGCACGCTGGCATGCTGCAGGTGTACCTTTGCGCCCACCTCGTCGAGTGCGTCGATGGCCTTGTCGGGGAAGAAACGGTCGGTCACATATCTGTCGGTCAATTTGACACATGCCAAAATGGCATCCTCGGTGTAATTGACGTGGTGGTGCGCCTCGTAGCGGTCCTTGATGTTGTGCAGTATGGTGATGGTCTGCTCGCTGTCGGTCGGCTCCACCATGACCTTCTGGAAGCGGCGCTCCAGTGCTCCGTCTTTCTCGATGGAGTTGCGATATTCGTCGAGCGTGGTGGCGCCGATGCACTGTATGGTTCCCCTTGCCAGCGCTGGTTTCAGTATGTTTGCGGCGTCCATGGAACCAGGCGTGCTGCCTGCTCCCACCAGTGTGTGAATCTCATCCATGAAGATGATGATGTCGGGATTCTGCTCGAGCTCCTTGATGAGCGCCTTGAGGCGTTCCTCAAACTGTCCGCGATACTTGGTGCCAGCCACAATGGCCGTCATGTCGAGGTTGACGAGTCGCTTGTTGAAAAGGACGGGCGACGTGCGGTGTGCCGCAATCATCTGTGCCAGCCCTTCCACGATAGCGCTCTTGCCCACGCCCGGCTCGCCGATGAGGATGGGGTTGTTCTTCTTCCTTCGGCACAGTATCTCGGTGACGCGCTGTATTTCTGCCTCACGCCCCACCACCGGGTCGAGCTTGCCTTCCAGGGCCGCTGAGGTCAGGTCGGTGCTGAAACTGTTCAGCACGGGTGTCTTGCCGTCGCCTTTGCGGGTGCGTGTGGCGGTGGCGTTGCTACCGTCGTTGCGGGCCTGTCCTTTGGCGCCCTGCTCGGTAGCCTCGTTGTCAACTTCTTCCTCGTCGTCGGTGAGGTCAATGCCGTTTCTTGTTGTTGTCGTCTTGTTCTCGTTTGAGAAATAAGACAATGCATCTTCGTAGTTCATGTTGTTAAATTCCAATACTTCTTTAGCGCCGTTGGCCACCTGGTCGTGCAGGATGGCCAGCAGCAGGTGTTCCGCCTCGACGGTCTTCTTGGTCTGCATCCTTGCCTCGAGCACCGCCAGTTTCAGGATGTTGCTGGCTTTCTCGTTGAGCACCAGTTCGCTGGTGTTGATGGGACGCATGAGGTCGTCTTCGCGCACTTTCATTTCCAATTCCGTCTTCATCGACTGCAGATTCATGTCGAAGTTTATCAGCATTTCCCTGACCGGCCCGCGCTTGTCGCGCATGAGTCCGAGCAGCAGATGCTCGGGCCCTACCGACCTGCTGGCCAGACGGGCAGCCTCTTCCCGGCTGAATGCCAATATCTGTGAGACGTTCGGTGAAAACTGACTTGCCATATATTATTCCGTTTCCTTCTTTTTGCCTTATTATTTATTCTATAATGTGTATGCGTATATTGATTCTGCAAACATCATGCCAAATGCTGTCGATGGTGTCGCGCCGGTCGCCCTGCCTTACAGGTGGCGGGGCTTGTCTTTTCCTTTTTCTCATGGCTGTATAACACGCGTGTCATACACCTTTCCGCGTCTTTTGATGTTTCCCCGTGTGCACCTTTCCGCGGCTTCTGTCTCTATGCGCTGGTCATGCTTTCGCTCTTCTGTTGTTTTGTTGGCAGATAAATGTTGTTTTCCCGCCAGTTTTTTATCATTTATCTGGCGTCTTTTTTTCAGTTGTCTGCCAGATTGAGGAGTCCGCGCGCCATACTACTCGAGTCCGTGCGCCATACTACTCGAGTCCGTCCGTCAAACGACAGCAGTCCTTTCGGCGTCGGGACTCGAGTCCTCGAAAGGAAAGACTCAACGAGGACTGCACTTTTGCGTCGTAAATCCGTCAGTATCAGTGACTTAAAACGTAAAGACAGAGCCTCTTAAAAAGCCCTTTTGTCAACGCCTTTCGTCGAATTCTGCCAGCATGGCAGCCGCTTTCTGCAGGTCTTCGGGCGTGTCTATGCCCACCGTCTCGAGGTCTGTCGTGGCCACGCGTATCCTGTAGCCGTTCTGTAGCCATCGCAGTTGTTCCAGGCTTTCTGCCACTTCGAGCGGCGATGGTTTCAGCAATGTGACGGCCTGCAAGACGTCGCGGCGATAGGCATACAGTCCGATGTGCTTCAAGAACGTGTGGCTCGCTATCCACTCGCTGGTCTCCTTTCCGCGAACGTAGGGTATGACGCTGCGGCTGAAATAGAGGGCAAAGCCTCTCAGGTCGGTCACCAGTTTCGGACTGTTGGGGTTGCTCAGCGCCTGGAAGTCCTTGTCGGTGGTGAACGGTTTTCCCAATGTGGCTATCTGCGTCTCCGGGTCATCGAAGCAGCCAATGGCAGCCTCGATCTGCGACGCGTGTATGAACGGCTCGTCGCCCTGTATGTTGACAATGACGTCGGCGTCGGTGCCGATGATGCGTGCCGCCTCGGCAATGCGGTCGGTTCCGCTGCGATGCTGGTCGCTGGTCATCACGGCCTTTCCGCCGAACCGGCAGACTGCCTCGCGGATGCGCTCGTCGTCGGTGGCCACGTAGGCCTCGCCAAGCGTCGCAACCGCCTTTTCATACACACGCTCGATGACCGTCTTGCCGCCCAGCATGGCCAGTGGCTTGCCAGGAAAACGAGTGGAAGCATAGCGCGCCGGAATGATGGCCACGCATTTCAGTTGGTGTTTCATCATGCTTGTTTCCTTTCCTCTTTTTCGATGAATTTGTGCGCAAAGATACTAAAAAATATGAATTCTCAATTATGAAATATGAATTAAGTGAAAAAAGTTTTGCCAAATGGCAGATTATGCTTACTTTTGGAGATAAATTTTAAAAGGATTATCGTGAAGACAAAGATATTTGCACTAATGCTGATGCTGATGCCGATGGGAGTCCATGCCCAGATAACCCTGGGCTCGTGTATTACCAAAGACGGCGGCCAGTATCAGGGAGAAATGAATGGCGGCAAGCCACATGGCAAGGGCAGAGCCGTATATAGTAATGGTGATATCTACGAAGGTGAGTATGCCAAAGGCAAGCGCGAAGGCTATGGCATCTACTCGTTTTCCGACGGCGAGAAATACGAAGGCGACTGGCTGGCCGACCATCAGCACGGCAAGGGAACGTTCTATTTCTCCAATAATAATAAATATGTGGGACTGTGGTATCGCGACTTTCAGCAGGGCCACGGCGTGATGTACTACTACAACGGTGACGTCTACGACGGCGAATGGGAGAAAGACCAGCGCCACGGACGTGGCAAATATGTGTTTGCCAACGGTGCCTACTACGAGGGAGAATGGAGGAACGACATGAAGTGGGGACGGGGGTTCTACGACTGGGGCGACGGAAGCACCTACGAGGGAACGTTTCAGAACAACATGCGTTCAGGAAGAGGCACCAACAAGTTCTCCAACGGCGACGAGTATACTGGCGACTGGAAGAACGATTTCCAGAACGGACGCGGCACCTATAAGTTCCAGAACGGCGACCGCTACGACGGCACCTACGTTCAGGGAGAGCGCACCGGCGAGGGTGTGTTCCGCTATGCCAACGGCGACAAATACACCGGCCATTTCAAAGACGGCAACAAGGACGGGCTGGGAACGTTCACCTGGAAGAACGGCGACGTGTACACCGGCTCGTGGAAAGACGACAAGCAAAACGGAAGAGGAAAGCTGACCAAGAAGACCGGTGACGTGTTTGAAGGCGGATTCAAGGACGGCGACATCGACGGAGAGGTGGTCATTCACTACCACGACGGAACGCGCTTCCGCGGCATCTACAGAAACGGCAAGCGAAACGGTGCGGCCATCGAGGAAGACAAGGAAGGAAAACGATTCGAAGGAACATACAAGGACGATGAGCGCGACGGCGCATACGTCATCAAGGACCGGTCGGGAAAGATTGTCGAACAGGGCATGTATGTGAACGGAAGAAAAGTGAAGAGCTGACAGATTTATCATTTAACTCAACTTTCGGAAGTTGATTTAGGAGTGTAGGAGTCTGGGAGTGTAGGAGTTTGGACATTAGTTCTGATTCTGGAAATCCCGGAAAAAGAGCGAAAACATCTATCGTCTAACCTCCCAAACTCCTACGCTCCCAAACTCCAAAGAGTTTAGAACAACCGAAACTTCAATCATTAAACATATAGGTATGGTAGTAGATACACTTGACAAACTGAGCTTCTATGAAAGCCTCAATCCACTCTTCAAGGACATAGTGGATTTCTTAAAGACTAACGATCTGAACAAGTTGGAAGAGGGAAAGCACTTCATCAAGGGCGACGACCTCTTCGTGAACATCCAGACAGCCAAGGGCAAGACCCGCGAAACGGCCAAGCTGGAGACACACAGGAGGATGCTCGACATCCAGATTCCCCTCAGCGCGCCCGAGACATTCGGCTACACGCCCCTGCAGGACCTGCCAGCGGCAGACTACAACGATGAGAAGGACGTGACGAAATACGACGGACCCGCCGAGACCTACTTTACATGCAAGCCAGGAGAGATGGCCATCTTCTGGCCGCAGGACGGACATGCACCGTGCATCAGCGAACTGCCCGAGATCAGGAAGGCCATCTTCAAAGTGAAGGCTTAAGGACAAAGAAAGGAGCAGAAGCCGCTTCAATCGTATTACATAACAATCAATATCATGGCAACAACAAAGAAAACAACAGAGAAAAAGGCTGCGAAGAAGCCCGCCGCAAAAAAGACGGTTGCTGAGCGCAAGCCGAAACACATAGGACTGGTTCAGAACGATGGCTACCTGGAACCCTTTGAGGATGCCATCCGCGGACGTCACGAACATGCCGAGTGGAAAATCAACCAGCTGACGCAAAACGGGAAGAAAACGCTCTCTGAGTTTGCGTCAGGCCACCTCTATTACGGCCTCCACAAGACGGCACGCGGTGGATGGGTGTTCCGCGAGTGGGCACCTAATGCCACGGAAATCTACCTCGTGGGCGATTTCAACAACTGGCAGGAAACAGACAAATACAAGGCCAAACGCATAGAAGGAACAGGCAACTGGGAGCTGAAATTGCCGGCCAAGGCCATGAAGCACGGCGACCTCTACAAGATGCACGTACACTGGAACGGTGGAGAAGGGGAGAGGATTCCCGCCTGGTGCCGTCGCGTGGTGCAGGATGAGCAGACGAAAATCTTCTCGGCTCAGGTGTGGGACCCCGAGAAACCCTACGTCTGGAAAAAGAAAACCTTCAAGCCCAACAAGTCACCTCTACTCATCTACGAGTGCCACATCGGCATGGGACAGGACGCCGAGAAGGTGGGAACCTACAAAGAATTCAGGGAGAACGTGCTGCCGCGCGTCATTGCCGACGGCTACAACTGCATACAGATCATGGCCATTCAGGAGCATCCCTACTACGGAAGCTTCGGATATCATGTCAGCTCCTTCTTTGCTCCCAGCAGCCGCTTCGGCACGCCCGAGGAACTGAAAGAGCTCATCGACACCGCTCATAAGAACGGCATCGCCGTCATTATGGACATTGTTCACTCACACGCCGTGAAGAACGAGGTGGAAGGCCTGGGCAACCTGGCCGGCGATCCCAACCAGTTCTTCTATCCGGGCGACCGTCATGAGCATCCCGCCTGGGACTCTTTGTGCTTCGACTACGGCAACGACGGCGTCATACACTTCCTGCTCTCCAACTGCAAATACTGGCTCGAGGAGTTCCATTTCGACGGATTCCGCTTCGACGGAGTGACGTCTATGCTCTACTACAGTCACGGACTGGGCGAGGCATTCACCAACTATGGCGACTATTTCAACGGACATCAGGACGACAATGCCATCTGCTACCTCACGCTGGCCAACAAGCTCATTCACGAGGTAAACAAGAATGCCATCACCATTGCAGAGGAAGTGAGCGGCATGCCCGGACTTGCAGCCAAGTATGAGGACGGAGGCTACGGCTTCGATTACCGAATGGCCATGAACATCCCTGACTACTGGATCAAGACCATCAAGGAACTCTCTGACGAGAACTGGAAGCCCAGCTCCATTTTCTGGGAGGTGAAGAACCGCCGTCCCGACGAAAAGACCATCTCCTATTGTGAGAGCCACGACCAGGCACTGGTGGGCGACAAGACCATCATCTTCCGGCTTATCGATGCCGACATGTACTGGCACTTCGCCAAGAAGGACGTCAACGGCGTGGCAGAGCGTGGCATCGCCCTCCACAAGATGATACGCCTGGTCACGGCAGCAGCCATTAACGGCGGCTATCTCAACTTCATGGGCAACGAATTCGGACATCCCGAATGGATTGACTTCCCACGCGAGGGCAACGGATGGAGCTACAAGTATGCTCGTCGTCAGTGGAACCTCGTCGACAACAAAGACCTCTGCTACCACTGGCTCGGCGATTTCGACCGCGAGATGCTCCGTGTCATCAAGAGCGTGAAGAACTTCCAGAACACGCCTGTTCAGGAAATATGGCACAACGATGGCGACCAAGTGCTGGCCTTTATGAGGGGCGACCTCGTGTTTGTGTTCAACTTCTCGCCCACGCAGTCGTTCACCGACTACGGCTTCCTTGTGCCTACGGGCAGCTACGACGTCGTTCTGAACACCGATTCAAAGGACTTTGGCGGCCACGGATTTGCCGATGACACCATGACCCATCTGACGAACTACGACCCGCTCTACGTCAAGGATCACAAGGAATGGCTCAAGCTTTACATCCCTGCACGCAGTGCCGTTGTCCTGAAAAAGAATTAAGAAACTGTTTTGAAAGACAATCATTGCATTGAATAAGCAAAGCATCAGCAACAGCACCATCCTCATGAGAGTGATGTGTGCTGTTGTCTTCTTCGTTTTCACATTCTGCTATCTCTATTTCTATCAGGCAGATGTGCTTGCCATGGCCCAGCATGTGCTGTCGGGTGGCAAGACACGCTACAACTCGCTCATCGGCGCGGTGCTCATTACGCTTGTGCTCTATCTGCTGCAGTTGCTGGTGTTTGCCGTCACGCGTCTTTACAAACGGGCCCACGCGCTCACCTATTTCCCTTCGCTGCTGTCGTTGCTCCTGCTGACAGCCGTCGGCACCGACTTCGACCTGTCGCCCCATCTGGGTGCCTGGTTATGGGCTGCTCCCGTTCTGCTGATACTGTATGGATGGGTGGCGTGGAACATGTATCAGTATCAGCCGTATGAGCCGAAACTCACCGACACCGGGCTTTTCTCAAAGGTCATGTGGACAAATCTGCTCACGCTGTTCATCATGTTTCTCATGGTAGGGCTGTTCTCCAATCACAACGATGTGTTCCACTATCGCATGAAGATGGAAAACCTGATGGTGCGAGGAGAGTATGAGAAGGCACTTGAGGTGGGCAAGCGCTCGCTCGAAACCGACAGCAGCCTCGTGATGCTCAGGGTCTTTGCGCTGGCAAAGAAAGGAGAACTGGGCGAGCATCTCTTTGAATATCCCATCGTAGGCGGGAGCGAGGCCTTGCGTCCCGACGGTGTTACCACGCGCAGCTTCATCTATCCCCAACTGGAGATACAACGTTTTGCGGCAACGGCCAAGGCTGCCGACGACTATCGTCTGTGTGCCTATCTCCTGGAAAAAGACCTGAACAGCTTTGCCAGTTCGGTGGTCAAGTGCTACGATATTGAAAGCGGACATCTGCCAAAGCACTATCGGGAGGCCCTTACCCTGTATATGCACAAGAGCCCCCAGCCACTTGTCCATTTCGTTGACGAAGTGCTGGAGGCCGATTATGCAGACTTGCGCAAGCTGGAGCAGAACACTCCTCACGACGTGATGCGCTACAATGCCGTGCGCGATGCCTATAGCAACACCTATTGGTATTATTTCAAATATGTGAAGAACTGACGGTTCTTCCTCCAGGCCTTTTTGCCTGGGACAGCCGCCATTTGAAACAATGGCAGCCGCCAACGACTACATATTGCTCATGATACGCTTCACGCTCTCAAGCGCCTTCACCCAGTCGGTGTCGAGCGAGAACTGAGTGAGGAAGCCTTCTGCGCGGCAATAGCTCAGCACCACGTCCTGATCCATGTCGTGATAGCGCGGATTCTCGAGCGACACCTGTTTGAACAGGTCGATGACAGCCTGGCGATCCTTGCGGCGAGTCTCTTTTGTGAGCTGGCGGGTAAACAGGTCTACGTATTCATACATGGCAAGTGCCTGTACGTCGAGCATGCGCGACGTGCTGTCGGGCATCAGTTCGCGAGCCTTCATGGCGGCGTACGTCAGCGCGTCAACCTTAAAAGTGGCAATCTTACGCGTCTGAAGGTTGCGCGATTTGTCGTCAGCCACTTTCTTCGACATTTTCATGATTTCCCCATATACTTGCTGGGCTTTCATCGGGCAGCTTGCTCCAAGAAAGAGCGCGGCTGCCAACATCAGTTTCTTCATCTTGTGTACACTTTTAATTGAAAAACCGCTGCAAAGTTACGAATAAGCCCCCAAACAGCAAAGGGATTGATGCTTTTTTCTTCTTAAAAATCCTCAACTTATGATTATTGATGGAGTTTAGGAGTTTGGGAGTTTAGGAGTTCGGACGATAGGTTACAGGCAAAAACTCGCGAAAACACCTCTTTGGGATGAGATGTGCGCAGAGAAGTATTGTCCAAACTCCCAGACTCCCAGACTCCCAAACTCCTAAACTCCCAAATTCCCACCCTCCTTTACGGACAATACAGGTCGCCCCCCCTCCCTACACCTTATATATAATATGCGTGCGCGCGAGAGTTGCTCTGTGTTAACGCACACTGTAAGAATATGCACTTTATGAACACAAAAGAGGGTGTCTGCTGTCTGTTTTGACACGTTTTTCTTGATTTAGGTAACTTTTTTACTCTTTTCTTGTAATTTTTCTTTCAAAATGTTTGTGAATTAATGGAAAATGTGTAATTTTGCAACCGTAAAATAAAACATTAAGGTAAAAAGAAAGTAGAACCATTAAAAGTAAATTGTTATGAATGCAGCTAAAGTTGTAGAGAATCTTAACCAGAGATTTCCCAATGAGCCCGAGTACATTCAGGCCGTCAGTCAGGTGTTAGGAACTATCGAAGAGGAGTACAACAAGCACCCCGAATTCGACAAATGGAACCTCATTGAGCGCCTTTGCATCCCCGATCGCGTCATTTCTTTCCGCGTCACATGGGTGGATGACAAGGGCAATGTGCAGACCAATATGGGTTACCGTATTCAGCACAACAACGTGATTGGCCCGTACAAGGGTGGCATTCGTTTCCACCAGTCGGTGAATCTCAGCATCCTGAAGTTCCTGGCTTTCGAGCAGACCTTCAAGAACTCGCTGACCACGCTGCCCATGGGTGGTGCAAAGGGTGGTTCAGACTTCTCGCCACGTGGCAAGAGCGATGCTGAGGTGATGCGTTTCTGCCAGGCATTCATGAACGAACTCTATCGTCATATCGGCCCCGATGTAGATGTACCCGCAGGCGACATCGGTGTGGGTGGACGTGAGGTGGCCTATATGTTCGGCCAGTACAAGAAGCTCACCCACGAGTGGAGCGGCGTCTTCACCGGCAAGGGTCTGGAGTTTGGCGGTTCGCTGATTCGTCCCGAGGCTACCGGATATGGTAACGTCTACTTCCTGCAGAACATGCTGAAGACCCGCGGACTCGACCTGAAGGGCAAGACCGTGCTTGTTTCTGGTGCCGGTAATGTGGCCCAGTACACCATCGAGAAGTGCATCGAGCTCGGTGCCAAGGTGCTCACCTGCTCCGACTCCGACGGCTATATCTACGATCCCGATGGCATCGATGCCGAGAAGCTCGCCTTCATCAAGGAGCTGAAGAACGTTGACCGTGGTCGCATCAAGGAGTATGCTGAGGAGTACGGTGTGAAATATGTGGAGGGTCAGAAGCCCTGGAACGAGAAGGCCGACATTGCACTGCCTTCTGCCACACAGAACGAAATCAACGAGGAAGCCGCCAAGGCTCTCGTGGCCAACGGTGTGATTGCCGTGAGCGAGGGTGCCAACATGCCAACCACTCCTGCCGCCATCAAGGTGTTCCAGGATGCCAAGATCCTCTATTCTCCCGGTAAGGCTGCCAACGCTGGTGGTGTGGCTGTGTCGGGTCTGGAAATGAGCCAGAACTCTGAGCGTCTGAGCTGGAGCCGTGAGGAAGTGGACAACAAGCTTCACGAAATCATGAACAGCATCCACGCCAACTGCGTGAAGTATGGCACTGAGGCCGACGGTTACATCAACTATGTGAAGGGTGCCAACGTGGCAGGCTTCCTGAAAGTGGCCAAGGCCATGATGGCTCAGGGCATCTATTAAGTCTTTCCCCCAAAACAAGACATAGCATTTTCTAAGACAGCAGCCGCGCTCCTCTTCTTGGGGCGCGGCTGTTTCGTTTGCCTGCGATGGAGTAGGCGAAGTGCGATGTCGTCAGAACAATTTGACCAGTGCTCCAGATGGGCAGAGTCCGTGCGCCATACTACTCGAGTCCGATTGGCGTCCTACTCGAGTCCGATTGGCAAACGACAGCAGTCCTTTTGGCGTCGGGACTCGAGTCCCGCAAACGAAAGACTCAATGAGGACTGCAGTTTTTCTTTGTAAAATCGTCAGAATCAACGACTTAAACCGTTGTTTTCGTCTCTTTGAAAAGGCGCTTTTCCATGCGTGTTTTTACCGGTAAACGACAAAGTCCAACGACAATGACGCCCTGCAACTGCCATGAATGAGATGGCAGGGCAGGGCGTTGTGTGGTGATGCGCAGTAGGAGTCTACCGGCGGATGGCCTCAATGTGGCGGAAGGTGCTCCACGGCAGCTTCGGATTGTTGCGGTAGGCCGTGGGGCTGGGCACATAGAGCGTGCCGTCTTTCTGGAACTGCTTGGAGAACGAGTCCTTCTTGATCTTGGCAGGAACACCCGAACGCACGGTGACGGTCATCAGGCTTCCGCAGTTGTTGAAGGCGTCGCTGTCAATCTGCTTTACGCTGGTGGGAATGTCGAGGAGGTCGAGGCTGCTGCATCCGTTGAAGGCATCGCCCTTGATGGCCTTAATGTTGTTGGGGATGACGATGCGCGCCAGGTTTGAGCAGTTGCGGAACATCTTGGTCGGAATCTCCGTGATGGCCGTGGGCAGGTTGACTGCTCTGAGGCTTGAACATCCGTCGAACACGGCGCTGCCTATAGATCGCACCGAGTTGGGCAGGTAGATGCTGTCGAGGCTGGCGCACTCCTTGAAGGCATCGCTCTTTATTTCAGCTATGCTGTTGCTGATGCTCACGTAGGTCAGGCTGGTGCATTTCTCGAAACAGCCCGACGGAATGGTCCTGATGCTGGTGGAGAAGCTGAACTCCTGTAGCGATGCGCAGTGCTTGAAGATGTCCGACCCCAGGTCCTTCACGGTGTTGGGCAGCTCGATGGTGGTGAGCGAAGCACAGTCCTCAAAGGCGCCGCTTCCAATCTTCGACACGGTGGCAGGAATGGCCACTGCGGTGAGACTGGTGCAGCCTTCGAATATTTCCGACGGCAGCTGCTTGATGCCATCGGGCAGCGAGATGACCTTCAGGGCCGTGCAGCGGCGGAAGAGCCCGCTGCCCAGGGCGGTCATGTTGTTGTGCATGATGACGTTCTTCAGGCTGCTGCATCCCTCGAAGGTGGCGCTTCGCAACTCAATGACGCTCGACGGGATGGTTATCTCCTCGAGTGTGGTGCAGTTCTTGAAGGCCTCGGAACCGATCTTGGTAACGGTGGTCGGTATGGTGATGGCCGACAGGGTGACGCAGTCCTTGAAAGCGCCGCTCTCAATCTCCTCAACATAGTAGGTGACGCTGTCTTCCTCGAATTTCTCGGGAATATTGACGAAACCGGCATAGAGGTTGATGCCAGCCACCACCTTTGCCTTGTTGTTCTTCGCGTCGAGCTTGTAGTTGATGCCGTCTACGATGGCCTGTGTGGCCTTCTTGGGCTTCGCCATGAGCGGCGATGCCGCCCAGCTGGCGGTGGCTGTCAGCGACAGGGCCACCATGCATAGCATTCTTAATGTCTGTTTCATATCAGTAGTTGTCTTGTTCACGAAAAGCAGCTGCAAAAATAATTGTTTTTTGTGTAACCACCAATAAAAATCTGTATAAAATATGTATGTTTGGGAAAAAATGACTACCTTTGCACCCAAATAAGCTGCAAATAGTGTTTAGCGAAGCATATTATATTATAACAATTACACATATATGTATTTTACTTTGTTTGTTACCGTCATTCTGACGGCTGTCGTCTTGGTAGTAGGCGCTTATGTCGTTGCCAAGCTGATAGGCCCTCGCTCGTACAACAAGGTGAAAGGAGAGCCGTATGAGTGCGGCATTCCTACCCGTGGTTCGTCGTGGCTGCCTGTGAGCATTGGCTACTACCTGTTTGCCATTCTCTTCCTCATCTTCGATGTGGAGACGGTGTTTCTCTACCCGTGGGCTGTGGTAGTGAAGGAATTTGGTGCCATGGCTCTGCTGAGCATTGGCTTCTTCCTCGTTGTATTAGTATTTGGCCTGGCCTATGCCTGGCGGAAAGGAGCGCTCGAATGGAAGTAAGAAAGCCCAAGATCAAAAGCATTCCCTACGACGAGTTCAAGGACAACTCGACGTTAGAGAAGATTGTGGACGAGCTGCATGAGGGCGGCGTGAACGTCGTGACAGGTAGTCTGGACCAGCTCATCAACTGGGGCCGGAGCAATTCCCTGTGGTCGCTGACGTTTGCCACGTCGTGCTGCGGCATCGAGTTCATGGCCTGTGGCTGCTCCCGCTACGATTTTGCCCGTTTCGGCTTTGAGGTGACGCGCAACTCACCCCGTCAGGCCGACCTTATCATGTGTGCAGGCACCATCACCCATAAGATGGCACCCGCACTGAAACGTCTCTACGACGAGATGGCCGAACCGAAATACGTGATTGCCGTGGGTGGCTGCGCCATCAGCGGCGGACCGTTCAAGTCGAGCTATCACGTGGTGAAGGGCATCGAGGAAATCGTGCCCGTCGACGTGTTCATTCCCGGATGCCCGCCGCGCCCAGAAGCCATCATGTATGGCATGATGCAGCTGCAGCGCAAGGTGAAGATTGAGAAATTCTTCGGCGGTGCCAACCACAAGCAGAACAAGGAAGAGCGCGAGCTGGGCGTCTCAAACGAGGAACTCACAGCCCGCCGTCTGGGCGATCATCGCCGCGAAACCATCGTGGTGACCGACGTGCCCGAGCAGTTTGTTGAAGAACTAAAAGCTGAGAAGGAGGACAAGGCATGAAATTAGAGAATCTTGTTTTTGATTTCGATAGGTTTGCCTCCGAAATGGCAAGTCTGAAGGAAAAGAAGCATTTCGACTACCTGGTGACCATTGTCGGCGAGGACTTTGGCGCGGAGGAAGGTCTGGGATGCATCTACATCCTGGAGAACACCGACACCCATGAGCGTTGCAGCGTGAAGATGCTGGCCCGCACGCAGGTGTGCGGCGACGGCATGTCGTCGAACGGAACCGGCGATACCGACGGACAGCTCATTCCCTACATACCCACCGTGTCGAAGATATGGCGCGTGGCCGATCTGCTGGAACGCGAGGTCTACGACTTCTTCGGCATTGTCTTCCTGGGCCATCCCGACATGCGTCGTCTGTTCCTGCGCTCCGACTTCAAGGGCTATCCCTTCCGCAAGGACTGGAAGTTTGATGACTCCTACACACTGGAAGACGACGATGAGCCCAACTATGGTCTGGAATACTGGCTCGACAAGGACGGCAACCTGCAGTCGAAGCAGAACCGCCTGTTCACCGATGATGAATACGTGATTAACATAGGTCCTCAGCACCCGTCTACTCACGGCGTTCTTCGCCTGCAGACGGTGGTGGACGGCGAGACCGTCAAGAGGGTCTATCCCCACCTGGGCTACATTCACCGCGGCATCGAGAAGATGTGCGAGTCGATGACCTATCCTCAGACACTGGCCCTGACCGACCGTCTGAACTACCTGAGCGCCATGATGCACCGTCATGCACTTGTCGGCGTCATAGAGGAAGCCATGGGCATTGAGCTCACCGAACGCATCAAGTACATCCGTACCATCATGGACGAATTGCAGCGCTTGGACTCGCATTTGCTCTACGTAGGATGCTGTGCCCAGGACATGGGCGCGCTGACCGCCTTCCTCTATTCCATGCGCGACCGCGAGCATGTGCTCAACTGCATGGAGGAGACAACGGGAGGCCGACTCATCCAGAACTACTATCGCATTGGAGGACTTCAGGACGACATCGACCCGAACTTCGTGAAGAACGTGAAGGATCTGGTGAAGTACATGAAGCCCATCATCCAGGAATATGTCGATGTCTTTGGCGACAACATCATCACCCACAACCGCTTCGAGAAGGTTGGTCCGATGAGTCTGGAAGACTGCATCAGCTATGCTGTGACAGGTCCTGCGGGACGTGCCTCGGGCTGGAAGAGCGATGTTCGCAAGAATCATCCGTATGCCATGTACGACAAGGTGGAGTGGGAGCAGGTCATCATGAACGGATGCGACACCATGGACCGCTACACCTGCCACATTCGCGAGATGTATCAGAGCCTGTCCATCATTGAACAGCTCATCGACAACATCCCCGAAGGCGATTTCTATGTGAAGCAGAAGCCCATCATCAAGGTCCCCGAGGGACAGTGGTACTTCTCAGTTGAAGGCGCAAGCGGTGAGTTTGGCGTCTATCTGGACTCACGCGGCGACAAGAGCCCGTACCGACTGAAGATGCGTCCCATGGGACTTTCGCTGACCGGTGCGCTCGATCCGATGCTGCGCGGACAGAAGATTGCCGACCTCGTGGCTACGGGTGCTGCTATTGACTTTGTAATTCCCGATATCGACAGATAGAATAAGTAGAAAATGAAGAAAAGAATTGCTGAATGGCTCGAGAACGCTCTCAACGCCCTTTCACTGATTCTTGCATTTTTGAAATAAAAAAGAATAAGCATTATGTTTGATTTTTCGATAGTAACACAATGGTTCGACGCCCTCCTGCGCCAGACGCTGGGGCTGGGGGATTTCTGGTCGATATTGATTGAGTGCGTGCTGGTCGGCACCGCCATTCTGGTGGGATATGCGCTGATTGCCATCGTGCTGATATTCATGGAGCGTAAGGTCTGCGCCTATTTCCAGTGCCGTCTGGGCCCGATGCGCGTAGGCTATTGGGGACTCCTTCAGGTGTTTGCCGACGTGCTGAAGATGCTCATCAAGGAGATCTTCTTCGTCGACCGTGCCGACAAGTTCCTTTATGCCGTGGCTCCTCTTCTGGTGATTGTGGGCTCCGTGGGTGCCTTCTCGTTCCTGCCTTGGAACAATGGTGCCACCGTGCTCGACTTCAATGTGGGCGTGTTCCTGCTGACAGCCGTATCCTCGATAGGTGTTGTGGGCATCTTCCTTGCAGGATGGAGCTCCAACAACAAGTACTCGGTGGTCTCGGCCATGCGCGGAGCCGTTCAGCTGATTTCCTACGAGATGTCGCTCTGCCTCTGCCTCATCACAGCCGTGATACTCACCGGCACCATGCAGATGTCGGGAATCGTGGAGTCGCAGACAGGACCTTGGAAGTGGCTTATCTTCCAGGGACACATTCCTGCGCTGATAGCTTTCTTCGTCTTCCTCATTGCCGGCAACGCCGAGGCCAACCGTGGCCCGTTCGACATGGCAGAAGCTGAGAGCGAGCTGACGGCAGGCCATCACACCGAATACTCTGGAATGGGATTCGGATTCTTCTATCTGGCAGAGTTCCTCAACCTGTTCATCATCGCCGGCATTGCAGCCACCGTCTTCCTTGGCGGCTGGGCACCGGTGAATATCGGCATCGAGGGCTTCGACAAGGTGATGAACTACATCCCCGGCATCGTTTGGTTCATGGGCAAGGCATTCCTGCTCGTGTGGGTGCTGATGTGGATTAAGTGGACATTCCCCCGTCTGCGCATCGACCAGATTCTGAAACTCGAATGGAAATACCTCATGCCGCTGGCTCTGCTCAACCTCGTGTTGATGACGGTCATTGTGGCGCTGGGTCTATATATTAAATAAGGTATAGCAATGGAAGAAAACAAAACATATTTCGGAGAAATCGGGCACGGGCTGAAGACACTTGCCACCGGAATGAAGATTACCTGGAAAGAATATTTCAAGGATTTCTTCACCAACAAGTCTACAGAGCAGTATCCCGAGAACCGCAAGACGACGCTCCACGTGGCTAAGCGCCATCGCGGGCGCTTGGTTTTCAAGCGCAACGAGGACGGCAGCTACAAGTGCACGGCCTGCACGTTGTGCGAGAAGTCTTGTCCCAACGGTACCATCAAGATTGTATCAGAGATGGTCACCAACGAGGAAACAGGCAAGAAGAAGCGCGAGCTGCGCGACTATCAGTACGACCTTGGCGACTGTATGTTCTGCCAGCTTTGCACCAATGCCTGCAACTTCGACGCAATTGAGTTCACAAACGATTTCGAAAACGCTGTCTTCGACCGTGGGTCTCTTGTCCTTCATCTCGACAAGGAGGTCTACAAGGGCGGGTCTCTGCCCGGTCTTATCGATGGTGGCGCACCGCTGGAAATCGGTAAGTTTAACACCAAGACCAAATAATAAGGAGGGCTCGCAATTATGGCTAATATTATTGTATTCGCAATCCTTGCCGTCGTCATTCTTGGCTCTGCCATCATGTGTGTGACGACCAAGCGCATCATGAGGGCCGCAACGTTCCTGTTGTTTGTGCTCTTTGGCATAGCAGGCATCTATTTCCTGCTCGACTATACTTTCCTCGGTGCTGCTCAGATCAGCGTCTATGCCGGCGGCGTGACCATGATCTACGTCTTTGCCATCAATCTGGTGAGCAAGCAGACCTTGCGCGGATTGGTAGAGCGCATGAAAGGCAGCAGGGTCGCCTTTGGCGCGCTGATGTGCCTCATCGGGCTTGCCACCGTGGTAGTCGTTTTCTTAAAGAATGAGTTTATCAACAAGTTTGCCGTCCTGACCGACACGGAGCTTTCGATGAAAGCCATCGGAGAGTCGCTTGTGGGCGCCGAAAAATACGGATACGTGCTCCCCTTCGAGTTCATCTCCGTGTTCCTTCTGGCCTGCATCATTGGTGGCATCGTAATTTCAAGAAAGGAGTAAGCAATGGTACCTGTAGAATGTTTCTTCGTGCTGAGTGCACTGTTGTTCTTCATCGGCGTGTTTGGTTTCATCACGCGCCGCAACCTGATTGCCATGCTCATCTCTACTGAGCTGATTCTCAATTCGGTTGACATCAACTTCGCTGCTTTCAACCGCATCCTCTATCCTGAGCAATTTGAAGGATTCTTCTTCACGTTGTTTGCCATTGGCGTTGCTGCCGCCGAGACCGCAGTTGCCGTGGCTATTATCATCAATGTCTACCGCAACTATCACAGCGATAGCGTGAACAGCATTCAGGAAATGAAAAACTAAGTGTTAAGGAAATCATTATGGAATATACAATTTTCATTCTTCTTCTGCCGCTGTTCTCGTTCCTGATTCTGGGACTTGCGGGCATGAAGATGTCTCATAAGGTAGCAGGGCTCATTGGAACCTGCTCTCTGGGCGTGGTCACCATTCTGTCATATCTCACGGCTTTCCAGTATTTCTCTGCCGACCGTGTGGATGGCATCTACCAGACCATCGTGCCATACAATTTCACATGGCTGCCTCTGGGGCGTCTGCATTTCGATCTGGGCATCCTGCTCGACCCCATCAGTGTGATGATGTTGATTGTCATCTCCACCGTCTCGCTGATGGTGCACATCTATTCCTTCGGCTACATGCACGGTGAGAAGGGCTTCCAGCGCTACTATGCGTTCCTTTCGCTCTTCACCATGTCGATGCTCGGACTCGTGCTGGCCACCAACATCTTCCAGATGTACATGTTCTGGGAGCTTGTGGGTGTCAGTTCTTATCTGCTCATCGGCTTCTATTATCCGTTGAAAGCTGCTGTTGCCGCATCGAAGAAGGCGTTTATCGTGACGCGTTTTGCCGACATGTTCTTCCTCGTGGGTATTCTGATCTTTGGCTTCTACACAGAGTCGTTCAGCTTTTCCTTCGTTCCCAACCTCGTGATGGGCGACGGCACCACGCCTTTCATTGCAGGCAACGTGTCGAAAGCAGTAGCAGCTGGTGGCTTCATCCTGCCCACGGCTCTGGTCCTGATGTTCATTGGCGGTGCTGGTAAGAGTGCCATGTTCCCGCTTCACATCTGGTTGCCCGATGCAATGGAAGGCCCCACGCCAGTGTCGGCTCTCATTCACGCCGCCACGATGGTCGTTGCCGGTGTGTTCCAGATAGCCCGCATGTTCCCGCTTTGGATTCAATACGCCCCCGAGGCCATGAGCATTGTCGTTTGGGTTGGTGTGTTCACGGCTTTCTATGCCGCTGCTGTTGCCTGTGCCCAGACCGACATCAAGCGTGTGCTGGCCTTCTCTACGATTTCGCAGATTGCCTTCATGATGGTGGCTCTCGGCGTGTGCCTGCCTGGTCATCACGGCGTGTTCGACAATCACACCCAGCTGGGCTACATGGCCGGCATGTTCCACCTGTTCACCCATGCTATGTTCAAGGCCTGCCTGTTCCTTGGAGCCGGCTGCATCATCCATGCTGTCCATTCCAACGAGATGGCCTTGATGGGCGGACTGCGCAAGTACATGCCTATCACCCATGTGACGTTCCTCATTTCCTGTCTGGCCATTGCCGGCATCCCGTTCTTCTCAGGCTTCAGTTCGAAAGACGAGATTATCACCGCCTGCTTCCAGTACAGTCCCGTGGTGGGATGGATCATGACGGGCATCGCCGCCATGACCGCCTTCTACATGTTCCGCCTCTATTACGGCATCTTCTGGGGAACAGAGAACACCGAAGCCCATGAGCACCACACTCCGCACGAGGCTCCTCTGTCAATGACCGTGCCTCTCATCGTGTTGTCGGTCATCACCGTTGGCGTAGGCGTCTACAGCACTTTGGCCGGTTTCCTGGGCTGGGGAGGTTCGTTTGGCAGCTTTGTCAGTGCCTCGGGTCAGGATTATACCATCCACTTCGATACGCAGATTGCCCTTACGTCTACCATCATTGCCATCGTGAGCATCTGTCTGGCCACCTATATATATAAAGGTGAGACGCAGCCCATTGCCGATCGTCTGTACAAGACGTTCCCGAAACTGCATCGCGCAGCCTACAAGCGCTTCTATCAGGACGAGATATGGCAGTTTGTCACCCATCGGATTATCTTCCGCTGCATCAGCAAGCCCGTGGCCTGGTTCGACCGTCATGTCATCGACGGCACGTTCAACTTCATGGCCTGGGGAGCCAATGAGGGCGGCGAGAGCCTCCGTCCGTGGCAGAGCGGCGATGTGCGTCAGTATGCTGTCTGGTTCCTTACCGGAACGGTAGCCCTGTCGTTGTTCCTGCTTGCTTTGTAAAAACAAACGTATTAACGTCATAACGAAATACCGACAAAATGAACATATTAAGTTTATTCGTATTGATTCCCGCCCTGATGCTGCTCGGACTTTGGGCAGCCCGAAACCTCAATCAGGTGCGTGGCGTGATGGTGGCTGGCTCATCCTGTCTTCTGGCATTGTCCATCTGGCTTACCATCTATTTCATCCAGCAGCGGGCAGCAGGCAACACCGACGCCATGCTCCTCACGGCCTCGGTAGACTGGTTCCGTCCGCTCCACATCAAGTATTCCGTGGGTGTCGACGGCATTTCCGTCGTCATGCTGTTGCTTTCCAGCATCATTGTTTTCACCGGAACCTTCGCCTCGTGGCAGCTGAAGCCGCTCACCAAGGAGTATTTCCTTTGGTTCACACTTCTCTCCACCGGTGTCTTCGGGTTCTTTATCTCGGTTGACATGTTCACCATGTTCATGTTCTACGAGGTAGCCCTCATACCCATGTACCTGCTGATTGGCGTGTGGGGCAGCGGCAACAAGGAGTATGCAGCCATGAAACTTACCCTCATGCTGATGGGTGGCTCGGCACTGCTCATCCTCGGCATTCTCGGCATCTATTTCTTCAGTGGCGCCACCACGATGAACGTCAACGAGATTGCCGCCTTGCACAACATCCCTGCCAACATCCAGAAGATTTTCTTCCCGTTCATCTTCATCGGCTTTGGTGTGCTGGGTGCCCTGTTCCCGTTCCACACATGGTCGCCCGATGGTCATGCCTCTGCGCCCACCGCAGTGTCCATGCTCCATGCCGGCGTGCTCATGAAGCTGGGAGGCTATGGCTGCTTCCGTGTGGCCATGTTCCTGCTTCCCGATGCTGCCCGTGAGCTCTCATGGATCTTCCTCATCCTGACAACCATCTCCGTGGTCTACGGTGCCTTCTCGGCTTGTGTGCAGACCGACCTGAAGTACATCAACGCCTACTCGTCGGTGTCTCACTGTGGCCTGGTGCTCTTCGCCCTGCTCATGATGACGCAGACCTCCTGCACGGGTGCCGTTCTGCAGATGCTTTCCCACGGCCTGATGACAGCCCTCTTCTTCGCCCTCATCGGCATGATCTACGGAAGGGCGCACACCCGCGACATCCGCTATCTGGGAGGCCTGATGAAGATCATGCCCTTCCTGGCCTGCGGCTATGTGATTGCCGGTCTGGCCAACCTCGGTCTGCCGGGCTTCTCGGGCTTCATTGCTGAGATGACCATCTTCGTAGGCTCGTTCGAGAATGCCGACACCTTCCACCGCACGTGCACCATCATTGCCTGCACCTCCATTGTGGTGACGGCCGTCTACATTCTCCGCACCGTGGGCTTCATCCTCTTCGAGAAGGTGAAGTATCCCCACTGCGATACCGTGAAGCTCACCGATGCCACCTGGGACGAGCGCGTTGCCGTGTGCTGCCTCATCTTCTGCGTGGCCGGCCTTGGCACCTTCCCGTTCTGGGCCAGCCATGTCATCGACAGTGGCGTATCATCAATTCTTAGTAACATCTTAATCGCTGGAATGTAATTATGAACTACGGACAATTCTTGAATATGATACCAGAGGCTACCCTCGTGGCCATTCTGATTATAGCATTCCTGGCCGACTTCGCCTCATCAAAGAACACTGAGCGCAAGTGGTTCCATCCGCTCATGTGCGTTCTCTTCGTTTGCCAGACCGTTGTCAGCCTTTTGCAGTGCGAACCCACGTCGGCTTTCGGTGGCATGTACGTCACAACGGCAGCCACCAACGTGATGAAGAGCATCCTTGCCGCCGGCACCCTTATCGTCGTCATTCAGGCAGGACAGTGGCTCAGACGTCCCGACACGTCGTTCAAGGAAGGTGAGTTCTACATGCTTGTGGCCTCAACGCTGCTGGGTATGAACATGATGATGTCTGCCGGACATTTCCTTATGTTCTTCCTCGGTCTTGAGATGGCTTCCGTGCCCATGGCCTGTCTGGTGGCCCTCGACAAGTATCGTCACCACTCGGCAGAGGCTGCCGCCAAGTACATTCTCACTGCCACTTTCTCCAGCGGTGTCATGCTCTACGGCATCTCTTTCCTCTATGGCGTCACCGGTACGCTCTACTTCGAGGACTTCACCTATGCCCTTGCCGAGGAGAAACACCTCACACTGGCCATCATCGGCCTCGTGTTCTTCTTCAGCGGTCTGGGCTTCAAGATTTCGCTGGTGCCCTTCCACTTCTGGACGGCCGACACCTATCAGGGAGCTCCCACCACCGTTACGGGCTATCTCAGCGTTATCTCCAAAGGTGCAGCTGCCTTCACGCTCTGCACCATCCTCATGAAGGTGTTTGCCCCGATGATTGAATACTGGGAGTACATGCTCTATGTGGTCATCGTGCTCTCCATCACCATCGCCAACCTGTTTGCCATCCGGCAGAGCGAACTCAAGCGATTCATGGCCTTCAGTTCCATCTCCCAGGCCGGCTACATCATGCTGGCTGTGGTAGGCGCCTCGCAGTATGGCGTGGCAGCACTCAGCTATTATGTGCTTGTCTATGTCGTGGCCAACATGGCCGTCTTCTCGGTCATCGGTGCCGTAGAGGAAGCCAGCGGAGGCCGCACCGACATGGCTGCCTACAATGGCTTCTACACCACCAACCCGAAGTTGTCGCTGCTCATGACGCTTGCCCTCTTCTCGCTGGCTGGCATTCCTCCGTTTGCAGGCATGTTCTCCAAGTTCTTCGTGTTCATGGCCGCAGCCCAGCAGGGCAGCTACTGGGCCTACTTCGTTGTGTTCATCGCATTGGTCAACACCGTAGTGAGCCTCTACTACTATCTGCTCATCGTGAAAGCCATGTACATCAAGAGCTCTGACAGTCCAATGCCTACGTTCCGCTCGTCAGTCACCACGCGTCTTGCCCTCGGACTCTGCACCGCTGGCATCCTGCTCTTTGGCGTCCTGAGCTGCGTCTACGAGTGGATATACGCTGCCGCATAGCAATCCCACATGATCAATACATCACAAAAGAATCCGCTTGCATCATCAGCAGGCGGATTCTTTTGCTTTGTTCTATGACGTCAGGCGCAGAAGCTCCCCTCCCATCTCAGGGGAGGAATCAGGAGTTTCCGTCCGTCGGGTGGTAATGATTCTATTTTTCATAAGAGGTTGAGTTTGAGTTTGTTGATCTGGTTCTTGTTTTTTTGAATATACGATAAATTTAGCATAGAACACGTTTTTTATTGCTAATCTAATAAACAACGCTTCCCATTTCTTTCTTTTTTTGCAATTAGCGGAAATGAAACCGACAATCTCGCCCCGCCATTTCTACAGATTCGTGAAACTAATCCAATAAGATTGTCGAACAAATCTAATAGAATTGTTGAACAAATCCAATGGAATTGTTGAACAAAACCAATGAGCTTGTTTCTTGAGAGCGTCGGTTTTGCCTGTCGACATTGACAATTTACCGGCCCAAAGACAGCAAATGGAGGTCTTCATCCCCTTTTCTTCTGGTTTCCTCACACCAGCCTTACTACTCGAATACGTGCGAATAGACGCAAAAGAATCAGTTCGTTGACTGTGCGAAGGACTTTTTATGGAGGCTTTTTGCTTGTGTCGGCTTTTTTTATTACCTTTGCATCGCTTTTCCGAAACGAAGAGATTCGAGGAAACGGCATAGAACCGTTGAGATTGTTTAAAACATTTAATACTCATCATATTGAACTATCGAGGCCTTACCGACGAGGAAGTGTTGCGCAGCCGTGCGGAACATGGACGTAACGTGTTGACACCGCCAGCGCGGGAATCGCTGTGGAAGCGTTTCTTCGAGAAACTGACGGGTCCCTTCGGCCACCTGATTCGTGGCTGGCAGGACGGCGACAGCCTGATTTTCATTCTGGAGATAGCGGCCCTGTTGTCCGTTGGCATCTCGTGTGCCGAATACTATGGCTGGTACGGACTGGAGAACGAGGCAGGGTGGGGCGTCTTCTTCGAGCCGCTCGGCATTCTGATAGCCATTTTGCTGGCCACCGGCGTGGCCTTCGTCTTTGAGCTGAAGGCCGACCGTGAATTCTCGCTGCTCAACCAGGTCGACGACGAGGAACCCGTGCAGGTGATACGCAACGGAAGGGCCCACGCGGTGCCCAAGCAAGACATCGTCGTCGGCGACATTGTGCTGCTCTCCACAGGACAGGAGATTCCTGCCGATGCAGAGCTGTTGGAGTCTACCGACCTGATTGTAGACGAGTCGTCGCTGACAGGGGAACCGATGTGCCGTAAGGGAGGAGCCCACGACCTCGCCTCTAACCCCTCTCCAAAGGGCGAGGGGGATGTTAAGGACGAGGAGGAACCTACGTTTCCCGACCACCATGTGATGAGAGGAACGAAAGTGCTGGAAGGGCACGGCGTTTGCCGCGTCTTTGCCGTCGGCGACCATACGGAAAACGGTCGCGTGATGGAGGCCGCGCAGATTGACGACAGCATTCGCACGCCTTTGAACGAACAACTGGACAGGCTGGGAAAGGTCATCACGCAAATCAGCTACACCGTTGCCGCACTCATCGTGCTCGGACGTGTCGTCGCCTTCCTCGTCAGCAAAGACTGGGACTTTGCGGCGTTGCCTACCATCGGTTTCGTCGCCTACCTTTTGCAGACGGTGATGATTGCCGTGACGCTCATCGTCGTGGCGGTGCCAGAAGGGCTGCCGATGGCCGTCTCGCTCAGTCTCGCCTATTCCATGCGTCGCATGCTGAAGACACAGAACCTGGTGCGCAAGATGCACGCCTGCGAGACGATGGGTGCTGCCACCGTCATCTGTACAGACAAGACAGGCACGCTCACGCAGAACCAGATGACGGTGAGGATGGTATCGGCTGACAACGACCTCATTCGTGAGGGAATGGCCGTGAATGCCACGGCAATGCTCGAGGAGAAAGCCGACGGACGCGTTGCCGTGCTGGGAAATCCCACCGAGGGTGCCCTGCTGATGTGGCTGCGCGAACAAGGCGTAGACTACCGACAGCTTCGCCAGCAGGTGAAGGTGGTGGAAGAAGTGCCGTTCTCGACCGAGAGGAAATACATGGCGACGCTCGTTGACACGCAACATGGCGGGCAACAGTGCCGGGTGCTTCACGTGAAAGGCGCGCCAGAGATCGTGATGGCCATGTGCGGGAACGACGGCGAAACCATCAGCGACGATGTGCGTGAGCTGTTGCAGACCTGTCAGCGGCAAGCCATGCGCACCCTTGCTTTCGCCTGTCAGGAGGTCGACGAAAACGAGCAAGTGGTCAGCGACGGACGAGTGACGGCCACACGCCTGCATTTCCTCGGCATCGTCGCCATCAACGACCCTGTGCGAAGCGATGTTCCGGCCGCTGTGGCCGAGTGTCTGCAAGCCGGCATCGACGTGAAGATTGTGACAGGTGACACCGCCTTGACAGCCTGCGAAGTGGGCCGTCAGACCGGCATCTGGACAGACAGCGACGGCGAGCAAAGCATCATCACCGGTGCGGAGTTGTCGGCATTGAGCGACGAAGCGTTAAAGGAGCGTGCTAAGGAACTGAAAATCATTGCACGGGCACGGCCGATGGATAAGAAACGGTTGGTGGAAGCCCTGCAGCAAACGGGCGAGGTGGTGGCTGTCACTGGCGACGGCACCAACGACGCGCCGGCGTTGAAAACAGCCCATGTGGGACTGTCGATGGGTGACGGGACGGCCGTGGCGAAAGAAGCCTCCGACATCACCATCCTTGACAACTCGTTCTCGAGCATTGGGCGCGCCGTGATGTGGGGCCGTTCGCTCCACCGCAACATACAGCGTTTCATACTCTTCCAGACCACCGTGAATGTCGCTGCGAGCCTCATTGTGCTCTGCGGAGCCTTCATGAGTACGGAGTCGCCGCTGACGGTTACTCAGATGCTCTGGGTGAACCTCATCATGGATACTTTCGCCGCTATGGCGCTCGCTTCGCTTCCCCCATCGCCGCAGGTGATGAAGGAGCGGCCGCGCGACCGACGGGCATTCATTATCAGCCGTGGAGCCTGGCGACAGATTCTGGTGACCGGACTGCTGTTCTTTGCCGTGCTTCTGGGGCTGCTCTACGTGCTTGAACGCGATGATGTCGTGTCGATGACCGACCTTGCCGAATCGCTCTTCGGAGGGCGGTGGCTCTCAACGGAAGGCATCAGGAGTCTGCAGGCGGCAGGTGACCAGCCGCTGACACCGATAGAACTGAGCCTGTTCTTCACCATCTTCGTCATGATGCAGTTCTGGAATCTGTTCAATGCCCGCGCCTTTGCCACCGGAGAGTCGGCATTCCATCTGCGTGGTTGCAAGGGATTCCTGTTCATCGCCATGGTGATACTGGTCGGACAGATTGTCATCGTCAGTGTTGGAAAGGAGTTCTTCAACGTCGTTCCGTTGCCTTGGGAAGACTGGGCTATCATTATTGCCATGACATCGCTGGTGCTATGGATAGGAGAAGCGGTGAGGATGATTGTCGACTAGCGATACCTTCGGAAACAAGGTGCTGCAAACGAACGTGACGGAAAACCGTCACGCACAGTGGCACATGTGGAGTGAAAGGAGCGACAGAGGTGCGTGAGTGCCAAAAAGTATATAATAATGATTGATAATCTAAAAAATTATTTATACAAATCTTTTATTCCATTTTTTTTTCGTATCTTTGCACCTTAAAAGGAAGCATATAGCATGCAACATATAAGGAATTTCTGCATCATAGCACATATAGACCACGGGAAATCGACGCTGGCGGACCGTCTGCTCGAGTTCACGAAGACCATCCAGATAACGGAAGGCCAGATGCTCGATGACATGGAACTGGAGAAAGAGCGCGGCATCACCATCAAGAGCCATGCCATACAGATGGAGTATGAGCTTGACGGAGAGAAATACGTGCTCAACCTCATCGACACTCCGGGACACGTGGACTTCAGCTATGAAGTGTCGCGGTCGATAGCGGCCTGCGAAGGAGCTCTCCTCGTGGTAGATGCCACGCAGGGCGTTCAGGCGCAGACCATCTCGAACCTCTACATGGCCATCGACCATGACCTGGAGATTATTCCTGTCATCAACAAGATTGACATGCCGAGCGCCATGCCCGACGAGGTGGAAGACGAAATCGTGGAACTCATCGGATGCGACCCGAAGGACGTGATTCGCGCTTCGGGAAAGACCGGCGAGGGCGTCGAGGAAATACTCAGGGCCGTCGTGGAGCGCATTCCCTGTCCGAATGGCGATGCCGAGGCGCCGCTGCAGGCACTCATCTTCGACTCTGTTTTCAACTCGTTTCGTGGCATCATCGCCTATTTCAAGATTGAGAACGGTAGCATACGCAAAGGCGATAAGGTGAAGTTCTTCAACACTGGTATGGAGTATGATGCCGACGAGATTGGCGTGCTGAAGATGGACATGATACCACGGGCGGAACTGAAGACCGGCGACGTGGGCTACATCATCAGCGGCATCAAGGACTCGAAAGAAGTGAAGGTGGGCGACACCATCACCCATGTGGCGCGACCTTGCTCGGCGGCCATCGAAGGCTTCCAGGAGGTAAAGCCCATGGTGTTCGCGGGCGTCTATCCCATCGACCCCACAGAATATGAGAACCTCAGGGCTTCGCTCGAGAAACTGCAGCTCAACGACGCATCGCTGACCTTCCAGCCTGAGAGCTCCGTGGCCCTCGGCTTCGGTTTCCGATGCGGGTTCCTCGGACTGCTCCACATGGAAATCGTTCAGGAGCGACTCGACCGGGAGTTCGACATGGACGTCATCACCACCGTGCCTAACGTGTCGTACATGGTCTACGACAAGCAGGGGGGCGCCAAGGAGGTGCACAACCCGTCGGGACTGCCCGAGCAGACGCTCATCGACCATATCGAGGAACCCTATATCCGAGCCAGCATCATCACCGCGAGCACCTATATTGGCCCCATCATGAAACTGTGTCTCGACAAGCGGGGCGAACTCATCAATCAGGAATACGTCAGTGGCAACCGCGTGGAGCTGCATTTCATGCTGCCGCTCGGCGAAATCGTGATTGACTTCTATGACAAGCTGAAAAGCATCTCGAAGGGATATGCGTCGTTCGACTATCACATCGACTCCTACCGGCCGTCGAAGCTCATCAAGCTCGACATCCTCCTCAACGGAGAACCTGTGGATGCCCTCTCTACGCTCACACATGCCGACAATGCCGTGGCCTTCGGGCGACGCATGTGCGAGAAGCTCAAGGAACTCATCCCGCGACAGCAGTTCGACATCGCCATACAGGCGGCCATCGGAGCGAAGATCATCGCAAGGGAAACCGTCAAGCAGGTGAGAAAAGACGTCACCGCAAAGTGCTACGGAGGCGACGTGAGCCGAAAGAGAAAACTGCTCGAAAAACAAAAAAGAGGAAAGAAGAGGATGAAACAGATCGGTAATGTGGAGGTGCCGCAGAAAGCATTCCTCGCTGTGCTCAAACTCGATTAGAGTTTCTCTTCGGAACAATGAAGACAGCGAACCACGAAACGAGAACAAATCTACTAATAACATAATGGAGGAAGGACAATGAAAGAATTACAGAACACAAAACGCGACATAGCGCGCGAACTGGCCCGCCGATACAGCACGATGACTCACGACGAGCTGGACATTTTGGAAAGCATATTGGTTCCCAGGAAGTACGCCAAGGGAGAGAAGGTGCTTAAGGAAGGAGATGTCTGCCGGAGCATCATCTACATCGACAAGGGATTGCTGCGACAGTACTACCTCAAGAACGGCAAGGAAGTCACTGAGTACCTGGCCGTCGAAGGGACCATCATGATGAGCATCGAAAGTCTTTTCCGCGAAACACCGTCTTTGCAGCAGATAGAGGCTATCGAGCCCACCATCATATACGAGTTGCCCAAGCAGCGCCTCGAAGAGGTGGCACTGCACAATGTCAACATTCAGATTCTCTATCGTAAGATTCTCGAGGAGTCGCTCATCCTCTCGCAGGTGCATGCTGACCTCGTCAGGTTCGAGAGCGCCGAGAACCGCTATCGCCGCATGTGCAAGCTCTCGCCGCAGGTGGCTCTGCGCGCACCGCTGCTCTACATCGCCAGCTATCTGCAGATGACGCCCGAGACGCTGAGCCGCGTGCGCTCCACCGTTCTCCTCGACTGACAAACCATCACCACAATGATTGCTACATGCAAACGAATGGGCCTTGCACTGCTCATGGCTGTCTTTCAGATGGCATGCACGGCGCAGGCCTCACATAACGAACAGGAAGAGGGCGGTGGCCGTGAGGGTCACAGTCTTCTCAACGTCGTCATCCTCGGAGATTCCAACGCATGGATAGGTGGCGACAACTGCGACCAGCCCAATGGCTGGAACAAATGGTTCAACGACCGTTTCGCCCCCGCTACCTGCAAGAGCTACGCACGTAGCGGTGCCACATGGACCAACACGTCGACAACACAGCGCAACATCACTCAGAACATTGCCGTGCTTGGAAACGACAATGTGGTGTACAACCAGATAGAAAGACTCAAGACGGCAGCCGACAACGGCCAGCAGCCCACGCCACACCTTATCCTCATAGCCGCCGGCACCAACGATGCGTGGTTTGCCGACAAGCGACCGGGTATCTTCAGCCAGACTGCTGAACAGGCCTTTTCCCTTGCCGACCGTTTCTCCACCCATCAGTCCGTCGGACAGATGGTGTCGCTGGCAGCATCGGTCAGATTCGGATGCGAGCTGCTCATGCAGTATTTCCCCGACTGCCAGATCATCCTGCTCACACCGCCGCAGACCACAGCCACCTCCACAGAGCGCATCGCGCAGGTGTCCGACATCATCGAGGCTTGTGGACATCGCATGAGCATTGCCGTCATCAGACTCGACCGCGAGGCCTGCAACTATGACATCCGCGAAAGACAAGACAAGCGTTTCACAACCGACGGTACGCACAGTTCGCCGCAGGGCGCACGTCGCAACGGCTACTATATAGCCAACCGCGTTTCCTCCATGCTGCAGTTCTAAGACGCTGCGGCCATTTCATTCATCATCTTCAATATGGTATTCTCCGATTTGTTCTTTTTGTTCGCTTTCATCCCCTCGTTTGCGCTATGCTATCTGCTGGCAGCGGCTTTCGACCGAGGACAGGAAAGCACCGAACCACGCCAGCCTTTCTTCAAGGCCAGGAACCTTGCCATCGTGCTCTTCTCGCTCATCTTCTATGCGTGGGGTGAGCCGGTTTATGTGTTCCTCATGCTGGGCTGCGTGCTGGTCAACTACCTGTCGGGTCTGCTCATCGACCGTCAGGAAGAGCAGCACCGTCGGCGGCTTGCTCTCACGGCCGGACTGGTATGCAACATCCTCATTCTGGCCACGTTCAAGTACCTGGGATTCTTCGTCGAACAGCTGGCGCAGATAGGCATCGTCATCAATGCGCCCAAGATTTCCCTTCCTATCGGCATCAGTTTCTACACCTTCCAGTCCATCTCCTATCTCATCGACGTCTTCCGTCGTCAGTCGCCTGTGCAGCGCAGGTTTGTCGACTTGCTGCTCTACATCTCCATGTTCCCGCAGCTCATCGCCGGACCTATTGTGCGCTACGACACCGTAGCCCGTGAGATTCATGACCGCCATGTGTCTACCGATGACCTCTCGGCCGGCATCTATCGTTTCCTCATCGGACTGGGCAAGAAGGTCATCCTGGCCAACCAGCTGTCGGAGATCTCCGACCAGTTCCTGGTCAACGGCCTGTCCTCTCTCTCCACTGCCGGCGCATGGATTGGCATCGTGGCCTACACATTCCAGATTTATTTCGACTTTTCCGGCTACAGCGACATGGCCATCGGTCTCGGCCGCTGTCTGGGCTTCCACTTCAACGAGAACTTCCGTCACCCGTATTGCTGCAACAGCATTACCGACTTCTGGCGGCGCTGGCACATCTCGCTGGGTAGCTTCTTCCGCGACTATGTCTACATCCCGCTTGGAGGCAACCGCCGCCATCAGGCCGTCAACATCTTCGTGGTGTGGTTTCTTACCGGCATGTGGCATGGGGCCAGCTGGAACTTCATCATCTGGGGCGTCTATTTCGGCTTCATCGTGACCATTGAGAAATACACGTTGCTGAAGGTCCACAGCCGCATTCCCTCCGTCTTCCTCCACATCTATAGTCTGCTGCTCGTCATCATCGGGTGGGGCATCTTCTATTTCGACGACTTCCAGAAGATGACGGTTTTCTTCCGTTCTTTCTTTGCCCAGCAGGGAGAACTAACTGATTTCGTTGCACAGAGTGCCCTCACCGACCATTTCTGGCTCTGGTTGTTGGCCATCGTTTTCTGCATGCCCGTCCGCACGGCCACGGCTCAGCTCATAGGCCGTCTCACCAAGTCGGCTCTTTCGCTCCGCACGTCCATCGTCTTTGTTTCACGGCTCGCGGTCTCCATCGTCATTCTTGTGCTGAGCGTCGCCTTACTGGTCGGAGCCACCAACAACGCCTTCATCTACACCCGTTTTTAGAATCTCACATGATGCATTCCAACATATTGTCCGCTCTCTGGCGCAAGCCCATCCTCGCGATTTCGTATGTCGTGTTCCTGCTGTCATTCGGCGTTCATCCTGCTGTCGCTCAGCCGTCAGCGCGACAGCCCAAGCCCGGCATCGTCATCGTCGACGATTCTGTCAATACGCGCACCTTCCAGACGTTCGTCGTACCAGTGGAGAATGCCACGCCCTATGCCCAGGTGGTCAACCACTACCGACAGGTCTTTGCCGACAGTATTCGCATCTACTGCATGGTCATCCCCACGGCTGTTGAGTTCTATTGTCCCGACATGGCAAAGAGCTGGACACATTCCGAGCGTCTTACCATCGATCACATCTACGGTTTGCTCAGCGACTCAGTGACAGCCATTGACGTCTGCTCGGCGCTTGCCGCCCATGTGTCGGAGCCCATCTATGCACGCACCGACCACCACTGGCTGCCCCTCGGCGCCTACTATGCCGCTCAGGCGTTTGCAAGTGCTGCCGGCGTTCCCTTCCGCGACCTCGGTTCCTACGACCGCCATGTCATTGGTCGTTTTGTGGGCAGCATGTTCCGTTATTCGGGTCGCGACTCTGCCGTTGTCGCCTATCCCGAGGAGTTCGTCTACTACACCCCGCGTGGCATTCGCTACCAGACGTCGTTCGTGGAGTACCAGCTCGACAAGAGTCGTCGGAAGGTCATCAGCGAGAGCATACCCTCAGAGACACGTTTCTTCCAGCCCTATCCTGACGGCAGCAGCCTGGCCTACTGTACGTTCATGGGCGGCGACTACCGTCTGACGCACGTAGCCACTGCCACACGCAACCACCGTCGCCTGCTCATCCTCAAGGACAGCTTCGGCAACGCTCTTCCCGCCTACCTCTTCTATGGTTTCCAGGACATCCATGTCGTCGACTGTCGCTATTTCACCAAGAACCTCGTAGACTATGTCCATGACCACCATATTACCGACATACTCTTCGCCAACAACGTCAGCCATGCCTCCCTCCCTGCCACCACCGACTCCTACCGAGCTTACCTTACGCAGGATAAGTGAGCCCAGCTCGAAACACCTCTCAGTTTTCAGTTTTCAGTTCTCAGTTTCCAAAGTATGAAAAAGTTATATATCGCCATCATCACAACCGTTTTTCTTGCCTTCGCTGTCGTGTTTCTCACCTTTCCGCGGAGCACTGTGTCAGAACTGGAGAAGCGCGAGCTTGCCACCTTCCCTGAGTTCTCGTGGCAACGACTCTTCGACGGCTCCTTCACCCGTGACGTCTCGTCGTGGTTCAGCGACAGCGAGCCCTATCGCGACCGCTTCATGGCCCTCAGCATGATGGTCAAGGACCACCAGCGACTCATTCTCTCCGACCAGGACAACGTCACCTTCCACGCCGCAGAGGCCGACGGTTCCTCCGACCCGGAAACCGCCACCAGTACCGCCGAGGAAGAGCAGGCGCAGGACGAAGGGGGAGAGGTGAACCTTGCCGAGTATAAGAACAAGGTGACAGCCGAGGCCAACTCCAAGATCTCGCACGCAGGCATCATGGTCATTGGTACCGGCAAGAACGTACGCGCACTCATGGCATACGGCGGAGGTCCCACCATGGGCAACACCTACGCCCAGATTGCCAACGAATACCAGAAGAAGCTCGGCAGCGATGTGCAGGTCTACTGCATGGTCATCCCCACGGCCGTTGAGTTCTATTGTCCCGACAAGGCACGCAAGAGCACCAAGTCGCAGCGCGCCACCATCACCAACATCTACCAGACCCTCGACCCGAAGGTCAAGGCCGTCGACATCTACACCACCCTCGGACAGCACGCCGAGGAGTCCATCTACCTCCGCACCGACCACCACTGGGCACCCCTCGGCGCCTACTATGCCGCCCAGAAGTTCGCTGCCGTGGCAGGAGTGCCTTTCCGCGACCTCACACACTACGAGCAGCACGTCGTGCACGACTACGTCGGCTCCATGTATGGATTCTCCAAGGACATCTCCATCAAGAATGCTCCCGAGGACTTCGTCTACTACATTCCCAAGGAGGTCGACTACACCACTACCTACACCATCTACGACGTCAACAAGGACTATCAGGTCACAGGCGAGCACAAACCCATACAGGGCAAGTTCTTCATGCACTACAAGGATGGTAGCGGAGCGGCCTACAGCACCTTCATGGGCGGCGACTCCAAGATTACCTGCGTGCGTACATCCACCAACAACCACCGTCGCGTCCTCATTCTCAAGGACAGCTTCGGCAACGCACTGCCAGGCTATATGTTCTACTCCTTTGAAGAAGTGCACGTCGTCGATTTCCGCTATTTCCGTAAGAACATCACCGCCTACATTCGCGACAATCACATCACCGATGTCCTCTTCGCCAACAACGTGTTCATGACATGCTCCGCCAATACCGCCAAGAACTATCGCCGCTTCCTCACGCAGTAAAGAGTGGTGGACAACAAACTCAACCTGCAACGCACGGTTTTTACAGAGGGTTATTTCGTCGAGTAAAACTGACCGATGAGTGTCTTAAAAAAAGATGGCAGAAAGAGTCAGTTTATTTGCCAATTAAACGTAGTTTTTTTGGCAGATTTTTTAGCTAAGGACAAAACATGGACTGTTTTGGACGTTCTTTGTGAACCGAGCATAGCAGGAGAGATCCTGAGTCAGTCCGTGTGTTAGTATGACAAGTAAAGCAGACAAGAGCGGACTCGCGGAGAAAGGTGCGTTTTCCGTTCCTCCCGTTTTTTTGTCCGTTTTTTCGGGTAGACGCTGTAAACAATGCACTTTTTGTTTGAAAAGTTGAAAAAATTGCACATAAAATTTTCTAATGTGCAAATAAGATATTACCTTTGCACAATAAATTGAAATTTGTGCAATGAAACAAATCCCTAGTTTCAACAACTATATAGAAACATCCATCGTCCAGAACTGGGACCACGACGCGCTCACCGACTACCGGGGCGCCACGCTGCAATTCAAAGACGTGGCGCGAAAAATTGAGAAGCTGCACATACTGTTTGAGAACAGTGGAGTGGGGAAGGGCGACAAAATAGCCATCTGCGGTCGCAACAGCGCACACTGGGCAGTGGCCTTCATGGCGGTACTTACCTACGGCGCCGTTGCTGTGCCGGTGCTGCATGAGTTCAACGCGGAGCAGATTCATAACATTGTGAACCACAGCGAGGCAAAGCTGCTGTTTGTTGGCGATGTGGTGGCCACCTGCATCGACGGTGAGCAAATGCCGCAGCTGGAGGGCATCATCAACCTGCCCGACTACTCGCTGCACCTCTCGCGCTCCGAACAGCTCACCTATGCCCGCGAGCACCTGAACGCGATGTTCGGGTCGAAGTTCCCCAAGTATTTCCGTAAGGAGCACGTCAGCTACTACAAGGACGAGCCGGAAGAGCTTGCCCTCATCAACTATACCAGCGGCACGACGGGTTTCTCCAAGGGCGTGATGCTTCCCTATCGCGCACTCTGGGGCAATCTCGACTTCTGCGAACGGAAACTTGGACCGCATGTGCCTGTAGGCAGCAACATGCTCAGCATCCTGCCCATGGCCCACATGTATGGCATGGCCTTCGAGTTCATCTTCGGCTTCTGTCACGGCTGCCATCTGTTCTTCCTGACGCGCCTGCCGTCGCCCGCCATCATCGCCGACGCCTTTGCTGAGGTGCGCCCGGCGGTTGTCATCTCGGTTCCGTTGGTCATTGAGAAAATCATCCGCAAGCGCGTGTTCCCAAAGATACAGAACAACGCCGTGCGCATACTCATGCAGATGCCCGTGGTGAGCAGAAAGGTGAAGCAGAAAATTTGCGAACAGGTGTATGCGGCCTTCGGTGGCAAGGCCTACGAGGTGATTGTGGGCGGAGCAGCGCTGAACCAGGAGGTGGAGCTGTTCCTGAAGAGCATCGACTTCCCCATCACCGTGGGCTATGGCACCACCGAGTGTGCACCGCTCATCACCTACAGCGACTACAAGGACTTTGTGCCAGGCTCATGCGGCACTGCCGTTGACCACATGGAGGTGCGCATCAGCGAGGAAAAGGCGGGAACAGGGCTGGGCGAGATCATCACCCGCGGCATGAACGTGATGCTGGGATACTACAAGAACGACGAGGCTACCCGTGAGGTGCTGGACGAAGACGGATGGTACCACACCGGAGACCTTGGCGTGATAAGCGAAGACGGACACCTGTTTATCAAGGGACGAAAGAAGAACATGCTGCTCGGAGCCAGCGGACAGAACATCTATCCCGAGGAGATAGAGGACAAGCTGAACTCCATGGCCATGGTGTCGGAAAGCCTCATCGTGCAGCGCGACAATCGACTGGTGGCACTCGTGCATCCCGACTACGACGGAGCAGGAGAGATGGCATTTACCACCAACGACCTGAAGGACGTGATGGAGAACAACCGCGAGGAACTGAACAGACAGCTGCCCGCCTATTGCAAAATCTCGGCCATAGAGATACACGCCGAGGAGTTTGCCAAGACACCCAAGAAGAGCATTAAGAGATATCTATATAAATAAGAATAAACCCACGGAAACCCCTTCCGGAATCCTAATGCATCGCTGGGAGAGAATACGGACAGGGACATCCTGCACAAAGGGCACGTGGCTAAAACAAATAAAGCACCATGAAAGAAATACCGAGTTTTAACGCAATCATCCAGAAGAGCATTGTCGACAACTGGGACCTCGATGCGTTGACCGACTACAAAGGGGCAACCCTTCAGTTTCACGACGTGGCACGAAAGATAGAGAAGCTGCACATCATGTTTGAGAACTGCGGCGTGACACGTGGCGACAAGATTGCTCTTTGTGGGCGAAACAGTGCCAACTGGGCTGTCGCCTTCCTGGCAACGCTCACCTACGGAGCCGTGGCCGTGCCCATCCTCCATGAGTTCACTGCCGACCAGGTGCACAACATCGTGAACCACAGCGAGGCGAAGCTGCTCTTTGCCGGCGACGTGGTTTCCACCACCATCGACGCCACCAAGATGCCACTGCTGGAGGGTATCATCTACATTCCCGACTACAGTCTCATTGTTTCGCGCACCGACAAGCTCACCTTCGCACGCGAGCACCTGAACGAGATGTTCGGAAAGAAGTATCCGAAATATTTCCGCAAGGAGCACGTCAACTACTATATCGACGAAGACCCCAACGAGATGGCGCTGTTGAACTACACCAGCGGCACGACGGGTTTCTCGAAGGGCGTGATGATTCCCTACCGTGCACTCTGGAGCAACTACGACTTCGCCATGGACGTGTTGGGCAAGACCATCAAGCGCGGTGACAACACGCTGAGCATACTGCCTATGGCCCACATGTATGGCATGGCCTTCGAGTTCATCTTCGAGTTCCTGCATGGCTGCCATGTGTTCTACCTGACAAGGGTGCCGTCGCCCGCCATCATCGCGCAAGCCTTCGCCGACATCCGGCCCGCCATCATCATCGCTGTGCCTTTGGTCATCGAGAAGATTATCCGCAAACGCGTGTTCCCCAAGATTCAGAACAACCGCATACGCCTGTTGCTCGGCATGCCTGTCATCAACAAGAAGGTGCGCGAACGTATCTGCGAACAGGTGGTGTCGGCCTTCGGAGGCAAGTTCTACGAAGTCATCATCGGCGGAGCGGCGTTCAATCAGGAGGTGGAGCAGTTCATGCACCGCATAGAGTTCCCATACACCGTGGGCTATGGCGCCACCGAGTGTGCGCCCATCATCTGCTATGAAGACTGTCATCACTTCGTTCCAGGCTCCTGCGGAAAGGCCGCGCTACACATGGAGGTGAAGATCAACAGCCGCGACCCGGAGAACATTCCCGGAGAAATCCTTGCTCGGGGCCTTAACGTCATGCTGGGCTACTACAAGAACGAGGAGGCCACGCGGCAGACGCTTGACAGCGAAGGATGGTATCACACGGGAGACCTCGGAACCATGGACAGCGAAGGAAACGTATTCATCAAGGGACGGTCGAAGAACATGCTGCTCGGGGCCAGCGGTCAGAACATCTATCCCGAGGAGATAGAAGACAGGCTGAACTCCATGGCCTTGGTCAACGAGAGCATCGTCATACAGCGTGATGAGAAACTCGTGGCGCTCATTCATCCCGACTACGATGAGGCCCGCAACCTGGGACTCAGCGCCGAAGACCTGGAGAAAATCATGGAGCAGAACCGCGTGGAAATCAACCAGACGCTGCCTTCCTACAGCAAGATTTCTGCCGTGCAGCTGCATGAGGACGAGTTCGCCAAGACGCCCAAGAAGAGCATCAAGCGATTCCTGTATCAGTAATTGGATGAAAGGATAGAAGTCCCCGGTGGGGGATGTTTGAAGAGGTAAGAGATAAGCGGTGAGAGGTAAGAGAATACCTCTTTCCGCTTTTTTTCATGCTTGAGTCCGCTTGAAAAAGTCCCAAAGGGACGAAAAGACTACAGGGAGGGGTGGAACCCCTTCTTGAAAACCAAGGAGTTACAGAAGAGCCCCGAGGGAGCCGACAGGCCAGAAAGGACTTTTTTAAAAGTAAGCTCATGCTTCTATTCTGGGCTTGCCAGCATTTCTCTCACCTCTCATCACTAAGAGTCAAGCTTTTGTTTCTCCAGCAGGTCCTGCATGCGGATAATCTCGTCGCGGTATTGTGCTGCCTGCAGGAAGTCGAGGTTCTTGGCTGCCTGCTTCATCAGTGCCGTGGTGTCGGCGATGCTCTTCTCCAGCTGCTGCCTGTTCATGGTGCGCACGATGGGGTCGGCGGCCATGCTCATCGGGTCGGGTTCTATGTATGGAGCGTAGGTCTTGGCCTGTGGCGTCTGTTCAGTCTGCGTGCTTTGTCCGGCTGCGAGGCTGTTCTGGCTGATGGCCTTCACAATCTGCTGCGGCGTGATCCCGTGCTCCTCGTTGTAGCGCAGCTGCTTGGTGCGGCGGCGTAAGGTCTCGTCGATGGTCTGCTGCATGCTGCCGGTGATGGTGTCGGCATACATGATGACCTTTCCGTTGACGTTGCGGGCTGCGCGCCCTGCCGTCTGCGTGAGCGACCGGTGACTGCGCAGGAAACCCTCTTTGTCGGCATCGAGAATGGCAACGAGCGACACTTCCGGAAGGTCAAGGCCTTCGCGAAGCAGGTTGACACCCACCAGCACGTCGAACACCCCTGCCCTGAGGTCGCTCATAATCTTCACGCGGTCCAGCGTGGCCACGTCGCTGTGGATGTAGTTCGCACGCACGTCGTGGTTCAGCAGGTATTCCGTCAGTTCCTCGGCCATGCGCTTGGTAAGGGTCGTCACCAGCACGCGCTCGCCCTTCTCGCATCGCAGCTGTATCTCGTAGAGTAGGTCGTCTATCTGGTTGTCGCTCGGCCGAACCTCTATCTCGGGGTCGAGCAGTCCTGTGGGCCTTATTAGCTGTTCCACCACTACGCCCTCGGCCTCGGCCAGCTCGTAGTCGGCTGGCGTTGCCGACACGTAGATGACCTGATTGGTGAGCTGCTGGAATTCCTCAAACTTCAGCGGACGGTTGTCGAAGGCTGCCGGCAGTCGGAAGCCATATTCCACGAGGTTCTTCTTGCGGGCACGGTCGCCGCCATACATGGCCCCAATCTGCGGCACGCTGACATGGCTCTCGTCGATGACCAAGAGGAAGTCCTTGGGGAAGAAGTCGAACAGGCAGTAGGGTCGCTCGCCTGCCTTTCGTCCGTCGAAATAGCGCGAGTAGTTCTCGATGCCCGAGCAGTGGCCCAGCTCCTTGATCATCTCCATGTCGTACTCCACGCGCTCCTTGATGCGCTGAGCCTTGATGGGGTCGCCCAGTTCGTTGAAGAAGTCCACCTGTTTCACCAGGTCGTCCTGTATCTGACGGATGGCCATTTCGGTCTGCTCCTTGCTCGTCACAAACAGGTTGGCAGGATAAATCTGGTATTCCTCAAACTGCGCCATGCGGTGGAAGCTGACGCTGTCGAGTTCCTCAATGTTGTCAATCTCGTCGTCCCACCATGTCACCCTCAGCACGTGGTCGCTATAGGCCATGAACACGTCGACGGTCTCCCCCTTGACACGGAAACAGCCGCGTTTCAGCTCGATGTCGTTTCTCACGTAGAGCGCATCCACCAGTCTGCGCAGGAACATGTTGCGCTCCAGGACCTGTCCTTTCTTGATGGTGATGACGCTGCCCTGCATGGCCGTAGGGCCGCCCATGCCGTAGATGCACGACACCGACGACACCACCACCACGTCCTTGCGTCCCGACAGCAGAGCCGAAACGGCAGACAGTCGCAGACGGTCTATCTCATCGTTGATGGCCAGGTCTTTTTCTATGTAGGTGTCTGTCTGAGGCAGGTAGGCTTCCGGCTGATAGTAGTCGTAGTAGCTCACGTAGTACTCAACGGCATTCTCGGGAAAGAAACCTCTCATCTCCTCGTAGAGCTGTGCGGCCAGCGTCTTGTTGTGGCTCAGGATGAGCGTCGGCCGGTTCACGTTGGCGATGACATTGGCCACGGTGAACGTCTTGCCAGAGCCCGTTACGCCCAGCAACACCTGCGCCTTGTCGCCGCGCTCCAGCCCTTCCGTCAGCTGCGCAATAGCCTCCGGCTGGTCCCCTGTCGGCTTGTATTTAGATGTCAGTTTGAAATTCATAACTTCTATATTACTAAGTTACAACCCCCACCCCTGACCCCTCCCCTTGAAGGGAGGGGAGTGTCCTTCGGCTTGCTTTTCGGCGGTAGCCACTCACCTCCCTTCAATGGGAGGGGTCAGGGGTGGGGTCTGTATCTGTTACGATTCATGTTTGCTTTCGTTATGACGAAAAGTCAACTGCAAAGATAAGGATTATTACTGACATGGCAAAGCACTTTTCATAATTATTCTCTTTCATGCCCCTTTGCTCATCCTTTTGCTCATAGCTCACTGAGGTTTTGTCTGTTCTAAACCAACTTCCGAAAGTTTAGTTAGCTCAACGCTAGCTCATCGGGATTTGCAATCCCGATGTCTTGAATATCAGCATTTGTAATGCGCTTTCAGACAAGCTAAGTGTGCTAACGTAAATCTTTGGTTTTGATGCTTTTATAAGAAAAACTTGTAGTCCTTGTTGAGTTCTGCCGTAGCAGGACTCGAGTCCCGACGGCAAAAGGACTC
>OCTW011595921.1_pt1 | contig 54742 bp, 38 predicted proteins | sample 1539671 | NCBI WGS metagenome assembly OCTW01 (sample SAMN02144230, study PRJEB22623) | gut metagenome | biome: sheep rumen | host: Ovis aries | place: New Zealand | reverse complement strand
CATAGCCATTCGGGTGGATTTGCATTTGTTCGGGCGGATTTGCCGCTCGGCACCCGATAGGGTGACGCTTGGCTTGTCCAAGAATCCGGCTGCATTGAGTGAAAGCATTTGCAATGCGCTTTTAGCGGATTAAAAATCCTGATACTTTTGTTCGGGCGGATTTGTAATCCGGCCGCATTGAGTGAAAGCATTTGCAATGCGCTTTTAGCGGATTAAAAATCCTGATACTCACTGCATCGGGATTACAAATCCCGATGAACAACGACAAATCCCGATGAACAACGGTATATCCCGATGATCGTAAGAAGGGAAAGTGGAGTGCTGAGCAATTACATGGATAAGATATTGTATTAAAAAATGTTAACCGTTGATGCTGGCGGCGTATTATTTTATATCTTTACCAACGCTAATAAGCTAAAACGATGAGACGACTTTTGCTGTCAGTTGCACTCCTCGTCCTGACGTATAGCGCATGGGGAGGGGATGCCGATGTGAGGCAGGCCATGCGCCGTGCCACACAATATATGATGGACGTGGCTTCCTATAATGGCGGTTTCGTGTGGAACTACCTGCCCGACTACTCCCGTCAGTGGGGTGAACTGGAGACCAAGCGCACGATGGTGTGGCTGCAATCGCCGAGCACGCCTGATATGGGAGAGGTGTTGCTGGATGCATATCACGCCACAGGTGATGAGTATTATTATGAGAGCGCGCGGTGCGTGGCCCTCTGCCTCATGCAGGGACAGTTGCCCTGTGGAGGGTGGAACTACATGTTCGACTTAGAGCCCGAAGACTCGCTCCGCGCCTGGTATGCCACCATCGGAAGGCAGGCATGGCGGTTGGAGGAATTTCAGCATTATTACGGCAACGCCACTCTCGACGATGAGGCCACCAAGCATTGCGCTGAGTTTCTCTTGAGAATCTATCAGGAGAAGAAGGAAACGCTTTTCGAGAAACCTCTGCAACGGGCCATTGCCTTTGTGCTGGAGAGCCAATACGACAATGGAGGATGGCCGCAGCGCTATCCCTTGATGTATGACCACCCTTTCAAGGGAAAGGCTGATTATTCCTCCTTTGTCACGCTGAACGATAATGTGGCTTTTGAAAACATCGATTTCCTCCTGCAATGCTACACTTCACTCGGCATGAGTGAGTTGCGGCAACCCATCCTCAAGGCCATGCATCTCCTGCGTGACCTCCAGCAACCCAAACCGCTCGCTGGATGGGCCGACCAATACACCCCCGATGATCTGAAGCCAGCCCATGCCCGGTCGTATGAGCCAAGGGCGGTGAATACGGGCACCACGGTGAGCATGATCTTCAAGATGCTGGAGTTCTACAAGATGACAGGTGACGGGGATTTCCTGAAAGGCATTCCTGATGCCATCCGTTTCCTCGAGAGCCAGAGACTGCCTTCCTCCTTGGCGGCTACGGTGAGGCGCACCCCATTGCAGGATGACGAGATCCTTATGCCACGGTTCATCAACCCCGATACGGGACGTCCGATGTATGTGCACCGAAAAGGATCGAACGCGAAGAATGGTGAATACTACACGGATGAGAATACCGAGGGTACTATCGCACATTATAGTTCGTTCATGGTGGTGAGCCCATCACGGCTGTGGAATGCCTACAACGAGGCCAAAACTTTCGTGCAGAAGGACCTGGAGCGCAATTCCGTCCTTAAATCCGCCGCGACTAATGGTCCCCGCAGATATTATTTCCAAAGGGGAAGGATGATGCGGCCAGGACGTGAACTTCCTGGCGTCGACGAGATCGTCGCCTCGCTCAACAAGGAGGGATACTGGCCTTCGGTGCTCCGCCAGGTGAGCCATCCCTACCGTCCGATTCCTGCGAATATGGAGTCAGAGAGTGATGACAGGTCGTTTGCCACGACGATGGTGGGCGATGAGTATGACACATCGCCTTATGAGAACCAGGACATCAAGGGCATTTCGGTCGGAACGTATATCCAGAACATGTCGTTGCTCATTCAGAGCCTGCAACCCAAAAAGACCACTGTCTCCGGCCTTGACCCCGATCGCTTTTCCGCTACTGTGGAAGGGAAGCCGACAGCTCTCTACACCCTCAGCAACAACGGCGTGGAGGCTTGTCTCACCAATTATGGTGCACGGCTGGTGTCGATGATGGTGCCCGACAAGGAAGGCAAACTGGAAGACGTGGTGCTCGGTTTCGACAATATCGAGGATTATCACCTGCGGAAAAACAATTTCGGAAGTGTCGTGGGCCGCTATGCGGGCCGCATCAAAGGGGCGTCGTTCACTCTTGACGGCCATACTTATGCACTGCAGAAGACGGGGGGCGGCAATATCTCTCACGGAGGCTATCCCGGATTCGCCGACAAAGTGTGGGATGTCGTGTCGGTCAACGACAGCGTGCTGCGTATGAGACTGGTGTCGCCCGATGGAGACAATGGCTTCCCCGGCAACCTCACGGTATACGTCACCTATCACCTCACCTACGATCATGCTTTGCGGGTCAGTTATGAGGCCACGACCGATAAACCCACCGTAATCAACCTGACCAATCATACCTTCTTCAATATCTCCGGCGACCTGAGCAACACGGTGCTTGACCAGCGGTTGTATGTCGACAGCAAGTATATCGCTACTTACGACAAGCAGAAAAACGTGGATGGCAAGTTCATGAAAGTGCGCAACACCCCATTTGATTTCCTCTCCTTGAAGCGTATGAAGTCGATAGGCACCGATATCGACATCTATGACGAGCAGATGGGCATCACCAAAGGTTATGACCATGCCTTTGCCTTGCGTCATGCCGGCAACCTCGACAGGCTGGCTGCCGTGGTCTATGACGAGAAAAGCGGGCGCACCCTCTCTGTCTATACGACCGAACCGGCTCTGCAGGTCTATACGGCCAACGGACTCAATGGCGGTCTGGTGGGCAAAAACGGGATCGCTTATCCCAAGCGGTCGGCTGTCTGCCTGGAGACCATGCACTTCGCCGATAGTCCCAACCAAGGGGAGTTCCCTTCCACGGTGCTGAGGCCAGGAGAGACTTACCGGTCGCAGACGATCTTCCATTTCTCTGGCTATTCGCACAAGAAGCGCAATCTCCAGAGCTCTATCCTGATGTATGGGGGAGTGGCAAGCCTCACCGGACTGGGGGTCTTCGGAGTCATCTCGCTCATCAAATAAAAATAAAAGTTCGTCAAAAAAGTTTTAAATCTTTTGAGGTTGACCGCCGAAGCCATATCTTTGCAACATGATGAAACCATTGCTGACCCTTTTCTCACTCCTTTTCTGCTGCGCGGCCAGCGCACAGGAGGTGCTGGAGAGCAAAATCGAGACGACAGAGGGGAATGACCCTGCCGCCGTCGCCGATGACACCTATTCGGCAGGAACCTGGCGGTCATACCAACCAGAGGATTTCTCGCTGACAAGATCTTATTGGGCACACCAAGACTCCCTCCATCTGCCCACGCTGGGGTATGACGGGCGGGTGATGTCGCTCTCGGCGTTTCCCTATTACCGCTATGGGTGGTCGTCGTGGAACTTGCACGAAGGTCTGAATGTCAGTCTCGGGGCTTCTGTCTTCACCGAGGTGGGCAAGCATGCGCATCATGGCGTCGGGTTCGCCCAGAGCCTTTCGGCGATGTATGCCATGCCTCTGTCCAAAGACCGGAAGTGGTCGTTGGCTGTGGGGGGATATATGAGCAATGTGAACTGGAACCATGCTTCCGCCAGGGAAGCAGGACTGTCGGCGGTGCTTGGATATCGGTTTGACGAGCATTGGGAGGCTTTCCTGTATGGGCATAAGTCCATCGTCAGCAGCCATGATATCCCTTATCCGCTCTATGACATGGGGGCGTTGGGCGACAGGATCGGAGCAGCGGTGAGATACAATTTCAACCCGTCGTTCAGCGTGCAGGTGTCGGTGGAGCACGGCAGCATGCCGCAGCGTGACTCTTTCCACGACACCTACATGCAGATGCCTCCCGCAGGGAGGAGATAGAGGTTTATTTCAGGGTCTTCAGAACCTCTTTCGCATAGCTGTCGCCCATGACGGCGGCCTTGTTGATCCACTCGCGGCCCGTGTTCTTATTACGCTTCACACCATAACCGTAATAATAACAGATGCCCAGTCCGGTCTCGGCTGAGGCATTGCCTTGCAGGGCGGCTTTCTCCATCCATTTGAAAGCTTCCTCATAATCCTGGGTCATTCCCATGCCATGGAAATACATGTTGCCGATGTTGTATTGTGCCTCGGCATTTCCCTGCTGCGCGGCTTTCAGATACCAGCGGGCGGCTTCCTCGTAGTCTTGGTCCACATACACACCCTTGTCGTAATAGCGGCCAAGGGCCAACTGTGCTGGAGAGTAGTTCTTCTCGGCGGCTTTCACGAAGTAGCCCATGGCTTTCATGCTGTCTTGCCCCACGCCGATGCCTTGGGCGTACATCTTGCCGACCTCGAACTGAGAGCGGGGGTCACCGGCATCTGCCAGCCGGCGGAAATAGTCGAATGCTTTGTCGGGGTTCTTGTCTACGCCCTCACCATGCAGATAGCAGTAGCCGAGGTTGTAGAGAGCGGCGCTGTTGCCTTGGGCAGCAGCTTTCTCCCACCATTTGATGGCATCTTCGTAGCTGAGGTCCACACCCTTCATCTGGTAGTAGCACGAGCCCAGGTTGAACTGTGCAGGGGCATATCCTTTCTCCGCGGCTTTACGGTAGTATTCCGCGGCTTTGGCGTAATTGCGGTCGAAGTCTTCCGCTCCCACCTCATAGCAATGTCCCAGACTGTTGATGGCCTGCAGATTGCCTTTGTTGGCTGCTTTGGTGTACCATTTCACGGCCTCTGTCATGCTCTTCGGCACGCCATAGCCCTTTTCGTAACAGAAAGCGAGGTTGAACTGAGCCTCCAAATTGCCTTTGTTGGCTGCCTTGGTAAACCATTCGGCGGCTTCCTTGTGGTTGGCTTGCACACCCTTGCCCGACAAGAGCCGGCTGGCAAGGGCTACCTGGGCTTTCACGTTGCCTGCGTTGGCGTCTCGGCGCATGCCGGCGATGTCGGCTGCATTTTGGGCTTCGACCGTCATGGTCAGCACCATGGCGGCCAGCACAGTGATGATTCCTCTTCTTCTCATTCTATTGGATATTATCATTTTCCTAAATCATAGATTCTCAAAGTATAGGGGGGCAAAACGAGGTCGCCGGTGGCGACGGTGCCTTTCTCGCAGCTCACCCGTTGGTTGTCGGGCTGTCCGCTGAATCCTTCATACGGGGTGCCCTCAGGCAGTGTGACACCGTCGAGATAAAGGGTCAGTTGCTTAGGCAGTGCATTGACCACCTTCAGGTAGCGGTGCCCGGTCTTGCTGTCCTCGACCATGCTGGCCACGACACGCCTGCCGATATATTCGTCGGCCATCACCTGTGTGGCGACATAGTGGTCGCCGCTGTAGACGGAAAACAGCCTTTGGGTCTCGTAACTCGGAGTCAAGCGCACCTCTTTGTTGCTGAAATAGATCAGGTCGGGGTTCCAGTTGTGATGCCCGTCCTTGGCCAGAAGGGGCGCATAGGAGGTCATCGCCACCACATCGCCGTTGCGCTCCACGTTGCAGAGATGGATGGCCTCGGCCAGTGCTGTCTCCACATTGCTGCGCTTCTTGCTGGTGCTGGCGGCATATTCGCCGAGATACACCTTCGGTGCGTTGCGGTCGTAGTCATCGTAATAGTCCTGGTGGTTGATAAACCAGCCGGTGCTCTCATAATAATGCTCATCCACCATGTCGATGATGTCGGAGTGCTTCTTGGCATAGTCCCAGCCTTCCACATAGTCGGCTGAAGGATGATGGAACGGACCCACCGTGCCACAGACGATGATGTCGGGGTATTTCTCCTTGATGGCTTTGCAGATCATGCCGTAACGCTCCTCGAAGACGGTGGAGATGATATCCTCGTTGCCGATACCGATGTATTTCAGATGGAAGGGTGCAGGATGGCCGGCATCGGCTCGCATCTTTGCCCAAGGACTCTTGGCTGGGTCGCCGTTGGCCCATTCGATCAGATGGAGGATCTCCTCACAGTAGGCGGGCATGTCGGCCATGGGGATACCGCCCTGCTGGCCTGCATAGCCGTCTTTGTCGGCAGCGGAATTCTGGCAGGGCACACCGGCGGCCAGCACGGGGAGCGGTTCGGCTCCGATATCCTCGCAGAATTGGAAATACTCATAGAATCCCAGTCCGCGTGTCTGGTGGTAATGCCAGATGTTGAAGTCGGGCTTGCGGTCCTCAAGGGGACCCACGGTGTGGTGCCAGTGGTAGATGTTGTCAAGACCCTGGCCGTGGCTCATGCAACCTCCGGGGAAACGTACGAACTTGGGGTGAAGGTCGGCGATGGCCTGTGCGAGGTCCTTGCGCAGACCGTTCTTGCGGTTGTGGAAGGTCTCCTGCGGGAAGAGACTCACCATGTCGACGGCCACCTTGCCTTTTTTCAGCGGCACAAGGCGGAGCTGGCATTCCCGGCCGGTGACCTTGGCGCGTAACTTGGGCGATCGGGTGTCGATCACGGCCTCGTATCGCCGCCATCCTGGCCCTTGGGTGGTGATCTTGGTCTCGGCCAGTACTTCGCCTCCTGCTATGAGCTGCACAAGCCATTTCTTCTTGGTGCAGTCGATGTGGCGCACGTGGAAGGAGAAGTCATAGGCTTGGCCGGGGTCGCTGTCGATGATCCCGTCCCAACCTTCATTGGTGATGGGAGTTGACTCCAACACGGCATAATGGGGGTTGTTGGCGCTCAGGGGGTCGCTGGTCTCGATCTGGATGGGTTGGTCGGACAGCCAACTGGTCGTGGCCGACCATTCCTTCCTGTCGCGAGCACTGTATTCGAAGTCGCGGTTCTGAACGAGTTCTGCATACAGACCACCGTCGGCGGCATAGCTGATGTCCTCGAAGAAGATGCCGATGAGCTTGTCGCTGATGGCTTTCCGCTCGGATGACTTCACCGTGAGGGTGGCGATGGGCTTGTCCAGGTCCTTGAAGCGCTCTCCGTCGTCTCCCATGCGTTCACTGCTCATGTCGCCGTCGCGCCGCAGGATCTCATGATGGGCGAGGAGCGAGATCAGTTCGCCTTGTGTGACGTCGAAAATCTGACCTCCGCGCCGCTTGTTGTCGATGGTCACCGTGTCGCCTCCCCAGGCGAGATCGCTGATGGTGCTCGGGGCATCCTCGGAGAACGAACGGAAGTCCTTGGAGGCTCTCACGTAGCGCTTCTCGTCACCCGTGGCATAGAAAATATCGAAGGTGCCGTCGTCTCCCTCGAAGACGATGGGACGGAGACAATTCTTCGTGCTCATCCGCGGATAGTCCTGCGGACGCCAGGTGATGAGATCCTCACTGTAGGCTGCAGCGAAACAGGGGGTATGGTCGTTCAACTGCCACACAGCGCGCCAGGTGCCATCGGAGGCTTTCACGAGATTGGGATGGTACATGCGCTTCTCGGCTCCCCATGGCCCATAGTCAGAGGCACACAACTGACCGATCTCCTGCCAGTTGCCGTCGAAATCGAGGTAGGCGGCATGAAGTCCGGACCGGTCGTCAGGACTGTAGATGAAAATCTCGCGTGAGATGTTGTCGCCTTCTTCCTGAGCCTTCACGAGGCTGGGGAAGAACAGCATGGTAATAAGCACCATGGATGTCCATGTTGTTTCTTTCATTCTCATGTCTTTGCAAAGTTTTGTGCAAAGATAACACAAACTACTTGCAGAACAAAAGATTTTAATTTTTTTTGGAAGAAAAGGTGGTTCGTTTGGACTTTTAGTCATTATAGTCATCCATTAACCACTCGGAGTCAATATCCCCGCTGAGTAGTTGAAGGATTTCTATGTCTATCAATTCTATGTTGGCAATGATTGTTCTGAGTTGTTGCCTGTCGTTAAGTGGAAAATGATTGGCTCTGTCGATGGCAACACTAAGGCAGCAGTGTGCTTTCATGAGTTGGCTATTCAGCCATGAGATGTTTGAATTTTGTTCCATTTTTATCGCGAAGGTAATGAAATGAAGTGAAATAAATATGTAAGTTAGTTTTTTTTGAGATTTTCGCGCATTTATTCACTTTTCACATGACATTCTATTTGCATAAAATAGCTGACCTTGAGAGGTGACTTGTGTGAGTTGGTGCAGTATTTTGCTAATCACTGACATTCCTAAATAGTAACTGGTTGTCTGTCCTATATAAGCTCTTTGTGTTTTTTTAACATTCACTTTCGTTGAATCCGTGCAAAAACCGCTATTTTTGCAAATCCTAATCAACCTAGTTATTTGCTTATGAAGAAATTGTTTACTTTTTGCTTGGCCGTTATGGGCTGTATGATGGTTTACGCCCAGGATGATGTCAATCATGCATACGAATTTGTAAAAGCTGACGGAACGGTTATTCCCAATGGATCGACAGTGGTCGTTGACCGTGTCGTGAAAGAGGAAGACCCCGAAACAGGCGAGGAAATCGTCATGGTCGTGGCTGATTTCACGGTCAAGAACGTGTCGGGTACGGACGATGGCTTGGTGAGGCTCGTCAACACGATTACACGCATCGATAACGGCAGTTACTCCACTTGCGCCATGGGGCTTTGCATTCCTGGAAAGACCGAGGTCGAGGAGTTCTACTCCTCTCACGCCTCCATTCCAGTGGGAGCTACGGCCGGTGACTTGCAAACCGAATGGTATGCCGATGCTTATGGACAATGTATCGTCGAACTGCAGATCGAGATCGGTCAGAAATATGGTGTCAATGACTTCGAGTTCCTGGACTTCGGACCGAGCATTACGGCGGTGTTCGACTACCCTGACCCCAGTGGTGTGAAAGAACTCGGCCAAGGGCTATATGCTACTGAGGTGGCTCGTTATACCATCGGCGGTGCCAAGACCTCGGCAGCGCAGAAGGGAGTGCAGGTTGTCAGACTGAGCGACGGATCCACACGCAAGATCGTGGTGAGGTAAAAGACAGCAAGAACAGATACAAAAGATAAGGAGCCGGCTTTCCCCGGCTCCTTTTATTGGTACACTTCTGAGTCGTAAATTTATGTCAGAGAGGGATGGCGCGTATCGCTACGGGCGGGAAACACCCCTGCTGACAATCAACACTATACACAAACATTATGAATTATCTTTCCCTTTTTCTCCCGCCCTCCATTTCGTGAAACACGGGACTTGATAAATCGGCGAGCCGCATCAAACGTCGTGAGGCGATGCCTGCACTCTCTGTTTGTCACGGCTAAACGCCGATTTTCTTTTGCAAAGGTAAGGGTCTTTCCGCTTTCTTGCTATACCGAAAACAAGGTAAAATGGCGATACCTTGTTTTTGTGATATTTTTTCTTGAACTTTTTCGTATGACAAAAGAGGATTATTCAGAAAAAAACCTTAACTTTGCATAAATCAAATACGTACTGTTATGGCTTTATCCAAAAACTCTATGATGGCAGGCGAGGAGGTGATCTGCGAGGCCCGGTTCCATTACATGCTCTACTGGTTGCCCATGCTTCTCGTGCTTCTTGCCGTGGTGCTGCCCTTCATCAGCATCGGAGAAGACACCTTGAAGATAAGACTGATTTTCAGTGGCGTCTTCCTCATCCTGGCCGCTTTGTGGTACCTGGTGATCAACAACGGCAAGAAATTCGTGCTCACCAATAAGCGGATTATCCTCAAGACGGGTATCATCATGCGCAACTCCAAGGAACTCATGCTGCGGAAGTGCGAAAGCATCAATGTCGTGCAGAGCATCGTCGGACGTATCCTCAATTATGGGGATGTGATCGTCTCTACAGGAGAGGAGAAAGACGTCTTCAAATACATTTGGGACCCAATGGGATTCAGTACCAAAGTGAATGAGCAGATCGATAAGATCAGTATGGCTTCCAAACCGCAAGAACTCACAATCTAAAAGCAAAAGATATGAAAAGGACTTCAAACCTACTGCTGGTGTTGCTGGCAGTGATTCTCACAGCGTGTGGGGGAACCTCACGCACCGTACCCGTGACAGGGCGTAAGCAAACCGTTTACAGCGACAACGCTACATTCCTCTCGCAAAGTCTGACAGAGTACAGTAGCTATGTGAAAAGCGCCAAACTCTCAACCAATGCCAACAACACTGCCATGGTGAGGCGTGTGGGACAGCGGTTGGCCAATGCCGTGGAGACCTACTTGAAAAACAATGGTTATGCCGACGAGGTGAGGAACTATAACTGGGAGTTCAACCTCGTGCAGGACAAGCAGGCCAATGCCTTCTGCATGCCTGGTGGAAAAATCGTGGTCTATGAGGGACTGCTGCCCATCACGCAGACAGAACCCGCACTGGCCATCGTCCTGGGACATGAGATCGCTCATGCCGTCGCTTACCACTCGTCTGAGCAATACCAGAACGAGATCAAAAAGCAGACCATCGGGCAAATCGGAGGCGCTGTGCTTTCCGCCGCTGGCATGGGGGTCAATACGGCCAATACCATCTCACAACTCTATGGACTGGGGTCGCAGATGGCTACGCTGAAATACTCACGCGGACATGAGACGGAGGCTGACCATATCGGACTGATCTTCGCGGCCATGGCCGGATATGACCCCAACGAGGCTGTCACCTTCTGGCAGAGAATGGCGCAGTCGGGCGGCAGCGGCACACCCACCTGGTTGAGCACGCACCCCTCCGACGCACAGCGCATCGCCAACATCAACAAGCTGCTGCCTGAGGCCATGAAATACTATAACGCTGCAAAAGGGAACACTACCACTACCACGACAAAGAAAAAAACGACCAAATCCACGGCCAAGACGCCCAAGACATCAGGCACTTTCCGTGTGAAATAAAATCCTTGCGCTATGATCGATTTCCTGACACAAAACGTTTGGCTGATCTGGATCCTCGTATCCGTACTGCTATTGATCCTTGAACTGTTCTCGGGCGACTTGTTCATCCTGTGCTTCTCCATCGGTGCTCTCGCTTCCTCTTTCACCGCCGCTCTCGGAATGGGTGTCATACCACAACTCATCTCCATGGCCATCTGCTCACTGCTGAGTATCTATTTCATCCGCCCCGTCGCCTTGCGCTACCTGCATCGGAATGACGAGAACAGGGTGAGCAACGCCGATGCCATCATCGGACGTATCGGACGGGTGTCGGCCGAGATCGAGGCTGGCGGCTTCGGACGTGTGGCCATCGACGGCGACGACTGGAAAGCACAGACTGCCGACGGCAGCGGAGTGGAAAAAGACGCCAGGGTGAAGGTTGTCGGACGAGAGAGCATCATCATCACCGTAGAGAAAATTTGAAGTAACTTAAACATTCCAAAACATGTCAACAACCATAACCGTTCTTATCGCCATCCTCGTGCTGGTCTTCGTACTGGCCAAGAAGACTCTGGTGATCATCCCTCAGTCGGAAACCAAGATCATCGAGAGACTGGGAAAATACCATGCCACACTGCAACCGGGTATCAACATCATCATCCCCTTCATCGACAATGCCAAGAGCATCATCACGCTCAACAGAGGCAGATACGCCTACTCCAACAGCATCGACTTGAGAGAGCAGGTGTATGACTTCGACAAGCAGAACGTCATCACCAAGGATAATATCCAGATGCAGATCAATGCCCTGCTCTATTTCCAGATCGTGGACCCGTTCAAGGCTGTGTATGAGATCAGCAACCTGCCCAACGCCATTGAGAAACTTACGCAGACAACACTGCGTAACATCATCGGTGAGATGGAACTCGACCAGACGCTCACCTCCAGAGATACGGTGAACACCAAACTGCGGGCCGTGCTGGATGACGCCACCAACAAATGGGGCATCAAGGTCAACCGTGTCGAACTCCAGGATATCACTCCGCCACAAAGCGTGCTCCAGGCCATGGAGAAGCAGATGCAGGCCGAACGCAACAAGCGTGCTGTCATCCTCACCAGCGAGGGCGAGAAACAATCGCAGATCCTGCAGTCAGAGGGTGACAAGGCTGCCACCATCAACAGGGCTGAGGCTATGAAACAGCAGGCTATCCTCGAAGCAGAGGGTGTGGCGCAAGCCCGTATCCGCAAGGCAGAGGCAGAGGCCATCGCCATCAAGAAAATCACCGAGGCTGTGGGCGACTCCACCAACCCTGCCAATTACCTCCTTGCCCAGAAGTATATCCAGATGATGGAGGAACTGGCCAGCGGTCAAGAGTCGAAGACGGTGTACCTGCCCTACGAGGCAACCAATCTCCTCGGCAGTCTTGGGGGAATCAAAGATCTGTTTAAACAATAATCGCTCACCGACATGAAAATATGTATTGTGGCGGGTGCGCGGCCCAATTTCATCAAGGTGGCTCCGATCATGGCGGCCATCGACAAGGCTCGTGCCCAGGGACGTGACGTGGAATGCCGGCTGGTCTATGCGGGTATCGGTGCTGACAGCACCCTCGAGCAGTCGCTTTTCGACGACTTGCAGATGAGACGGCCCGACGTGTTCCTTGGCGTCGACTGCGTCAGTCTCAACGAACTGACAGGACGTGTGATGGGGGAGTTTGAGAAATATCTGGAGACCAATCCCACCGATGTGGTCATCGTGGTTGATGACCTGGCTTCGACCATGGCGGCTGCCATCGTCACCAAGAAACAGGGTATACGGCTGGCTCATCTCGTGGCTGGCACGCGGTCGTTCGACATCAATATGCCAAAGGAAATCAACCGGTTGGTGATTGATGGCCTCTCCGACCTGCTGTTCACGGCTGGCGAGGGGGCAAGCCACACTGTCACGAGAGAAGGGGTGCAACGGTCGCAGATCTATCAGGTGGGAAATATCCTGATGGACACGCTGCGGGCCAATTACGCCCGGTTCCGCCGTCCGGAACTGATGGATAAATGGCAACTCGCCGATCAAGAGTACCTCGTCTTCACGCTGAACAGGAAAAAACTCATCGGCGACCGTGAGAATTTGCGCCTGATGCTCAAAGCCCTCCTCGAGGCTGCTGGCTCCACCCCGATCGTGGCTCCGTTGAGAGGGGCGGCAAGAGAGACCGTGGAGTCTTTGCTGGCCACCATCAACCTGCCGCTTGACTCGGTGCATGTGTGCGACCCGATGGGTTATCTGGAGTTTGGCTACCTCACGGCTCATGCCAAGGGCATCGTGACCGACTCGGGCAATGTGGCGGAGGAGGCTACATTCAACGGGGTTCCTTGTGCCACGCTCAACAGTTACACAGAACATATCGAGACGGTGCGCCAGGGATCGAATGTCCTCGTGGGCGAAGATCCGCAATGCCTGCGTGAGACCGTGACCGATATGGTGGCCGGACAATGGAAGAAATGCAGCATCCCCGACCGTTGGGATGGACGGTCGGCCGAGCGTATCGTACAGATCTTGCTGTCGTGAGTAGAAGGACGGGGGTCAGATGACGATTTCCATCACACCTCCAAACGCTACGAGATGACGGAAAGCATCCGCTTCATCATACATGCCGGCATAAAGACCGGCACTGACCAGCACACCGCCATGGGCGAATACCGCCACATGGCGGTGTGCTTTTGTGCGCAGCTCATCCAGGAAACTGGAGACGCGGCTGTAGAGCATGGGGAAACTCTCGCCGCCAGTGGCTGGCAGGTGCATGTAGTCGTCATACCAGCGTTGCAGGGCCTCGTCGCGGATCTCATCATAGCGCTGCATTTCCCATTCTCCCATGTTCATCTCCTTCAGACGGTCGTCGATCACCGCATCAGGAAAACCGCAATAGGCGGCCAGCATCCGGGCTCTTGTCAGCGGGGAGGTGTATGCCTGGTCGAACACTTTTCCTGCAAGCAACTGCCGGGTGGCGTGGGCTTCGGCTTCAAAGGTGGATGCAACGGGGACGTCGCTCCATCCATAGCAGGTGCCTTTGGGCACCGCTACGCTGGTGTGGCGGATCAGGGTTACTCTCATTGGCAAACGATGTAATAATGGTTCAAAGCGCAGGCTGTGAGGTAGACACTCAGTTCGACCAACAAGAACAAGGCTCCGCAACAGTCGCCTGTATAGCCGCGCAGGGTGCGCAAGATTTTCAGGTAGAGGAAATACATCACAAGGCAGGGAATAAACATCAGCAGTTCCCAGCGGTAGAGCAATCCGGGTGCCCAGAACACCAGAGGCAGGATCGGCAGCAGACCCTGCAGGGCCAGGAAAATGCTGCTGGCCATGCTGATGGGCCGGTAGACGACCCGAGCCTTGGCTTCTTCTTCCTTGCGGGCATAGGGCATCATCTGTATCAGTTGGCTCGACAGCATCTTGGCGAAAGGATCGGCTGCCAGGATGAGCAATGCTGCATCAAGGCGAGGCAGGTTGGATAGACTGCCGAAGAGCAGGGCAAAATAGACGATTAGACCGAGTACGCCGTAGGTGCCGATGCGGGAGTCTTTCATGATGTCGAGCACGCGTTGCCTGTCATTCCCGCCACCTCCGAAACCGTCGCAGAAATCTGCCAGACCGTCCTCATGCAGGCCGCCTGTCACCAGAAGGCGCACCAGGATGGCCAGGATCACGGCCACCGGATAGGGGAAAACCATGCTCCCGAAATAAAGCGTGGCGGCCATGACTCCTCCTGTCAACCAGCCGGCTAAAGGCCAGAACTCCACAACGGCGCGGTAGCTCTCCTGGGGTGGTTGGTAGATGCGCCAGAATGGCAAGCGGGTGAAAAAGATCAGCGCAGCCCAGGCGTTCTGATACCATTTAGAAGTATTTAGTGATATTCGCATTTTCAAAATTGTTCATTTCATTGATCATCCTGACAGCACTTTCCAGGATGGGATAGGCACAGAGTGCTCCTGTGCCCTCGCCCAGACAGAGGTCGAGCTGCAGGATCGGACGGACACCCAGGTGTGAGATGAGAAGACGGTGACCTGGTTCGCTGCCGCAGTGACCGAAGACGGCATAGTCGAGCACTTGGGGATAGAGGGCTGAGGCTCCGAGCATGCAGGCCGACATGATGAAACCGTCGACCAGAATGATCATGCGCTTCTCGGCAGCACGCAGCATCGCACCGATGGCTCCCACCATCTCGAATCCACCGAAATAGCGGAGCAGGAAAGGCACGTCTTCTTTCCCGTATACCGACAGAAAGTGGTCTTGAGCTTGCTTGAGGAGTTCGTATTTGCGGCGGACACCATCCCGGTCGAGACCCGAACCGGCGCCCACACAGATGTCGAGGGGCGTATTGCAGAGCACGCTGACCCAGATGCTGGAGGGTGAGGTGTTGGCAATACCCATCTCGCCGATGCAGATGACATTGCAGCCTTCGGAGTGGCACTGGTCGACCAGTTCGGCTCCAGTGGCAAGGGCTTGCTCGAACTGTTCCTCGCTCATGGCCGGACCTTCCATGAAGTCTTTGGTGCCCCAGTCTATCTTGTGATTGAGGATGCCGGGGCAGGCCGTGAGATCATGGTCGACACCCATGTCGATGATTCTCAGGTCGAAATGATGCTGACGGCAGAACATGTTGACTCCACCACCGCCCTTGCTGAAATTGATCATCTGCTGCCAGGTCACCTCGCGGGGTGATTTGCTCACCCCATGGCGCTCGATGCCATGATCACCGCCCATCAGCAGATGGCAGGGATGGATGAGGGTAGGGCAGAGCGTGCGCTGGATCAGACAGGTCTGGCGGGCAAGTGCTTCCAAAAAACCAAGGGAGCCCTTGGGCTTGTTAAGGTTGTCAATCTTGTGGTTGATGGCCTCGACCATGCCGTGGTCGAGGCTTTCGATATGGTATTCTCTCATGACTTAACTTTTGATGATGACAGGGATTCCACTGACCATGAGCACCACCTCGTCGGCCTGTGACGCCACATACTGGTTCATCCATCCTTCAAGGTCGGTGAAACGGCGCTGAAGGGCATTGACACTAACACCACCCCATCCGATTTCGTTGGTGACGAAGATGAATGTGGCGTCTTGGGTGGTCAGACGGTCAAACTCCGCCTTTACCTCTGCCAGGACCAGCTCGACATCGGGTAGGGTGTCGTCACCCGATGAGGCTCCATAGAAGTAGTTGGTACACCACAGCGTGATACAGTCGACGAGCACCACGCTGTGGGTGAAGTCGTGACGGCTCAGGTACTTCTCTTCCTCGATGTTGGTCCATTGACGCCCGCGCCGTGCTTGATGGAGCTCGACACGGTGGCGGAATTCCTCATCCCACACATGTGCGGTGGCTAAGTAGACGGGATGGTCGCTGAGTTTGAGGGCGAGCTGTTCGGCGTAGGCGCTCTTGCCCGACCGTTGCCCGCCTGTGATCATGATTATTTTGGTCATCAGGCCAAAAGTACACATTATTTTTACTAATCCATGACTTTTGGGCTGAAAAATTACTCAAAACATGTTCTATAACATAAAAAGGGGTGCCTTCCTTGGTCGTGTCGTTTTTTTTTTATTATTTTGCAAAAGATATCCGTGATCACCAATTCACCCCGGGAAAATTTTTCAATTATGTTCAGGAAAATCGGTTTATGGTTTGCCGCTGCGGCAATGACGGTGTCAGCCTCCGCTCAGACTTTGGAACGGAGCCAGACATTCGATAACATGTATGTCGGCATCAATGGAGGCGTGGCGGCAAAAGCCACAGGAAACAAATGGCTCGACAACCTCAATCCGCATTTCGGAATGCGGATCGGACGATGGTTCACACCGGTTTTCGGTCTCGCGGCCGACGGGACGGCTTATTTGTCCAATAAGCCTTATCTCTCCACGGCAACGGCTATCCGTGCCACCAATGTGTCGCTGTTGGGAACCGTGAATTTCACCAACTGGTTTGGTGGCTATAAAGGTGCGCCACGTACCGTCGAGGTGGTGGGACTCTACGGCATCGGATGGGGGCATTTGTTCCGCAACTCCAGCAAATTGTATCCGCAACGTGCAGAAGTATACGTCAATAACAAGAATGGTGCCGTGGCCTATCAGCCCGCCAACAAATGGACCTCTAAGGCCGCCATCGACCTGGCCTTCAATTTCGGACGCCAGAAGCAGTGGCAGTTCTATATCGAACCGTCAGTCACGTGGGTCTTCCTGGGCACCGACCGGCAACCTGTCGCTCAGAAAACGCACGGCCTGTCGTTCAGCGACCAGCAACCGCGCTATACACTCAACAACATGGCCGTGCAGGTCAGTGGGGGATTTATTTATCATCTCCCTAACTCCAACGGCACCCATCACTTCAAACTGGCAGGTCCCGACATGAGTGAGATCAACCGGCTCAATGGCGTGATCAACCAGTTGCGCGACGACCTGGCCCGGAAACCCAAGGAGAGAGAAGTGGTCAAGGAGGTGATCAAAGAGGTGGTGAAGGAAGTGCAGGTGCCTGGAAAGGAGGTGAAGGTGGAGAACCTGGTGTTCGTGACTTTCGCACAGGGCAAGTCAGTGCTTGGCAAAGAGGCCATGGCGGCACTCGACATCGTGAAGCCCGGCTCTCATGTGCAGGTTGTGGGCACAGCCTCGCCCGAGGGTAATCCAGAGGCCAATCAGAAACTCTCACAGGCTCGCGCTGATGCCGTGGCGGCTTATCTCACAGAGCGCGGAGTGGTGGTCGACGAGGCCACCGGACAAGGAGTGCAAGGCACAACATCCAACCGCCTGGCCATAGTTTATGTGAAATAACGACAACTTTTTTATGGATCAGCAACAGATAACGGTGGAAGAGAACAGCGCCGGAAAAGAGGAAATGGTGCTGCGCACCGAGGGACTCGTCAAGAGATACGGCAAACGAACGGTGGTCAACGATGTCTCTATCAATGTCAGGCAAGGGGAGATCGTGGGATTGCTTGGCCCTAACGGGGCGGGCAAGACGACTTCTTTCTACATGACGACAGGACTCGTTGTGCCTAATGCCGGACATATCTTCCTCAACGACAAGGACATCACGCAGTTTCCCGTCTACAAAAGGGCACGGGCGGGTATCGGATACCTGCCCCAGGAGGCCAGTGTCTTCCGCAAAATGAGTGTCGAGGACAATATCCTCTCCGTGCTGGAGATGACCAAACTCACACGGCAGGAGAGACAGGAGAAACTCGAGAGCCTCATCAGTGAGTTCCGCCTCAACAAAGTGCGGAAAAACAAAGGTGACCAACTCTCTGGAGGTGAGCGGCGCAGGACTGAGATCGCACGCTGCCTCGCCATCGATCCCAAGTTCATCATGCTCGATGAACCCTTCGCCGGTGTCGACCCCATCGCCGTGGAAGACATCCAGCATATCGTGTGGCGGCTCAAATACCGCAACATCGGCATCCTGATCACCGACCATAACGTGCAGGAGACACTGACCATCACCGACAGGGCTTACCTGCTCTTTGAGGGCCGGATCCTCTTCCAGGGAAGGCCAGAGGAGTTGGCCGAGAACAAGATCGTCAGGGAGAAATACCTCAGCAATAGTTTTGTGCTCCGAAAGAAGGATTTCCAGATGCTCGACGAGGAGCGCCGGGCTAGAGAGGCGGCCGAAAGTTAGGGAAAAAACATTTTTTTCGCCTTTTTATTAGGTAGTTAGGTGAATTATCCGTAATTTTGCAACCCAATTCCAATTTTCCCCTCCAGGAACACAATAAAAATCAACAATACAAGATTAAAAGATGAAAATTTCATTCGACAACGCCGACAAAGTCAATGGACTGATGACATTGACCGTTGAGGCTGAAGATTACAAAGAGAAGGTAGAAAAAAAACTGAAGGAGTATCGTAAAAAAGCCAATGTGCCGGGATTCAGACCGGGCATGGTGCCTATGGGACTGATCAAGCGCCAGTATGGCACTGCCGTCAAGGTGGATATCATCAACCAAATCCTCGGACAGGAAATCTACAAATATGTCAATGACAATAAAATCAAGATGCTCGGTGAACCGATGCCTTCTGAGAAACAGGTGCCCCAAGACCTGGAAGGTGACGGTCCTTTCGAGTTCATCTTCGATATCGCCGTGGCTCCTGACTTCACCATCACCCTTTCCGACAAGGACAAGGTGACCTATTATGACATCAAGGCCGATGACCAGTTGGTTGACTCCCAGATCGACATGCTGGCCAGCCGTAGCGGGCATTACGAGAAAGTGGAGGACTATGATGAGAGCCAGCGCGACATGCTCAAGGGCGACCTCCGTCAGCTCGATGCCGACGGCAATACGCTTGAGGGTGGAATCACCGTGGCCGACGCCGTGCTCATGCCACAATATATTAAGGTGGAAGATCAGAAAAAACTCTTCGACGGCGCTCATCTGGGCGATATCATCACCTTCAATCCCAAGAAGGCTTATCCTGAGAGTGATGCCGAGGTGGCTGCTCTGCTGAAGCTGAAGAAAGAGGAGGTGGCTGACCTGACTTCTGATTTCAGCTACCAGATCACCGAGATCTCTCGTTTCGTGAAGTCAGAGATCAATCAGGCCCTGTTTGACCAGGTCTATGGTGAGGGAGTCGTCAACAGCGAGGAGGAGTTCCGCTCCAAGGTCAGAGAGAATATCAAAGGACAGCTGCAAGCCGAAGCCGACTTCCAGTTCCTGACAGATGTGCGTAAGTATACTGAGGAGAAAGTGGGTGAGCTCACCTTCCCTGAGGAACTGCTCAAGCGCGTGATGAAGAACAACAACAAGGACAAGGACGAGAAATTCGTCGACGAGCATTTCGACGCCAGCATCAAGGAACTGAAATGGCACTTGATCAAGGAGCAACTGGTGGCTGCCACAGAGGTGAAAATCGATGATGAAGAGGTGAAAGCCACTGCCAAGGAACTGGCAAGAGCCCAGTTCGCACAGTATGGCATGAATGATGTGCCCGACGATTATCTGGACAACTATGCTCAGGATATCCTCAAGAACAGAGAGCAGATCGATGGTATCGTCGACCGTACCATTGACCGCAAACTCACCGTCGCCCTGAAAAACGTCGTCAAACTCGATGTCAAAGAGGTGACTCTTGAGGAATTCCGCAAGGCAGGAAAAGAATAAACGCCCTTTTTTCGAAAAAAAACAGGTTTTTATAGTCAGGTTATCGACTTTTTTCGTATCTTTGTTGCTAAGAACAAAAGAAAAAAGTCGATAACCTTTTATTTATGGTCTGATTTTTGCATGAACGGTGGAGTGGGCAGAGGTGCCAAGGCTCCCAGTACCCATGTAAGTATAACCATCTTATTTATTCAAAATGAACGATTTCAGAAAATTCGCTACCAAGCATTTGGGTCTCAATGGTATGGTGCTTGATGATGTCATCAGTACGCAGGCCAATTATCTCAATCCCTATATTCTTGAGGAAAGACAACTCAATGTCACGCAGATGGATGTGTTCTCACGACTCATGATGGACCGCATCATCTTCCTCGGAACACCCATCGACGACTATACGGCCAATACACTCCAGGCACAGTTGCTCTACCTCGATTCCGTCGACAGCGGCAAAGACATCTCTGTCTATATCAACTCCCCGGGCGGCAGCGTCACGGCAGGACTCGGCATCTACGACACCATGCAGTTTATCTCGAGCGATGTGGCGACAATCTGCACCGGTATGGCAGCATCCATGGCTGCTGTGCTGCTCGTGGCAGGCGCTGAAGGCAAAAGGGCCGCTCTCACACACAGCCGCGTGATGATCCACCAGCCTCTCGGAGGAGTGCAGGGACAGGCTTCCGACATCGAGATCGAAGCCCGGGAAATCCAGAAATACAAGAAGGAACTTTACACGATCATCTCCGAGCACTCCAAGACTCCCTTCGACAAAGTGTGGGCCGACTCCGACCGCAACTATTGGATGACGGCACAGGAGGCACAGGAGTATGGCATGATCGACAATATCCTTAAGCGCAAGAAATAGGAAATGAAAAAATGTAGCTTCTGCGGCAGCAGCGAGAAGAATGTCAAACTCCTGATCACAGGAATCGATGGGTATATCTGCGAGAATTGCGCCATGCAGGCCTATGAGATCGTGCAGACCTCCGGCGTGATGACAAAAGACTCTCCTTTCAATACCAAACTTGACTTGGCCAAATTGCCGAAGCCGCGGCAGATCAAGGAATATCTCGACCAATACGTCATCGGACAGGATGAGGCCAAGCGCTATCTGGCAGTTTCGGTTTACAACCACTACAAGCGCTTGAACCAGCCGGCTGACAATGACGGCGTGGAAATCGAGAAAAGCAATATCATCATGGTGGGTAGCACGGGAACGGGGAAAACACTCCTCGCCCGTACCATCGCCAAGATGCTCAATGTGCCTTTCACCATCGTCGATGCCACCGTCTTTACCGAGGCCGGCTATGTCGGCGAGGACGTGGAAAGCATCCTCTCAAGACTGTTGCAGGTGGCTGACTATAATGTGGAGGCCGCTCAGAAAGGCATCGTCTTCATCGACGAGATCGATAAGATCGCAAGGAAAAGCGACAACCCCTCCATCACGCGTGATGTCAGCGGTGAGGGCGTGCAGCAAGGACTGCTCAAACTCCTTGAGGGTACCATGGTGAACGTGCCGCCCCAGGGTGGCAGGAAGCATCCCGACCAGAAGTATATACAGGTCGACACGCGCAACATCCTTTTCATCTGCGGCGGTGCTTTCGATGGCATCGAGCGGAAAATCGCCCAGCGTATGAATACCCACGTGGTGGGTTACAACTCCGTGCAGAATGTGCGGAATATCGACAAGGAGGAACTGATGAAGTATGTGCTGCCACAGGACCTCAAGTCTTTCGGACTGATCCCTGAGATCATCGGACGACTCCCTGTGCTCACATATCTCAACTCTCTCGACAGGAATGCCTTGCGCAAAATCCTGGTAGAGCCTAAGAACTCCATCGTGAAACAGTATGAGAAGCTATTCGCGATGGATGGCATCAAACTCACCTTCTCTGAGGAAGCTCTCGAGTTCATTGTCGATAAGGCCATCGAATACAAACTCGGGGCGCGCGGACTGCGCTCCATCGTTGAGAGCGTGATGATGGATGCCATGTTTGACATGCCGTCCAAGAAGGCAAAGACCTTTGAGGTCACACTCGATTATGCGAAACAACAACTTGACAAAGCACACATAGAGGGCCAGGGATGAAAAGGGAAATCGGGCGGTATGATGGCTGCCGCCCCCCAGCTGGCTCTGAATAAGAAATGAAAAATCACATGCCTAAAGACGTTAACCTCATCCAACAGCTGAAACGCTATTTCGGCTTTGACAATTTCAAAGGCGACCAAGAAGCAATCATCCGTAATGTACTTGCGGGAAACGATACCTTTGTGCTCATGCCCACAGGAGGGGGCAAGTCGTTGTGCTATCAGCTGCCCTCGCTCATCATGGAGGGTACGGCGATCGTCATCTCTCCACTGATCGCACTGATGAAGAACCAGGTGGATGTCATCAATGGGATGAGTGAGGGAGAGGGGGTGGCCCATTATCTCAACTCTTCACTCAACAAGGCTGCCATCGACCAGGTGAAGGCGGATATTCTGGAGGGTAAGACAAAATTGCTTTATGTCGCGCCAGAATCCCTGAACAAAGAGGACAACGTCGAGTTTCTCAAAACGGTCAAGATCTCGTTCTATGCCATCGACGAGGCTCACTGCATCTCGGAGTGGGGACATGATTTCCGGCCTGAATACAGGAACATACGGCCCACCATACAGAAAATCGGCAATGCGCCGGTGATCGCTCTCACGGCTACTGCCACCGACAAGGTGAGGACGGACATCAAAAAAAACCTTGGCATCCTGGATGCACAGGAGTTCAAAAGCTCCTTCAACCGCCCCAACCTCTATTATGAGGTGAGACCCAAGACCAATGAGATCAACAAGATGATCATCCGCTTCATCAAGCAGAATGCTGGAAAGAGTGGTATCGTCTACTGCCTGTCGAGGAAAAAAGTGGAGGAGTTGGCCGCCGACCTCTGTGCCAATGATATCAAGGCTGCTGCTTATCATGCCGGACTGGAGTCGGCCAAACGGTCGGAGACCCAGGATGACTTCCTCATGGAGAAAATAGATATCATCGTCGCTACCATTGCTTTCGGCATGGGTATCGATAAGCCTGATGTGCGGTTCGTCATCCATTATGATATTCCCAAGAGCCTTGAGGGTTACTATCAGGAGACAGGCCGCGCCGGACGCGACGGAGGAGAGGGCAAATGCATTGCTTTCTACTCCTACAAGGACTTGCAGAAACTCGAGAAGTTCATGGAGGGCAAACCCGTGGCAGAACAGGATATCGGCAGACAACTGCTTAAGGAGACTGCCGCCTATGCGGAGTCGTCGATCTGCCGCAGGAAGATGCTGCTCCACTATTTCGGTGAGGAATACGGTCGTGAGAACTGCGGCAACTGTGACAACTGCCTGCATCCCAAGACAAAGGTGGAAGGCAGGGACCAACTGGTCATCGTCCTCAATGCTATATTGGCGGTGAAAGAGAATTTCAGGGCGGAATACATCATTGATTTCGTCAAAGGTGTTGCCACAGAGGACATCATTTCGCACAAACACGACCAACTGGAGGAATTCGGATCCGGAGAGGATGAGAACGAGAAACTGTGGAACCCTGTCATCCGACAGGCACTGATCGATGGACTCCTGAGAAAAGACGTGGAGAACTATGGTTTGCTGAAACTCACCTCGGCCGGGAAGCGGTTCCTGAAAAAACCGACCTCCTTCATGATCGTCGAGGACACGGAGTTCAAGGATGAGTATGACGAGGAGACCAGTGAGGGCGGTGGCGCTCTCGACCAGGAACTCTACATGATGCTCAGGGACCTGAGGAAGAAAATGTCAAGAAAACTCAATGTGCCTCCTTACGTCATTTTCCAGGACCCCTCGCTCGAGCAAATGGCTACCATGTATCCCATCACTCAGCAGGAACTGCTCAATATCCAGGGCGTGGGCACCGGGAAGGCCAAACGATACGGACAGGAGTTCTGCGATTTGATCAGACGGCACTGTGAGGAAAACGAGATCGAGCGGCCTGAGGAACTCAGGGTGCGCACCGTGGCGAAGAAATCCATTCTGAAGGTGAAAATCATCCAAGGCATCGACAGAAAAATCGACCTGGAAGAGGTGGCCAAGTCACAAGGACTCGACTTCGACGAACTGCTCACCGAGATAGAAGCCATCGTATACAGCGGTACTCGTCTGAACATCGATTATTACATCGACGACGTGATGGATGAGGATCACGTCGATGATATCTATGACTATTTCCAGGAGAGTGACACCGATGACCTGGAAACAGCCATGGAGGAACTTGGCGACGACTACTCCGAGGAGGATATCCGGTTGGTGAGAGTGAAATTCATGTCGGAAATGGCCAACTGATACATCCCACACATCAAGCCCATTGACAGAGGAATGCACGTTAAATCGTATTAATTCAATAAGAAAAAACGTCATTCCTCTCAATATGTGGATTTTTATTGCTAATTTTGCACGCAATAAATTCTAGAATTATGTCATCATTTGTTGCAGACAAGATTGTCATGGACGGACTGACATTCGACGACGTCCTGCTTATCCCAGCTTATTCAGAGGTCCTGCCCCGGACCGTAGAGTTGAAAACCATGTTCTCTCGTAACATCGAGTTGAACATTCCCTTCGTTACCGCCGCAATGGATACTGTCACGGAGTCGGAAATGGCTATTGCCATCGCACGTGAGGGTGGTATCGGTGTGATCCACAAGAACATGTCGATCGATGAACAGGCCCGCCAGGTGGCGATCGTCAAGAGAGCCGAGAATGGCATGATCTATGACCCTGTCACCATCCGCAAGGGAAAGACGGTGAAGGATGCGCTCAATATGATGGCTGAATACCATATCGGAGGCATTCCTGTGGTCGATGACAACAACTTGCTTGTGGGTATCGTCACCAATAGAGATCTCCGTTTCGAGCGTCACCTCGACAAGGTCATCGACGAGGTCATGACCAAGGAAAACCTCGTCACCACCAACCAGCAGACAGATCTCGCTGCCGCTGCACAGATCTTGCAGGAAAACAAAATTGAGAAACTGCCCGTGGTCGACAAAAACGGACACCTCGTCGGATTGATCACCTATAAGGACATCACCAAGGCCAAGGATAAACCGATGGCCTGCAAAGACGACAAAGGACGACTCAGAGTGGCTGCCGGTGTGGGGGTCACCAACGATACGCTCGACCGCGTGGAGGCCCTCGTCAATGCCGGCGCTGATGCAATCGTCATCGATACGGCGCACGGTCACTCCAGATCGGTCATCGAGAAACTCGTCGAGGCCAAGGCTGCCTTCCCCGATGTCGACATGGTGGTGGGCAATGTGGCTACCGGCGCCGCTGCACGCATGCTGGTCGACAATGGCGCTGATGCCGTGAAAGTGGGTATCGGACCGGGCTCTATCTGCACAACCAGGGTCGTAGCAGGCGTCGGCGTCCCGCAGTTGAGCGCTGTATATGATGTCTATTCCGCCCTGAAGGGCACTGGCGTGCCTCTGATCGCCGACGGCGGACTGCGCTATTCCGGCGATGTCGTCAAGGCTATTGCCGCTGGTGGCAGTTCGGTGATGATCGGATCACTTGTGGCCGGTACCGAGGAAAGTCCTGGCGACACCATCATCTTCAATGGAAGGAAATTCAAGAGCTATCGCGGCATGGGATCCCTCGAGGCCATGGAGAACGGTTCCAAAGACCGCTATTTCCAGTCGGGCACCAAGGAGGTCAAGAAACTGGTGCCGGAGGGCATCGCAGGACGTGTGCCTTACAAAGGTACGGTGCAGGAGGTGATCTACCAGCTCACCGGTGGTCTGCGCTCTGGCATGGGATATTGCGGAGCTGCCAATATCGAGCGTCTGCATGATGCCAAGTTCACGCGCATCACCAATGCCGGCGTCATGGAGAGCCACCCGCATGATATCACTATCACCAGTGAGGCTCCCAACTACTCGAGACCAGAATAATTTTTCATGATAAAGCTATGAGAATAAAGACGTTAATCGCTATGTTGGTCATGGGCACTACGGCCTTCGCCCAAAGTGATCCCGTCGTCATGACAATCAATGGGACACCCGTGACCCGCTCGGAGTTTGAGTATTCATATAATAAGAACAATTCTGAGGGTGTCATCGACAAGAAGACTGTCGATGAGTATGTCGACCTCTTCATCAATTATAAACTGAAAGTGGCTGCTGCCCTCGACGCACATCTCGACACGCTCTCTTCGTTCAAGAGCGAGTTCGCGCAATACCGCGATCAGCAGGTGCGTCCCTCGTTCATCACGGATGAGGATGTGGAGAAAGAAGCTCGTGAAATCTATGACCGCACTCAGCATTATGTTGATTCGCTGGGCGGACTGGCCAATCCCTCACATATCCTGATCACCGTGAGCCAGAAAGCCTCTGAGGCAGAACGTACCAAAGCCAAGAACCGCGCAGACTCCATCTATCAGGCATTGAAGGATGGTGCTGACTTCGCAGAGATGGCACGTAAGTTCTCCGATGACAAGGGCTCGGCGGCGAATGGAGGAAACCTTGACTGGATCCAGCCGGGCCAGACAGTGAAAGAGTTTGAGAAAACAGTCTATTCCCTCGAAAAGGGACAGACGAGCGGTCCGGTGCTCTCGCCTTATGGTTACCATATCATCAAACTCCTCGATAAGAAGAATTTCCTACCCTACGACTCTGTACATGCCGGTATCCTCACTTTCATCGACAGAAGGGGTATCAAGGAAAAAATCATCGACGACAAAATCAATGAGGTGGTGGCCTCTACCAAACAGCCACGTGAGAAACTGATGGAACAAAGGGCTGATGAGTTGTCGAAAAACGACTCCGACCTGGCCAATCTCATCCGGGAGTACCACGACGGTCTGCTGCTCTTCGAGATCAGCAATACCGAGGTGTGGGACAAGGGTGCAAAGGACGAGGCCGGACTCGCTGAGTTCTTCAAGAAAAACAAGAAACGCTATACCTGGGATGCTCCCCGATTCAAAGGCATGGCCTATCATGTGAAAGACAAAGCCGATGTCAAGGCTGTGAAGAAATGTGTCAAGGGACTGGCCTTCGACAAGTGGGCCGACAAACTGCGCACCACTTTCAATGCCGACTCCGTGAAGCGCATCCGTGTCGAGAAGGGCATCTTCAAGAAAGGCGACAACCCGCTTGTCGACCGCAACGTCTTCAAGGTGAAGGACGCCAAAGTGACCGTCAACAACGACTATCCCATCGATGCCACCTTCGGCAAGGTGCTCAAGGCTCCCAAGGAGTATACAGATGTACGCGGTCAAGTGGTCGCCGACTACCAGGATCAGCTGGAGAAGGAATGGGTGGCCAGGTTGCGTGAGAAATACCCTGTGACCGTCAATAAAGAGGTCCTCGCCACGGTCAATAAACACTGACCTCAAGTAACCCTTTTCGCTTATGGACAGAATACGCCTTTTCGCCATCTCATGCCTCCTGATGCCGCTCCTCTGCGTGAATGCGGCAGGGATGGGCTATGCCCCGCTCAATGACTCCATCAAGACGGAGACCGACACCTTGGCAAAAGCCAAGGCAAAAGCACCTGCTTTCGTCGTCAATCCCGCCAGTATCATCGACGAGGTGGTTTGGGTCGTAGGAGATGAGGCAATCCTCAGATCTGACATCGAGGCCATGCGGTTGCAGGCCGAGGCCGAGGGCGTCAGATGGGATGGTGACCCCGACTGCGTCATTCCAGAGCAGCTTGCCGTGCAGAAACTGTTCTTGCATCAGGCTGCTATCGACAGTATTGAGGTGACGGAATCAGAAATCAGCCAAGACATCGACGATCAGATCAATTACTGGATACAGTTGGCCGACGGTTCCCGGGAAAAATTAGAGGAATACCGCAAACAGACCATCTCGCAGATGAAACAGCAGATGCACGACGATTTCAAGAACAGGGGACTCGTGCAGAAGATGAAACAGCAGTTGGTCAAGGATGTGACAGTCTCACCTGCTGAGGTGAGAAGATTCTTCGAGAAACTGCCCGAAGACAGCATCCCTCTTGTTCCTACCATGGTGGAGGTGCAGATCATCACACGACAGCCGAGAGTATCTATCGAGGAGGTCAACAGGGTGAAAAACGCTTTGCGTGAATACACCGACCGTGTCAATAAAGGGGAGACGACCTTCGCTACCATGGCACGCCTCTATTCCGAGGATGTCAACTCTGCCAGACAAGGCGGTGAGATCGGTTATACACCCAAGGCGGTGCTCGACCCGAATTTCGCCAATGTGGCTTTCAACCTCACTGATCCCAACAAGATTTCCAAAATCGTGGAGTCGGAGTTTGGTTACCACATCATCCAGCTGATCGACAAACGGGGCGAACGTATCAACGTGCGCCATATCCTCCTCAAGCCCACCGTCTCGCAGGATGCCCTGGATAAAGCTTCCGCACAGCTCGACTCCATCGCCAACGATATCCGGGAGAAAAAATACACTTTCGACGAGGCGGCCACCTATGTCTCTGATGACAAGGACACACGCAGCAACCATGGATTGATGGCCAACCTCACCGAGGACAGAATGCGTACGTCGAAATTCCGTATGCAGGATTTGCCCACAGAAGTGGCCAGAGCCGTGGAGAAACTGCAGGTGGGTGAGATTTCAAAGCCGTTTGAGATGATCAACAGCAGAGGAAAGAAAGTCTGTGCCATCATTAAACTCAAAAGCAGGGTCGAGAGCCACCGGGCTACCATCACCGAGGATTTCCAGACCATGAAGGATGTGGTGCTGGCCAAACGGCGTGAACAGACCCTCAACGACTGGACGGCCCAGAAAATCAAAACCACTTACGTGAGAATCAACGACAGATACAAGGATTGTCAATTCCAATATCAGGGTTGGGTGAAATGACATCAAGGGTTTTCCCATATCTCTATTCAGGCAGGCATGGCATCATCATGGTAGTGATGTTGTGCCTGTTTGGCCTATGTGTGCCTCAGGACGCTATGGCTCAGAGAAAGAAAGGACGGCCTGGCGATGAGCGTATCTATCTTGACCACGCCGACTCCCTTTACTTTGATGACTATAAGAAACGTGACACCCAGATCGTCAGAGGACATGTCAAGTTCCGTCATCAGGGAGCGACTCTCTATTGCGACAGTGCCTACTTCAAACAGCAGGAGAACACATTCCATGCCTTCGGACATGTGAGGATGACGCAGGGCGACACGCTCGAGATCAGGTGCGACACGGCTTTCTATGACGGTAGAAACGATGTGGAGATGGTGCATGCACAGCACAATGTCATTGTCATCCACCGCAAGACTTCCGAACTGCATACTGATAACCTCATTCTCGACCGTAAATTCGATATCGTCTACTATGACGATGGCGGTAATTATTCCGACAGGGTGAAGGGTGTGACCCTGAGTAGCGACTGGGGAAAATACAACCTCAGCACCAAGGAGGCGGAGTTCTTCTATGATGTGACATTGAAGACCAAGTCGCATGTCATCACAACCGACACCTTATTATATTATTCGGGCGAGGAGAAGGCTCACGTGTTGGGGGGCAGGATGGTATACCCTCCACAGGGTGGCACACCGGTTTGGACAAAGTCGAAAATCCATTCCATCAAGGACGGTTATGATGTCGAGACCACCAATTGCTTCTTCTACATGGACAATGACCGCACCGAACTGTTCGACAACTCCACTATTACTTCCGACACAAGAACCATTTCCGGCGACAGCCTTTTCTACGACAGCAACACCAAGGCGAGCAAGGGCTTCGGGAAGGTGAAATATGTGGATGAGAAAAACAAAAACCAACTCACGGCAGAGGCCGTGGAATATGATGAGAACACGGGGAAAGGACTGGCTACCATCAATCCGGTGTTCCTTGATTTCTCGCAGAAAGACACGCTCTACCTGCATGCCGATACCATCAGGATGGAGACATTCTTTATCAATACCGACTCGGTATACCGCAAAGTGCATTGCTACCACAAGGTGAGGATGTTCAGAAACGATGTACAGGCGGTGTGCGACTCGATGGTGATCTGTTCCCGCGACTCCAGTCTCACCATGTATGTCAATCCCATCGTGTGGAATGGAAACAGACAACTCCTCGGCGACAGTATCCGACTCTTGATGAACGACTCCACCATCCGTGAGGCCAACATCATGTCGAAGGCCTTGTCCATCGAGATGGAGCATGACTTGAAAAAACCGGAGAACGTCTACTACAACCAGGTGACCTCCAAAGTCATGAACGCTTATTTCAATGAAGGGAAATTGCGCATGAGTGAGGCCATCGGAAGCGTGCAGACCGTCTATTTCCCCATAGAGGAAAGCGACAGTTCGATCCTCTTCCTGAGTTATATCGAGACCGATACCATGAGGATGTTCCTCACTCCTGAAAGGAAAATGGAGAAAATATGGGCCTCCAAGTCGGAGGGCACGTTATATCCGCTTAACCAGATCCCGCAAGGGAAGAATTTCCTGCCCAATTTCGGGTGGTATGATTATATAAGACCTGTCGACAAAGACGATATCTATTATATCCCCGGCAGGCACGATAAGCAAACGGTTTCCAGCACGGACAACGCACCCTATAGTCTGACTCGACGGATGCGGCAGGTGAGAATAGAAAAACCTGTGCCTGAGAATATTCAATGAAAGGAGCGATATGAGTGATATCATACAGTTGCTGCCCGACTCCGTGGCCAATCAGATCGCGGCGGGCGAGGTGATTCAAAGACCAGCTTCGGTGGTGAAGGAACTGGTGGAGAACGCTCTCGATGCGGGGGCTCACGAGATCAATGTGATGGTGACGGATGCCGGAAAGACGCTGATCCAGGTCAATGACGATGGCAGCGGCATGTCGGCTACCGATGCACGCCTCTCGTTTGAGAGACACGCCACATCGAAAATCCGTCAGGCTGGCGACCTCTTCGACTTGCATACCATGGGGTTCAGGGGCGAGGCCTTGGCCTCTATCGCTGCAGTGGCACAGGTGGAACTCATCACCAGATTGCACGACGACGAGGTGGGTACGCAAATCACGATCCAGGGCTCGCATTTCGTCGGTCAGGAACCCGTGGCTTGCCAGGTCGGAAGCCAGTTCAAAGTGGAGAACCTCTTCTTCAATGTGCCGGCTCGGAGGAAATTCCTGAAATCCAATACGACGGAACTCAACAATATCCTCACTGCTTATGAGCGCATCGTACTGGTCAATCCGGGCGTGGCTTTCTCCCTGCATCATAATGGAGTCGAGATCTCACATCTCCCGGTGGCAGGACTCAGGCAACGTATCATCGATGTCTTTGGCAAAAAAATCAATCAGGAGATCCTGCCGGTGAGTGTCGAGACTTCTATCTGCAAGATCTCTGGATATGTCGGAAAACCTGAGTCGGCGCGGAAAAAGGGGGCGCATCAGTTCTTTTTCGTCAATGGGCGCTTCATGAAGCATGCGTATTTCGCCAAGGCTGTGATGGCTCCTTTCGAGCGGTTGGTGCCGCAGGGGGAGCAGGTGCCGTTCTTCCTCTATTTCGAGGTGGCACCGGCGGATATCGATGTCAATATCCATCCCACCAAGACCGAAATCAAATTCGACAACGAACAGGCTATCTGGCAGATTCTGATGGCAGCGGTGAAAGATGCCGTCGGAAAATTCAATGATATCCCTTCCATTGACTTCGATATTGAGGGGAAACCTGAAATACCGATCTGGGAACAGCACTCTGGGGATGCGGCACCTCCCGCCGTGAAATCCAATCCTCAATACAACCCTTTTAACGACACCCGCAACCGACGGACTGCTCCTCGCACAGACCATTGGGAGGACCTCTATGGCCAGCCCGCCAATACCGAAGTGCAGCAGCCCTCTCTCTTCGATGAGGAGGAGGGGGAGACCGCAGCCGACATCATCGCTGAGAAATCACCTTCTCATTACCAGTATAAAGGCAGATTTGTCATGACAGCCGTGAAATCCGGACTGATGATCATCGATCAGCACCGGGCGCATGTCAGGGTGCTCTTTGAAGAATATACCGAGAAAATGGCGCACCACCGGTGGATGACACAGAAACTGCTCTTCCCGGAAATGATCCGCTTGTCGCCTGCAGATGCGGATGTCATGCGGCAGATCATCGACGAACTCTCCTTGGTGGGTTTCTCTGTTTCCGATCTGGGGGGAGACAGCTTCTCGGTCAATGGGGTGCCTGCTGATATTGACGGCTTCGACACTACTGCGATGCTCAATGGCATCGTGGCGGCTGCCAAAGAGAAAGTGGGGCGTGCGAAAGATGACCTCGACCACGCATTGGCCCTCTCCATGGCACGCAGCGCTGCCATACCCTATGGACAAGTGCTGTCTAATGAGGAAATGGAGAACCTGGTCAATCGGCTCTTCTCTTGCAGCAATGTCAACATGACACCCGATGGAAAGCCCATCCTCTGCATCCTCCAGCAGGAGGAAATAGACCATTTGCTGGGGTAATCGAACCAAAACCCTTTGAAAACTCCCTAAATAAGGGGATTTTTACCTGAAAAATGAAAATTTCTTAAAAAAAAACAATTTCATTTGAAAAAAAATATTATCTTTGCGGCGGAAAATAATGCAAAAGATTAATTCGGATACATTTTTTTGATTCTTTAAAACATAAAAGGTTATGAAAAAACTATTAATGGTGCTGGCATTCGTCAGCGTTTCTTTCTCAGCCATGGCTCAGGATGATCCTACACTGAAATACAGTGTGGCCACGAATTCATTCTGGAGCAACTGGTTTATTCAGGTTGGTGCCCAGTGGAATGCTTGGTATTCTGCTGAGGAGCATGGATCAGGTCTCGACCGCAGTCCGCTGGAGGACTTCCGTTCAAACCCTGGCGCTGCCATCGCTATCGGTAAATGGTTCACACCGGGTCTTGGACTCCGTACCAAACTGATGGGTATCTGGGGCAAGCAGGTTCGTGCCGATGCTCAGAACAATGCCATCGGTAAGGGCAACAAGTTCTGGCTTCTCAATGAGCACATCTTGTTCAACGTGAGCAATATGCTCTGTGGCTACAATCCCGATCGCGTTTGGAATTTCATTCCTTTCGTCGGTGGTGGCGTAGGCCGTTCTATGACTTATAACAGATATGGCATGGACCTCAGCGCAGGTATCCTGAATGAGTTCCGTCTTAGTCGTAAAGTGTTCCTCAACCTCGAGGTGGGATGGAACCGTATCGAGACCGATATCGATGGCTTCAATCCTGTTCTTGATCCCGGAAACCGTGGTTGGGATTCTCACGACAACCTTCTCTATGCTGAGCTGGGTCTGACCTTCAACCTCGGCAAGGGAACATGGGACAAAGTGCCCGATGTCGCTGCTATCAAGGCTCTCCATCAGTCACAGATCGATGCTCTCAACGCTCAGCTTGCTGACGCCAATGCAGAGATCGACCGTCTGAACAACCTCATCAAGAACCACAAGTGCCCCGAGGCTCCGAAAGTTCGCGCTATCGCTCCTCCTGCAACTGTGTACTTCTACTGCGACAAGACCAAGAGCGGTCCTTCTTACTCACGTGACCTCGTCGACGTTCGCGCACTGGCCAAGTATGCTATGGAGCAGGGTGCTGACGTGCTCGTGACCGGTTATGCTGACAGCGCTACAGGTAAGCCTGATCACAACCAGTGGCTGTCTGACGAGCGTGCTAAGACCGTGGTTGAGGAAGTTGTTGGTGTGGGCGTGAGCCGCAGCAAGATCACTGCCGTTGGTAAAGGTGGTGTCGATATCCTCTCACCGTTCGAGCTCAACCGTCGTGCTACAGTTGAGGTCCGTTAATCGAGACTTTACACACAATCATAAAAGAGCGCCTTCCGCAAGGAGGCGCTCTTTTTGATTGTCCCCCTATCAAAAAAAGTAGAGACGTCACATTGTGGCGTCTCCTCATAATCTTTGTAGCTGTCTCTTGTTTTTTCCTAGTTTCCCTAGTCCATTCTAGCTCTAACTAGTTTTCCTAGTCCATTCTAGTTCTAACTAGTTTCCCTAGTCCATTCTAGCTCTAACTAGTTTCCCTAGTTTTCTAGTGCAATCTTGTTATTATGCTCTTACTGGTGATATGTAGCAGTGCAGCCTTTGCTGCGGTCTTTATCACGTCTCTTCCGCTGTTTCTGCCGCGGTCTTTATCACGTTTCTTCCGCTGTTTCTGTCGCGGTCTTTATCACGTTTCTTCCGCTGTTTCTGCCGCAGTCTTTATCACAGTCTCTTCCGCCGTTTCTGCCGCGATCTTTGCCACAGTCTTTGTCGCTGTCTGCCTCTGACTCGTTCTCTTATCCCATTCTGAAACCGATGATTTTCCTGACTTCGTTGAGCGTGGCGGCGGCACTCTCTCGTGCGCGTTCTGCTCCTTGACGGGCGATTCGGTCGAGCAAGTCCTTGTTGGCACTGAATTCAGTGATGCGCTCTCGGATAGGGGCGATGGTGCTGATGAGGTCGGCAGCTATCTGCTTCTTCAGATCTCCATAACGGATAGAACAGTCTTTCCACTTCTCGTCGAAATAGTCGTAGGCTTCCTGGTCGTTACACAGCTGAAGGAAAGAGAATAGGTTCTCGATGATTTCCGGACGCTCGCTGTTGGGCTCCTGGGGTCCAAGGTCTGTAACGGCTTTCATCACCTTCTTGCTGATCACCTTATCCTCATCACGCAGGTAGATGCAGTTGCCTTCGCTCTTGCCCATCTTTCCGCTGCCATCAAGGCCTGGAACTTTCACTGCCTTGTCAGCGAAATAGAAATTCTGTGGCTCGGGAAAAAACTCCACACCGTAGATGTTGTTGAAACGGCGGGCACATTTCCGTGCCATCTCCATGTTCTGCTCCTGGTCTTTCCCTACTGGCACCTTGTGAGCCCTGTGCTGCAGAATGTCGGCAGCCATGAGGGTGGGGTAGGTGAGCAAACCGGCATTCACGTTGTTGGGCTGTTTGCGTGCCTTCTCCTTGAATGTGGTGACTCGTTCCAACTCTCCAAGATACATGTTCATGTTGAAAAAGAGATAAAGCTCAAGCGTCTCTTTCACGTCACTCTGTATGTAAATCGGGGCTTTCTCAGGGTCGATGCCACAGGCAAGATATTCTGCCAGGATGGTGCGGGCACTGCTTTGGATATCGTCGGGCTTGGGGTGGGTCGTCAGACTATGCCAGTCGGCGATAAAAAACATGCACTCGTATTCATCTTGCATTTTCACAAAACTTTTCACCGCACCGAAGTAATTGCCAAGGTGCAGGTTGCCAGTGGGCCTGATGCCACTTACTACTTTTTCCATCTTTTGTAATTCCTTGGTTTAATAGACTGCAAAGGTAGTGTAATTTTTCCTTTTTCTCGCTCCTTTTGTTGGGTTTCGTAAAAAAATCGTCGAAAAGTTTGGTCGAATGCTGATAAATACGTACCTTTGCATCGCTTTTTAACGAAAGGGCGTTTAGCTCAGCTGGTTTAGAGCATCTGCCTTACAAGCAGAGGGTCGGCGGTTCGAATCCGTCAACGCCCACTTTGGGGTGATTCCCTGTGGTTCTTCGGAATTGCAGGGATTTTTTTACCCTTATCAGCCTCTGTAGAAAAGTAGGGCTAGAATTATGATTTTTTATAGATTTTCATTAGCATTTGCCATTTATAAGTCGTATCTTTGTAACCCAATCGCATTGAAATAGAGTAAAGAGAAAAAAGGAAAAGAAAATAGTGTAATGGACAGGCTTGATACTTTGACGGCCATTTCTCCCATCGATGGCCGCTATAGAGGAAAAACAGCACAGTTATCGGGATATTTTTCAGAGTACGCCCTTATTCAATATAGAATACGCGTTGAAATCGAATATTTCATCGCATTGTGTGAATTGCCCTTACCGCAACTCAGGGAATTCGACTCTTCGCTCTTTCCTAAATTGAGAGCGATCTATGAGAATCTCACAGAAGAGGGCGCACAACGTGTGAAGGATATCGAGAAGGTGACCAACCATGACGTGAAGGCCGTGGAATATTATATCAAAGAGAAACTTGATGAAATCGGTGGCTTCGAGCATTTCAAGGAATTCATCCATTTCGGCCTGACTTCTCAGGATATTAACAACACTTCCGTCCCTTTGTCGATCAAGGAAGCATTGGAGAACGTCATGTATCCGCTGCTCGACCAACTCGTGGAGCTGTTGCGCAGCTACGCAGAGGAATGGAGTCAGGTGCCCATGCTGGCTAAGACTCACGGTCAGCCCGCCTCTCCCACACGTCTTGGCAAGGAAATCATGGTCTATGTCTATCGCCTCTCCCAGCAAATCGACCAGCTGAAAGCTTGCCCCATCACAGCCAAGTTTGGTGGAGCGACTGGCAACTTCAATGCGCACCATGTGGCTTATCCGGAAACAGACTGGCGCGAGTTTGGCAATAAATTTGTAGCTGAGAAACTGGGCTTGCAACGTGAGGCTTATACGACGCAGATCAGCAATTATGATGCCATGGGCGCTGTCTTCGACGCTCTTAGGAGAATCAATACGATCATCATTGATCTCGACCGCGACTTCTGGATGTATATCTCCATGGAATATTTCAAGCAGAAGATCAAAAAAGGCGAGGTGGGCTCAAGTGCCATGCCGCACAAGGTCAACCCCATCGATTTTGAGAACAGCGAGGGAAATCTCGCCCTCTCTAATGCTATCCTGCAGTTCTTGGCTGCCAAACTGCCTGTGAGCCGGTTGCAGCGTGACTTGACCGACTCCACGGTGCTGCGCAACGTGGGAGTGCCTTTCGGGCATACGGTAATCGCCGTGGAGAGCACATTGAAGGGCCTGCGCAAACTGATTCTTAACGAACAGAAACTGGATGAGGACTTGGAGGATAATTGGGCTGTTGTGGCCGAGGCCATCCAGACCATTCTACGCCGTGAGGCTTACCCCAATCCCTATGAGGCGCTCAAGCAACTCACCAGGACCAACCAGAAGATGACAAGGCAAACGATCCATGACTTTGTCTGCGGACTTGATGTGGATCAGAAAATCAAAGAACAATTGTTGGCCATCACGCCACACAATTATACGGGAATGTAAGATAATAAATCACTAACCAGCCGTGAGGCTACAAAATTTTATAGATTATGGACATCGAAAACGAAAAAACAAACAAAGAAGAATTGGCACAAGATCAGAATGCTGGTGGCCGTGAAGGTTATCAATCAGGAGGACAGAACGGCAACTATTCCAGAGACTATCGTGGCGGACAGCGTCCGCAGCGTCCGCGTATTCACACGCAAAGAACTTATTCGACAGAACGTAATTTCGAGGATGAAGGCGGTTTCCGCCCCGAAGGTTTCGGAGCTGGTCTCCAGTCGGGTGGCGGACAGCGTCCTTATCGCCCTCGTTACAATAATTATAATGATAATCAGCAGGGTGGCGGCTATCAGCAGCGCCAGGGTGGTTATCAGCAGCGCCAGGGTGGCTATCAGCAGCGCCAGGGCGGTTACCAGCAGCGCCAGGGCGGTTATCAGCAGCGTCAGGGCGGTTATCAGCAGCGTCAGCAGGGCGAAGGCTACCAGCAGCGCGAAGGTTACCAGCGTCAGGGTGGTTACCAGCAGCGCCAGGGCGGCTATCAGCAGCGCCAGGGTGGTTACCAGCAGCGCCAGGGTGGTTACCAGCAGCGTCAGGGTGGTTATCAGCAGCGTCAGGGCGGTTATCAGCAACGCCCGGGCGGCTACCAGCAGCGCGGTGGCTATCAACAAGGCGGCTACCGCCAGCAAGGTGGCTATGACCCCAATGCAAAATACAGCATGAAGAAGCGTATCGAGTATAAAGAGGAGCATATCGATCCCAATGAGCCGATCCGCCTCAACAAATTCCTGGCCAATGCCGGCATCTGCAGCCGCCGTGAGGCTGATACCTTTATTCAGGCAGGCGTGGTGAAAGTCAACGGCAATGTGGTGACCGAACTGGGTACCAAGGTGTCTCGCACCGACGAGGTGCTGTTCCACGATCAGCCGGTCAGACTCGAGAAGAAAGTGTATGTGCTGCTCAACAAGCCTAAAGACTATGTCACCACAAGTGACGACCCGCAACAGCGCAAGACCGTCATGGACCTGGTGAAGAATGCCTGCCCGGAGCGCATCTATCCCGTGGGAAGACTCGACCGTAATACGACTGGCGTGTTGCTCTTGACTAATGATGGCGACCTGGCCAGCAAACTGACTCATCCCAAATTCTTGAAGAAGAAGGTCTACCATGTCTTCCTCGACAAGAATGTGACAGCTCATGACATGAGCCAGATCGCAGAGGGCATCACCCTCGACGACGGTGAGATTCACGCCGACGCCATAGAGTATGCCAGCGATACCGACAAGAGTCAGGTGGGCATCGAGATCCACAGCGGTAAAAACCGTATCGTGCGTCGTATTTTCGAGAGTCTGGGCTACCGGGTGATCAAGCTCGACCGCGTGCAGTTTGCAGGCCTTACCAAGAAGAATGTGCGCCGTGGCGACTGGCGGTTCCTCACAGAGAAAGAGGTTGACATGCTTCGCATGGGTGCTTTTGAGTAACAGAAAAAAAAAGGAAAAAACAACAATGGAAGATATACGTAGGACAAAGGTCGTCGACGTGCTCCAGCGCACGGACTACGGCTCAGTGGTCAATGTCAAAGGATGGGTGCGCACCCATCGCAGCAGCAAGTCAGTGCATTTCATCGCCCTGAATGATGGCTCCACCATCAAGAATGTACAGGTGGTGGTCAATCCAGAGAATTTCGATTCTGCCATGCTGAAACAAATCACCACGGGTGCTTGCATCAGTGTCACAGGCGAGCTTGTCGAGAGCCAGGGTGGTGGTCAGGCCAGTGAGGTGCAATGCCAGGAGATCGAGATCTATGGACTCTGCGGTCAGGACTACCCCATGCAGAAGAAGGGACAGAGCTTTGAGGTGATGCGCAAGCAGGCTCACCTGCGCCTGCGCACCAACACCTTCGGGGCTGTCATGCGCATCCGCCACAATATGGCGATAGCCATCCATGACTATTTCCATAAGCATGGTTTCTTCTATTTCCATTCTCCCATCATCACTGGCAGTGATTGCGAGGGGGCTGGACAGATGTTCCAGGTGACCACGAAAAACCTTTACGACTTGCGTAAGGACAAGGACGGGAAAATCATCTATGATGATGATTTCTTCGGCACACAGACTTCTCTCACCGTCAGCGGACAGCTGGAGGGTGAGCTGGGGGCTACAGCTCTTGGTGCCATCTATACCTTCGGACCCACTTTCCGGGCAGAGAATTCCAACACTCCCCGCCACTTGGCTGAGTTCTGGATGATTGAGCCAGAGGTGGCTTTCATCGGTCTCGATGAGCTGATGGACCTGGAAGAGGATTTCATCAAGTATTGTGTGCAATGGGCACTCGACAATTGCAAGGATGACTTGAATTTCCTCAACGCGATGATTGACAAGACGCTGATCGAACGATTGAAATCGGTCGTGGCAGGCTCTTTCGTCCGGTTGCCTTATACTGAGGGCATCCGCATCCTCGAGGAGGCCGTGGCCAACGGACACAAGTTTGAGTTCCCTGTCAGCTGGGGCATGGACCTGGCTTCCGAGCATGAACGCTATCTCGTCGAGGAGCATTTCAAGCGTCCTGTCATCATGATCAACTACCCGAAGGATATCAAGGCCTTCTATATGAAGATGAATGACGACAACAAGACCGTTCAGGGCACCGACGTGCTGTTCCCGCAGATCGGTGAGATCATCGGTGGAAGTGTGCGTGAGGAGAACTACGACAAGTTGATGGCTGAGATTGAGCGGCGCGACATCCCGATGAAGGATATGTGGTGGTATCTTGATACCCGTAAGTACGGCACCTGCCCCCATGGTGGTTTCGGACTGGGCTTCGAGCGCCTGATTCTCTTCGTGACGGGTATGCAGAATATCCGTGACGTCATCCCGTTCCCGCGTACGCCAAAGAGTGCGGAGTTCTGATATCGGATTCCCAATGATTTGAATCGGATTTCCAGTGAAATAACTTGAAAAGCCTCACACCCCTCGGTGTGGGGCTTTTTCGGGATTACAAAGCGGGGGGAAGAATAATAAGGGACCGCATCTCACGACGCAGTCCCCAGACTTGATGAAATAACTAAATGTATGAAATCATTTCATGAAAAACGTGTGCGAAGAATATTGACATGAAGCGCCCACATTGAAGTGGCGCGCATTCCTGTCCTGATATGAATTTGCCTTGTGTTGATAATAATGAAGTTAGCTCGTTATACTTTGTGATTCGTTCACAATGCAAAAATAAGCATTTGTGACAAGATAAGGGTCTTTCTACGTCTCAAATGCTTTTCTAATCGTCTCAAAAGTGAACGGCGCTAATTTGTGTAAAGGTTCTTGTCAGAAACCGAAGTCTTCGTCCTTTGGTCGCTTTCTATCTTCTCTCCCATCAGACGGGCATTCGCACTGACAGGTGCTGCAGTGAAGTCGGGCGTGTTATAGGAATAGAGCAGTTGCCGGTAATAGCGCTTGGGGTCGCGCTGCGGGAGGAGGAAAGGTTTGGTGACGTTCCCCTTGTCGTCGATGCTGGCGAAATAGACCCTGGTGTAGAGCCCGTCGTCACGCCTACTGGTGAACAGGAACCAGCGGCTGTTGACATTCCAGTTGTGAAAGCTGTCGGCTTTGGGACTGTTCACTTCATCCAGGGGGCGTGTCGATCCTGTTGCCAGGTCGTAGAGCCAGAGATCGCTCTCGCCGTGCCAGATGGTGAAATACCCATAGTCGGCTTGGGTATACATGATGGTGCGACCGTCGTATGACGGACGGGGCCATGAGACACTCTTGCCGGTCTCGCTGCTCTGGATCAGCGTGTCGACTTGCTGGCCGAGCTGGCCTGTCGTGGTGTCAAATGAGACGCGGCAAAGGCTGTAGCGCTCCTTGTCGTAGTCGGTGGGGTAGATTTGTCGACGAGCGGTGACGAAATAGAGCCATTTGCCGTCGGGCGAGAAGGCTGGACAGTTCTCGGCCCAGTATTTCCGCATGGTGATGCTGTCGTTCAGAATCTGATGAGTCTCGGTGTCGTAGACGAAGACATCCGACGAGGAGTCGTAGACCTCCACCCGCTTGTTGCTGGCGTTGTGGAACATCTGTGAGGTCTTGTTGGTGGAGAATGCGCAATAGCGGCCTCCGGGATGCCAGTAGGGATAGACCATCGAACCGCCCAGACTGTCGTTCTTGGCCATGAGCAACTCATCGCCGCCGCCGCGGTGGATGACGGTCGCCCCATGCTCTCCTCTGACATGGAAGACATATTCCGACGGTTGGGTGCGGTTGGCGGTATGGCAGTTGATGCACATGCCGGGCGACTGCGTGCTGATCAGCAGGGGGCGCTCCTTGAATGTAGACAGATCGCGCTCGTAAAGTCCCATCTTGCTGTAGAGCTCATAGCTGGGGGGAATCCTGCGGTAGGTGATGCCCCATTCTTCGAGAGGATAGGGGCTGACGTGGATGGGAAAGTCATCAAACTGCTTCCATTGACCGTCTTTCCTTGCACATACTGTCACGATGAGTTGTCCGCCTTTGTTGCTTTCCAACAGTCGGTGCCACTCGTCGATGTCGAAATCGGCATACGTGCCGTTGGCATGGAGCTGTCCTGCCTTGGAACCTTTCACCTCGACGTCGATGGCCGTATAACTGTCGTCGGCCATGGCGAAATCAAGTGGCGCTATGCCCACGGGGATGGTCACCCCCACATAGTCGGGATAGATCTCGGGCTTCGTTCCGGCATGACTTGGGTTGTGAGGGCGGGAGTTGCACGAGAGCAAGCATCCTGCCAGCAACATGATGATAGAGGACAGGTAATTTCTCATGTCTTGACTTTAATAGAAGAAGAAATCTTCGGATTTGGAATAGATACCTCTGAGCTTCTTGTAGAAAGGACTTTGGGTGGCGGATTCTGCGTTGATGGCCAAAGGTCGCATTCCTTTTGCCCATTTGCGGAGCGTGATGGTCTCTCCGAGAATGGCGAGGTATTTCTGGGCTACTTCTGCTTGCCCGGTGGCTACAGCGGTCTCGGTCAGTCTGCGGAGTGCCCGGCCGCTCTTGTTGTGGTTGGGTATCGACTCCATGGCTTCGAAAGCAGCCCGTTGGGCCATGTTGATCAGTCCCATCTGCATGTAGATGTCACTCATGATGAATGCACCTGATGTGCTTTGCATGACATCTTTCGTGGGGTCTAAATGGCTCTGGAGGCTTTGCAGACTGATCAGATGCAGGTTCCACATGGCCATCTGCACCACATTGCGTGAGGAGGCCTGCTGGGGGATATGACTCCGGGAGTAGTCGACGATCTTGCGCCATTGGCCCATGCGCATCCATCGGTCATACCTCATCTCCTCGTCGGTGCTCATATAGTTGTCTTTCCAATAATAGTCGATGCCATAGGCGATTTTCTGAATGGGGTAGGGCGCAACAAACCAACTCCCCCAGACGCATGCTGCCAGGAGCAGGGCTTGTGGCACGGCCCAGCGCCAGCGGCTGAATAACAACATCAGCAGGATGGCGGGCCCGGCCAGCCAGTAGCCTATAGGGATCATCAGGGTGGTGTAGATGGCTCTTGTTCGCTGTGCCTTGGGGCGCACGGCCAGGAAAGCCAGTACCAAAGTAATGGCTATGAGGGGAGTCATGGGGATGTGGGGATTGAGGGCCAGCACACAGGCGATGAGTGGTGGAACGAATGACAACAGGTAAAACCTGGGTCGGCGGATGAGACTCCAGGTGAGTAGTTGCAAACTCACGGCCAAAAGTGCGTAGACCAAGGCTCCTCTTTTCGGAGTGGCGAAGAACTGCACCAGCATCTCGCCGATATACTGTGCCAGACCGCCGGGCCCGGCCAACCGCTCCAGCAGGTATTCTTCGTTCCACAGGAATAGCTGCGACTGCTCGCGCCACGCCATCAGGTGTGGGTAGAGGAAATACCAAAAGCAATAGATCAGAATGGCGAATGCCAAGGTCGACATCCCTTTCCAATGGCCTTTAACAAATGCATGGAATCTCATCAGCTCTTTCTTTTTTGCCTGATTAATGAGGTCTCTTTATCTTCTGCAAAGATAAGGTATTTTCTGAATACAAACAAATAAAAAGAGGTGCCTGTCCATGGAGAAGGCACCTTTTCTGTGTTTCTTGAAGAAAGGGCGTTGACACAGGCAACACCCTTTCTCCGGCAATTCATATTATTGGCCTACATAGGCGGGGTTCTGGTCGCAAAGCGGGTTCTTTGTGATCTCATCCTGCGGGATAGGCATATCCATCTTCAGGTCGTTGTACTCATAGTCACGGTTGGTCCAAGGCACATCCTTCAGATTCTCCACATTGCGTTTCGGATAGTTGGTTGCCACGTGGTCGGCCATGAAACCAGACTTCTGCATGTCAGGACGCAGACACCACTCACAGTTGAACTCCTTGCGGCGCTCTGTGTTGACGGCCACCTTCCAGACGGGAGACTTGAAGCCCTTCTGGGAGGTATACTGTGTGTAGTATTCCTTGGCACCCTGCACTTGTGCGCCGTTGCTTCCGAAGGGGATAGGATATTCTGTACGGGTCTTGATGAACGAACCGCCATTGAATTTTGTGATAGGCACACCAGCGGCAAGAGAGTCTTCTATTTGCTTCTGAGTCCACTCATCACGGCCCACCCAGTCAGCAAACTGGTTGTAGTAGGCAAGGTATTTGTTGGTGAGTTCTTTTTCTTTGCCGTCCTCCAGCTTGCCAAAGGCGCGCTGGCGCAGTTGGTCAAGCAGTGCCCATGCTGTAGCGTCGTCTCCACCATTGATGCGGAAGAGGCACTCTGCATAGTCGAGCATCACGTTGGGCAGACGCTTCCAGTAGATCGGAGTCGGACTCCAGTGACCGTCACCCCATGCCTTGTAGTCGGCAGAAGCTGTACGCCACATCTTCGAACTCCAGATGGCAGGTGCCCATTCACCATTGTTGAAGTGGAACTGCTTGGTGGCTGTACCGGCCTGGCCCTTGCCCAGCACTTCCTGGAGGTAGGGGTTCACACCATAGACAGAGGGCTCATACCAACCCTCATACTGAGGATCGTATGCGGGGTTGTTCGGGTCGATCTGTGGCACAGCACCTGTGTAGCAGGAACCAGCGCGGCGCTTGTCTCCCTTCTCGTAGCAGGAGTACCATTCCCAGGAGAGGTACAGAGATCCCCAGCCACCGTTCTCAGGACATGCGGTATACCATTTCAGCATCAGCTTGGAGGTCAGGTTGTCCCATTTGCCCCAGTTGCTGCCTTCGTCGAGCTGCTCGCACCAGATGGTCTCAGGTCCCCAGGCAGAAGCGGGATCCCAAAGTGTGGTGAACGACTCGTTGAGCTTGTAGGTGTTGCTGTCAAGGATTTTCTTGAAGCACTCTGCGGCCAGTTTGTAGCATTCGTCAGCTGTCGTCGGAGCCTCGCCTGTTCCGGTAATGCCATTGGCACCGTCGGTCAGACGATAAGCTTTCCACATATAGGCGTCACCCAGGTAAGCGAGGGCCATACCCTTGGTGCAACGGCCGAATTCACCGTCCCATGGCTGCCAGTCAAGCAGGTCGGCTGCGGCCTTGAAGTCCTGGATGATGAAGTCCCACATCTCAGCATAGGTCTGGGCACGGGCCTTTTCCGGGGTGTTGACACCGTTCTCGCCGGTGGCCAGCATGGGCACGCGGCCGAAAGTGGTGGCCAACCAGTGATAGAAGAATCCGCGGAGGGCACGTCCTTCACCCTCAAGGTATTTCTTCGATACCTCACCGCCGATGTTCTCTGCTGGATAGTCTACGAGCTTGGCCAGGAAGTCATTGGCGCGGCAGATGCCGGCATACACATGTTTCCAGCCGTTGAGCAGTTCTTCTGAGTTGGCATTCCATGCTTGCACGTTCCAGTTCTTGTCCCAGCCAGTGGCCTGGGTGTCGATTGTTGGGTGGCAACCGGTAAACAGATTGGGCTTGAAACCCCAGTCTCCATCATAGGTGTCATTGGGGAACACCATGTCATAAACACCGTTCAGAGCTTTCTTGGCATTTGCCTTGCTCTCGTAGGATGCAGCCTCGTCGACGACATCATAGGCTGTCACATCCAGAAATTCTTCATTGTCGCAGGATGTAAGACCCATGCCTGTCACGCCGCACAGTGCAACTCCTAAAATATAATATCTCGTTTTCATATTCTTATCTGGTTTTTACTTATAATGATCTACATCTCTACTAATTAGAAGGTGACGTTCACACCAGCCATGAAGGTGCGTGGCTGAGGATAACGACCAGTGTCAAGACCTGTGTAGAGCACAGAACCGATACCGCACTCAGGATCGCCATACTTGTTGTAGCCAGAGATGGTGAGCAGGTTGTTCACACCGACGTAAACGCGTGCTTTCTGAATAGAGAGCATGTTGGCGATGTGTCTTGGGAGGGTGTAGCCCACCTGGAGGTTTGCGATACGGAGGAAGTCACCGTTCTTCACCCACATGTCGCTCACACGGTAGTTGCGGTTCGGATCGAGAATGGTCAGACGGGGCAGTGAGCCGCTGCCGTTACGGAAGGCGTTCTTATAAGCTTCCTTGAGGATGTTAGGCACGGTCTGGTCATCAAACTGTCCCATGCTGTTCATTTTCATGGCTGAGTAGGAGAGGATGTCCTGGCCGAGCACGCCATACATGTAGAGGTTGAAGTCCCAGTCCTTGTAGGTGGCACCCACGTTGAGACCGAAGTTCAGTGCGGGGAAGCCATTGCCAAGGATCTTGCGGTCATTCTTGTCAATGGTGTGGTCGCCGTTGAGGTCCTTGAATTTCATGTCACCGACCGACAGGGGATGGTCTGTGTCAACTTTCGACTCTGCGTCACCGCCGCCGACCCACTTGGGAGAACCGTCAGGGTTGGTCTCTTTGGAACGTCCCCACAGATAATCCCTGTAAGCTTCCAAGTCTTGCTCGTCTTTGATGATGCCGTCGGTCACGTAGCCGAAGTATGAACCGACTGCCTCGCCCTCAATACAGATGGAGTGGTTGTTCCAGTATCCGTTGCCATCGATAGCACCCACCTGCGAACCGTCGTATGCGCCTGCGCCATTGTTGGCAGAAGCGGTGTTGTAGAGCGGATCACCCATCTTCTTGACTTTGTTGCTCAGTGTCGAACCGGTCAGACGGACGTTGAGGCCGAAGTCCTTGTTGATTCTCTTGTGATAGCCTACAGCAAACTCGAATCCCTTGTTCTGGATCTCACCATAGTTGGTGTATACCTGAGGATCACCTGCGGAAGGACGCAACTGACGCCAGAGGAGCAGGTCCTTGGTGTTCTTGATGAAGTAGTCGAGGGTGATGTCCCAGTCGTTGAGGAAGGCGAAGTCGATACCGATATTGGTCATCTCGGTGGTCTCCCACTTCAGGTTGGCATCTTTCAGAGGCATGAAGAAACCGATGTCGCGGGCACCGTTACCCCAGGCACCTGATGAGCCGTTAAGAGGATAGGTCTTGTAGGCGGCGTCGAGGCTCTGAGCGATGACTGCCATGCCTGTCACACCACCGGCGTTACCGGTCTGACCCCAACCGAGACGGAGCTTCAGGTTGTTGACGAAACTGATATCCTTCATGAACGGCTCCTCACTGATGCGCCATGCACCGGCCACAGAGGGGAAGGTTCCCCAGCGGTTGCCCTTCGAGAAGTTGGAGCTTCCGTCCTTACGGATGGTTGCCGTCACGATGTAGCGGTCCATCAGACTATAACTGCCACGGGCGAAGTAGGAGATGTTGTGCACGTCAGCGTTGTAAGCGCCACCGGTGCCCTTTGAATTGATGTCCTGGGTCAGGTTGATGCTGCGGTTATACACAGAGACGAAATCTCTTGAACTGGAGTTCACCCACTGGCCCCATGACTTGCTCACCTCATTACCTGCCATCAAGGTCAGGTTGTGGATGTCGTAGTTCAGGTTGTAGGTCAGGTAGGTCTGGATGCCCAGGCTGTAACCGTTGCTGTTGTTCAGCGAGAAGGCATAGGTCTGGTCTGAGTTCAGGGGGATTTCGGTGAGCTCACCATTGATATAGTTGAAGCGGTGACGGCCGCCCGTGAAATCAGAGCTGTTGTTGCCCCAATAGGTGAAGGTGCCTTGGCTCTTGAGGTCGAGCTTGTGGTTCTTGGTGTCGAGGAAGAACACGTCGACGAATGCGGTGGTCTGGATGCGGTCATAACCGTTGCGTGCACGGTCGCCGTTCTCCATCTGCGATGCGTAGGGGTTGGAGCCGATCGAGGTGTTGCCTTCCCAACCGTTAGCGGTTATCTGTGCTCCGGTTCCGTAAGTGCCGTCGGAGTTCTTGAGGTTGACATTGATCAAACCGTCGTTGGGCAGTTTGGCCGTGTTATTGATGTCGTTCTCATAGACATAGTCCAGCGTCGGGGTTAGTGAGGCGAAGTCACGCAGTGACGACATGTTCTGGTTGTTGCCCAGGGCCATGTTCGAACCGTGGCTCTCGCTGTGGGTGTAGTTGATGTCACCGCCTATTTGCAGGAACTTGCTGATCTTGGAGGTGATGTTGGCACGTGTGGTGAAGCGCTGATAGTCAGAGTTGATCACCAGACCATTGATGTCGTTGTAACCGAAAGACATATTATATTGTGTCTTTTCGTTGCCGCCGTTCAAAGAGATACCATACTGCTGGCGGAGTGCCGGGCGGGTCATCTCTTTCTGCCAGTCGATTTCCTTGCGCTTGCCATCGAATCTCTTGTCCCAGACTTGGTTGATGAACATACCTCCCTGGTTGGCTTTGGCCTCACGGATGGCATCGGTGTAAGTGGCCAGGCTCATCACGTCAAGGGTGTAGGGCAGGGTCTGAAGACCCCAGTCGGCCGTGACGTTGATGTTGGTGTGTCCTGCCTGTCCGTGCTTCGTGGTAATCATCACCACACCGTTGGCACCTGCCGAACCGTAGATGGCGGTGGCGGAGGCGTCCTTCAGGATTTCAATACGCTCGATGTCGGAGGGATTGACAAAGTCGGCGCTTGTGCCTACCTGTACACCGTCAACGACGTAGAGAGGAGAGGCGTCACCATTGATGGTGCCCACACCACGGATGCGGATGGCGGCCTTGCCGTCAGGCGAACCGTCCTGCTGGGAGACCATCACACCAGCGGCAGAACCTTGCAGGGCCATGGCCACGTTGGTGGGCATTCTCTTCATCACGGCTTCCTGGTCGACAGTGGCCACAGAACCCGAGATGTCGCTCTTTTTCATGGTACCATAACCGATCACCACCACGTCGTCGAGGGTGGCCTGGTCTTCTGCTAAAACGATGTTGAGGAAGGATCTTCCGTTCACACCGACGGTCTGTGTCTCATAACCGACATAGGAGACGGTCAGTGAGGCATTAGAGGCCGCTTGGATGTTGAACTGTCCATCAATGTCGGTCACTGTGCCGGCGTTGGTTCCGACTACACGCACTGTGGCTCCGATGATGGGTTCGCCATTCTTGTCGCTTACCGTTCCTTTGATGTTGCTTTGAGCTGACATTCCCAAGGGGAACAGGCAAAGCAGGAACAGCATAATCAACGACATTTTCGTCAATTTTGTAATGCTCATAGAGATTTTTTTTAGTTGATAAATATTAATTAGGTAAAAAGTTATTCTTTCATCGTAATTACAATTCGGTGCAAATGTAAAAAATATTAATAAGATGCTCTTTCCTCTCTTGTTTCAAAAACTTTATTTTTTGTGTCAAGCCTTCAGTTTTTGCTATTTTGTTGCGAGCGTGATACAAAAAGACCGCCTTTGGAGCGGTCTTTGAGGCTTGTTTCATGACGTGTCAGACTTGTTTGTTTTCATTGCTCTTCGCCGCATATTCCGACGGCGACATGCCGTATTGCCGCTTGAAGATGGTGGAGAAATGCGACTGGTTGGTGAAACCGACGGTATAGGCCACCTGGGTGAGGTTGAGCTTGTTTTCGCGGATAAGCCTGGCGGCCTGCTCCAAGCGGATGTTGCGGATGAAGTCGCTGGTTGATACTCCTGTGATCTCTTTCATCTTGCGGTGAAGTTGCGCACGGCTGATGCCAACGTCGGAAGCGAGTTTCTCGACATTGAAATCCGAATCGGATAGGTTCTCGTTGACCGATTTCATGATGCGCTCCATGAGTTGCTCGTTGTTGCCTTTCACCTCCAGGTCTTCAAATCGGTCTTTCTGGGCTAGTGCTCCTGAGAATTTTCCTCGCAGCCGGCGCACGTTCTCGATGAGTTTCTCTATGTTCACGTGCAGCTCCTCCATCTGGAACGGCTTCGACAGGAAGGCGTCGGCTCCTTCTCTCAATCCCTCCAGACGGTCGCTTACCTCTGCTTTGGAGGTGAGCAGGATCACTGGGATGTGGCTCACCAGGGTGTTGCTCTTGATATGCTTGAGGAGTGAGATGCCATCCATCTCGGGCATGATGACATCGGATACCACGAGGTCGTATTTGCCTGTCAGAAGTGCGTCAAGAGCCGACTTCCCGTCCTGGAAGGTGTCGATGTGGTACCATTGGTTCAGTTCTGCTTTGATATAGGCGGTGAGTTCATGGTCATCGTCCACAACCATGATTCTCTGGTTGGTGCTGGCTTTCTTGGCTTGGGTGTCGTCGGTGGGCTGCTTTTCTTCTTCTATCTCGATTTCCTCGGGTTTCAGGTGCTTGTTGCCGAGTGGCAGTTGCACTTCCAGGCAGGCTCCTGTCTGACCGTCGGTGCGGTTATAGGCTTTGATGGTGCCGCCATGAAGTCCGACGATGGCTTTGCTGATGTTTAGCCCGATGCCGGAGCCCTCGATGTGGGCATGCAGGGAGTTGACTCCTTGGTAGAACCGTTCGAAGAGCCGGCTGGTTTCTTCCTCCTTGAATCCGTTGCCGCTGTCAATCACTTTGATCACCGCATGGGTGTCGGTCTGGGTGAGGATGATGCTGATCTCACCGTTTTCTTTCACGTATTTGAAAGCGTTGGAGAGCAGGTTGGAGATCACTTTGTCGAAATTGGTGCGGTCGATCCACACCATCATTTTCGGCATGGCGTGTTCGAAGGTGTAATGGATGCCACGCTGTTCGGCGTTAAACTGAAAGAGGGTCTTGATACCGGTGATGAAAGCCACGAGGTCGGTCTCCCTGCAGTGGAGGTGCATCATGTTCTTGTCGATCTTCCGCTCATCGAGTATCTGGTTGACAAGCAGGAGCAGGCGTTGGGCGTTCCTGTCGATGGTGTTGATGTATTTCTGGCTCTCCGGGTCCTTGGCGGATTGCCTGAGCTTCTTCAGCGGACCGAGTATGAGGGTCAGCGGCGAGCGGATGTCGTGGGTGGCATTGATGAGGAAGCGCATCTTCTCTTCTTCCGCTTCTTGTGTGCGCTTGCGCTCTGAGAAATGATAGATGGCATAGGCGATGGCCAGAAGGAGCAGCAGGTAGAGGATGTAGGCCCATGGACTGGAATACCAGGGGTGGTCGACGATGATGGTGTAGGATCTCACCTTTTCCGACATCACGCCGTTGTTCTCTGCCTTGATTTCAATGACATACTTCCCTGGCTTCTGCTTGTTGAAGGTGATGGCATTGACGCCTTCCTCGGTAGAGGCCCATGCGCCGCCATTGACACGATAGAAAAAGCGGATGTGGTCGGTGTCCTTGAAACTGAGCAGCGAGAACTCCATGGTGAACGTATTGTCCTTGTAGGGGATGTGGATGTTGTCGCTCCAGAAATATACCCGGCTTCCCTCTACGGTCAGATTGGTGAGATAGACTTCGCCCGGAGGTTGCGACTTGATGGTCACATGGTCAGGATTGAACGTGGTGAAGCCTTCTTCTGTTCCAAAAGCGATGAAATCATCTCCGTTGTAGAGGAACGCGCCTTGCAGGTATTCCTGAGACGATAGGCCGTCGCCGTAGATATAGCTGGTGAACTGCTGATTGGCGGGGTCGTATTGCCAGATGCCTTTGGCGGTGCTGATCCACAGACGTGATTTCCTGTCGCAGACGATACTGCAGATGAGCAGGTCGTCGAGTGCATCGGAATGGGGAAATGGCTTGAGGGTCTTCTTCGAACGGTCGAAGAGGTAGAGGCCTTCTTCGGTGCCTACGACGATGTTGCCGTCGCTGTTCTCGCACAGGGCATTCACTTGATGGCGGCGCAGGAGATCCTGCTTGCCGTAGTGCTCGAAGTCCAGTGTCGCGGGATCCAGACAGTTGAGACCATCGGTCGTGCCGATCCACAGCAGTCCTTTGCTGTCATACATCAGACTGCGTATCCAGGCATTGAAGAGACTGCCGCGGTTGTAGACCTGATTCATCTCGATGGTCTTCAACTCCCTTGTCACCTTATTATATATATAAAGTCCTTTGGAATAGACAGAGAGAAACAGATGGTCCTTGCCGTCATCGGCCATGCAGAAGATCTCGCCTCCTTCCACATCGAGCACTTTTGCCGAGGCTCCCGTCGTGTAGTCATAACTGTAGAGCGACTGCGAGGTGGTGACCCAATAAGAGCCTTGCTTGTCGCGGTAGATGCTATAAGTGCCACTGGGAGATGGTGGCTGACTGGTAATACCTCCCCAGCGGTTGAAACGGTAGATGCCGTCGTTGGGAACGGCACAGAGCACTCCGCCGTCGTTGGCTGGCACGATGGAAGAGACGCCCGACCCGATGGAGTGGTTCTGGCCAGAGATGCTCCAGTTGCTGAATGAGGGCTGCCGCTGGTTCATCAGGAAGAGACCTTTCTTATAACAACTGATCCATAGGTTGTGGGAACGGTCCTCCATGATGTCGTTGATGGAGGAGGTGACCAGGCTGAATCCGTCCGCATTCTCGTTGCCCAACTGCACAAGCTGTTTGCCACCGTTCCAGTTGCGCAGGATGCCGTTGTCGGTGGTGCCCACATAGAGGTTGCCTGAATGGTCGACCATGGCGCAATTGATGATGGCTTGCCCGTTGAAGACTGTCATTTCGAATTGGGCGTCGCTGATCTTCTCCGTGTCGTAGTCGTAGAACAGAAAACCTTGCTTGCAGGCGATCAGCATACGGTGCCTGTCGTAGGGGATGAATTTCACGGGAGCGCCGAAGGGTGATGTGTAGTCCTTGATCTGCACTTTCCCTCCCACTATGCGGTATCGGGTGAATACAGGGCTGTAATCGAGCCGCCATAGGTTTCCATGCTCATCTTCCAGGATTTGGCGGAAATAACTGTCGGATGGTCGTTTCGAATATAATGGGTGTGGGCGGAAGGACATCCCTTTCTCATCCAACTTGAATATGCCATAACCGGATGTGCCGACGAGAATGTCGCCGTTTTTCATCTCGATGATGGAATAGATACGGGGCTTGATGTCTCGTGGATCCCGAAAGGGATATCTGAGGAAATGACCTGTCTCATATTCATAGCGGGAAATGCCATTGGAGGTTCCTACCCAGAGCCTTCCCTTGCTGTCGACCAGCAGGCTGCAGGTGATATTGTCTTCTATGGAGGTGGTGTCGTTGCGGTCGTGATGGAAATGGGTGAAGCGGTATCCATCAAACATGCTAAGTCCGTAGTCGGTGGCGATCCAGATATATCCGTAACGGTCTTGTATGGCGCAATTAACAAGACTGCTGGGGAGCTTGTCGGATCTGAAAAGTTCACCGTTGTCGACGGCATGAGCCATCCATGTCGTGCACGCACATAGAATAAGGCATAGAAATATCTTGTATGTCTCGTTTTTCATGAAAATGAGTAATAATCACTTGACAGGTTTAAAGATAAATCTGACGTTAAATCATCTAGCTTATTTAAAAGGCAAAGTTAGCCATTCTTTGCGTTTCGTCCAAATTTTTCCTTCTTTTTTTTGTCTGGATGAAAAGCTATTGTTGACAAAAGAGGACATCGATGTCCTCTTTTGCCGTAAACCTTAGGTTTCTCAAAAGCTCGTTTTTCGCGCTTCTTCATCGTCTGATGAATTTCCTGCCATTCTGGATGTAGATGCCTCTTTGCAGATTGGTGGGGTCGACGCGGCGTCCTTGCAGGTCGTATGTATGGCCATCGACAGCTTTGGGGAAAGTGGGCAATGTGACTTTCGCGGTCTCAAGGCCTTCCTTGATGCCGTCCATCATATAGGGGTTGTAGATGGAGCGGTGTGATCTGTCGATGATGGTCATCGGGGTCTGGTCGGCTGTCCGCGGTTCGGCAGGGCACCAGTTGGTGTCCCAGGCGAAGGGGACGATGCCGTTGGGCAGGCATGTCTCAACCATGTATTTGTAGTAGGCTTTGATCGAGGCATTGTGCTTTTCCTGACTTTCGTTGGCTCCCGAGATGGCGCGCCAGATGACACCAAACTCGCCGTTGATCACGGGGACGCCTTTGTCCACAAATTTGCTCTTGAGTTTCTGGGCCTGCTTCTTCATGTCATTCTCCTCGCCATAGGTGGCGTTGTGCTTTGAGCCGCTCACATGGTTGCCGCTGCCCCAGTAGTAGAAGCAGTTGCCCCACGACTCGTCCTGCGTCATCCCCCAGAAATTCCAGGGATAGTAGAAATGGATCTCCACACAGAGGCGGTCGGGGGTGGGGTCTTGCAATTGGGTGATGTCGAAATAGGAGTAGGTCTTGTCAATGTCGGTGCTCGGACCTTGCACGATGAGCACACGGCGGGTGTTGTTGCCGCCAGTCGCTCTCACAGCATCGATAAACACTTGCTCGTATTCGATGAGGTTATTGGTGGCCGACTGGTTCTCCGCATTGGGCTCGTTGAGTCCGGCGAAGAGCAGGTGCTCGTCATAATCCTTGAAGGCTTCGGCGATCTGGGTCCAAAGGATGTTGAGCTTCTGTTTGTTGGTCTCCTTGGCATTGCCGGTGTCGGTGATGTGCTGTTCCAGCCAACCACCGTCATAGTGGTCATTGAGGATGACGTAGAGCCCTTCATCCACACAGTAGTCGACGACCTCTTTCACCCTGTCGATCCAGGCCGGGTCGATGGTGCATGTCGTGGCATCGGTGATATGACCGCATCGCCAGTTGCAGGGGATGCGGATGCTGCTGAAGCCTTGTTGTTTCACATATTGGATGATCTCACGGGTGGTCTTGGTGCCTTGCCAGTGCGTCTCGGTGCCGGTGCCGTAGTTCTCGTCGATGGGGGCTTTGGAGGTGCGCCAGTTGATGCCTTCCATGGTGTTGCCGAGGTTCCAGCCGACGCCCATCTTCTGTGCGATTTCCATCGCTGTCTGGTCCAGACCAGTGTTCTGTGCGGTGGCTTCAGTGCTGAGAAGCAGTGTGGCGGCAAAGGTGATGAGGAAAAAGCGCACAGAGGCTGTGTGCATCCAAGTGAAATTCTTGTTGTTCATGGTCGTCTCACGTATTTCTGAAATGTTTCGAATGTCAGTGGCAATCCTGGATGAAGCTGGCGTATGGATTGCTGTTGCGTTGGCAAATTTAGTAAAAAATAATGGAATCCTAACAAAAAAGGATGCCAAGTTTGCAAAAGATCTCTTTTTATTGCCGAATGGATCATTGGCGGCGATGTTGCACATCCGTTGATGCTGGTATGGCTGGCCATTCCCGTCATAGGGCTTCTTTCCTTCAATTCGACATTTTTATGACAAAATGTCACTTCAAGCGCAATGGCACACTTGTTGCATCAAACAGGGTGAAAGCTGCGAGTAAGCGAGAGCCATAAGGGCTTGCTCTTCAATGGCCGAGCGAAAGCAGTTCCGGCTGAAAGCTAATGCCAAGGACAATACCAAGGCATTCAAACAAAAACGTATAACTAAAATACAATTAGGAGGTAAAGATTATGTTGACAAGTTTGATGAGAACAAATGGTTGGTTACCGACAATGTTCGAAGATTTCTTTAACACTGATTTT
>OCTW011572365.1_pt1 | contig 54761 bp, 45 predicted proteins | sample 1539671 | NCBI WGS metagenome assembly OCTW01 (sample SAMN02144230, study PRJEB22623) | gut metagenome | biome: sheep rumen | host: Ovis aries | place: New Zealand | reverse complement strand
GTCACCCTATCGGGTGCCGAGCGGCAAATCCGCCCGAACAAATGCAAATCCACCCGAATGGCTATGCTTACTTAGGTGCTGAGTAATTACAATATTAAAATGCCCTGGCATAGGGCAAATGAGCATAGTATCTTTGTCATGGCATTTTAATCAATATGGCTATATAACTATATGGCATGATCATCTAATGGCATTTTAAACCATACCTACATGAACGACAAAGAATCCACCCGGCAGTTTCTCTGCCAGTTTCCCAGACAGATCGAAGGTCTTGTCTATCTTTACTTGCAATCCATCGCCCAAGAGGGCGTGGTGCACAGCAGCGGATATGCCCTTGCGAAACAACTGGGCATCTACCGCCCCACCCTCTTCCGCATTCTCAATCACTTGCAACGTCAGCAGTGCATCAGCCTGACCAGAGACAGGGATTGCGACTCTGCCAGCGGCAGCAAACTCATCATCAAACTCCTTCTCGAACCCTGCAAAACTCATGGAGAGAATGAAGAAAATGATACGCTCCAAGGAGAACAAGCTACGCTACAAACCGATAATGTTACGCTCCAGGGAGAACAAGCTACGCTGCAAACCGAAAATGTTACGCTCCAGGCGGAAGAAGTTACGCTACAGGGAGAAGAAGTTACGCTACAGACCGAAAATGGTACGGAAAAGCCGGAGGAGATGGCCTTTTTTGACCCTCCACAGCCGGTTTTGACCCTCCGGAGCCCGTATTCAGGGCATCATGACGAGACCGATGTGACGGATTGTTACGCTACACAACAGCAAAAGAAAAGCAAAGAAGAAAATCCCCCTGCACCCCCTCAAGAAGAAATCAAAAGAAAAATCTCACACAAACGCGCGCGCATGAGCAAACAGACACTCGAGATGCGCAAACAAGCCTTCATAGACAGCATTATGCCCTTCTCGTCACGTTACGACACCGCGATGCTCCATGCCTTCGCCAACTACTGGACAGAGCCCAACCGCTCACTCTCCCGGATGCGGTTCGAGATGCAAAAGACATGGAGCACATCACTGCGCCTGGCCACCTGGGCGCGCAACGAGGCCTCTTTTGGCCGGCGAAGTCAATACACGCCACGCCCCTCCTCGGCAGAATGCGTAAGTCAGGCTCAGCAATGGGCCATGGAGGAATCGATGCGCGTCGTGCAAGAATCCGCATGCAACAGACTCCTGCGCCAGCAGTTCCTCAATTCACTCTAATCCGAAGAACGCCAGTCTACCAGTACCCCAGATGTAAAGACGTCGCTTTGCGGCGTCATCCACAGAATGTCATGGGAGGATATAACAAACGGGAGACGCCTCAATGCGACGTCTCTACTTTCTTAATCAAACGATTGGATTTCCCCCCATAGGACTGGCATAAAAAACCGATGAAACAATTTGCCTGCTGCAATACAATAAAACCGGCCGTTGTGAGGTTATCATAAGAAAACGCGTTTTAAAACAACAGAAGACTTCGTATCATGAAAAGGAAAAAGGGAATCCTATTGTCGGCGATGCTGGAGACATTGTCGTTGGCTCTCCTCGTCGTGCTGTTTTTCGAGGAAATCATATCATTCAACCTCTTTCTCGCCCTGACCTTAGTCGTTGGCGTCGTGTTCTCGGCAGCAGTGGTGTTTATCATCAGAAACACCCAGATTTAGACGTTATGCCAAGGGTCACGAATGATAGGCAACCAAGCCCGGCATAGGACTTTTTGAGACAGCATCAAGGAGGAATCCCTCAGCGTCGGCTGCCTCGCGGAGCATCTCCTCATAATGGCAAGCAATGCTGCCGATGACCCTCACGGGAAGGTCGCGGCGGGCATATTGCGACAAGTTGCGCTCCAAGAACATTCTGAAATTGCCCACCACCAACCGCCGCACCTCCGGCACATGGAGATGATCATGGATGAAAGGAGAGAAAGAAGCCAGGAAGCGGTTGGGCAAAGGTTGCCGGTAAACCGCCTGGATGACATCCGCCACCGAGAGACTGTAAGAATGCTCAAACTCCTCCCTCAGTTCCACGGGCATCAGACCTTTGTAGAGAGCCCCAAGAAACAGTCTGCCCAGAACGGCGCCACTGCCCTCATCCCCGAGGATGAAACCCAGAGGAGGAGTGTTGGCCACGATGTCATGGCCATCATAGAGTCCGGAGTTGGACCCTGTGCCAAGGATGCATGCGATGCCCTCCTCATGGCCGAAGAGTGCCCTGGCCGCACCGAGGAGGTCGTTCTCCACCTCCACCTTGTCCGCCATCAGGGCCGATGCCAGCACACGGCGCATCCGATCCCTCATCTCAGGCCGGATGCCGGCGCCATAATAGCAGATGGCATCGAGCGACTCGTTTTCCCACACCCCGATGCCGCTTTTCAGTTCGCTAAGCAATATGCGCCTTATCTCCTCGTCGGTCTGATAAAACGGATTAATGCCCTGCGTGGCCACCTGCGCCACCACCCTGCCCCGGTCGGTCAGGCACCAGTCGGTCTTCGTACTTCCACTGTCAGCTATCAGTATCATGGTCGATTATGTTCTACAAATAAAATAATGAGGAGACAAAAGTAGTAAATAAATCCGACAACAGGCAGCCGAAAAAGGACAAAACGCACAAAAAAACAAAAGAAAGCCACCAATATTGAGATATTTGCGCTACCTTTGTGGCTGAAATTGGTTGATTACAGGAAATGAAAGGACAATACAGCTCACTTATCTTCAGGGCGCTCACGCTCATGGTACTCCTTCTGGTGATGGCCGTGCCATCCCACGCCGTGCTCAAGGAGAAAGACCTGGAGCAGACCCTCGTGATCCTCAGGGAAGACATCACCGCCTATTACCAGAGTCTGCTCAGCGAGGCAGAGGGGCACAAAGAATACCGCCAGCAAGTGATCAAGGAGCTGGTCGACATCTCGAAGCGCAGCAACCAGAACGCCCTGATGCTTTACTCGCAGAAAGAAGGATATGTGTTCGACCTCACCTATGCCTGCAACGAGGTGACCAAGCTCTACAAGGACTACAACCGCCGTATCCAGCCGTTCAAGAGCAGCATCGAGAACATCGACACGGAGATTGCCCGTTATGACAGTCTGCGCAACAGCCTCAACAAGATGTCGGTGCGCAGTCTCTCCGACCAAGCCAAGATAGACCGCAACGTCTGCCTCACCCTCGCCGTGTGCATCGACCGCATGTTGAGAGAGAACCGTGAGAGCATGAACGACTACATCAAGATCTACCAGACGACGGAAGAGCGACTGAAGCAACTCAACGACTATGCCAACCTGCGCTACAACGACATCCAAAGCAAGATTTTCGTGAACGGCGGTGAGAACTACCTGAGCATCCTCACCAATTTCCAGTCGCAACTGTCGAAGACCAAGGAGAGTGTGCTCGAGAAATACGAGCCCCACGGCGAGGTGAAGTCGCAATGGGACAGCCGCATGATCATCGGCCTGTTTATCACGATGGCCATCTTCGCGCTGGCCTCCATGCTGATCAGTTTTCTCGGTGCCAAAGTGCTGTCGAGGAAGTTCAAGACCAAGGGCTTCATCGCCAAGCGCACTGTGATCATCATGACAGCCACCGTGCTGATCTTCGCCGTGGCCCTGCAACTGATCCGCATCTCTTGGGACCAGAATTTCTTCATCATGGCCAGCAGCCTGCTCACGCAATACGCCTGGCTGCTGGGTGTGATTCTGGTGTCGCTGCTGTTGCGCGTGGATGCCGACCAACTGATCAGCGCGCTGCGCATCTACGCCCCGCTGATGGTCATCGGTTTTGTGGTGATCGCCTTCCGCATCGTGCTCATCCCCAACGAGCTGGTACACCTCATCCTCCCCCCGATCCTGCTGGTGTGCGCCTTGTGGCAGTGGTGGGTCATCCGCCGCTACAACCACAACATCCCCCACTCCGACATTTTCTACACCTACGTCTCGATGGTGGTGTTTATGATCTCAGTCATCTGTTCCTGGGTGGGCTACACGTTGCTCAGCGTGCAACTGCTCATCTGGTGGATCATGCAGCTCACCTGCATTCTCACCATCACCTGTCTGCGCTCGTGGATCAAGCAGTATGGAGAGCACCATCAGTTGGCCGACAAGCCCGTCACCGACACCTGGTTCTACGACCTGCTCTACAGCGTGCTGCTGCCCACGCTGGCCGTGGCCTCCGTGCTTGTGGCCGTATACTGGGCCGCCTCGGTGTTCAACCTGAGCGAGCTCACCTGGCGCATTTTCACCTATAAGTTCATCAACTCCCGCAACATCACCATCAGCGTGCTCAACATCGCGCTGGTCGTCATCCTCTGGATGGTCTTCTCCTATCTCAACCGCACCGCCCAGGCCCTGCTGAAATACAACTTCATGCTGAAAGACCCGTCGACAGCCGACAGCCGCTTCGTGATGGGCAAGAATGTGCTCCAGCTTCTGATCTGGGGTATCTGGCTGCTCATCAGCCTGGCGATCTGCAACGTCAATAACACGTGGTTGGTGGTCGTCTCGGGCGGTCTGTCCACCGGTATCGGTTTTGCCCTGAAAGACATCCTCGAGAACATCTACTACGGCATCTCACTCATGGCCGGCCGCATCAAGGTGGGCGACTGGATTATCTGCGACGGGATACGTGGAAAAGTCAACTCCATCAGCTACACCAGCACGATGCTGGAGTCGGTCGATGGCTCGGTCATCGCTTTCCAGAACAGCCAGCTGTTCACGAAGAACTACAAGAACATGACCAAGAACCACGGCTATGAGCTCCACATGCTCGATGTGGGCGTGGCCTACGGCACCGACATCGAAAAAACGCGCCAACTGCTCGTTGACGCGGTATCCCGTCTGGACTTCATTGATCCAGAGCATCAGGTCAGGGTGGTGCTGCGTGAGTTTGGCGACAACAGCGTCAATCTCCAGGTGCTGGTATGGGTGCCCGTACTCACCCAGTATATCAACGACTGTGAGGTACTGGAATGCGTCTATCAGACCCTCAACGAGAACAACATCAGCATCCCGTTCCCACAGCGCGACTTGCACATCATCCGCGACGAGCCGTTGTCATAAGACGACGGCTGTGCCGCTGACGGCCACCATCAGCATCGAACTGTTGGCGCCGATGGTCTCATAATCGATGTCGATACCCACGATGGCATTGGCACCTGTGGCCATGGCACGGTCCTCCATCTCGCGGAACGCGGAGTTCTTGGCTTCGATGAGCACCTTCTCATAACTTGCGCTCCTTCCGCCGATGAAGTCGCGGATGCTGGCTGTGAAGTCTTTCCAGACGTTAGCGCCGATGATCACCTCACCAGTGACCACTCCTTTGTACTCTCTGATAGGCCTTCCTTCCAAGGTCGGGGTTGTTGTCAGTATCATATTCTTCTTTATTTAGGGTTATACTTTTCCGGATTAGGCTCATGCCTTCCATAATTTACGCTAATAAGAGACACCGATCGGCGGAAACCTATCACCTCACTTCGTAAAACACAAAGCTTGTCGCCTTGATTTCTTGATAAGGATTATCTGACAACATATTTCCTGCCACCGCGGATGTAAACGCCCTTTTGTGGGGAGACCGTTATTTTCCGGCCTTGCAAATCGAAATAGGGAGGACAGGAAGATGGAGCATTGAGCGCAGCGTATGGAAGTTCATGGATTGTACTGGGAATTTCAAAAATCCATTCCTCAGCAGTCTCTGAACGGAAAATTTCCTGACTATCCCTGACTATCCATAAAACTTTGAGATACTCTATGCCTGGAAGAACAGGTTCTACTATCTTATACCCCAAGAGGCAACTGTTCCTTCTCAGGTCAGAAACCCGTCCAATATGTCTGATCATCCCCCCGTCATCGTTCAAGATGTATTCTATAGACTGATTCTTGTAAATGACGTTTTTGATGTCATCCTTATTCAAATATGACTTTAACAGTTCCACTTCTTGTGACGGCTCATTGACTCTCAAATATTCACAAAAAGGAGATTCATTATTCCAGTTAAAATCATAAATCATGATAGGATCAGGAAAGTCTTTTGTCAGGATCCATACCCTGTCATCTTCCTCAAATATCCATCGCTCCAACCGTTCTCCATTCATCATGATCGTTTTGCATAACCTATTGTCAACGAGGGTGTCTTCTCCTATCTCATACACAACAGAGGTAACGGTATCGAGAGGTAACGAATAAGGTTCGGCTAACACTTCTTTCCATTTCATTCCAGTCGGAAAATATTGATGATTCTCCTGAGCTGGAGCTGAAAAGGGAATCAGCGAGCATGATAATAATATGACAAAAAGATAGTCTGCCTCATAATTATATCCTTATTAATATTTCGAAGCATTTCAGATGCCTAACATGACGTGGCGAATATATATAAAAAAAACGAAAAAGACAATATTTTCCTATAAAAATTATCACGTAAGGGAGGAATAATACCAAACATATCCGCAAACTTATGACATATGCGAATTGCTGTTGACGAGGCTTGAAATGAATCAAAAACTCCGTCACCGTGATTCAGAATTATTGTCATTACTTGCTAACATCTGCTAAATACAGTTAATAAAAGTTAATTTCGGGGGCGAAATGTTAATTTCTGTTTTTTCTTTTGAAAATTGTAAATTTGCAGGTTACAGAGAGAAAATCTACTAAGAATAATTATTCAATTGTATTTATTTTAATTATCTATGCCAAAGAATGTATTGATGACGGACCTGCGGGTCCAATTGAAATCATTCGCATCAGCGAAGGTAATGGCATTGCTATGCCTGCTGGTGTTGAGTGTAGTCAGCGCGAAAGCGCAGACGCCTTATGTCATCTGGTGTGAAGACATCGGAACGCTGTACTTCACAAACAGTACAGAAACTTATGCCCAAGGCGGCAACTATGAAGACCATGCCATCACGGCTGTCTGGAGCGGTGACGATGTGACAAAATCTGGCGAAACGCCTAATTGGGGGGCTAACCAAAGTATAGCCTCATCCGTGCAGTTGAATTGTAAGCAAATTGCGATCGATGAGAGTTTCCAAAGCGTCAAGCCAACAAGTCTGAGTGCCTGGTTCAGCTACATGAAGAGCCTTACAAAAATCGAAGGTCTGGAGTATCTGAACACCAGCGAAGCCACCACGATGAAGTGGATGTTCGCAAGCAGCGATAAGCTGACAAGTCTTGACCTGAGCCACTTCAACACCAGCAAGGTTACAGACATGTCTGGCATGTTCTACGACTGCAAGGGGCTGACCAGCCTCAACCTGAACAGCTTCGACGTCAGCAAGGTGGCCAACTTTGCAGACATGTTCGTGGATTGCTCGGCCATGAACACCATCTTCTGCGAGAACGACTGGAGCACAGCAAGCACGCCAACCAACTCTGCAAACATGTTCTATGGCTGCAGCAGCCTGAAAGGTGGTAATGGCAGCAGCGCCAGCAATAACAACAGCGGCATTACCTATGCACGTCCTGATGGAGGCACTGACGCTCCCGGCTACTTCACCAAAGCAGCCTACGCCATCTGGTGCGAAGGCAACACGACACTCTACTTCACTAACGCCTACGTAAAGTATGCCGCCGGCGACACCTACAACGGGCAGACCATCACCCAGGTGTGGAATGGCGACGCCGTGACAAGCACTGGTGACAGTCCGCAATGGCTCGCAATTGTGAAAAACAAGTGTACAGAAGTGGAGTTCGCCCAGGACTTCAGTGAAGCGAAGCCCACCAGCCTGAAGCGCTGGTTCTACCAAATGAGCAAGCTGACGACCATCGTCCGTCTTGCCAGCCTCAACACCAGCGAAGCCACCGACATGAGCGACATGTTCCAGGGCAGTGCTGTGAAAAGTATCGACCTCAGCTGGTCGAACACTGACAAGGTGACCAACATGAGTGGCATGTTTGCCAACTGTACCGGTCTGACCTTCCTGAACCTGAACAACATCAACACGGCCAACGTCACCAACATGAGGGGTATGTTTGCCGGATGCACCGGCCTGACGGAAATCGAGTTGGACCGCCTCAACACTGGTAACGTCACCAACATGAGCGAGATGTTCAATGGTTGCACCACACTGATGACCCTCGACGTAAGCTCGCTCAACACAGCCAACGTCACCGACATGAGCAACATGTTCTATGGTTGCGTCAACATCTCGAACCTCGACATGAACAACTTCGACACCCGCAAGGTGACCAATATGAATGGTATGTTCCAAGGCACTGGCTTGACAAAGCCCGACCTCAGCTCGTTCAACGTGGCCAACGTGCAGACCCTGAATGAAATGTTCAGAAACTGCACCAAGCTGGAAAGCGTCACCATGACTGACTTCTTCCCACAGAGCGCCACCTCGATGAGCAATATGTTCAATGGCTGCGCCATGCTGACAACCATCTATTGCGACTACGACTGGAAAACAAACAACAGCACAAACTCTGTTGGCATGTTCTCCGGTTGCACGAGCCTCAAGGGCAGCAATGGCACGGCCTACGATGCCAGCCGCACCACCATCGACTATGCACATCCCGATGAGGAAGACAACCCCGGCTACTTCACTGGCGAAGACAGCGAACCCAACATCTACGCCATCTGGTGCGAAAGCAACAACACACTTTACTTCACCCAAAGCAAGAAGCACTACAAGCCGGGACGCACCTATGACGGACAGAACGTTACCAAAGTGTGGATCGGTTATGACAACCTGAACTACAAGTACTGGAAGATCGGTGATGTGACGTATCAATGTACGACTGTCACCTTCGACGAGAGCTTCAGCACAGTGCAACTCGAGAACCTCTTTGAGTGGTTCAAGGGTATGTCTCAGCTCTCGACCATCAACGGACTGGAATACCTCAACACCAGTGCCGCCACATCGATGAAGGAGATGTTTGCCGGATGCGCTAACCTGCGCACCGTAGATGTCACCCACTTCGACACCAGAAACGTGGAGAGCATGAAGGGTATGTTCTCTGGCTGCTCCAGCCTGACACTTGTCGATGTCAGTAACTTCAAGACCAGCAACGTCACCGATATGTCGGAGATGTTTGCAGGGTGTGAGAACTTGAGTTCTTACAGTAACAGCGGCCTCATCGGACTGGATTATCTGAACACCAGCAATGTCACCACGATGAGCAAAATGTTCTATAACTGCTCAAGTCTGATAATACTTCGCTTGTACAATTTCGACACCAACAAGGTGAAGTTCATGACTTCCATGTTCGAGGGTTGCAGCCGTTTGCAACATATCCAATGTAACGACGACTGGAAACGTGGTGAAGATCTGCCTGACGGTGAAAATATGTTCTTGGGCTGCACTGATCTCCGCGAAAAGGGTTACTCTGAAGACAAAGTCAACATCGACTATGCCCACCCATGGGAAGAAGGCAACATTGGCTACTTCGAGGGAGGTGAGTACAAACAACGTATGGCAGCTCTCTGGTGCGAGGACAACAAAACCCTCTACTTCACTGGTGGTAATGAGAAATATGCTGTCGGTGACACCTATCAAGACCATGTCGTATCGAACACATGGGATCCTTATGAATATTGGACTGAGCTTGTAGGAACAGATTACCTGAATAAAGATCTGCCTGATGACGTCAAGGAGCTGTTTGGCATTCGTGATGATAACACTGATAATATAGACAAGAGGCCTCTGCACTTGTGGATTGCTGACGGCAGCCCCGTTCCATCCCAGTGTGAATACGTCGTGTTCGACGAAAGTGTGGCAGAAACATATCCTGTTAGCAGCATGGCTTTCTGGTTCTACAACTTCTCTAAGCTGAAGAGCATCCAAGGACTGGAATATCTCAACACTGGCAACAAGGGAAACAGCTACTATACTGGTATGTTCGCTGGCTGTAGCAGTCTGGAGAGCATCGATCTGAGCCATTTCATTACCGTTTACACTGAAGAAAAAGAAACCACTGATCAGGAAGGTGAAGAAACCACCAACTCGGAAGAAGCAGAACCCCAAATACTCCTTCGGCACATGGGTGGCATGTTCTACAACTGCAGCAGCCTGACGAGCCTGGATTTGAGTGCCTTTAACACCAGCGAGGTGCAGGTGATGAAGAACCTGTTTGCTGGCTGCTCAAGCCTGACTGACCTCAAGCTGGGCGACTCGTTCAGCACTGCTAACGTGGAAAATATGGCCGGAATGTTCGACGGCTGCGCAAGCCTGACTGACATCGACCTGAGCGGCTTCGAGACTGGCAAGGTGACAAACATGAAAGCCATGTTCAAGGAGTGCGCCAGCCTGACCGAAGTAGACCTGCGGCATGCCAACAACAAGCTGGTGACCGACATGAGCCAGATGTTCTATGGCTGTACGAACCTGAAGACTGTCTATCTGAACAACTTCAGCAGCGACATCGTCACTGACCTAACGGATATGTTCAAGAACGATGCACAGCTGACCACCATCTATTGCAACTACGACTGGACCGATAAGGCTGGCACAGATACAGGAGGAATGTTCTACGGCTGCGTCAACATCATGGGCGGCAAAGGCACTGGCTACAAGGGTACGGATTCGGACGAAATATGGTATGCTCGTCCCGACGAAGGCTCAGCAGCTCCCGGCTACTTCACGAAGTTGGGTGTAGAGCCTTGCGCTATTTGGTTTGCCGAAAATAAAACGCTCCTGTTCACCTGTCCCACAAAACAATATGCCCCTGGTGACACTTTCGATGAATGGGTTGGTAATTTGACAGTTTCGGCTATCTGGAGTGGAGACGCTGTGACAAACAGCGGTGAAGCACCACAGTGGACTGTATTTGGTGAAGCAGAGATTGTAGACGGCTATTCCGACGTCCAAAACAACTGTTCGCAGGTTTATTTCGACGAGAGTTTCAAAGACGTTAAGCCGACAAGTCTGGCACGCTGGTTCTATCATTTCAATATTCTTTCGAGAATCGAAAATTTGAAGTATCTGGACACCAGTGAAGCCACATCGATGTTAAGCATGTTTAGCTATTGTGTAAAACTTCCCTCTCTTGATTTAAGCCATTTCAACACTGAAAAGGTAACAAACATGGCTGGCATGTTTAGCGGATGCTATGAACTGGCCATCCTCGATGTGAGCCATTTCAACACGAGCAACGTGGTCTCTATGGGAAATATGTTCAACCGCTGCCTGAAACTGACCAGTCTTGACTTGAACAGTTTCGATGTCAGCAAGGTCTCGGAGTTTTACGAGATGTTCAATTATTGTGAGGCTCTGACCACCATCTATTGCAACAACGACTGGAAGATTGACAGCTCGAAACTCTTTGGCTACGACATGTTCTACGGTTGTCGCAATCTCAAAGGTGGTAATGGAACAGGCTATTACGATGTTTATGAATCAACCGGAGTAGGTGATGTTGACAATCCAAATGACAAACCAAAGGAAGGCCTGAATCCATTCGAATACGCCCGTCCTGATGTAGAGGGAACTCCTGGCTTCTTCACAAACGATTTGGATGAGCCAGTGGCCTACGCCATCTGGAGTGAGGACAACAAGACCCTCTATTTCACGAAGAGCAAGACGCGCTATACAGCCGGAAGCTATTATAACAAGGATATTAGTGAAAATGCAACCTCTGCACACGAAGCCGACCCAGCAGAGCCACTCATCACTGCAGCGTGGAGCGGAACTGACGTAACGGACAAGTCGTGGAGAACCACGGATGTGCTTGCCAATTGCGAGCGTGTCGTCTTCGACAAGAGCTTCAGCGACGTGAAGCCTGAGGACCTGTCTAACTGGTTCAAAGACTTCAGCCAGCTTGGCGAGATTGACAGTCTGCAATACCTGAACACCAGCGCTGCCACAACGATGGCCGCTATGTTCTCGGGATGTGCAAAACTGCTTTCTATTGATATCCACCGCTTCCAAACAGAAAACGTCACGGATATGTCTGAGATGTTTGCAGGATGCAGTTACTATCTCAACCTTTCGATTGATGGTCTGGAATATTGGAACACCAGCAATGTCACCACGATGGCACGCATGTTCTACAACTGCTCAAGTGTGCAAAAACTTCTCTTGTACAATTTCGACACCAGTAAGGTGACGGACATGACATCCATGTTCGAGGGATGTTCAGGGCTTCAGAATATTATTTGCGATGCTGACTGGAAGCGTGGATACAACATGCCTGCAGGAGACGACATGTTCAAGGGTTGTATCTATCTGGATGGCTATGCTGAGGACAAGGTAGGCATCGACCAAGCCCATCCGAACAAAGATGGTGACTTGGGCTACTTCACAGCTCGTGTTGATAAAACTACTCGCACTTTAATTCTCTGGTGCGAGGACAACAAGACCCTCTATTTCACAGGTGAAGAGAAAGTTTTTGCTATCGGCGACAACTACAAGGGCCATGTCATCTCGGAAGTCTATTCCTACAACTATGCAAGCACTTACAATCATGTTCAGAATGAACTGACCATCAACCTCGACCGATTTGGCTTGAGCGATGATGACAAGAGCCATGTTATCATACCGGATTGGCTGTTGGATGACAGTCCTGTTCCCGCACAGTGCGAATATGTGGTGTTCGATGAAACTATGGCTAATACTGAATCGACCATCAGCACGGCATTCTGGTTCTATGGCTTCTCGAAGCTGAAGAGCATTGAAGGTCTGGAATATCTCGACCTCAGCAACGTTCAAATTTACATGACGGGTATGTTTGCCGGCTGCAGCAGCTTAGAGAGCGTCGACCTGGGCAGCTTAGACAGTTCAGATACAATAGAAGGCGGAAACATGGCTGGCATGTTCTACGACTGCAGCAGTCTGACGAGCCTTGACCTGAGCAGCTTCAACACGTCTAGTGTCCGCGTGATGAAGAACCTGTTCGCCAACTGCTCAAGCCTGACAGACCTCACGCTGGGCGAATTCAGCACCGAGAAGGTGGAGGATATGGCTGGCATGTTCAGCAACTGCTCGAGCCTGACCGACATCGACCTGAGCGGATTCAACACCGAGAAAGTCACTACCATGTATATGATGTTTGCTAACTGCTCAAGCTTGGAGACGCTCGACCTGACCGGCTTCAACACCAGCAAGGTGAGCAACATGGAAGGCATGCTGAAGGGCTGCGCCAAGCTGCAGATGCTCGACCTGAACAACATCATAGTGAGCCAGGTGAGGAACATGAACGAGATGTTCTACGGCTGCACAGACCTGAAGACCATCTACTGCGAAAAGGACTGGAGAGAGGAGAATATCAGCACCTCGACGGATATGTTCACCGGCTGCACATCGCTTGTGGGTGTCAACGGTTCGACCCTTGAGTCGGCAAAGCTCACCAGCATGAATGGTGCCCATCCTGACAAGGGAGAGAGCGACCCTGGCTACTTCACTGACAAGCTCGAGTACGAGTACACCCTCACCGAAGCAAAGGTAGGTACGCTCTGCCTGAACTTCCCGGCAGTCATTCCTACTGCAGATGCCTTCAATGTCTACTACGTTTCGTCTATCGACGATAGCAGTAATGAGCTCCACCTGACTGAAATCAAGGGTGTGATTCCGGCTAACACCGCGGTCATCATCTTCGGTAATTCTGGCACGTACAAGATGGAAAAGAGTGAAGAAGAGCCTGAGGCCATCACTGGCAACATCCTCAAGGGTGTCACCAAGGCCACCAGCGTGGCCGACCTGGAGTCGCAGCACGGCACCGACATCTACGTGCTCAGCCGTGCCCAGAACTCGTACATCGGCTTCCGCAAGGCTGGCGGCACCGTGAAGACCATCCCTGCCAACCGTGCCTATCTGCCTTACACGTCTTCGAGCAACGCACAGGAATTGTCCATCAGCTTCGAGGATGAAGAAGCAACGGGCATTTCTGACATTGCCGGTAGTGCCAACAGCGGTGAGACAAAGGTTTACAACCTCTCAGGTCAGCGTGTGACAAACCCGCAGCACGGTATCTATATCGTGAACGGAAAGAAGGTATTTATTCGTTAATATCACTATGAACAAGAAAACTTATATCGCGCCGAATACAACCGTTGTCCTGCCAGAGTTGGATGACCTGATGATAGGCATTGAGGAAGGCAGCGCCATTGAAGTACTGACGAATGACCTTGGCTTAGATTTTGAAGATGACGATCCTGACGACCCGGAGAGTCCCTTCTATAAAGACAAGGACAGACTATGGGATTCTTTCTAACAAAGAATGGTGAACTTGGGAAGCACGCCTCTGTGACGTGCATCCGCTAAATATCAGCGCCATCGGGAAACATACTATTTCCCGATGGCGTTTTTTTAGCCATGATAACATCATCTCTCTGCTGAACAGAGTTATAGACATCATGCCATATCCGCAAACTCTTTGCATCACACCATGAAAACTTTCTCAGCGATAGGGGCCAGGCTGATCGCTCATGAAAAGTTCCAGGCAGCCGCCACAGGCAATATCCTTGAAATCCAGGTAAGGTTTTGCGTATTTACGCCCGTTGAGCCGGATGGAACGCACATAGATATGCGAACTGCTGTTGTCGTGGGCCACGATGCGGAACGGTTTTCCATCGCCCACCTGCATCTCCACCTCATCAAAGAGAGGAGACCCGATATAATAGCGTCCGCCGGCCGGTTCCACCTGATACAAGCCCATCGTTGAGAGCACATACCAAGCCGACATCTGCCCCACGTCCTCATTGCCGCAAAGTCCGTCGGGCTTATCCCCGTACATCTCGGAGAACACACGGCGCAACAGCGGAGCCGCCTTCCATGGCATCCCCACCACACTGTAGAGATAAATGACATGATGGCTGGGTTCGTTGCCATGAGCATATTGTCCGATCAGGCCACTGATATCGGGTGAGGCCTCCTCGCCAAGATCACCCTCCACCACGAAGAGCGAGTCGAGTTTTTCGGCGAAGTGCTGTTTTCCCCCAAGCAACTGGACCAGACCCGGCACGTCGTGGGGCACGAGCCAGAGATATTGCCACGCATTACCCTCCGTATAGTCATCCTCGCGATGCGTGGCATGGAAAGGATCAAAGGGCGTGCGCCATCGTCCACGGCTGTCAATCCCGCGCATGAAACGGGTTTGGGGATCATAATAATGACGGTAGGCCTGACTGCGCTTCTCAAATAACATGGCTGTCGCTTTGTCACCGGCCTTCTTCGCCACTTGGGCCACACAATAGTCAGCCAGCGCATACTCCAGGCCCTTCGCCACCGTCTCATGGGTCGGTTCCAGGTCGTAGGGCAGATAGCCATATTGTTTGAGCAGTCCCATGCCGCGCTCATCACGCAGTGCGGAACCTTTTGCGGCCTCAAGCACCTCATGGATATCGACATCAAAACCCTTGAGCGCAATATCTGCCAACACTGGAATGCCCGGGTTGCCCACCATGCAGTCGGTCTCATTGCCCATCAAGTGCCACACGGGCAGTTTGCCCTGTTGCTGGTAGATATGCAACATGGTCTGGGCGATATCCCGCTGCCTGTCGGGATGGATGAGCGTCATGAGCGGATGCGCAGCCCGGTAGGTATCCCACAACGAGAGCGTGGTGTAATTAGTGAAATCGCCATGATGCACCTTCCCATCGGCGCCCCGATAGTCGCCGTTGGCATCACAGAACACCGAGGGAGCCACCATCGTATGATAAAGAGCGGTGTAGAAAATGCGTTTGTCACGCTCGTTGGCAGTAGTCACCCTGATTTTACCCAGTTGCTTCTCCCAAGCGTTCCGGGCGTCGCTGACCACCCGGTTGAAATCCCAATGCGGGATCTCGGTATGGAGGTTGAGCAAGGCGTTGTCGACGCTGACGGGCGACAGTCCCACCCTCACGAGGAGCGGCAGTCCGTCGTTGGAAGCACTCAGCAGCGTCAGCGAATCACCAGCAAGAGGATTGAATTCCACAGGTTTGGAGAATTCAGCAGCGAAGAACACCCATTGGTCGCGAGCCCACCCCACGGAGCGTCGGTAGCCCACGACGGTATGGTCGTCGAGCAGCTGGAGCGAACACTCGCGGGTCTGGTCCCATCCGATGCCCTCGTTGAGGTCGAGCAGGATTTGCTGATGCTGCAGCGTGGCCGGGAAGGAATAGCGGTGCATGCCGCATCGAGTAGTGGCCGTGAGTTCGGCCAAGACGCCGCACTCCTCAAGATAGAGGGAATAATAACCAGGCCTCACCTGTTCGTTGTGATGCCGCATGACCATCTGCCGCCGGATGTCATCCCCCTGTGGCATGAAGGAGATATCGCCCAGGTCGCCGATCCCCGTACCGCTGAGATGCATGTGGCTGAACCCCACCAGCACCGAGTCGCTGTAATGATAACCGGAGCACCAGTCCCATCCGCGCACAGGTTGGGTGGGTCCCAACTGCACCAGTCCGAACGGCACATTCGCCCCGAGGAAGACATGTCCATGCCCACCCGTCCCGATATAAGGGTCGACGTAGTCGGTCAATGCGAGGTCTGGCTGACCGTCGGGAGCGAGAAATGGACGATCCGCCGGCGCAATGACTGATTCCGGCACTTGGGTAGAAGCCAGCATTTGGGTAGAGGCCGGTACGGAAGCGAAGGAGAGCATCGCACAGAGGCAGACAAAGATTTTTTTCATGGTAATCCCGTGATTCAAGAAATCTTGTTATGGATTGTTCGTATTAAGGATGATATTCACAATCCTCATGATATCTGTTACATTGACCTTGCCATCGCCATTGACATCTCCTTCTTTTATTCCAGGCTGGGCGCCTGTCTCCAGGATTTCTTTGAACTGCCACCAATAATCTGCGGCCTCGTAGGCTGATGTGCATCCAACAGGCACAAACAATGTCTGTATCGAACGGTTGGGGAAGACGTCTTCCTGGATAGCAGCCGGTCGCTTGCCCAGTGCAGTGATTTCTTTCAGTTTGTCGCACCCATAAAAGGCCATGCTGCCTATTTCCGACAATTTGGAACTGAGCACAACAGATTGCAAAGCAGAGCAACCTGAGAAAGCCTCCTCATGGATTTTCATCACACTATTGGGAACCACGACCTTAGTGAGACTACGACAACCGAGGAAAGCTTCATCGTCAATTTCCATCACCTGTTCCGGTATGATGATCGTGGTCAATCTTCCGCAACCAGAAAATGTTCGCTCCCCTAAACGAGAAATACCACTGGGAAGAGTGACTGAATTCAAATAGGAACAGTTCTGGAAAACACCTTTCCCCATTTGAACCACTGAAGAAGGAATCTCGATGGTAGTGAGACAAGGACAATCGGCGAAAACCTCATCGCCGATGGTGGTCACGCTGTTGGGGATAGAGACAGAAGAAACGCTTTCCCACCAGTCGCCGCCTCCGAAATAACGTTCATGGCGGAAAGCCCCATTACCGATCTCAGTCACAGGAATTTCAGACCCTTCGTATTCAATCATCGGAGAGATAACAATATCACCCACATACCCTTCGATGGGGATATCGCCATAATCAGTATCTATCAATCCTTGAAACTCAGCATATTCCATTGGATGAATCACCTTCGCATAATTTCTTGACGAGCCAAGTGTGATTTGATAATAAACTCCATCTGCTTCCAAGTTCTCGATCATGATCCAATCTGCGTTGACAAAATTGGAAACAACCAAAGCGAGAAACATCAAAATCGTTTTTTTCATATTAATAGTGGTTTTAGTTAATTATATGATGGCAAAGATAGCAAAAAAGATTCGGAACGGCAAACGAATCGCCTCAAATCCTTCTTTCCCTGATGAAAAACTTTCTCCTCGCTTTTTCCTCGACGTCATACAATGCCAACCAAAGCAACACGTCGCAACCATATTCCAACACCTCGTTGCCGATGCATTTTCCCACCTCCTCCACAAGTTGGGGGTTCCAAGTGCAGGCAAGTGCAGTGCCTACCGGGAAGCCCGTGCAGAAATAGGTGTTGGTGTCATTGTCACGTCGAGGACTGATTCTCACTCCCGCAGGACCGTCGGTGAGTACGGTGGAGGGGAATGGTTTGGAGTTTTGGTCGTTTTTTCGTGATTTTGCGGATGGGGCAGCGAACTTCCTTCGCAGTCGACATAAAAAAAGAACAAGTTCTTTTTGTTCTGCCCTCGTTTTTTCGTAATTTTGCCTCTTCGAAACAAACAACCCGCGTATGGCAACCAACAAGAGACCTATTTTCATCGCCGGACCCTGCGTCATCGAATCCGAGCAACTGCTCCGGGAAGTGGCCGAGGTAATCAGCGACATCAACACCCGTCTGGGGGTGGACATCATCTTCAAGTCGTCGTATGACAAGGCAAACCGCACCTCGGTGTCATCCTTCCGCGGTCCGGGACTGGAAAAAGGACTGCAGATGCTCGCCGACATCAAGTCGGCGTACGGACTGCGCATCCTCACCGACATCCATGAGACCTGGCAGGCGAAACCCGCCGGCGAGGTGGCCGACGTGCTCCAGATCCCCGCGTTCCTGTGCCGGCAGACCGACCTGCTGGCCGCCGCCGCCCGCACCGGTCGCACGGTGAATATCAAGAAAGGTCAGTTTCTGAGCGGCCGCGACATGCGCTATCCCGTGGAAAAGGCCCTCGACGCCGGTGCCAGCGAAGTGTGGCTCACCGAGCGCGGCAACACATTCGGCTACAACAACCTGGTGGTGGACTTCCGCAACATCAGCGACATGCTCGACATCGTGCCACATGTGATCATGGACTGCACGCACTGCGTGCAGCGCCCCGGCGCAGGCGGCGGGAAGACCAGCGGCGACCGCCGTTTCGCCCCCATGATGGCCCTGGCGGCCAAGGCATTCGGAGCCACGGGATATTTCTTCGAGGTGCATCCCGACCCCGACCACGCACTGAGCGACGGTCCGAACATGCTGCACCTCGACCAACTCGGCAGAGTCATCGAATCCCTGCTCTAACCCAACCCGCAACATGGACAGCAACACCACACAAGAACGGCTCAGCAAAGCCCGGAAATATGCGGCGCAGTGCCTCAGAGACGAAGCACAAGCCCTCAACGACCTGATCGGACAACTGGATGAGGATTTCGACCGTGCCGTGGAGATGATCTTCCACTGCAAAGGCAAAGTCATCGTCACCGGCGTGGGGAAAAGCGGTAACGTGGGAGCGAAGATCGCCGCCACCTTCTCCAGCACCGGCACTCCCGCTTTCTACATCAATCCCCTCGACGTGTATCATGGCGACCTTGGCGTGATGACCTCCGACGACATCGTACTGGCACTGAGCAACTCCGGCCAGACCGATGAACTGCTGCGCTTCATCCCCATCGTGCTCCACATGGGCATCCCCATCATCTCGATGACCAGCAACCCCGAATCCCTGCTGGCCAAATACTCCAACGCCCACATCCTCGTGAGAGTGGCCAAGGAAGCCTGTCCGCTCAACCTTGCGCCCACCAGCAGCACAACGGCGGCGCTGGCGATGGGCGACGCGCTGGCAGTGGCCCTGATGGAGGTCAGGAATTTCAAACCGAAGGACTTCGCCCAGTTCCATCCCGGCGGCGAACTGGGCAAGCGGCTGCTCACCACGGCCGGCGATGTGATGAAGACCGACGACCTGCCCATCATTCCCGCAGACATGCATCTGGGCGAGGCCATCATCCATGTGAGCAAGGGAAAACTTGGACTGGGCGTGTCGTTACATGACGGGAAGATAGAGGGTCTGATCACCGACGGCGATATCCGCCGCGCCATGGAGCGGTGGCAGTCGGAATTCTTCGACAAGACCGTGCGTGACATCATGACCACCAATCCCAAATGCGTGAGTGCCCAGACCAAGGTGACAGAGATCCAGCGCATCATGAACAAGCACAAAGTACACACCGTGCTGGTGGTGGACCAGGAACGCCACCTGCTGGGAATCGTCGACCACTACAGATGTATGCTGTAGGCCAAGGAAAAGAGACAAGCACAAAGAATGAGAAAACGAAGACTTCTTATCATCGCCCTCCTGCTGGCCATTCTCGCCGGCAGGACAAAGGCCGAGAGCAGCGACAGCCTGATCTATCAGCAAATGCGCGAGCTGGGCGTGACCTTCTCGAATGACAACAGCGTGACGCTTCTGATGAGCGGACAAGAGAAATTCGACGACATGTTCGCCGCCATCCGTCAAGCCAGAAGCAGCGTGCACCTCGAATACTTCAATTTCCGCAACGACTCCATCGCCCGCCACCTCTTCGACCTTCTGGCAGAGAAAGCCGCACAAGGCGTGGAGGTGAGAGCCCTCTTCGACGGATTCGGCAATGACTCCAACAACCGTCCGCTCAAGAAGCAGCACCTGAAGGCGATCCGTGCCCGGGGCGTGCAGATCTATGAGTTCGACCCTGTCCGATTCCCCTGGATCAACCATGTCTGGACCCGCGACCACCGCAAGATCGTCATTATCGATGGCAAGATCGCCTACACGGGAGGCATGAACGTGGCCGACTACTACATCAACGGTACGGAGGTGGTGGGTGAATGGCGTGACATGCACTGCCGCATCGAGGGCGAAGAGGTGAACGAGCTGCAACGCATCTTCATGAAGATCTGGAAGAAAGTGAGCGGCGAGGACCTCAGGAGCGAGGCCAAGTACTTCCGTCTCACAAGCCACGGGGCAGACTATTTCCATGGGCTGAAGCCCGACACCACCCCCACCGCCGGACACCAGCTGGTGGGCATCATCAACCGTGAGCCCCACACCAGCAACAAGATCATCCGCCAATTTTATGTGAAAGCCATCGACGATGCCCGTGACAGCATCAAGCTCATCAACCCCTACCTCACCCTCAACGCACGGCTGAAGAAAGCCCTGCGCAATGCCGTGAAGCGTGGGGTGAAGGTGGAAGTGATGGTGTCGGCCAGAAGCGATATCCCCCTGACCCCTGACTGCGTATTCTATAATGTGCACCGGCTGATGAAGCATGGCGCCGACGTCTGGATCTACAAACCCGGTTTCCACCACACGAAAGTCATCATGGTCGACGGGAAATTCTGCACCGTGGGCAGTGCCAACCTCAACTCACGCAGTCTGCGTTTTGACTATGAGGAGAACGCCGTGATCATCGATCCCCATGTGACACGGCAGTTGGACAACATGTTTGACCATGACAAGACGAAGAGTTTCAAGCTGACCCCTGAAACCTGGAACGGCATGCGCACGTGGTGGCAGAAAAGAGTGGGCTGGTTTGCGCACCTGCTGAGTGCCTGGCTCTGATCAGATGCTGTCGATGTCGACGAAGCCGTTCATCACGGCATAGATGGTGAGTGAGGAGACACTCCTGAGACCGAGTTTCTCGACGATGTTCTTGCGATGGGTGATGACCGTCGTGAGGCTGATATTGAGCCGGTCGGCTATTTCCTTGTTGATCAGTCCTTTAGCCACCAAGCAGAGCACTTCTATCTCACGTGGAGAGAGCAGGCTGCGTTTCTTGGCCATCTGCGGCATGGCTGCCATCTGGTGCCCATGTCCGTGTCCATGCCGTTGCAACATCAGCAACGAGCGGACGAGTTGTTTCTCAGGCTCAGTGACACAGAGGCAGTGGAACTCCGGCAAGTGGGCGGCATGATCGATGGAAGTGGTGAGCACGATGGTGCGGCGCGCCCTTTCGAGGAAAAACGGTCTGTCAGTCAGCAGGATGCTGATATCGACGAAAAAATGAACATACTGGTCGAGCTGGCCCTCACGCAATTCCTCCACCGATGCGAAAGCATCAACCTCCATGACAGGCATGACGGTCTGAAGCAATTGCCTCAGCCCCATCACCGTGAGGGAGTTGGCGCATACGATGGCCATCAAGGGCCTGACTTGTTTTGCTTCTATTTCCAAAATACTGACGTTACATCGGTGAAGTCATCACCTGCGGCCTTTTTGTAAAGGCGCTGGTTGGTGGTGCGGTCTTTCAGGCACCCCAGGTGGGCGATGTAGGGTCCCACCTTGATGTAGTCGAAATCCGCTTTGCACACCGCCGACGGGATACGCTGGCGCCCGCTATACCAAGCCACCTTGAGCGCGGGATGCTCGCGATGGATATAGCGTGCCAGTGTATTCACGTAGGTCGGCTCGGCATCGCCACCCATGATGGCGATGCATGTGATGTCGTTTCCGTATTGACTGACCAGCTGGTCGATGACCATTGGCGTGAGTGGTGTACCGATGTTCTCCCAAAGGTACTTGCTGTGGCAACCCGGGCAATGGCACGGGCAATTGGATACATTGATGGCCAACGTCACTTCGTCGGGAATCTCCTGGAAGACTATTCCTGTGTTTACGTACTTCAACATCTCGGGTTATGATGATAAGGCTATGAATTATTCTGCTGTATATTGTTTCTGTCCGGCATAGAACCTGCGGTGAGCCTCCTCCTGCCGTGGCTCGGAGAAGTTGCTGACCCGCTTGAGGTATCCGATGATGCGTGTCATATAGTCGACATCCTTGGAATGGCAGTGCGGGCACTCCTTGAGGTAGCGCTTGTCGATATGTCCGCATTCGTTGCAGATGGTGTTGGGGATGTTGAACGTGAAATAGTTGCATCCCTCTTTGGCGGCCACCCGGAGCAGTTGGCGATACTGCTGTTTGGAGAGGTGTTCCTCCAAGTTCATGTGCAGGGCCGATCCACCGGTGAGGTGCTCGATATAGGGAGCGCCATGAAGTTTGAACTTGTCGATGATATTGAGCGAGTCGTCCTCCACGATATAGAAATAGCTGTTGTAGCAGTCGCGCGGTACGAAATAGCCATCCTCGCGGTCCCATTTGGCGTGCTTCACCCCGACATTCTCCGCGGGGATCATCTCGCAATTGAAGAGCACGTCCTTCGAGCGATACTGCTTGTTGTATTTCTCGACGAGACCGAGCACCTCCTGCACGAAAGCCAGGTACTGCGGATTGTCGTTGATTTTCAGTCCCATGAACTCAGCAGCCTCCACCAGTCCGTTGACCCCGATGGTGAGGTACTGGCGCCCGATATTGATGTAACCGGCATCAAAGAGCGGAAGCATGCCATGCTCCTTGAGTTCCTTGAGGTTCTCGTTATAAGCCAGTTGCACTTTATGGCAGAGGTCGATGACATGAGAGAGGAACTCCCTGTAGTCGAGCTTGTTGTTCACAGCATACTGGATGCAGCGGTTGAGGTTGATGGTCAGCACGCTCTTAGAACCGGTGGAGACGCCACCCGCACCGAGGGTGTAGCTGAAGCCATTGTCCTGGATCTCGTTGCGCAGTCGGCAGCAAGAACTGAGCGAGTCGGCGTTGTCGCTCATGTAGGTGAAGAAGGAATGTCCCTCGGCATACATCTCGGCGGTGAAGTCGCCCCACTCCTTGTCGATCACGTCGCCATCCTTGGTGAGCAGCGCCATGGTCTCGACCGGGAAGGTGAGCACAGCCTTGGTGCGCTCCTTGTTGAACCACTTCATGAACCGTTTCTGCAGCCATGAGAGTCCATCCCAGTCGGGTTGTGAGCCATCGGGGAAATAGAAGTTGCCGAACAGGCTCTCGAAATAATACTTATCGTAGTAGGCGATGTTCCAGAACACGGCCTGGTAGTTGCGTGCGCCAGTGGGCTGGTTGATGGAATAGACGATCTGCTCGAAGCAGTCGGTGATCATCTTGTCGATCGTGCGCTGCTTGACAGAGAGGTCGACCACCCGGTCGGGATCCTTCCAGTAATCCTTGCCATACTCCAGTCCGACGAAATAGTTGAGATACATGAGGAACTCCGGTGTGGCACATGCGCCGCTGAGCATGCTCGACACCATGAACACCATGTTGACAAATCCTCCGCAGAACGACTTCAGATTAGTGGGTGCGGTGGAGTTGCCCCCGATCGACATCGTACCACCGATGAGCCAGGGATACATGGTGATGGAAGCGCAGTAATTGGCCAATGACGTCTCGTCATTCTTATAAATAAAATGATGTGACAATTTGTCAAGGTACTCATCAGCCAATTCCTTGCCATACATTTTCTTGATTCTATCGGTCAGGAGCCGTCGGTTGAGACGGATGAAGCTTGACTTGGGCAATTCACCGATCAGCGTGGCGATATTCTTATGCTCGACATTGGCATTGGCGTCATACTTCGACCCTGTGGCCGCATTGGCCGCATCGCAGTAGTCTGCCAAAAATTTCAACCGCTCCATGGTCTCGCGGTCCTCGGTATGCTTCTGCCGATAGAGCATGAATGACTTAGCCACCTTGAAATGGCCCTCCCTCATCAAGGCCTCCTCCACTTCGTTCTGGATGTCCTCGACGGTGATATTGTCAGTGATATTCAAATGACTGATAATCTTGGAGATAGAACCCAAATCAGCAGACTCTCCGACAGACTGGAATGCCTTGATAATGGCCGTCATGATCTTGTCGAGCGAGAAACGGTCGCGCTTGCCGTCGCGCTTCAAAATAGTATAATCCCTCATTGCTTTTAGTTATACGTTTTGGAAAACATTTCCATTCTAAATTCCAAAAAAGTTTCCCGTTTTGGTCAACTTTTGAAAAATTCCAGGTAAGTAAATTGCAAAAAATTGAAATTCGAAATCGACTACAAAGATAGTATTTTTATCAGTTACCTGTGCAGAATTGTAATCCAAAATTTCCGGTTTTAAGGTATTTTAATGATTATTTTATTACAAAACATAAAGCAGAAATTCAGTTTTCCGGAGGTTTTTATTGGTTATGAGTTATTTACGTGAAAAAAATGCACACCTGGCGCAGAGTGTGTCTTGGTGTGCATTTTTCGGAGGATAGTCATAGTCGGGTGTTACTTCAGAGTTTTACGGTTGAGATATCGACGAGCCGATTGACGATGGCATAGATGGTGAGGCCAGCCGGGCTGTGGATCTGCAATTTTTTGGCGATGTTTCTGCGGTGTGTGATGACCGTGTTGACGGAAATGCAGAGATAGTCGGCGATTTCCTTGTTGGTCATGCCCTGCACCAGGCTGATGACGACGTCCTTCTCGCGCTCGCTGAGCGCCTCGGCGTTCTCTCCGCCCTGGTTGATCATGCTGGAGATCTTGGCCGACACGTCGTTTTGCTTGGACTTTTTCTCCAGCCACCTGATGGCAGGGATGAAGATGGACTCCTCGACATCGGCGTGGTAGGAGAGCCATTCCTCATTATTATATATATCATAGAGGCAAGCCGAGAGTTGGTTGTTGTGCAGTCCGTCGCTGGGCAGATACTTGATGATGATGCTCTTGAGTTCGCGCAGCAGCACGTCGGTCTGTCCGTGGTGCTTGGAGTAAGTCTCGATATCATAGTTGCCAGTGGGTTCGTTATGCAGCAACGCCTCGACGTAGGGGAAGACGGTCTTCTCCTCGTACTTCATGTGCGACCTCACCGAGCGAGCATAGTCATCATAGAGTTTGAGGATGAGCCTCGCCAAGTTGTCTTTCTCGTCGAGCGCCTCCACCAGTTCCTTTCGGATGAAAGGCAGTTGGAACCCCAGGAAATACTCATGGCTGGCCTTGAGGTAATGCATGAGCGTGGGAATCGACAATTTCGAGAGGTCGTCGAAATCCCTATACCCATTGATGGTGAAATTGACCACGGCCAAGTAGGTGTAGGTATCCACGCCCTGCTCCTCGCACACCTCACGCACGCTTTTGTCGCCGAACCCGAGATTGATGCCAAAGCTACCAAGGCTTTGCAGAAGATTGTAATTGTCGCGTATGAGAGAGATCATGCTGTCGTCGGCCTCATACATTTTTTGATTTTTCATCTGATGCAAGATTATTGAACATGCAAAGAAACAAAAAAAATCACGTTCTTGCAATAATCATAATTAGGTATTTTATTTTCGATTCTCCCGGAGAGGCATCCCCTCGCCTATGCATTCTCGTCCATGAGACGGCATATTTACCGAATATTGGGTATTGTGAGGAATTTTCAAACCCCGTAAATTTGCAAGCGATTTGAAGACAGTCTGCCACGGCGAGGCTGTCAAGAACAAGAAACGACAATGTTTAAGGTAAAAAAGATGATTAAGATCAAGAGTTTACTAATGGCAACCCTGCTCCTGCCCAGTTGCCCCATCCACTCCCAGGTAAGTGCCGTGGACAGCGTGATGGAACACGCCAGCGGCAACCGGTTGAGTGTGGGCGGCTACGGCGAGGTAGCCTTGTCGCGTAATTTCTACAGCGACAACATCTACCGCTATTCGAAAGCCTCCCAATACAAGAACGACCCGAGCCACGGGCGTTTCGACATACCCCACGCCGTGGTCTACCTCGGTTACGACTTCGGCAAAGGCTGGACGATGGGCACCGAGATCGAGTTTGAGCACACCGGCACGGGCAGCGCCGTGGAACAAGAGTTTGAGGAAGCCGGGGAATGGGAACAGGAAGTGGAGAAAGGCGGCGAGGTGGAACTGGAGCAGTTCTGGCTCCAGAAGAGTTTCTCCAGGCAGTTCAACGTGCGTGTGGGTCACATCGTCGTTCCTGTGGGTCTCAACAACTCCCGTCACGAGCCCCTCAACTTCTTTACCGTCTACCGTCCTGAAGGCGAGCACACCATTCTTCCCTCCACCTGGCACGACACCGGCATCAGCCTGTGGGGCCGTGTGGGCGACTTCAGGTACGAGGTAGAGCTGGTGGCCGGGCTCGACGCCTTCAAGTTCAGCCGTGACAACTGGGTGAAAAGCGGAGCCGGTTCAGCCTTTGAATACAAGGTGGCCAACAAATACGGTTTCGCCGCCCGTCTGGACAACCACACGATACCCGGTCTGCGCATCGGACTGAGCGGTTACTACGGAAGGTCCATGCACAACACCTATCCCCACGACATGGAAGGCAAGAACGTGAACGGCGAGAAGAAAGCCTATGACAATGTGAAAGGCAATGTGGCCATCGGTTCGATAGACTTCACGTTCAAGCGTTTCAACTGGATCGTACGCGGTCAGGCCGACTACGGCTATGTGGGAGATGCCGCCACCATCAACAACATCAAGCGCACCCGTGCGAAAGTCAGCAACTCCCCCTACAGCAGCATGCCCGTGGGCAAGAACGCCGTCGCCATCGGAGTGGAAGCCGGCTATGACATCTTCTCGCAGTTTGCCAAGCTACGAGAGAAGGAGCAGAAGCTCTACCTCTTCGGTCGCTACGACTACTACGACTCCTATATCCCTTCGAAAGAGCAGCAGGCATACGACTTCACCCGGAAAAACGTCGTGGCCTTCGGTGTGAACTACTACCCCATCCCCCAGATCGCAGTGAAAGCGGAGTATTCCCACCGCATGCTCAAGTCGCAGTATAACAACGAGCCTTCGATCAATATCGGCATCGCCTATGAAGGTTTCTTCCTATAAGCCAACAACAACATCCAATAATCATCAAGAAAAAAAATGAGAAAGTATTTTTTAATGGCAGCCTGTCTGCTTACAGGCACGATGTCGCTCGTCTCATGCAGTGACGACGACGATGACAAGAAAGAGTCGAAAGCCTCAGCCGAGGTGGAGGCCATCCAAGGTCTGTCGGAGAAGTATGTGGAAGACGTGGTATACGTCACCTACACCAATCTGGCCAACCAAGCCTCATCCCTCTACGACCAGCTTGAGTCAGCCAAATCGAAATTCCGCAGCGGCACGCTGACACAAGGTGACATCGACAACATCTGCAGCACCTTCCTCAGTGCCCGCTCGTTCTGGGAAGCCTCCGAAGCCTTCCTTTACGGCCCCGCGACCACTTTCGGCATTGACCCGCACATCGACACATGGCCACTCGACCTCGACGCCCTGGCCCTCTCGCTGAGCAACAGTGCCCAGGTGGCCATGCTCGACAACGGAGATGAAGGCATCGCCTATGCAGGAGCCAAACTCGGTCAGGAACTTCTGGGCTTCCACGGCATCGAGTTCATCCTGTTCCGTGACGGCAAGAACCGCACGCTGGCTTCGCTCAAAGCCAACGAGACCGACCCCGCCTTCAAATCCAACGTCACTGGCGAGCAGGAACTGGTGTATGCCACCGCAGTGGCCGGCGACCTCCGCGACAAATGCTTCCAGTTGGAAGTGGCATGGCGGGGCGAGAGCGCAGCCAAGGCACACCGTGACCGTGTGGAAGAGTGTGAGTTTGAGACCCAGATCGGTTCACTCTACTACGGCGACCACATCCGCAAGGCCACCCAGTCGGGCAGCATCTACAACTCCTGGCAGGAGGTGCTGGTGGCCATTCTCGACGCCGGTTGCTCCAACATCGCCAACGAGGTAGCCAACACCAAGATGGGTCTGGCCTACACCGGCGAGGACCCCAACTACATCGAGTCGCCCTACAGCAAGAAATCATTCATCGATTTCTATGACAACGTCATGAGTATCAAGAACTCCCTCTATGGCGGCGTCAACCTCAGCACCCCCGCAGAGAAATCGGCGATGAGCCTGCTCAGATCCCACAACAGTGCCCTGGCGTCATCGTTGGACGCCGCACTTGCTAACGCCCTCAAGGCCCTTCAGGACTGCCTGCAAGGTTCGGCCTTCGTCGATGACCCCCGTGCCGCCAAGGTAAAGACCGCCATGGATGCCATCAACGACCTCGACGAGCAACTGAAAGTTGGTTCGGACTGGGCCTCCAAGATCAAGTAAAAGAAACCGACACATCACACCCGAGCGTATCCGGCAGGCCAGTCCTGAGACGGATACGCTTAGGCATTTAAACACCAAGAAGCGATATGCACAAAGATTTCAAACCCTTCAGCACACTGATTCTCGCAGGACTCCTCAGTCTCAACCTCACGTCATGCCACGATGATGACAACGAAGACACGGCAAAGCCCCAAGTCGAAGCCGACTTCATCGGCAAGGCCGTAGGCAATTTCTCGGCCGAGGAATGGTATCCCGGCGGCGAACTGGGCACGACCGACAACGTGGCAGCCGGATGCTATGAGGACGAGACGCCCGCCGTGGCCAAGATGAACCTCATGGATGCCTTCAACAAAGGCGAGGCCTTCTTCGAGCGCAACTTCAACACCGGCACGCCACCCTTCAACGGACTCGGTCCGGCCGCGGTGAGGAAATCATGTCTCGACTGCCACCCCGCCTATGGCCATGGAAAGCGCGTCGACCGCTACACCGCCTCGTGGGGCAACGGCTACCTGCTCGTGGTCTACCATCCCGTCGATGGTGCCAACAGCGACGACGGTCCCTACATCAGCGAGGTGACCGGCATGCCACAGACCATCGCCACCTCCCCCTTCCTGCCCCCCATCAACGAGGACATGATCGACCTGCAGTGGAAAGAAGTCACCGCCATGGAGAGCGGCATCCCCATGCAGTTTGCCGACGGCGAGACCTACCAGCTCATCTATCCTGAGCTGTCCATCCCGCTGATGGCCTTCAACACCGATCCGCTGCCCACCAACATCGCCTTCCGCCTGGAGAGCACCATCGGCATCATCGGCACCGGTCTGATCGATGCCATCCCCGACGACTCCATCAAGGCCCAGTATCAGCGTGAGGCCCCCTATGTGGAGCTCAACCCAGCCATGTGGGACAAGGCGGCCAACGACTGGGCGCCCACGGCGATGTATACCGCCAACGGCGTCAACCGCATCAAGAAATTCACCTATGCCTGCACGCGCGGTTCGTTGCAAGACGGAGCCGGAGCCAACGCCATCTGGAACATCACCAACGTGAGCCGCAGCGACCGTCCCTATCTCTACAGCACCAACGCATGGGCCAAGAAGATGAGCGAGACCCCCTCGGTGATCGCCGCCATCAAGGCCGACCCCAACTCGCCCTACTATGCTGACGGCACAGAGGAAGGCATCGCCGACGCCGTGCTCAACCTGCTGTCGCCCGGCACGAACCAGTTTGACAACCCGTGGCACAATTTCCAGCCCGAGATGAGCGACATCAATTTCTGGTCGTTCATGGTCTGGCACCGTGGCCTGGCCATTCCCCGCGCCCGCAACCTCAACGACCCCGAGGTGCAGCAAGGCAAGAAAGTGTTCAACGAGATCGGATGCGCCACCTGCCACCGTCCGCGCTGGGAGACCACGAAAGACGACTACTGGTCGCCGGACATCCTCACCAAGGCAGGCCTGGTGTTGCCCCGCTACCAGAATCAGGTCATCTATCCCTACACCGACATGGTGCAGCACCGTTTGTATATGAAGAACGGCATCCACGGTTCATGGTGCCGCACGACCCCCCTCTGGGGCCGTGGTCTCTCGAAGATCAACACCGGAGCAGAGGACCGCTTGCATGACTGCCGCGCCCGCAATGAGATCGAAGCCATCATGTGGCACGGCTACAGCAAGAACAGCGATGCCTATGAGTCGACCCTCAAGTTCTACAACCTGAGCAAAAAAGACCGTGACGCGGTCGTGAAATTCCTCAGGTCGATTTAAGAAAAACCGCCCTCTCCCACCGGAGGGGGCTTCTTTACTTCCCCCCTTTCATTCATGTTTTCCACGTCACTTCTGAAAAAGGTCATCATCCTGGTATACACCCTGCTGGTCGTCGTGATGGCAGCCGCCACCATCATCGAGAAATATCAAGGCAGCTCACTTGTCCACAGCCAGATCTACGGATCATGGTGGTTCTCCGCCTTATGGGCCCTTCTCACCGCAGCGGGAGTTTTCTGGCTGCTCAAGCGCCGGGTGCGCCGGGTGGGCATCGTCGCCCTGCATGGCGCACTGGTCATCATCCTGGCAGGTGCGCTGATCACCCACCTGACCTCACGCAACGGCCTCATCCACCTCCGCGAAGGCGAATCGACCGACAGTTTTCTGAGCCAGAACGAGCAAGAAGGCCCCGCCATCAAGGGATTGCCGTTCAGCGTCCGTCTCGACCGCTTTGACATCCTTTACCACGAAGGGACACGTACGGCCGCCGACTACGTCTCACGTCTGACCGTCAGCGACGGAAGCGACAGTCTGAAAGCCACCGTCTCGATGAACGCCATTTTCTCGAGGAAAGGCGTCTGGCTCTACCAAACCAGTTTCGATGAAGACGGAAGAGGCAGTTACCTGTCGGTCAACATCGACCCCTGGGGCATCGCCGTCACCTACATCGGATATGCGCTGCTCTTCCTCTCCCTCATCTGGATGCTCCTCGACCCGAAGGGAACCTTCCGGAGGCTCCTGCGCAGTCCGGAGTTGCGCAAGGCCGCATCCGCAGTGGTGGTCCTCGCCAGTCTTGGTTGCGCCACCCGATCTGAAGCCGCCCCCACCCTCTCCAAGGAACAGGCCGAGGAGTTCGGCAAGCTCTACGTGCTCTACAACGGCCGTATCTGCCAACTGCAGACCTATGCGATCGACTTCACCAAGAAGCTCCATGGCAAGGCCAGCTATGACGGCTACACCGCCGAACAAGTGCTGGCCGGATTCATCTTCTACGACAAGGAATGGTGCGAAGAACCCGTCATCAAGGTCAAAGGAGGAACATTCAAGGATCATTTCAATCTGGACAAGCACGTCAGTTTCAACACATTCTTCAGTCAGGAAGGCTATCTGCTGGGGCCCATGCTCCAAGAATACTACCATGGGCAGAACGACAAGTTGCACAAGGAAGTGGCCGACTACGACGACAAGCTCCAGCTCATCCTGGAGATCCGCCACGGCACGCCCCTCAAGCTCTTCCCTTTCAGGTCGAAGGAAGCCGACGCCGGACTGTCGTGGTACTCCCCCACCGACAGGTATCCTGCCGACATGGAGAAAGAGCGGCAAGAATACATGCGCAACATCTTCTCCATCCTGTTTCAGGACGTGCGCTCCGGCCACGATGCCCGGGTGATGGACGCCATCGGGAAGATGCAGCGCTATCAGAAGACCTACGGAGAGACATCCATCCCCACCACATGGCAAACCCGGGCGGAACGCATCTACAACCGCATCCCCTTCGCCACCATCCTTTTCATGGTCAACCTGACGATGGCATTCCTCTCCCTCTTCTTCCGGAAGCCCGCCTTGGTGGTCATGGCCCTCTCGCTGGTCACCCTGACATGCTGCATCCTGCTGAGATGGGTCATCAGCGGCACGGTGCCCATGTCGAATGGCTATGAGACCATGCTTCTGATGGCCTGGGCCATTGAAACAGCCGCCCTCATCATGTCGAAGAAAGCCCCCATCATGGTCACCTTCGGACTATTGATGAGCGGTCTGTTCCTGCTGGTCTCCCACATCGGACAGATGAATGCCAACATCACCCACATCATGCCGGTGCTCAACTCTCCGCTCCTGTGCATCCATGTGAGTGTGATCATGCTGGCCTACGCCCTGCTCAGCATCACCTTCGCCTGTGGGGTGACAGCCCTCATCCTGCCCCGGAAAGCCGCATACCTGCAAGTGCTCTCCCTCATTTTCCTCTACCCCTCGATCACGGCACTCTGCATCGGCATCTTCACGGGAGCGATCTGGGCCAACATCAGTTGGGGAACTTACTGGAGCTGGGACCCGAAAGAAGTATGGGCATTGATCACGCTGATGGTATATGCCGTGGCGGTGCACAGCCAGTCGCTGCCATCCCTCAGGAAGCCCCTCCGCTACCACCTCTATGTCGTGATCGCCTTCCTAGCCCTTCTGATGACCTATTTCGGCGTGAATTATTTCCTGGGAGGCATGCACTCCTATGCCTGAGCATGGCGGATCGCCAGCACCAGGAATCCGATCTGCAGCAGGATGCCGAAACCCAGGAAAAGCCAACCGCAGAGGTAGAACAACCTGTTGTAGGGGATTTCGGGCCTCGGCTTCATCCACCTGGCATAGCCCACGGCCGACAGCAGCACGACAGCCAGTGCGACCACCTGGCTGAGCACGCTGACCCCCATGACCGTGTCGATCAACTGGGTCCCCTTGACCACGGCGCCTGCATAAAGCGGATAGACACAATTGTAGAGCGCATTCCGGGTGTGCTGGTTCTGTCTCGACTTATCGAAGCAGAACACCATCAGCAAGACGATGGCAAGAAACACCACTGCCGATCTGAAAACAGGATGGTAGAACATGCAAAGGGATGAATCTCAAAATGGCCGTCCTTGCGAACGGCCATCAAAAGTGTTTTTTATAAAGAAAAATCGGTACTCGTTATTTGGCGTAGGCGACGGAACGCGTCTCGCGGATGACGGTGATCTTCACCTGTCCGGGATAAGTCATCTCGTTCTGGATCTTGTTGGCGATCTCACCAGAGAGTGCCTCGGTCTCCTTGTCGTCCATCTTGTCGGCACCGACGATGACGCGCAGTTCACGTCCGGCCTGGATGGCATAAGTCTTGGTCACGCCGGGATAGCTCATGGCTATCGCCTCGAGGTCGTTGAGCCTCTTGATATAAGCCTCCACGATTTCCCTACGGGCACCGGGGCGAGCGCCAGAGATGGCATCACAGATCTGGACGATGGGCGCCAGCAGCGTGTTCATCTCCATTTCGTCATGGTGTGCGCCGATGGCATTGCAGATATCCGGTTTCTCCTTGTATTTCTCAGCGATTTTCGCTCCATAGAGAGCGTGAGGCAGATCGCTCTCCTCATCGGGCACCTTACCAATGTCATGAAGCAATCCAGCCCTTTTGGCTTTCTTGGGGTTCAAGCCCAGTTCGGAAGCCATCACCGCACAGAGATTAGCCGTCTCACGGGCATGCTGCAGCAGGTTCTGTCCATAAGAAGAGCGGTATTTCATCTTGCCGATGATACGGATCAGTTCGGGATGCAGACCGTGAATGCCGAGGTCGATGGCCGTGCGCTTGCCCGTCTCGATAACCTCATTGTCGAGTTGCTTCTTCACCTTGGCCACCACTTCCTCGATGCGAGCCGGATGGATTCGGCCGTCGGCCACCAGCTGGTGCAGAGCAAGTCGGCAGACCTCCCTGCGGATCGGGTCGAAGGCAGAGATGACAATAGCCTCCGGTGTGTCGTCGACGACGATCTCGACGCCTGTGGCAGCCTCCAGGGCCCTGATATTGCGCCCCTCGCGACCGATGATGCGGCCTTTCACCTCATCATTATCAATATGGAAGACACTGACCGAGTTCTCGATAGCCGTCTCGGTGGCAACCCTCTGGATGGTCTGGATGACGATTTTCTTAGCTTGTGCATTGGCATTGAGCTTGGCCTCGTCCATGATCTCATTGACATAACTGGCAGCATCGGTGCGAGCCTCATCTTTCAGGCTCTCGACCAGTCTGTGCTTAGCCTCCTCGGCACTGAGTCCAGAGAGTTCCTCGAGTTTCTCCCGCTCCTGGTTCTGCATTTTCTCCAGTTCATCCTGCTTGATGACCAAGAGTTTTTTCTCATTCTCGATTCTCTTCTGGCTCTGCTCGATTTCCTGCTTGCGGCGTCCCAGTTCCTCCTGTCGCTGGTTGAGCGACATCTCACGCTGCTTCAGTTTGCTTTCGCTCTGCTGCAGTTTCTGGTTGCGCGACTGCACCTCTTTTTCAAGTTCAGACTTTTTGTTGAGGAATTTCTCTTTCACCTCAAGCAGTTTTTTCTCTTTGATGACATTAGCCTCCTTGTTGGCGGCATCGATCATATCATTGTATTTCCCCTTGATGACATGGAGAAACAGCATGTAGCCAGCTACGCCGCCTATCCCGAGACAGACGATCGCAATGATAAGTGTTGCTATAATACTCATTCGTAAAAATATATATGTTAATTGATGATCATTCACAAGACTCCACGCCATGAGGCACGAAGCCGTCGCCTGCGTTCAGGCGGTTTTGTCTTCGAGAGCTTTCTCAACCTCTGCCGTGAGTGCTGTGATGATATCAGTGAAAGGTTTGGTGTCGTTGCGCTCCACCTCCATCTCATACTTCAACGCGATCTCCACCAGAGCCAGGTTAAGTATGTCGATGGCACTTTTCTTGCCTTGAGCACGAGCAGTGTAATTTCTGACCGTGCTCACCACAAGATCGCCCGCCCTACGATACAAGGCCTCCTCCTCGCGGTAAATCCTGAGAGGGATCTCTGTGTCATAGAGTTTTAAATTTATGCGTAGTTTTTCTCTTTCCTCAGACATTGCTCACGTCATTTCTCACTAAGCAGCGTGATACACTTGTTGACACTGCGAATCAGTTTGGTGAGCCGGGCTTTGGCAGCCTCGAGATCACCCTCCTCTACTTCCAGCATCTTAGCCGTCAAAAGGCTGTTGTAATTGTTCTGAGCGGACTTCAACTTATCCTGCGCATCCTTGATGATGCCGTCACGGTGTGCGATTTCCCTCTTGAGTTGCCGGTTCTCCTCCTTGAGTTTCTCAAAATCGAGAATCAACTGCCTCACACGGGTGGCAAACACCATGATTGTCTTGTCCTCGTCAGCCATAACTTACAATTTGCCCACAAAATTACGGTATAAAAACCTAATATCCAAAAAATATTGGTTTTTTTTGAATTTCAGTCCGAATCTACTGTTTTGCGTCATCGTCTTTCGGGCGTGGTTCTTTCTTGGCCAGCATCACCACCTGATAGACGAAATCGGTGACCCATTTCTGGCTGAATCCCAATCGGTTATTGTACTGTCGCAGTGAGAGGACAGTCTTGACCACCCCCGGGTCTTTGAAATCATTTTTATTGAAAATGTCGCTGACCGTTTTCTCAGTCATCGTATAGATCGCCTTCTTGAAGAACGAGGGCAGGCGGAGTTTGAATTTCATCAGGTTTCCGGTGAGCATCATGAGGTCCTGCGAGAAACCCTGGAACTGATACATAAACGGTTGCAGGTCCTGGATCCGTTTGCAGTTTTTCTTCACAGTCGCATCGATCTCGGTGAAGAACCCGTCATCCGTTTTGTAAATTTCTTTCATCATTTTCCTGCATTTGATCTTCTCGCCCGGCCCCAACTTGTTGTTGAGTGTCGGCACCTTGAGCGTCGTTTTGAACGTGCGCAGGTCGGGCAGCATGCCCAGGTTGGTGATTCCCATGCGCTCGGCCAGAGCAGCTTGCAGATATACTCTTACCAGCGTCATGTAATCCTCCATGCCGCCTACCTTGATTTCCCCTTCATTCTTCTTTCCGAACAATTTAGAAAAGAAACTCATTATCTATCGTTTAAAAGTGTTATTAAAAAAATGCGGTTGCAAAGTTACAACAAAAATGGCTAAATGTCTAAAGAAATAATAAAAAAAGCAACATTTTCAATTAATATGCTTTTCATATTAAACTTTTATTTGTAACTTTGCGCCCAAAATGGCCATAAGTGCATAAGTTTTAGCTAAAATAATATGAAAGGAATCGTATTGGCCGGTGGCTCGGGCACACGATTGTACCCTATCACCAAGGGCATCAGCAAGCAGCTCATCCCCATTTTCGACAAGCCCATGATATACTACCCTATATCAGCGCTGATGCTTGCCGGGATACGTGACATACTGATTATATCGACGCCCCACGACCTCCCCAGTTTCAGACGTCTGTTGGGAAGTGGTGAGGATTTCGGCGTGCGTTTCACCTACGCCGAGCAGCCCAGTCCTGATGGTTTGGCACAAGCCTTCATCATCGGCGAGGAGTTTATTGGCGACGACGACGCCTGCCTTGTGCTGGGTGACAACATATTCTATGGTTCCGGTTTTACCGGCCTTCTGAAAGAGAGCGTGAGCAATGCCCGTCAAGGCAAGGCCACCGTCTTCGGATATTTCGTGAACGACCCCCAGCGCTACGGCGTGGCCGAGTTTGACAAGGACGGCAACTGTCTGAGCATCGAGGAGAAGCCCCGTAATCCCAAGAGCAACTATGCTGTGGTGGGCCTGTATTTCTATCCCAACAACGTGGTGGAGATTGCCAAGAACATCAAGCCCAGTGCCCGTGGTGAGCTGGAGATCACATCGGTGAACCAGGAATACCTCCGCCTCGGGCAGTTGAAGGTGCAGACCCTTCAGCGCGGTTTCGCATGGCTTGACACCGGCACGCACGACAGCCTGGCAGAGGCGAGCACATTCATCGAAGTGATCGAGAAGCGCCAAGGCCTCAAGGTAGCCTGTCTGGAAGAGATCGCCTTCGACAACGGGTGGATCAGCCGGGAGAAGCTCCAGGAAATCGCCAAGCCGATGCTCAACAACGAATACGGCCAATATTTAGCAAAGAAAGCAAGCGAGAAATAAATTAAGGAAAGAAATAAAAACAAGTTAAACTAAAATGGAAGAAAACAACAAGGTAACAACGTCTGAGAACGTGCGTGAAACCGAGGAAATGTCATTCTTCAATTTCCGCTCACTTCTCCAGACGTTTATTCTGAACTGGCAATGGTTTGCACTCTCGCTGATCATCTGCCTCGGCATGTGTGCGATATACCTCAGGTATACCACACCCCGCTACCAGTCGTCGGCCAAGCTTCTGATCAAGGAAGAAGACAACCCCAGCACGAAGAGGTCGATGATGACAGCCACAAACCTGGGTATCATCTCCAACACCGAGGGCATCGACAACGAGATGGAGATCCTCACCTCCCTCATTCTCGCCACCGACGTGGTGAGAGACCTCAAGCTCTATGTGAGTTATGAGATGAAAGGCCGTGTGAAGAACGTGATGATCTACAAGAACCAGCCCATCACCGTCGACATCGACCCCGCACATCTGGAGAACCTCCAAGTGCCCATCCGTCTGACCATTACCTACGAGAAGGGTAATTATAATGTACAGGGCACCTACTGGGTGACCAACGAGGAAGGAGCCTCAAGAGGTCCGTACAGCATCGACAAGACCTTCTCGTCGCTGCCCCAGACCATCAAGACCAGGGCAGGAAACCTTTCCTTCACTTCCAACGGCAACTCGAAGCTCGGCGAGGGCAGCACGATGTATGTCACCATCACCGCCCCCAGCCTTGCAGCCAAGAAATTCAAGCGTTACTTCAGTGTCACCCCGACGTCGAAGAACACCACGATTGTCAGGATGAACATCATCGACGAGATACCGAGAAGGTCGCTCGACTACCTCAACCAGCTCGCCATCTGCTACAACCGCCAGGCCAACGAGGACAAGAACGAGGTGGCCTACCGCACCGAGGAATTCATCAACGGCCGTCTGGAGAAGATCAATGCCGAACTGGGTGAGACCGAGGGACAGTTGGAAGCCTACAAGAAGAGCCAGCACATGACGGAGCTGAGGATGAATGCCAACGCCGCCATGGGAGGCGCCAATGAATACGACCAGAAGTTGGCCGAGGCCAACACGCAGGTAGCCCTGCTCAACAGTATCTCAGAGTACATGGACAAGGCCGACAACAAATACCAGACGTTGCCGTCGAATGTGGGTCTGAGCGACGCCACTGCCTCCAGCCTGATCAACCGTTACAACGAGATCGTGCTCCAGCGCAACAAGATCCTGAGGACCTCCAACGAGGATCACCCCTCTGTGATTCCCCTCACCGCACAGCTCGATGACCTGAGCAGCAGTATCAAGCGCGCCATGGCTCAGAGCCGCAAGAACATGGAGATCCAGCGCAACGCCATCTCCTCGCAGTTCACCAAGTACTCCAACCAGATCTCCGCCACTCCTGAGCAGGAGCGTATGCTCAACCAGATCGGCCGTCAGCAAGAGGTGAGGTCAGGCCTCTACCTGATGCTTCTCCAGAAACGTGAGGAGAACTCCATCTCCCTCGCCTCCACCGCCGACAAAGGCAAACTGATCGAGTATCCCGAGTCCAACGGTCAGGTCACGCCTGTGCCCACCGTTGTCATCCCCATCGCCCTTGTGGCAGGTATTCTCATCCCCGGTATCTTCCTCTTCCTCCTGAAATTCTTCAGATACAAGATCGAAGGTCATGACGACGTGGCCCGCCTCACCCAGTTGCCCATCATCGCCGATGTGGCCGTGGCCAGCGAGACCGCCAAGACGAAGGCCGACATCGTGGTGCACGAGAACAAGAACAACCAGATGGAGGAAATCTTCCGAGCGATGCGAACCAACGTGCAGTTCATGTTGCGTGAGGGTCAGAAGGTCATCATGTTCACCTCGACCACCTCAGGTGAAGGCAAGACCTTCAACTGTGCCAACCTGGCTGTGAGTTTCGCCCTGCTGGGCAAGAAGGTGGTGCTTGTCGGTCTTGACATCCGTAAGCCCCGTCTGGCCGAGCTGTTTGAGATTGACGACCACAAGCATGGCATCACTCCGCTGCTGGCCCAGGAGAACCCCAGCGAGGCCGATGTCAGGGCACAGATCATCCCGTCGGGTGTCAACGGCAACCTCGACCTGCTCCTTGCCGGTCCGGTGCCCCCCAACCCCTCGGAGTTGATTTCCCGTCAGTCGCTTGAGATCGTGACCAACATCCTGAAAGACAACTACGACTACGTGCTGATCGACACCGCCCCTGTGGGTCTGGTGACCGATACCCTTCAGGTGGGCCGTGTCGTCGACGCCACCATCTACATGTGCCGTGCCGACTACACACCGAAGTCGAGTTTCGACCTGGTCAACTCACTCTCCGCAGAGGGCAAGCTTCCCAACATGGCCATCGTCATCAACGGTATCGACATGTCGAAGAAGAAGTACGGCTACTACTATGGCTACGGCAAGTATGGCAAGTACAGCCGCTACACCAGCTACGGCAAGTACGGCAACTACGGTGGCTATGGAGGTTACGGCAGCTATGGCACCTACGGTTCGTATGGCAACTACAAGCAGAGCCACTACGGTGACAAGAACGACACGTCAATCAAACTCTAAAGCCCTTATAGCCCATGGTTATCGCAGTAGATTTCGACGGCACCATTGTCGAGCACCGATACCCCGAGATCGGTCCTGAGGTGCCTTTTGCCATCGACACGCTGAAAATGCTCATCGCCGACAGGCACAAGGTGATACTCTGGACCATCCGTGAGGGTCAGTTGCTGGAGGATGCCGTGGAATGGTGCCGGAAAAGAGGAGTAGAATTCTATGCCGTCAACAAAGACTATCCCGAGGAGAGGAAGGAATTCAACAACCATTTCTCACGGAAGATCAAGGCAGAGGTATGGATCGACGACCGCAATGTGGGCGGGATGCCCGACTGGGGCACCATCTACCGGATGATCAAAGAGCACAAATCGTTTGAGGACATGATAGCAGAAGCCAGGAAGACCAGCCTCAGAGACCATGAGGCTCCGAAGCGCAAGCACTGGTGGAGCACATAGTCCCGTATGACAACCCATCAACGCAAAGGCAGCGTACCTCAAAGGTGACGCTGCCTTTGTCGTAGCAACGCGCCAAAAAGTAATGATTTTTTACAATGTCACATGATACCCTATCCAGGTATCCACCACACTCACGAAATGATAAATCATTATAATTATGTGAATTAAGTCATTTTTCCAAAATCGAGGTGAAAAAACCAAAAAATCCAAAAATAAATTTTCTATTCACAGCAAAAACTCGTATATTTGCATTCCCTTAAAAGGAGCAAGTAAAAATATACAACAAAAACAACAATAAGAAATGACAAAGGCAGATATTATCAATCGTATCGCATCCTCTACGGGCCTGCCCAAGAAAGACGTGGCAGCCACTGTAGAAGCATTCATGGAAGTCGTAAAGAACAGTCTTCTTGAGAAGAACAATGTATATTTGAGAGGCTTTGGCAGTTTTGTAGTGAAGCACAGAGCAGAGAAGACCGCCCGCAACATCTCAAAGAACACGACGATTGTCATTGAGGCCCATGATTTCCCCAGCTTCAAGCCCGCCAAGAGTTTTGTGGCCAAGATGAAAGGTGAGGATATCGAAGACGATGAGGAAGTAGAAGATTAATCTCCGTGATGCGTGTTCACGAAGGAACATGAACATATCATCAAAACATAAACCCATTCAATTATTAAGTTATGCCAAACGGAAAGAAGAAGAAGGGCCACAAGATGGCCACTCACAAGCGCAAGAAAAGACTGAGAAAGAACAGACATAAGAGCAAGTAAGCCCTGGGCTGAACACTCCACAGTCTATTCGGCTGAATGGCGTGTCAAGGATTCTCCATGCGGGAATTGATTGACATGCCCTTTTTTGGTTAAGTAAAGATTCTGAAGAATGACCAGCGAAGTAGTGATTGATGTCCGTGCGAAGGAGATATCGATAGCTCTGCTGGAGGACAAGAAACTCGTAGAGTATCAGAACGAGCCCCGCTCGGCATCATTTTCAGTAGGCAACATCTACATTGCCAAGGTGAAGAAGCTCATGCCAGGTTTGAACGCCTGCTTTGTGGATGTGGGATTTGAACGCGACGCCTTTCTCCATTATCTTGACTTAGGAAGTCAATTCAACTCTTACGCCAAATACCTCAAACAGGTAGGAAGCGACAGGAAGAAACTTTATCCGATTTCCAAAGCCAGCCGCCAGCCCGACTTGAAGAAAGATGGCAGCATAGCCACGACACTGACCTCGGGTCAGGAAGTGCTGGTACAGATTGTAAAAGAACCGATCTCGACGAAAGGTCCACGACTAACAGGAGAACTGAGTTTTGCAGGGCGCTACCTTGTGCTCATTCCCTTCAACGATAAAGTTTCCGTATCTACGAAAATCAAGAGCGGTGAAGAGCGTGCCCGCCTGAAGCAGCTGATCCAGAGCATCAAGCCCAAGAATTTCGGTGTGATTGTGCGCACGGTAGCTGAAGGCAAGCGAGTGGCAGAGCTTGACACCGAGCTCAAGGTATTGTTAAAGCGATGGGATGACGCCATCAGCAAAGTGCAGAAGACGCAGTCTCGCCCTCAACTGGTGTTTGAGGAGACAAGCAGGGCGGTAGCCCTCTTGCGCGACCTGTTCAACCCCTCCTATGAGAACATATTCGTCAACGACGAGGAGGTGTATCAGGAAGTGAAGCACTATGTCACATTAATAGCCCCTGAAAAGGCGGGCATAGTGAAGCTCTACACCGGTCAGGTGCCGATATTCGACAATTTCAACATCACCAAGCAGATCAAGTCGAGTTTTGGCAAGACGGTCAATTACAAGCACGGTGCCTATCTGATCATAGAGCACACAGAGGCGATGCACGTGGTGGATGTCAACAGCGGCAACCGCACGCGTGCCGTGAATGGCCAGGAGGCCAACGCATTGGATGTGAACCTGGGTGCAGCCGACGAGCTGGCCCGTCAGTTGAGGCTTCGCGATATGGGCGGCATTATCATTGTCGACTTTATCGACATGAACCTGGCTGAGGATCGCCAGATGCTTTATGAGCGCATGTGCAAGAACATGCAGAAAGACCGCGCCCGTCATAACATCCTTCCCTTGAGCAAGTTCGGACTGATGCAGATCACGCGCCAGCGTGTGCGTCCTGCGATGGATGTCAGCGTAGAGGAGACCTGTCCCACCTGTTTCGGAAAAGGCAAGATCAAGTCGAGCATTCTGTTCACTGACCAGTTGGAGAGTAAGATTGACCACCTAGTCAACAAGATTGGTGTCAAGACCTTCTACTTGCACGTCCATCCCTATGTGGCCGCCTACATCAACAAAGGCGTGATTTCCCTGAAGCGGAAATGGCAGCTCAGATATGGTTTCGGCGTGCATGTGATTTCCTCTCAGAAAATGGCTTTTTTGCAGTATGAGTTTTATGACGCAAAGAAGCAGTTCATCGACATGAAAGAGGAGATCGAGACGAAATAAGAAACGAGAAGCATGCGTTGACAGCGTGCTTCTCGTTTTTTTCCAGCCATCTGTCCGACGCACTCACATACTTGCCTCGCTGCGCAAGGGCAAGTTGTCGGACGAGCCACCCACACACACGACCACCAGTCCAGTCTCCAGCATCCAGGTCTGCGCTGCCTCATCCCAATGGCAGAGGTCAGAACGGCGTAGGGGGATAGTGACCATTCTCCGCTCCCCCGCTTTCAGAGCGATGCGCTTGAATCCCTTGAGTTCTTTCACCGGACGCTCTATATGCGAGAGAGGGCGAGACACATAGACCTGCGCCACCTCCTCTGCATCCGTGTCCGAAGTGTTGGCCAGTTCAAACTTCACGTCGAAGCCCTCTGCCGTGGGGTGAATCTCCAGGTCACGATACTCAAACCGCGCATAAGACAGTCCGAAACCGAAAGGATAGGCCACAGCGACGTTTTTGCAATCATACCAGCGATAACCCACCAAGTCATCCTCCGCATAAGGAGCGATAAGTTTCTGTCGCCGTCATGACCGCCGCCATCGCCACGGCCATGGTCCTGATTCTTGATTTCATCATGATCTTTTCCATTTTCTCCATTAATAACGCGATCATCATACTCAATATCCCAGTCCCACATAGCTATGCGCCGGAAGGCGCAGATCGAACACCGTCTGCTGCTCAGAATAGCCATAAAAGCGATGTCGGGAAGGTTTCACCTCCGCGGGAGACAATTGCTCGCCGGTCATGAGGTTGCGCAGAGCCTTCACCTTCGCATTGACCACCACACGGAGGTTGACGGCATGGTCATTGAAATTCTCCACCACCAGAGTCTTGTTGTCGTAAGGAAACAGCGCCACCTTGGAAGGGCCCTCGATGTAGGCACCCACGTCCTTGCTCATCGCACGGCGTATGACGTTGAGCGCCGGTGCGGGGAAATCATAGAGATTGCCGAAATCATCCGGGATGGTCAGAACGAAAAGCGTCCCTTTCGAGTAAGTGTCGCGCAACAAGATGGGATACCCCGACACGCCCCCGCTGAGCGGACGTCCGGCGCTGACCACCTCCCAGGCATCATTGGTGAAGTATTTCACCTGCGGGATGATAAATTCCCGTTCAGCCTTTCCTGCACCCCCGAAATCATTGACGATAGCCTTCAAGTCGCCGCAATACAGTTCCACCACATCAGCGAGTTTCTCCTTGATCGCCTTGAGCAGTCCTGTCGTGATAATCACATCACCACCGCCAGTCAGTTGCCGTTTGATACGTTCCACGATCTGCGGGTCTTTGGCAGCCTGCTGCGTGAGCAGGATCTGTTGTTTTCCGTCCTGCCATTGCGGATACATGTCCATGGGCAGGCCTATCATGCCGAGATAATTCTGCAGGAAGTCCTCGCCCGAGGAATGGTAGGGTTTGTAAGAAGCCAGTCCGACCGGGCGGCCCAGTTTCCCTATGAGCAGATCGGTCTGGTGGAGCGTCTGGTTGGCGAAACGAGCCATGGTGGTCGGTGTTATGGTCTTGCCGTCTTTCACGAAAGGAGCCACCATCTCATCATAGCGGAAGCTGTTGCCCCCTTCTGTCTGCCACGGCGCCCGCATAGCCGGTGAGATTTTCACCTCGGCCAGTTGCATGTAATTCCAGAGAATGATTTCGGGAGTCTTCGACAACATGGTAAGATGCAGCTGTTCGGCATATCGGTCCATGCTCATGTGTATGCCACCCGCATCGACCCAACCGCCGCCATTCCGTCCTGGCGCGATATTGTCGAAATAGCGCATCACATTGTAGCTCAAGTAATTCTGCAAGTGCTGTGCAGAAGCAGGGTCACGGGTCTCCGTACCCGTCCATATCCCGTCGAAGTAAGCAGGCTCCTCCTCGAGGTTGAAACCCAGGCCATGGAAATGGTCATACCAGTTGGGGTATTTGATGATGACCTTCACCTTGGGATTGACAGCCTTGGCAGGAGCCACCACCAATTCACGTCCGGCGTCGGCCATGAGCCTGAGCCGGTATTCGGTCCAGCTTTTGTTTCCTTTGGCAGCGATCTCGTCATCATTCTTCAGGTCGATAAAGAAGAAATCGTCGAGGATAAAGTCATCAAAGAACTTGGCCGTGTATTCCGAGATCTGTCTCACCTGTTCTCTTTCCTCCTTCCTGGCGTAACTATAAGTCTCGAAATCCGACGGCTCGGACCGGGTGAAAGTGATGCCTCCCCCCACTTCCAAACCTTTCGAGAGAAAGAATTTCTTCACTTTGCCAAGCGTCTTCTCAGGCACGGTGAAAGCATCCCGATGCGTCTCGAGATAGATCTTGTCGAGATCCACCTGGCTGCTCACCGTCTCCCAAGTGGATTTCAGGAACTTGTCATCCTCCATCCGCGCCACGTCCTGTGCACGGATGTAAGTAGACACTTTGAAGTTTTTGTACTTTCCTGCCTGGACGGTGGAAGTGGCCAAAAGAGCAAGCGCTATCAGCAGGAAACGACTGAGATGATTGTTTTCCATGTTCTGCATCATTTGAATTGGTATTGGTTTTTCTCTTGGTATCATCAGCTCTCATTAAACAGCCATAGGAAAGCCCTATTTCGTCTGTTGACTCGAATTTTTCCAGTGGTATATCCCCGAAAAGGGTAAGTCGGTGGTATTGTAAGAAGTATTGAATAGTTGATGTTCTTGAATGTGCCGGAAAAGCCCTTCGGCCCTTGGACTTTTCCGGCACAGCGGAGATGTCAGGTCAGTGTCTCGTCCTCATTATCTGACGACTTTCTTGCCCGAGACGATATAAATCGCTTTGGGATGCGCGCTCTCGTTAGAGAAGCCTTCCAAAGCACGTCCTTCGATATCATAGATGCCCTCAGCATGTGGGTTACCAGCCCCCCTGACCTGTTGGATGGCAGTAGCGGCGTCAAACTCCACGATGGCATTCTTGTATTTTTCCCATCCCTCTGCCTGAGCATACTTGCTTCTCGTCCCCTTGGGCACATAAAGTTTGCGGAGCGACAGGTCGAGGTCATCGATCGCACTCTCATCAATCACTGGCGGTTGCTCAGCGCAGACATAGGTGCGTGTCAGGTCGAAACAGCGGTTGAACGCGTATTTTCCGATTTCCCTGACCGTTTCGGGAATCAACAGCCTCTCATAAAGGTAGCGTCCTGCGAAGGCATAGTCATGGATTTTCTGAGTACCCTGCGGGATGACGTAATACACCTCGGAGCCACTCACGGGGAAACATTCGATCAATTCGGTGTAATCCCTGGAGAACACCATGTCGTCGAGAACGCGGAACTCGCTCTGCGGTCCGGCAGTCAGGGAGACATGCTCCAGGTTGTTGCACTGCGCGAACACGCCATCCTGATAGGTCACCAGGTTGTTGGGCAAAGTGACATCAATCAAAGCAGAGCAACCGCAGAAAGCCTTATATGGCATCTCATTGTCGGAGGTAGTGACCCACTCCACACCGTCCTCGACCAGGTAAGGCTCGCCACCCGCCACGATAGAGGCTCCGCTCAAATCGAGGACCGAGAGGTTTCCGAAGACGCCATGCCCTGTGGAAGTAGCTCCAGCCATGCTTCTCAAAGTCTTCAGGTCGCTGCTGTTGATATTTCCTTTCACCGAGAGGCTCACGACAGTGTCTCTCTGCTCGTCGGTGAGCAAGTCAGCCAAGGTGCCAGGTTGAGAGACATCGACGACCACCGTCTCTGTAGTGATCCGTGAGGGAGTGCATCTGAGGACCATGTCCTGATACATGGAGAAATCATACAAGCCATAGAATATCACGAGAGAAGAGATATCGAAATAGCCATCCATATCTCCATCCCATCCCCAGTTGATATAGATCTTTCCTGTGCTGTCATAGCCATGGAGCACGAACTCATGTCCGGTGAAAGTCGCATCCGATCCCCCGTAGATGATGGGAATTTTCGCACTCAGAGTCTCGAAAATTTTGTCCATCCACTCCTGTTCGGTGAAGTCATCCCGGTTGAAAGTGATGGCATAAGGATATCCGAGATTGGTTCTCAGTCCATGACACAGGCTCTCATTGTATGCCCCTGTGCCTCCCGCGGCATACTGCGCTTTCATGGCCAGTCCTACATGATAATTCAGTTTGGCCACGGCGTTTTTCTGAGCAGAAGTGCTTCCCATCGTGCCATACCGGTTGAGCATGAGGTTATAATCATAGGACACCCCCTCGATGTCAGCCTCATATTTCTTACCCTCCAAATTACCGAAGGGATAGAACGTATAGACCGTTCCCTTGCCTTGAGAAGGCCATTCGTTATAGCGAAGCACCTGTGAGGCAGCTGTGGCCACGCATCCTGTCGGCATACCAGTCGGGCAAAGGTCATTATAGGGAGTATCCTGTCCCCATTTGGTCTTCAACAACGGAGCCACCCTCTCAGGGAACCGGTCAGGGTCAGGAGCGATGCTGTGGACAGGAGTTGAGATCCGCCGTTTCGTCACGTTGCCGATGGCATCGAGCCACCATTTGAAGTTCTCATTGGCGGTATTCGGGTCATAGATGCTGGAGGAATAGCCCAGCACGAGCGGGAACATATCGTCTTTCGACACCACAGCGAAGCCCCCGTCACGGTATCCCATCACAGCCACTCCGCCATTCTCGCCGAGTTGCATCACCGTGCGTTGCGCATTTCGCCTGCCCTGAGCGTCGTCGGCAGCCATAAGCACCTGCCGGGCAGCCTGTTTCATCTGTTGTAAATCACGGGGTTTGGCGTTGGCCGTCCAAACGACGCACACCATCATAAGAACCGTAAACAATTTTTTCATAGTCGTTTATTTAATCACTTTTGACTAAGGTATCACCTTGAACCGTATGCGGAAAGTATGCTGGTGCTCATCCCAGTTGGTGCCGAGCAGTTCGAAACGACCGATCTGTGCCGTGGACCGCACATGCTTGCCCAGGCACGTGCAGACATCGTAGTCGCCGATTCTCACCAGTCTGACCGACCTGGACACCCCTTTGGGCAGTCGCGAGGCATCAATTTCCTCAGGCAGGTCGTCCAGGTCGACCACCTCGTAAGTGACAGGCAGGTCGGCTTCGATCAGCTCATTCATCCGCCTTTCGATCTCCTTCTCCTGTTTTCGGTCGGGCTTACGGTCAAGCACATAACTGATTTTGCTCTTTTTTCTTTCCACATGCGCATTGTTTGACCTCTCGCAGCCAAACATCCTCACCATGGTTTGATTGAGCAAATGTTCTGCCGTATGGGCAGGCGGGAACTCATCTTTGTTGTGTTCGTTGAAGGAAAAATCTTCATCCATGAGCGTCAGCGGTTTTTGAATCAAACGATCATCATTTTGTAAGCACGTCCATTGTAGGCAGCGACGTGGACCGGGATGCCTTCTTCGGGCGACACGGAAAGAGACGCAGTCTCACCCGTGAGCAAATCCGTGGCCTTCACCTTTCCACCCCTCATCTGGAGGTATTCGAAGGCATGCTGTGGGATGCGGACCTCGCAATCCACCTCCTCGCCACTGAAGTTGGCCACGACCAGGATCAGTTGCCGGCCCTGTTTCCGCAGGAAAGCGAACTGCCGCTCAGCCAACTGCGGATTGACGTACATCAAGTCGTAGAACACCCCTTCACGCAGGGCATCCTCTTGATTGGCAGCCGTCAGGACCTGCGCATAGCGTTTCTCCAGTTCCCTTTCCGCCTTTTTCTGTTTGCGGCGGTCGAAGAAGCCCCTTCTCACCGTGTCCATCGACCAGTAGTCGAAGATAGTGGTACGTCCGTCGAGGCCACTGAAGCCCTCCTGGTCCATGCCACGCTCACCAAACTCCTGCCCGTTATAGAGCATGAATGGCGATTTGCCCATCCAAGCGGCGACGATGAGAGCCGGGATGCCTTTCAGGGCATCGCCGGCGAAGAAATCGCTGGCCAGCCGCTGCTCATCATGGTTCTCCAAGAAGAACAACATGTGACCGAGGATATCGTCATTGGCCTGCCACTGCCTTGTGATATCGGCAGCCCATCTTCTATGGCAAACCACATCCCTCAGGCAATCATACATGCCCACCTTGTCGTAGAGGAAATCGAAACCCGCCCGTATATAATTGCGGTATTCCGCGGGGTTATACACCTCGCCGATGAACTTCACCTGAGGATAGGCGAATTTCACCTTATCGGTGGCCCAGTGCCAGAAAGCGGCAGGCACCATCTCGGCCATATCGCATCTGAAAGCGTCGATGCCTTTTGAAGCCCAGAACAAGAGGATGTCAGACATCTTGCTCCAAGTGTCGGGTATGGGGTCAAAATGCTCCGATCGTCCTCCTGCGTCGCAATAGTCGACGCCATAATTCAATTTCACCGTCTCATACCAGTCATTTCCACCCGGGCAGTTGTCGAAATGGTCGTTGCCCGTGGCTTTTGCCGGAGACTCCACATAAGGTCTGCCCTCATCAACAGGCAGTCGTGAAGTATCGAGATCCTGTCCCCAGCAGTAGTAGAAATTGTTGGATGGAGAGAAGTGCATGTGGGTGTCGTCATTCTCTCCGAGGTCTTTCACCGTCTCCGGCTTTGCGACAGAATGGTATTCCCTTGCCACATGGTTGGGCACGAAGTCGATGATGACTTTCATGCCCGCCTCATGGGTTCGGGTCACCAGTTGCTCAAATTCCTCCATCCGTTGGTCGACATCCACGGCCAGGTCAGGGTCTACGTCATAGTAGTCGGCAATGGCATAGGGAGATCCAGCCCGCCCTTTCACCACCATGGGAGTCTGCCTGGGTATGCCAAACTTGGAATAGTCGGTCGTCGTGGCATGTCGGATGACTCCCGTGTACCACACGTGCGTCACCCCCATCTGTCGGATTCTCGACAAGATGGACTCATCGATATCATTGAGTTTTCCGCAACCGTTGTCGCCGATACTGCCATTGGCCATCTTCGGCACACTACGGTTGGCGAAAACTCTTGTGAGGATTTGATATATGACTGGTTTTTCCTGCATGCGGCCTCCTCTGGACTAAGATTCGATGCCGTGAGCCGTCACATCCTTGCTGATGCGAGCGATCATGCCCTGCAGAGCCTTACCGGGGCCACACTCTGTGAAGTCATCAGCACCATCAGCGATCATGTTCTGCACACACTGTGTCCATCTCACGCTGCTGGTCAGCTGTGCGATCAGATTAGCCTTGATCTCAGCGGGATCCGTATGAGGTTTGCCATCCACATTCTGGTAGACGGGGCATTGCGGTTTGTTGATGACCGTCTGCTCAATAGCTTTCTGCAGCTCATCCTTTGCGGGCTGCATCAGCGGTGAGTGGAAAGCGCCACCCACCTTCAGTGGCAGAGCGCGCTTGGCCCCGGCAGCCTTGATACGGGCACACGCCTCGTTGATGGCTTCCACGTTGCCGGAGATGACAAGTTGTCCTGGGCAATTGAAGTTGGCAGCGACCACGACTCCCTTACCCTCCTTGCTCACCTCGGCACAGATTTCCTCCACTTTCTCGTCGGCGAGACCGATAATGGCAGCCATTGTGGAAGGAGCGGCCTCGCAAGCTTTTTGCATGGCCATGGCACGGGCGTAGACCAGTTTGAGTCCATCCTCGAAATTGAGTGCGCCGGCAGCCACCAAGGCAGAGAACTCACCCAGTGAGTGGCCTGCGGTCATGGCAGGTTTGAAATCGTCGCCCATGCAGAGAGCGCTGATCACGCTGTGGAGGAAGACGGCGGGCTGTGTCACCTTGGTCTGGCGCAGGTCCTCGTCAGTCCCCTCAAACATGATGTCGGTTATCCTATACCCAAGAATCTCATTGGCTTTCTCGAAAAGATCCTTAGCCATGGCATTGTTCTCATAGAGATCTTTGCCCATTCCCACGAACTGTGCTCCCTGACCGGGAAAAACAAATGCTTTCATCTTTTTACTTTAAATTACCTTGCCGCTTCTGAGAGTCGGCAATTGACTAATAATACTGATTTTGAAATACTTTTATTTCAAGTTGCAAAATTACAACAAAAAAAGCAGTCGCACAAATTATGGGCGCAGAAATGGAAGCGTAATGCTATGACAATATCAAAAATGGATAAAAGTTTGTCAAGAGGCTTTTTTTACAATTTTTGCTCACCATAAAGCACGAAAAAAACCGGCAAATCGGTTTCACCCGACTGCCGGTCTATCATTGGAGAAAAATTGAAATTACTCAGCTGCGGGAGCCTCTTCCTCCTCGGCGGGAGCCTCCACCTCTGTAGCAGTCTCCTCAACGGGAGCCTCCTCAGCGGGAGTCTCTTCGACGGGAGCGGGAGCGGGCTCCTGGTTCTCTGCGAGCACCTTGACGGGAAGTTTCACCTCCACGTCCTTGAAGAAGTGCACGGTAGCCTCATACTCACCCACATGCTTGATATCGTGCATGGTGATGATCTTGCGGTCGATCTCGATGCCTTTCTTGGCAAGTTCCTGAGCCACGATAGCAGCGTTGACAGATCCGTAGAGCTGTCCTGTGGAACTGACCTTGGCCAGAACCTCGACGACCACGCCCTCGAGCTGGTCGGCACGTTTCTGAGCGGCATTCTTCTGGACCTCGATTTTGTGAGCCTGCTGGCGGAGGTTCTCAGCGAGCACCTTCAGTGCGGAAGGAGTAGCGATGACGCCTTTTTTCTTCGGGATGAGGAAGTTACGGCCATAGCCAGGCTTCACATCCACCACATCGTTCTTGTATCCGAGACCGATGATATCTTCTTTCAGTATAATCTTCATGCTGTTTCCTCCTTTTTATTACTTCATCAAATCGGTTACGTAAGGAAGCAGAGCGATCTGGCGTGCGCGCTTGATAGCGGTAGCCACGCGGCGCTGATACTTCAGAGAAGTGCCTGTGATGCGACGGGGCAGGATTTTCCCTTGCTCGTTGAGGAACTTCTTGAGGAACTCAGGGTCTTTGTAGTCGATATACTTGATACCGCTTTTCTTGAAGCGGCAGTATTTTTTCTTTTTGGTGTCGACTGACGGCGGGGTCAGGTAACGGATCTCAGTATCTTTCTCAGCCATTGTTATGCCTCCTCTTTTTTACCTAATTTAATACGTCTCTTCTCAGCATACTGTGCAGCATACTTGTCGAGTTTCACAGTCATGAAACGAATGACTTTCTCATCACGGCGGTAGCCGGTCTCAAGAGTTTTGATCACTTCTGGCTCAGCTTTGAACTCGATCAGGACATAGAAGCCCGATGATTTCTTCTGAATAGCGTAAGCCAGTTTCAGTCTTCCCCAGGCCTCTTCATTCACGATTTCTGCACCATTGTCGGTGAGGATTTTCTTGAATTTAGCGACCGTTTCCTTCATCTGATCATCAGACAAAACGGGAGTTAAAATGAAAACGGTTTCGTATTGATTCATACTAAAAAATAAATGATTTTAAAAAAATTTTGCGAAAATGCGGTGCAAAGGTACTGCTTTTTCTTCACCTTACAAAATTTTTTCCTTAATTTTGCCTTGAAATCGTTATATTATGCAGAGAAAGAGGTTAAAAAGGATAGGATTGCTGATGGTTTTCGCCTGTATGTTGCTTCTGGGCATCGGTTTTCCCTTGCATTTGGTCGACAGCAACATCTATCTGTTGTGCTGTCTGTTGCTGGCCATCGTCGGTGTGGTGACCTACGTCAGGTCGGTGAAAGGTGAGGGAAGATACTGAGCATGTCCGTCCTTTCCATGAAGCGCAAGCCCCAAGTCGCCATTGGAAGCGGACTTGGGGCCGTGTCGTAGAAATGTATTATCCCTCGCGGTGAGAATCACTCGCCGTCGGGAGTGATGAGTTTGTAGCCTTTTCCGTGGATGTTGATGATCTCTATCTGCGGGTCATCCTTGAGGTGCTTACGGAGTTTGGTGATATACACATCCATGGAGCGTGCATTGAAATAGTTGTCGTCGATCCAGATGGTCTTCAGTGCGAAATCACGCTGCAGGATCTCGTTGGAATGAGCGCAGAGCAAGGCCAGCAGTTCATTCTCCTTTGTGGTGAGCTTGGTCTGTTTCTCACCGATGGAGAGCAGTTGTTTCTGGGTGTCGAACACGAAGTGCCCGATGTGGTAGAGTGTGGACTCCTTGTTTTTCTTTCCCCTCACCCGTCGCAGGATAGCCTCGATACGGAACACGAGTTCCTCCATCGAGAAGGGTTTGGTGATATAGTCATCCGCACCGATTTTGAAGCCTTCGAGGATATCCTCTTTCATTTGCTTGGCCGTGAGGAAAATGATGGGAATCTCAGCATTGGCCTGCCGGATTTCCTGCGCCAGTGCGAATCCGTCTTTCTTGGGCATCATCACGTCGAGCACGCAGATGTCGTACTTGTTTTTCAAGAACTCTTTGTATCCGGCTTCACCATCGAGGCAAAGTTCGGCCGTATATCCTTTGGCCTGGAGATACTCGCGAAGGAGCATACCGAGGTTTTCCTCGTCTTCGCACAATAGGATTTTCAATTTTTCTTCCATATCGCTTAATTTTTAATAAATGGTAATGATATCGTGAATTTGGTTCCTTTTCCGTATTCGCTCTCCACTTTGATGTCACCTTTGTGGAGGTCGACGATGTTTTTGACGTATGCCAGTCCGAGTCCGAATCCCTTGACATCGTGCACGTTTCCGGTATGCACCCTATAGAATTTCTCGAAGATTTTCTTCAGGTTTTCCTTTTTGATGCCGATGCCATCATCCTTTACAGAGAGGCAGACATTGTCGCCTTCGTTCCAAGTGGACAGGAGCAGATTGACAGGTTTGTCGGGTTTCCTGTATTTGATCGCGTTATCGATGAGGTTGAAGACCACATTGGTGAAATGCGTTTCGTCGACGAAGATAGCCGAGTCCACGGCCCCGATTTCAGTCTGTATTTTTCCCCCTGTATGCTCCACTCTGAGCGTGAAGGAGTGGGCAACGCTCTCCAGCATTTCGTTGATATCCACCTCTCGTTTTTTGCTGATGGCGTCCTGTTTGTCGAACATCGACATCTGTAAGACCTTCTCCACCAGGAACCTCAGTCGTTTAGACTCCTCCTGGATGGCCCCTGCGATGTGCTTCATCATCCCCTCGGTCTTAGGCAGAGAGTCATCATTGAGCATCTGTGCGGCCAGGGAGATGCTGGAGATCGGCGTCTTGAGCTCATGGGTCATATTGTTGATGAAGTCATTTTTGATCTCCGAGTAGCGTTTCTGTCTGAACACCACCACGATGGTGAAGATGAAGGTGATGAGCAGGATGACGGTGAAAGCGATGGCCGGCAGCATGAAGCGGATACTCGAGAAGATGTATTTGTTCATCTGCGGGAAATGTATTCTCACGATGCCCGTCTTATTGACCGGATCATTACGGTAGAGCACCTGTTCATAGGTATACTCCTCGCCCTCTTCGTCATAGTCAGGGCATCGATAGACCTCGCGGCCCTCCTGTGTGCTCACGGTGAAGTGGTAAGGGATGCGTACGCCGTTGTTCTCGAGTTCCACTTTCAGGTCCTGGTCAAGTAGTCGGAAGTTGACCCGCTCCTCAAGAGGTTTTTCCGATGCGGAATAGAGGATGTTCATCACCACCCTGTCGAGGAGAGCTTTCTGATACACATAGCGATTGCGCACGATTTCCTGCATCGACTTGCTGGTTTGCGACAATGTGCTTTTGTCATTCCTCACGATGAGCACCTTGGGCACCTGTGACGGTTTCACCTCCTCCATTTTGGTCTCAAACGAAGAGTAGCCCTTGGCGTGCGGCAGGTCGGGGTCGAGTGCGCTCGTCACCACCGTATCACTGGCTATCCGCTTTCTGTTGGCCGTACTGACGTCCTGCTCGAGGAAGCGCAGCGTCTCGTTGAGCTCCAGGTTGCGCGACACCTGGTTGAGGGACCTGTTGACAGACTCGTCGAACTGCTCCTTCTTCATGCTCACCATCTCGCTGATATATCTGATCTGCAAGAAGAGCAGAGCCAGGAACGATAGTCCCATGATCGTAGCTATAGCCCAAATCGTTTTCTTTTTCATGATTGCAAAGATAGTCGAAATCTTAATTCGTTAACACAAAAATGTTAATTATTTCGTGGATATTCAACTATTTTAACATATTTGCTATCTTATGATTAATAATTATCAATTATTCAACAAGCATGTATTACCTCGCTCCCAATAGGGTGACGCTTGGCTTGTTCAAAACCTCCGAAGCGTTGTTCCGATGCCATGAGTATCAGGATTTGTAATCCGCTAAAAGCGCATTGCAAATGCTCATATTCAATACGGGCGGATTCTTGGACAAGCCAAGCGTCACCCTATCGGGTGCCGAGCGGCAAATCCGCCCGAACAAGGAAGGTGGACCAATTTGAAGTGAACCCCAAAAGTTGGACAAAAAACTTTTGGGGTTCATCATGTATATACATCACACATTAGAAGAAAAGAAAGAAATCATCCGC